>OJAC01000011.1_pt1 | contig 153334 bp, 137 predicted proteins | sample 1588701 | NCBI WGS metagenome assembly OJAC01 (sample SAMN03283256) | human gut metagenome | biome: human-associated habitat; material: feces | host: Homo sapiens | place: USA | collected 2013 | reverse complement strand
TGTAAAACACATTCTTTTTTACATAGGCACAGTATACCACATTTCCTGTTCCTATACTATATCATTTAATGCTTCTTCCGATATGAACTCATCCTCTCCACAGAAACCTCCGGATAGAAGTAAGTAAGAATCGTTGCTTTCGGAACTCCTGCAGCCAATGCTTTCTTCACTTCCTCTTTCTGCTCTGCTTCATCCTGCATGGAGAATCTTCTGCTTAATTCCGCATCACCAAACACCATAAACTACTCATAGGTAAGAGAATCTATATACACATTCTCGCCCTTATCCTTCAGTTTTTCATAATACTTTTACAAACTCCACTGCGTTTTTTATATCTTCTTCATCTGGATGCCCTTTGGCAATACCACCCACCAGTTTAAATGGACCAAATGTGTCATAGCCCTTGCATCCGAATTTTCCTATCACTTTAGAACGCTTCTTGTCCAAAATCTGTTCTATGGATTTGTAATTCGCACTTCCACCATAAGTACAGATCAGAAATACCTTTTTATCGTCCGGTAGATTCTTCTCTGCAAATTCCAATATCGACTGATGAAATTTTGAAAAATAGATTCCTGATGCAAACCCAACTATATCATAACTACTCAGATCTGCATCTGGCTGTTTTACAGCATCAATCAAATCAACTTGGCACTCTTCTGCTATGTTTTTTACTAATTTTTCTGTATTTCCATGATGTACAGATGCATATACGATTGCTTTTCTCATTTATTTTCCTTTCTGCCTGCTCCATCACCACAAATCGTATTGTTTCATAGTTTCTGCATTTCGATATTCATGTTTCTCATAATATCCTATCAACTTTCCCTCATCTCTGAGTGCCACCATATAAACATCCTTATTCTGTTTCTCATTGTGAAAAGTATAAACGATATTATGGCTTTCATCTACTGCAAACCAGTCCACTACCTGCTGTATTCTATCCCTTGATTCCGGATTATGACAATCTAACAGACTTCTTCCAATAAGTTTATCTCCGCCTCGCTTCGCATAGCTGATAACAGCTGCCGGATTCATGTAAATAATCTCATGCTTAAGATTGCATATAACAACGGATGCCCTGTCTTGATCAACAATGCTCTTATAAAAACTGACCGCATCTATCTTTTTATATATTTTTTTCTTCTTACTTTTCTCCATTTTATGTTGTCCTTAAAACTTCACTACTTCCGGTTCATGTGTAAATGATGAAAATGTAGCTGTCGCATTCTTAAAATAGAATACTTCTGTATTTCCATCATCTGCCGAGTACATATTCTGTAAAGATGGATAAGCATCAAGCATAGACTGTCTTGCTTCTCTTCTGTCATCTTCTATAAGTTCTCCGGCTACACGGAGCCACTCGCCATTTTTAAATGCACAGATTTCCACCTTTGGGTTTGCGTGAATCTGTTTTGAAACATCCTTCACCTTGCCAGTTTGAATATACAGCTTGCCTTCAAAAATGTGTGCTGTTCCAAAAGGTCTTACCCTTGGCTGATCTCCTTCCACTGTTGCCAAATAATATATTTCTGCTTCTTTTAAAAAATTTACTACTCGTTCCATGGTATAAGCCTCCTGTTATTAAAATTTATCAATACTTCTGCACTAGTGCTTCTCCATTTCTTTTTATGCTGATATAATTACTGATATCCCGCTTCAAATATGTAATCAAATGTGCCTTGGGGAATATGTAATGTATTTTCTTCATACTATCGATATACCAATCTGGCACTTCGTTTTCTAATAAAAGTTGCTCGAGATCAGCCGGCATTCCTTTACCTGCATAGATCCCTTTTTGAAGTCCTTTCACAATTTCATATACTTGTCCTGAAGGATTATCACAACATTTTCCATTCAGTTTACTATACAGATATGTGTAAGCATCTTCTCTGTTTGTAATGAGTTCACTCAGCGGAATTCCTTCTGCATACAACTTTTCTCCATTCTCTTCCCAAACGCCTGTCCCATGCAAACATCCTTCTATTGCAAGAAGCTCTGTGAAACTGGCACTTGAAAGTTTTGATGCGAATTCATTAAGATCCTTTTCCAAATAATCAATCTTAAACTTCTTCTTTTCAACTGCATACTTCAGATAATTCAGGATATCAACGACTGACATTTTTACATTTTCAATCTCTTTAAAGCTACTATGCTCCTGTGGATCTTCAACGATCATCAACCGCTCAAATTTACTGAATTTCTGAAAATACTCCTCCGGAGCTAATGTAAGAATTTCTCCAGGATACTGTACTGCCACTTCTCTTGGAACCAATATGTAACGAACTACATTTGTAAGCTGACCCTTATTTATATTTTCCTCTTCCGCTTCACTTTTCTGTATCTTTATTTCTCGTATCTCACTATACTCACAAAAATAGTCTTTAAAACATTCTTTTGCAAGTTCCATAGCTCCATCGGAAATATTAATATCACAGCCTCCAAATAGCGGATACATATGAATTGCATCTATTCCAAAACCATCTTTTTCATAAGCTACTCCACATGAGCACTTTTTATTTGGCGCATCAAGCCCACACTTCACATTTGAAACAAATTCGATTTTCTTACACTTTGGACAGTAATAATGCGCCGGTAACGGATTGACATTCGTTGCTCCAAGTAGCCATGCTATAAAAGATGATCCCATCTGCGCGCCTCTGACCAAGAAGAAATCATCTTCTTCATAAAATCTATCGTGCAATTCTCCTAGAAATCCCATCCAGCGGAGCATCATTTGATTTTTTAACATGAGTTCCTCTGTTTTAAATCTGTTACTGATGCTTATTGGCAGCTGTTCACCATACAATTCTTTCATTTTTAATTCTGCTTTACTAATAATCTTTTCATCCATCGCAAATAAATCCTTCCTCTTATGATTGAAAGTATCGTATTTGCAAGCTAACAGTTCGTCTGTTCCGATATCCAGCACTTCTGCTAATTTCACAATTGTATTCATCCGTGGTTTTGAAACTCCATTTTCCCACTTCGATACTGCTTTATCTGAAACACCTACGAGTGCACCCAACTGATATTGAGACAGGCCACGTCTTACTCTTAATGCACTGATAAAATTTCCAAAACTATAGTCTCTCATAACTTATCCTCCGTCACTTGCTATCCTTATTCTACAATCAGATCACTTGTATTTCAATTTTCAAGGGTAGAATTAAAGTAGACATTTATAAAACAGAGAATAGATTGTTTGTTCTTTTGTATTAATTCCGTTCACTTTCCCAATAATCATACGCGTCATCATAACCGTCATCGTAATTGCCATCGCCGAATTCCTCTGCCCACTCTTCTGCGAAATCATCCGGATCATTATAATCCTCTACATCATATGGATCAGAAGGATAATGTGATGATGTACTTCCACTAGAAGGTTTCTTCGGAGTTTTATCTAGAACAAAATTTCTTTCTTCGTGCATCAATTCATCATTAACATAAATCCAACAACCATGTTCATTCTGTGCAATGAAATACTGCTGACCATCTGCTTTTTTCAACATGACATCATTTGAAGAATATTCACCCTCAACGTCCACCTGAATTATTTTCCCATTAATCTCTTCTTCATATGGTTCCCAGGTTTTATATTCATCTTCTACCTTAATTCTAGCCATGCGTACTTTATTCATTAAATCTATGTATCCCGAATAATCTCCGCTCTGTGTCATTTGAGCAAATATTTGATCAATAGAATCGCACACATAGGACAATTTATAATAATAATGATAGTCCGCAGTATCATACGGGTCTGCTTCCTCATCATCACTTAATTCTCCATATTGATATTCACCCCATGTCACTTCCTGATATTCGACTTTTAAATCTGTAAGCGGAGCAATTGCCATACTGTTTTGTAAGCTATTGGCATACTTTTTCACATATTGTTCAGCAATCTTCGCTGCTTCGACCGCTTGCTGTTCTTCCTTTTTCATACTTTCTATTTGCCTTTTTTCATCATACTTCTTGCAAACGAAACACATAGAAAGCAAAATTCCGATTCCAACAACGCAGATAATTCCATATTTAATTTTTTTATTCATAAAAATGTCCTTTTCCCCTTATCTTTACCTCAGATTCTACGTAGATACCAGTAGTACAGAAACACACACATCTTGAATATCACCGTTCTTCTGCTTATCAACAAGTTCTTTTATATACTTCGTGATAAGAATTTGATTCTTCGCATCAAATTCTCGAACATATATCACCAATTGATTTTCAGTATCTTCAAATGATATCATATTACATTTTTGTGGATGTTTGATTGAAAGATGTGAATCAGAAGTATTTCAAATTCCTTATAGGTACGGTATTACATTTGTTGTGATGAAAATGGAAATTAGGTGATCAGATATGTTTCAATTCCTTATAGGTACGGTATTACGATCTTTCATAACAAGTCTTATCTCCATTGACAAGAGTTTCAATTCCTTATAGGTACGGTATTACTTTAGAAAAAGTATACAAAGAGTGTATAAGAGAAATGAAAGTTAAAGTATTTCAATTCCTTATAGGTACGGTATTACAATATCCAAGTAAGGAGTACATATGAAAACGACAAGTTGTTTCAATTCCTTATAGGTACGATATTACCAGAAGATAATTGTGAATACTTTTTGGATCACTTTAGTTTCAATTCCTTATAGGTACGGTATTACAACAGTACTTTCGCCATTTTCCGGCACTGTCTTCTTTTTTCGTCTCAAACCTCTTCAAAAAGTCTGTCGACCTCACTTTTTTATTATCGCAAATTTCCTTGAAAAATCAAGCTTTTTTCAAAAAAATATTTTTTCGTCTCGGTAGACAGACTTTTTTGCATTTTTTTAAGATTTTTATAGCTTTTTCCTTTGTTTTCAGCTACTTCGATTGCCGTTTTTCCCAGTATTTTCAAGGCTTTCATGGTAGACAGACTTTTTGAGCATATTCTTCTTGATAGCTATATAAATCCATTTAACATCACCAATATTTATACGGTTTATATTTCTCTTCTTTCACAATATATCTTTGAAATTTTCTTATCTCTTCCTCAATTATTTGTTTATATGTATACGTTTTCTCTCCCAATTTTATTTTATCTGCAAGCTTTTCTTCAAAAGCCTTAATGAAGATTCGTTTACCTTCTTTGTTTAAATAAATAGCACCTGATTCCTTTTCTTCAAAATGAACTTCTGACTGTAATTGTAAAAGATTTACTAATGAAAATATTACTCTATCAACAATAACCGGTTTAAACAGATCTGCAAAATCTAAATTCAAGCTGTAATTTCTATTTGTAGTTGCATGAATAATTCCAATTCTAGGATCAAGAGATGTTTTCCAGATAGCTTGTAATACAAAATTATAAAGTAATGTATTTCCAAAACTTATCAATGCATTAATTGCATCTTTAGGAGGTCTTCTTGTTCGCTTCTCAAAGAAAAAGCTTTCTTGCTTTAGAATAATATTAAATGACGCATAGTATTGTTGTCGTGCTTGTGCTTCTATAATCATTAACTCTTCTATATTTTGGGCATTACGCATTTCATTCATATATTCTGATAGTTGTTCTACAACTGCATCTAATGCATGTGCATTTTTTCTACTATAGTATTTTACATTTGCTCGAAGATTATGAATACTAGCAACTTCTATTTTCTGTGCTATTTCAAACCGATGAGAAGATTCGTAAAATACAGCCTGTTTTAAAAACTCTATACTGCTGCGTCCGTATCCAGCCGGTATATAATTTCCTATCAAATTTCCATACTTATCTATAATCGATAAACGAATCTTTTTCTTTGAAATCAATTGCAATGCAGTTGCTGCTATTGTCACTTCTGAATAAATATTAATTTGATCCACAACACCTACCGGAATGTCACATTTTTCTTCTTCGTTTTCGAAAATCAATGAATAATCCTTTTTGTTTAGGACTCCATTTTGAACGATATGATATTCATGATTTACTCGTTGTAGTGCACTCTCGTGCCAGTTGTGAAAGCAATCTGTTTTTTGATATTTATATTTTTTCGCCTCATATTTTCCATTATATTTATAGAACTTATATCCCAAAAATATTCTATCCAACACAGGATAAATTCCACTCTTCTTCTCATTTATTGTTAGATGCAGCTTTTCTTTGATATAGATATTAATCTCATTATATACACAAATCGCATCATTCTCTTTCCTACAATATACATTAATATTATCTGCAAAACGGACCCACTTGTATTCCTTTTCTTGTAGGTATTGATCTAAGCTGTGTAAATACAGATTACTCAATACTGTACTAATCGCATTTCCTTGCACTAGTCCTTTCTTCTTTTCCTTTATTTCATTGTCCTGTGAAACGCTACAATGCATATATTTATATATCAAGTCTACTACTCTATCGTCCGTGATTCTTTCCTTAATCAAAGACATCATCTGTTCATGTGGAATTGTATCAAAATAGTCTTTCAGATCAATTTCCATCGTATATTTTGATCCTTCTGAAATATATTCCTGCACTTTTTGTACCGCATTTAATATTCCCTTATTCTCCTGGTAAGCATAACTGTTTTCCAAAAATTCTGGTGATATATAACGTCTTAATTTCTGATAAAGTAAACGTGTAATAAATCGATCTACTGTACATAGATTTGATATTACACGCCGTTTTCCTCTATTATTAATAATTTCAGTGCACTTAATAATACCTGGAGTGTACTTACCTTTCTTTAGCTCACTACATATTCTTTCACTATTAATTTTCCAGTAATCTTCAAGTTCTGACAAGGGCATCCCGTCTGCTCCCATTCCGTCTTTCTTATTCTTAAGAAACGAAAAAGCTTCTCTCTGATTTTTCTTAGAAAGCATTTCTTCCATTGAAAACATCTGATTGCCTCCTCACTTTTACACTGCTTATATTATATGAGATTTCCGCTCTATTGTGCCAAGTTCTTCTTTCCGTGCATATTTCGGTGATTCAAATCTATAAATACAAACTGCATCTTCTTCAATTTTAATCAGTTGGAATAGTTCGTTTTTCAACTGTTTTAATTGACCCTCTGTAATGTTTCCTTCAAATACCGATTTCTGCACATGGACAAGATATTTTCTACATATTTTAAGAGCCCTTCCTACTCTTTTACGATTTATATCGTAAACAACAATTACAAACATTTTAGCTCCCTTTTGTATTCTTCTTTATTAGGTACGGTATTACTATTATAGAAGAAACACGGATTATTCTATAGCTGTATAAGTTTCAATTCCTTATAGGTACGATATTACAAATTTCAAAAAGAATTTATTATCATTCTAGCAAAAACAGTTTCAATTCCTTATAGGTACGGTATTACAATGAAGCAAACAGTAAGGATGAAAAACAAATAATTGGTTTCAATTCCTTATAGGTACGGTATTACTGAAAATTATGGTAATTGAACAGAATAGTAAATATGTTTCAATTCCTTATAGGTACGGTATTACACCTGAAAAAAGATGAAGAAAAGAAGTCTGCCAAAAATGTTTCAATTCCTTATAGGTACGGTATTACGGTTTAAACGCAATTAAAAGTAAACAACCTTATATCTATGTTTCAATTCCTTATAGGTACGGTATTACGCAGACACAGGAAAAAGAGGTAGCCGAGGAAAACTAAAGTTTCAATTCCTTATAGGTACGGTATTACAATATACAAATGATAAGGAGAGAAAATCATGAAAAAATTAAGTTTCAATTCCTTATAGGTACGGTATTACTGAAAAGCAGCATATGGGAACTGAATATGTTATTGCGTTTCAATTCCTTATAGGTACGGTATTACGTATAAAGTCATGGGAAGTGATGTACTTCTTAATGATGGTTTCAATTCCTTATAGGTACGGTATTACAAGAAGTAGAGTTTAAAAGTTCTAAGTGTTGCTTTTGTTTCAATTCCTTATAGGTACGGTATTACAACAGTATTTTCGCCGTTTTCCGGCTCTGTATTCTTTTTTCTCCCTCTAATCACATTAAAAAGTCTGTCGACCTCACTTTTCATTATCGCAAATATCCTTGAAAAATCAAGCTTTTTTCAAAAGTTTATTTTTTCGTCTCGGTAGACAGACTTTTTTTCATTTTTTTGAGATTTTTATAGCTTTTTCCTTTGTTTTCAGCCACTTCAATCGCCATTTTTTCCAGTATTTTCAAGGCTTTCGAGGTAGACAGACTTTTTTACAGCATTTCTATCATTCCAAACCCCTGGGAGTTTTTTGCACCTATTCCTACTTGATATAAGAAATCGAGATATTTTCTTTTTCCTGACAAAATATACTCTCCATACCACGCAATGATGTAATGTCCTTGATACTTAGTGACCATTTTCTTAGCAACACTATTTTGAATCTTTTGAATTTCAATATACGAATCCGGTTCTACTCCATAATATGCAGTATATTTATTATATGCATTCTGTTGAATTCCTTCGTAAAATTCTTGGTCTGTTGGACTATAATAATCTGTATATTTCGTCACTGGGTCTGTTGAATATACCACAATCGGTGTTTTCATCTGTACAGAAATTGCTTGGTCTTCCACTGTAAAATCATCGATTTTTGTCCGGATTTTTCTATACTGCTTTTCACCGAACGTAATACCTTCATAGATAAAGCCTCCATTAAGCAAATGAATTAGCAATGGTTCTGGACTTCGTATTTCAAACTCAACAGCTGAATAAAACATTATTTTTTTATCTATAATCTTATATTCGCCTTTTAACTGACTAAACTGAAACATTTTATATTGGCGTGTTCCACTTGCATAGCCTCGTTCATGCAGAAACTCTGAATAATTTGGCATTACGGATAAGGTTTTATAAATGATAGCCTGAATAATATGATTGTAATTAATCGGCAGAACCAAAGGCTCATTCAGATCAATATGTACATATAACTGCATTTTTTATTCCTTTTCTTTCTTATTTTGGAAAGCGTCACCACAGTGAATTCTATCAATTTACTATTCCAATCTACAATAGTTAACAACTTTTTTTCCATTTGCTAATTCTTTAAGAGTAAAGCTGATTTTTCTGCCACGAACTAAATCTTCTGGTTTTATATCCGGATGATATTGCTGATTCCATCTGAAATAGTGTTCATTTCCTTTTCTATCGGTAATAAAACCAAAATTTTCTTTTATTTTATAAAACTTTACTTCTCCGTAGATTCTTTCTTCTGACCCCTTCCTCTGGTTCTCCGTGTATCTATTACTCGGCTGTCTCAAATGTGCTTCATTTAATTTACATGCTGCCGGCATATCCCTCCAATTACCTTTTAATGATATATCTTTATCTGTTGGTTCAGGCAAAAGAGTAACAGTATTATAATTTTTTCTATTATTTGCAAACCAGGTATAAATATTGTCGTCACCCTTATTTATTTCTCTAGGATACATTACCGGTATATCTTTTGGAATGGATGTTGTACTTGCCATGGCTAACAGACTTTCTTCAGCTTTAGAATCAGCATTTAATCTCAACGGAATTTCAAGTTTTTCTTGCTCCCTTTGCTCTACCTTCACTTCCAGACTTCCACATTCTTTATCATAAGATAACCGACGGATTGCCTGTTGAAGTACTTGGAGTTTTACACTTCCGTATCCAAGTGGTTTCGCATGTCCCAGCTTATGCTGTCTTACACTATCTTTTTTATTTTCCCCAAGAGTAATCACCCACATCAGATTCTCCAATTGCTGTTCAGTGATTTCATCAAAATAAATTCTGAATTGGAAAGTTCCTTTTGCTGCCTCTACAGTACAATTCATCCTGTTCTTTTCTCCAGCGTCTTCTGCCGGTTTGCTGTGCCAGTACATTTTTCTTCCTCTTGGAGTTGCTTCTGCTAGATCATGGTATTCTATTCTTGTTTCTTGTTTTCCTAACTTTGAAAACGTCTTTATACTCTCGCCATAAAAATCAAAATTCCAGAAGGTTGCCTCCCCATTCGGTTTTCTAAGATAAAACTCGAATGCACTGGTTCTAGGCGTTGCCAGGATCTGTAAGGTATGTTTTTCAAATTTCAGACTTGCTAAATCTGTCGGAACTGCATTTGTCACTTGCAGTTTTCCTTTCATTCCCTTTCCTTTTGTTGTACCAAAAAGAAGGCATGCCGGACACATTTTATCTGTACTCTCACAAGGTGCATATTCACCCATGATATCTTTCCACTTTCTTTTCTGCGCAATACGGCCTATGGACGAATTACTAAGATATACTAAATTCTCTGATCCACGCATCACGCTGATATAATATACCGGAATCAGATTATTTTCTCCATTTTTCGCCTTTTCCAAAGCCTTTTTCAAATTTTCGTTCGGTATACTATTGGGAGAGGTTCCTGCGCCAGCACCATCACGTTCAAGCGCAGACTTCAATGTTCTGTAAGGTTCCGCATCCCCAATATCCCATCTTTTTAATTCTTCTGTCTTATTCAAATACGCAATGTGGTATTTCGTATCCGATCTTCCTACCGGAATATTGTATTGAACCCAACCGTAATTTTTAACAAAGTCTCCGTTTTTATATGAAACCATCTTCTCATCAACACAAATCGGTTCACTCATGACATCTTTTTTTGAAACTTCTATACGTTTGCTCGTTACTGCCTTATACAAAACCCACTGGTTTTTCTCTTTTTCATACGCAAGAAGTCCTCTGTGTCTCAACGCACCATAAGTTGGCACACGTCTACTGATTGGTTTTTCATCAAGTAAAAATGGTACACAGCTATCTGTAACTGCTTCATAAACACTTCTGAGCATACCTCGAAGTTCACTTCCAGGTATAGTTGGAATGTTCTCATTTTCTTTCTCTGAGATTCTGAAAAAATCGTATTCTTTGTGTACATTTGTCAGTTTCTCTGCTTCCTTTTCGCTGATATACCTCTGTTTATTGATATCCCAATACTTCGGATGAGCTCCATCCGGGATAATCAGTGGAGTCTTTGTTTGAAGTTCCACTGTCAACCAGCCACTAAGCAATTCTCCTTTATTCTGATAAGCTTCTTCTCTTGAAATTCTCTTGTCTTGAATCGTATTTTCAAATGGAATAAAATTATACGGATTGATAAAAGGCTTTTTCGGTATATGATTATTTCTTGATGAATTTTTATTATTTTGTCGTTCATACATATCACATCACCTGTTCCTTTCCGATTTTCTGTACGAATCCACAGACTCGATAATCCGCAGCTTTTGCCATTCCACTCTCATCGTACGCTATATATGTAATAATTTTAGAGCTGTCTTCTGTTTCTCCAATAGGAAGTACATACTTACCACCCACCGTAGTATAAAGGATTTTATTTCCAAAAGGATCTTTCAGATTTCCTTCCTCTTCCATTCTCTTTTTGTTCAGATCCAATGTCTGATATTGAACCAGATAATCTGTTTTTTCTAACCCATTCTCAGAAGCAGTTCTCCACTGAAACATCTTGCCGATAGAACTACGTTGAAAACAAGTTTCTTCTGTTTCAGAGAAAATTCGTACTTCAAGAAGGTTTTCTTTCTTCAGTTGTTCTAACTGCTCTTTTTCAACTTTCCCTGCATAAAATGAATCTGTACTATAGGCAAGAAAAGAATTCTCTTTTCCTTCATATTTCATCATTTGATTAATAATCTCGTCTTCTTCGATCACACCATGCTGTTTGATCCATTTATACTCATTCATAATACTTCCTCCAGAAATCCGATGGTTCCCTCCTTCAGTTTATCTGTCACATCCACACCGTCCACAGTCAGATTTGAAATTTCTACACGACCATGTCCTGTTCCAACAGCACCACCGAAAGTCAGTATTCCAAGATTAAGATCCAACAAAGATACTTCCAACAACTGTTTCTGCAGTTTACTTATCTTATCTTTTTCAATCATAATTTCCAGAGTTCCCTGACCTCCTTGCCAGAATTCATCTGTAAAAAGAGCAGTGTTCTTTGGCGCCTGTGTAAATCGGTCTACCGCATTCCTTGTATGTTGATAAGGCTTGCCACCCTCAATAACAGTTTCTCCAAAATAGATACCTGAGCGTACATGGCCTGTCTCATTCTTTCCAAACAGGAAATCCAACGCTTTTTCTTCCGCATTTTCCGTCATACTTTCATTTAAAATATGACCCAGGATTTCCTGCATATGATGTCTGAAAACTCCGGCCCAGGAAGTTCCTGGAATCACAGGTTTTTCGTCATGATTTTTGAGTACAACAGAATCTGGTGCTTTTTCAATTCGTTCCATGCTGACTCTGACAGAGAAACTTCCCTTTACTTTCACTGCTGCCTGAATTATAATAAACGTTCCATTTTTCTCCATTTCTTCAGCGAACACTTCTTCTCCGCTTAGAAAAGCGTCTTCTGCAAATGGATCAAAAGCCAGCCACTGCTCAATCTCTTCTGGGAAATTAAATTGTTTTCTTCTAGCTTCAACTTGCATCTTTCCATAACCACGAGTTGTCCTTGCACCGAACTGGATTCCATCTTTCACCAGATGCTTTACAAGAAGATCCATTCCCTGCTCGATTTCTGTTAGGTATTCATTTTCATCCCCACTCCACTCTAAGACACAGAAATAAGGATTCTTTGTCTCAACAACCTGAAAATCATACTTATGTCCTGGAATTGCAACACCCCACTGATCCAGACCAACACCATCACGAATTGTGATTGTATAATCTGTAAGTACTGCCCCTTCTGATCCTGTGGCGTCACTGACGAGAATGCGACTTTCAGAAATATCACTTCCTTTTATCATACCAAACAACTGATTTGAGTCTTTTCCAATAAGTTTCTCATACTTTTCTCGGACCACTCCAGCTATACTGCTTCCCGGGATAAATGGAATTCCCCTGCTGTCACACATCAAATCATTATCTGTTGCATCATTTTCTCCGTTTCCTATACGAAGCGGGGACACCTGATTCATCTTTAATTGATAATAAACTTTTTTCATCTTGCTTCCCCTCTCTTGTCTTTCTGATAATGATGCTTATGCAAAACAAGATCCAACGGTTCTTTCCATCTCATTTCAATCTGTTTTTTTACATCAGGATACTTTTCCAGCTGCTCAATCCATAGTTTTTCCATATCACAAACAAAACTCTTTGCATATTCTCTTCTGCTGGTCTTTTTTTCACTGCTTTTATCGCTTTCTTTCACCTTGTCAACCATCTGATATAATTCCTGATAATTCTTTGCATGAACAAGCATATTTCTCAGACGTGCTGATGGAAGATCTTTTCCCTCTGTATTATAGTTCAATGCAGCTTCACGCATATTTTCCATAACTGCTTCTATCTGCAGACGGATTAGCAATTGGTTGATACGTTCTTTATCATAAGGATATTCTGCCTGATCAATTCCGGTCATCTCAATCCTTGCAGACTGTTTCATATCTTCAGTTGTCAACACACTGCAAAGTCCCATGCCTTCCTGCGCATATTCACCAAGATGTATCCTCTGTGGTACTTCTCCTTGCTGTGCTTCAAAACAGTAAACACTTCCCGCACGAACTACTGGGATCTGTGGTTTCTGTAGCTGCCACATTGCCTGATAACCGCCGATCACATGATAACGACAGTAGTCCTGGCTGCCATCTGGAAGTTTATCTGACAAACCCAGTTTCTCAGCAATTGCCTGGCGCACATTCTCAGCCTCAGTTGTATAGGTACCATCTTTCAATAGTGCAAGATCTGACTGTAAGATCACATAGATTTTTTCACCTGCACAGATAGAACGATATTTTGGGGAATCTATTTCAACTTTAGGTTCACCAACTAATGAACAGGAAGCATACTGAGCACTTTTACTACGCCCGAACTGAATACGGCTTTCTTTCAGACATTTCATGACCTTCTCTTTCATACTTGCCGGGCAAAAAACAGTACCACCATAAATAGCTCCTGCATCAATAGAATCCTGCATATAAAGCATTTTTGAACTTCCTGTATAAGTTACTTCATCCTGCGTTGTTCCATTAATTGCATGATGGTACACAGTATGGAGTAACGGTTCTGCAATCTGATATCCCTCCTGCGTTTTTACAGCAAAGGATCCATCTAATGTTTTTGGTTTTTTTCTCTTCCAGTCATCATTTTCCTGTATGAAATGATTGATCATTTTATTTCCATCATTTTTTAATTTAACAAGCATCATCGGTACCGGAACTGATATTTCCCCATCGATTACCGGCGTAAGTGCTGACCAGCTTACTGTTCCATCCAAAAACAGCTTACGGAAATTATCTGCATTACCATAACGCAGATAATTTCCAGCCATACATCCGATCACGCTTCTTGCCGGCACAGAAGTATTCATCTCATCACATCCTGGTAATGTAAGCGGAGCGTTTAAAACAACCTGATAAGAGATTTTCACCCTCGCATCCGTATTTCTATCATTCTCAACTTCCTTCTTATCTGCTTCGCAAACCTGCTCTTTTTTTCTAACTTCGCCTTCGCTGCACAAGGATACTTCTACATTTCCTAATCCTCTGTTCCTTGAATTTCCAATATGTCTTGTTGCTCTACAACAGGATTCTAATAATCTACGTAGCTCTGTATCCTCTGTATTCAGATAAATCGGAGCATAAAAAGTAAGTCTTTCCGTACTATCTGAACTGAACGGATCGTATTGTCCTACCACTCTTGTAAAGCGGAGACTATTATCTACTTTCACACCATCCTGAAGTTTTGTCTGTCCTCGTACAGAAGAAAATATATCTACAATCTTAGATGCATGTGCCATCTTTCTTATCTCATCCGGAACTAGATTTTCTTTCTGTCGGATCTCATTCTTCAGATATTTTCGAATACTTCCGGCATCTTTTATCACTGCATCACGAATAAATACGCATCCTTCATTTCCATATGCATCTCCAAATAATGCTTTTCTCTTCTCCTTTGATGCTGTTGGCAGATATCCCATTTTTTCGAGATCAAAAGCAGATTGTTTTAAACATCCTTTGATTCTTCTGGCTGGGATATATGGAAGTCCGACATCATCCACGCATATATCATTATCAATCGCATTTCCGGCACTTTCACCGTTTCCGGCACACAGGTCCGACTTAAGTGTAATTTTCAAATACTCCATTCTCATGCCCTCGCAAACCATAAATCATATACTTCTGCCAGATCATAGATCATTCGAAGTAATTGATTCATATCATCTATTTCGTCCTTATAACCAAGACTTTCCTTTAGTGTCTTATGATGACCACATACTCGAATCAATTCCTTTGCTCCAAAAGAAAAACCATCTTCTACTTCAGTGCCAATCGTCTTGATATCACTTCTTGAAACCTTTTCATGTTTTAACACATTCGCAAGATGAATTAACTGGCGATAATTATCTTTCTCTTCCGTCTTTGTTTCATCCATCCTCCATGGACGTGCCATACATTCTGCCACACCCTGCTGTTCTCTGATCTGTTCCAGATTTCCTCCAACTCCGTTATGGATATAATGAAAATCAATCCAGGACTCTTCCTTTACTTCTGATCCGTGTACTTTTTGCTTTGCACTGTCACAGGCCTGTTCTGCCAGTGAATACGCTTTGGCAAAAGGATAATGACTATGGAAAATGCAGATTCCGGCACAGGAGCTGTACTCCCACTCACTTTGTTTCTTGTCTTTATGTTTCTTTACTGCATCCAGGTAGGCTTTTACATAGTCCATCACAAATCTTGCATTGCAAATGAATGTCATATCATCTCCGTCTGCTATGATTTTTCGATAGAAAAAGGATTTTTCATTCATATTGCTTCCACGATATTTTTCTTGAAGCTCTTTCTGACAACGATCCATCGCTTCCAATCCATCCGTTACAAATGCATCCGCTGTATCCTTTGTAAATCTTCTCATCTTAGTAACACAGACATCGTAACTTGTTTCACCTTGAAGCATTTGTCCAATCTTAATACCCATGTTATTTCCGTCCGCATGAACAACAGCAAGCAAGCTCTCTTCACCCTTTTTTGTAACCAGATTGTCCAACATCTTAAGGGCACTATTCTTATCCCGAATCTCCAGACCTTTCTTTCGCTTTGTTCTCCCTTCATCCGTTACGCGGATTGCCTTTCCCTCCACATATATGATGTCTGAATAGGGCTGAAATATATTCCGATCCATCATTGAAAATGGCAGGATAAAACTGCTTTGTCCTGGAGTCATTTTATTCTTCTCCCTATCTGATTGAAGCATCAAATTCTCATAATCCTCGCGGTAGTTTCCTGTATATTCACACTGAACCACCATCGGTATCATTCCCGGACAATGTTCCAACAGGTATCTTGAAAACACTTTATTTACTTCTTTATAGGTTTCTAAGGAATCAAACAGAACTGTTTCATTTCCACCACCACAAAACAGTTCTACCATATGCAGTTCATTCTTTCGGAACAATTCTTCTATCTCTTCCATTCGGAATTCCATTTCTTCTGGCACCCGCCTTACTTTTTTATCCAAACTTTTTGCCTGTTGAAATAAAATTTCCCAACTATTGGAAATGATTTCAGATGCTCCTGTTATCTCCACCACTCTGTTCGTTCTGAAAATATAATCTTGTTTTGATCGTATTGTATACTGAGCCAGTATAAAACTCATCTTTCCCGCCTCCTAGTATTCTCTAAACTGAGCGAACCGGAAAACAGCACTTTTGTAGACTGTTCCGTCCTCTTTTTTCTTCTCTACAGCTTTTCTCTCACTACATGCTGATACGACTGTGATTCCATGTTCTTTTAAGAGTCGCACCACATGATATGTCAAAGTAAATTCTCCCTGGCACATCACAGCAGTCGGCTGATATTCTAAAATTCTTGCTATATAACTTTCTGCCATGGCTTGTATCTCTTGTTTTCCCGCTTTAGGATCAACTTTCGGAAATGGGATGTCTTTGATTTCTCCCCACTTTTGCGCTTCCTGTTTTTGCTCTTCTCCCCAGTTGATGGAAGCATGGTTTGAAAAATTTACAAAATACACCTTTGCCACCTCCCTCTATGATTTCAAATTTAGATTACTTTCACTAATTCTTCTAACGCTTCACACAACTGATTATAGCTCCAATATTTTGACTTTTCACTTTCTCCATCTGCATGATTTGTCAAATTCCTTTGCCTTTTTAATAAAAAATATAGCGTCATGACTTCTCTAAACAATTCTCCGTTCTTCATATTAGAAATAGCTCTTCCATTAGGTTGTTCTTTTTCCCATATGATTAAAGCAGCATTAAATTCTTCAAACTTTATATTTTTAAAAGGAATTTTAATCTGTTTAAAACAATCAATTCCATAGTTTTGGATAATTATATGTGAAACTTTTCCCTCCTTTTCATTTGAATCACTATCATAATGTAGCAAATATTTAATCATCCACTCGTATGCGTACTTGGATGAATTTTCGGAGTACTGTTTTATACAAGAATTGTTATTTTTTTTATTTGGTGATTTTGCCATTAAATATTTATCATATTTTTCTTTTTCAGATACACTGGCTTTAAACAGGCCGCTCTTCCAAAAATACCCCGGCATTTCCTCAGCTGTAAATGTTAATGCCTGTTGAATAAAATCATTATCTACGCACCATTTAATAATATTTGGCAACTCTCCTCCCAACAGACCTTCATATCCTTTCAAAATGTCATTAACAACATATGTAAAAAGTTGTTCATATGTATCTAAATCTTCTTTTTCTCTTTTTTTATCTGAATAATCTTTCAAACTTTTTAATAATTTTTTTCTATACTTCATTATATATCCAGTTCGACATAACTGAAGGTTATTTGTAAACTTTTCCATCTCTGCAAGTATTGCATTAATCTCTTTATTGCCCGATGGCTTAAAATAACTTCTTAACGTTTTTATTCGCCCGTAATTAATATATTCATTGATACCTGCAATCAAATCGAAACTTGCAAATACTGATTCCATGTTCTGTATTGGAACTATACCATCCACTTTGTTATCAAAATTCATTGTCATAATTTGGTCAATATTCACCTGACGAATTTTCATCAAATTAGCAATGGCAAGAATCATAAATGCAACATATCTTTGACCACCATTAAAATCTATGAACAGATTTACTTGCTCTCCTACTTCTGACACCTTACTTGCTGCTTCGATTACAGATTTTGATACTTCATCATCCTCTGTAAAATCCGCAATTCCAACTGTTTCATACTCAATCGGATTGTTAATATAAGAGGAATTAATCTCTTTTGCATAACTATTAATCAATTTTTTATAGAACTCAATATGAGAATCCGCCATGCATTTGCTAATATCTACCTGTTTCAAATTTCGTAAATCATTTTCACCTTCATCTAATTTTATTGTTTTCTTAACCGCGTCGGAGCAAATCATAACAACTTTATCCAAACGATTACTATTGCCTTTTTCTTCCAATAAACCAATCACAGCTTTGGTAGGTGCTTCATTTGTCATAACACCTTCGATAAATTGTTTACCTTTTTTACTTTCATAAGTATATTTATTAATTTTTGCTTTCGAGCTTAATGGACTCATACAAAGTAACAAAACATTTTTCATAACATTTATACCTCTCTGTTCTTATGATTTTGTTTCCTTTACGCTTTAACTTTTGTGATTTCGGTGCATTTTACTTAATATTTACATGTGTTTTTATGCATCTTGCACTAACAAGTATAACATAAAAACCTATTAGTTTCATTATTCTATATATACATTTAAAGTATTTTTGTAACTATTCAGAACCCATTTTTTTCGTCCCCATCCATCTATTGCTTAAGTCATATATTCTCATAGCATCAAAATAGTAGCTATAAGAATTTCAAGTATTAAAATACTATCTTATAACAATTTTTCTTCTACTATATATTATAACTTCAGTGTCTTTCTTTGCCTAGCTTAATCTTCCTCTGTTATCCCGAAAAGTTCATCAAAACGTTTCTCCAGTTCTTTCTGCAAGTCAATCTCTTCCTGTTTTGTCATTTTATTTACTTGAGTACTTTTTGTTCCCTGAACTTTTCCGTTTTTCTTTTTTTCTTCTATCAGCCGTATACTTTTCACAAACTCAGTATGCCTATTATTTCTCATTTTTTCCTTCTCCTTTGCATTTTCCCTCTATGTCAATGTGTATCGATTTCCTTCTTAACCCACTACTGACGTCATTACAACTCAAAAACATGTTTTAATGATATCTACTCTTCTTCGACGTTATTTCATTGACGTATTTATCTATAAATTCAACTACGATTAATAGTTATCGACTTAATCTACCTCACTACTCAGATACTCATCAATTTGGGAATAGTAATCGACAACCGCATCTTCTGCGTATGCTCTTGCGTCCATTTCACATCTCTGTGAGTAATATGAACAGAAATCTTCATACCCATCTGCATAGTCTGCAAATTCTTCAATATAATAAACAGCATTCCTATATATCCGTAGTCTCTGATTTTCTTCCGATGATTCGTTATAAGCATCAACCAACCTATGCTGGTAACCGTGGTAGGCTTCATGACAACAGGAGTTCAGAACTTCCTCCACCGAATCATTTTCCAAATGTTCAAGGTTAATGTAAATTGTATGAGAAGCATCCGAGTAACAGGCAAGTGTATATTCCGGAAGATTAGATGCACCCACGTTTAATTCATTAGAAAGCCCCAGATAATGTGCCTCTATGTTTGCTACACACTGCAATACATCAAGTTTATCGTTCGTACTAAGTAAGCGCCATTCCTCATCCTGCAATTTTAAAACAGTATCAATATTGCCCGAAATGGTCTGGCTTTCGTTCTCATTCCCGATTTTAGCTTCAACACCAGACTTAAATAGTGTCACGCAAAATGCTCCTTGAAGGAAAAGCGGTGCCATTATTACAACCAATGCAACAGTAAATATGTTCACTGTTGCAGCGATACAACTGCGAAGCCTCTTAACGATGATACGTTTCAAGTTTTTTCTTTTCTTTACCTTACGCATCATTACCAGAATGGCTACCACCAAGGATAACACTGTTGCAGTTGCCAGAATAATTACCAGTCCGCTTTGAAACATTTTCCAATATGAAACAACAGTATAAACTCCGTATGGGAATACCAGCGAAACAAGTACACTCCATCCGGTTCTATTCCTCCTAAACACATACCTAGCACATACTGTTATGGATAAAACTAAAAATATCCATAAAACAGTTTTTGACGTTGTATATGTCATATTTGGAAGACATCTGAAAAGAAAATTTTTGTACCAAATCATGCTTATCAAACACCAAAATACACTCTCCACAACATATTCAATTGGCTCCATAGTACTTCTGTCTTTCATGTCATCCCACTCTTTTTATATACAATATTCTTTCCTGCATTCGCAAACATCTATAGTGTTCCATCGTTTTTCTTAATTCCTGTGGCTTGTTGTTATATATTTTCTTTATTTAAATATTGATTGAATCATCAAGCCAATACCAATAAGTACGATTACTACCGGCATAAATGCATTCATAATTTCCTAAATAGCTTCGCCAACAGATGCCATATTATTTCCACCAATCACAAGCAACAACCATAAGACCGCTAGTAAAATCCCCATTTTTTTGATTACTCGCATACATTTCATCCTCACAGAAAAATTTCCTCTTCACTTGATCTAAAGATTTCCCCTTCCTATTAAAACCAAAGGAAGGAGAAATCTAAACTTCTATATCTGACAGAATCCATACCTATCATTAATTCTAAATGTGTCTCACAATCAGAAACCTGTTGTTTTGCTTTCATCTGATTTCAAAATTGTGATACTATAAGATGCTTGATTCTTCAGTCCATTACACACAGACCACTTCTCAAAGCATTACTTATGAATACTTGCCTAAGATAGATTTAACCTCTACGGTCGGAATATACTTGTTATATAGACCGGCAGCGTTCAGTTTTTCCATCAGCGTATATAATTCGGCCACCCTCTCCTGAGACACCGTTCCATCCCAATCCTGCTCTATCGCAATTTGATTCACCTTACTGATTGTGGGATACTCGGCAAAATAACTTTTCAAATCGGCTGGAGCGATCAATGCCAGATGTCGATCTACATATCTACGGAAATATTCCCGTTTTTCTTCCAAATTAATTCCGTTTTCTTCTAAGTAAAGACTGATACCAGTTTCAATAGCTGCCTCTTCCGCAGCTGATGCGATAACTTGTCCTTTTGATTCCAGATAATTTAAGATATATTCAATCATGCAACATTTCCTCCGTTATTTAATTCATCAAGCTTTGCCAGGATTTCCTGAGCTTCTTTCATTCCCTGAACTCTTTCCGCATAGTCTTTGGAAATTGTTTTATCCATACTACTCTGAAATTGTTCAAAAGTACCTTTGCCTCCTATTGCGTCCATTTTTTCCTGTAAGGCCATAGTTTTTCCACCATAGTACGCATCGCCCAGAGCATCTTTTCCCATAGTTTCCTGAAGTTGTTTGCAAACCTCAGTTGCATGAGAATAAACGCCCTCTCGTTCTGCGGCTTCTCCTTTCTCCTTACTCAAGGCAGAAAGCTGTTCATTTGTATACATTGTGGTCATTCCTTCGTTCAGTCCTCTTCCTTTAGTTTCAAATCCAGAATTCTCGCCAGTTGCATTATTGTGGAACCAACTTGTATGTCTCATCCCGACAGTCTGGTATACCATATGGCCACCTTTATCCGGCATTGGAACGATAATTTCTCTGTTCTTGCTGGCAAAGTGATTTGTCTCATGCTTCGTGGTCCGTTCCATTTGCTCTTTACTCAGAGCCGAAACTTCAATACTGCTCTTACCATTCAGCGTGCGAAATGCTCCAGAATGACCCGAATTCGGATTATGCTCAACAGTCTTGATGCTGTTAACTCCATCCTCAATTCTTCCACGATCTGCTTCACTAATGTATTTCCCATTCATATCCAGAATTTGTGCAATTGACTGGTTATGAAAATGTTCCACTGAAATCTGTGCCTGTTCCAATGTTGCCGGAGTCTCGAGTATCTGATTCATTCCATGAGATGTCTGCTCAGGACTAATCGCGATCTCACTTCCACTGGTTTCTTTGGCTAAACCAATTTCTATAGCTCCATTAGGGTCACTCGAAGTGCTAACTTCATTAGTACCATTCATTTCAGCTGCACCACCAATTTCTACCGAGGCACTAACTTCTGCAGAGTTACCTACTTCAGCTCCGCTGCTAGTACCTTCATTAGAACCGCCACCACTAATCTCACTCATTATTTGCTCCTCCTTTCAGATACTGATTATAAGAATTCAGTATAACTCTTGACTCTTGATATGATACAGTCCCATATTTCTGCAACAAAACTCCAAGCAAGCAGCATTTTGTAGCAGCTGCAGCACTAACATTTAAGTCGCGCAACATGCAATCAATATTATGAGATAATATCGCAGTATTATATGGGTTTGCCTGAATCTTAGAAAGATGGTAACGGACTTGACCTTCGTCCATTGACTGAATCATTTTCAATACTGATGTTTTTCTACAACGGAATCTGCTAGCACAGATATGACATGCCGGATTAGTATTTCCGCCTTGGACTAATGGCTTAACTTTCACATGCTGCACACCAGGAATTCCACGAATACCAATCAGACAAATACCCTTATCAAATTCCATGATTCTATCAGCTTGTGTGTTACTAAGTCCCAGAGAGGAAGCCATAAGATCCAGATCCGTCTTTGCCGCAGTAAGCGCATGTACCACCTTGACACTGGTGTTTGCAATCACAGCATCCGACATAATACCTGGTCTTTGATCGCATAGAATCATTCCAGTTCCGGATGCACTGATTTCTGCCAGCATTTTTTCAAAGTAATCATTACTTCTTGCACGACTACTATCCTCTGAAATTGTTTTTCTAAACACATTATGTGCCTCTTCGACAACAATAACTCGTTTAAGAATATTGCTTTCCGGTAGACGCGAAATATAACAATGCAGCTTAAAGAGCAGAATGTTCATCAAAAACTCTGTTCCGGTATCAGAGAAATCTGCGAGTTCTATAACAGTTGGAGTTTCGAGAAGTTCTTTTGCAGTAATACCAAATGGTTTAGAAAAACTTCTACCAAGTGCTCCTGTATACATATTCTCAGTTCGCAGAGTCAGAGCACCTTCAAGATTCTGCTTTACTTCTACCCCATAACGGGCATGTGATTTGATGTACTTTGGAATATTATTATAAGCATCTTTGAATGTTGGAAATGGTTTTCTCTCATCCTCATATGCCATCATTCCATAGTGCCATCCAGCTTTCTCATATGTCTGTTTCAACAAACCTTCCAATGCTTCAGGAATCGGATGTTCACCAGCTGTGGAAGCAGTTATTGCTCTCACAACGGCATCCACATGGTTTTCAATAAGAGTACCTGTTTCAACTTGAAGTGGATTGATAAACAGCTGAAGTCCATCGTTTCCCGGTGTTAATACTTTTAACTCAGGAATTTCGGAAAGTAATCCAATATACTCCTTCTTAGCTGCCTCAATCACCAAGGTTGAAATTCCCATATCATAAAGGCCTTTAACAATCCCCTTAACTGTAGTAGTTTTGCCAGATCTTGTCGCTCCTGTAATCAGCATGTGAGAGTATAATGCAGATAATGGGATAACAGCAGACACCGAAGAGTTAATAAAAGATCCTATGGCAATACCAGAATCTTTGATAGGTCTGATTTCAGGAAATACATTCAGCGTATTATCTGTCACATTATTGTTTCTTACATAAAAGCCGGTATAAGAATTAATTGGCATAGAACAGAACTTTTCAAGGCTCTGTAAAGTCTGCCAGGAAAGCAGATCTGCATACCCTTGATATATCTGATTTAAAATATTAACCCTCGGAACAGCCAAACAGCCTCTGGATCCTCCAACATTTCCATGTACATCCAGAATCCGTACAGGTTCGAACCCCTCCTGATTCTCTGAATCATAATGCATACAGGAACGTAACACTGCTCCTAAGCGATAGTAGGTATCCTTGTCAAATGCACCAAAGCGCACGCAGCTTCTTACAAACCCTCGTCCAATATTATTACTCAAGAACACATTTTCGTCTTTTAGCAGGGAAATAGCACGAACAATCTCTGGAATTGGAATCTCTTCTGTTCGTCTTGTTGCGTTACCATATACTCTTTGAAAAGATTTAAACTGTTCTAAGCGCCCTATCAGAGCTTCATTCTCTTTGATTTTCTCCGACACTTCGTCATCGTTAACCGGAATAACAACACATGCAATGTAGCACTCTCTTCCTTTCATATTAGCAAAAGTATCAGCAAAACTGTCGGCTGAAATGGTTCCTGAAAGAATACCATTATATGCATAAGTGGCACCTTCCCATGTCTCATTATGTACAACACACTCCGGAACAGCAGACGAAAAGATAGATCCTAAATCTGTATTACTGCCCGTGCCATAAAATACCCTAACTTCATCTCTGACATGATCCATTACAAATGCAGAGCAGTTTGAATGTGCACCACGAAGCCAGCCATACGCTGCTCTACTTACAGCTGTCTTTGTTGCCTGCTCATCTTCCTTAGCTCTGAATCCCTCAACTCGATACCAACAGCGTATTACTGGTACAAAAGTATTGTCATGATTAATCACCACATCATTTGCGCCTACTGCAGTAAGATAATTATTCTTTTTCAGCAGATTTACCATTGCTGCAGTTCTCTGAGCCTGTAAAATTTGTTCTCTATACTGATTCATGATTACCTCCTAAATATACCTTTAATAATTTCCCAGAATATCCATATCATTATTATGATAGGAATCAGAGCGGTCAAAACACCAGTCAATAAAATAGCTGCAGCTCCACTTTCAACCATCCATACAATGCTACACATTAAAGCAATCAGTAATATAGAAAGAATAGATATGGGTATCCGTATCAGGATGGCCGGAATCTGAAATCCTGGTTTAACAATCGTATCTGTCGTTCGATTGTAGATAGACTTCACAATTCGACGGTGTTTCAAATTCTTGGCTTTAATCTGCACTTCGTCTCCCACCTGCATTCTTCCAAGATAGCTTCCATACAAGCAGAAATCTCGCACCTCAGGAGGGTAATCATCTGATAGGCTTTCTACCCTAATCGTATACTCGATTGTCTGATGCGCAAACTGATATGGCTCTCCTCTAAAAATTGTATTGATCAGTTTTAAACGCTTTGAGTTAAACAGTTCCTGATGATCAATTTCCACGATTCGACCATGACATTCCATTGTACTAAGATTCTCATGAATGAACTGCACTGCCTGATTTCTCACAGGTTCAAGCCCTGGTATGCGATCAGCCGGTTGTAAATGAATTACTGCATTGTCCAAATTGTGTACTAATTCACTATGGCAGAATGGACATACCTCCTTGTCCTCACCATATAAGAAAGTAGAATCACAGTTTGGATTAGAACATCTTTTCATTAAGCACACCTCCCACAATTCTTATCTACCCATGTTAATGAAAGCTTCTTGGTTCCCATATCTTTGAAGTCAACCAATGCATAACGATTAATATCAGCACCGACAATCTCCACTATCCGTCCTCTGCCAAATCGAGGATGTATAATGAAAGAGCCGGTTCTGTAATGATCAAGAATCGCTACTTGCTTTCGCTCAGCTTCATGCATATCCTGATAATACTTCGCACGCTCTATGCTGTAACATCGAATTGGCAGAGCACCAACTTCGATACAACATTTCTTCCAAGTAACACCATGCCCCATATTTCCATATACCATATGATCCATGTAGTGTGCATACTCATGGCGGATGGTATCTAGGGTCTCTTCTATTGGCCACATTGGATCATCAAAATAGTGTCTGGAGAAACGAAACGCTCCTCCACTGGCAGAGTTATAGGATCCCAGTGTACATTTAGCATTGCTGAAACTAATTGGCAGAGTTGCTCCCTTTAAACCAGTCTTCGCATCCAATTTTGCAAACTCTTTTCGGATTGCAGCTTCATTCCAGATATTCTTCATAGCTGTATGCCTCTTTCTTCTTGGTATATACAACTTAACATCGGATTATCTGTGGACAGAAAGGGGGAGAGCCTCTCTTCCACACGCTATATTATTAAGCACTCAACTCTGTAAACTTCTTTTTATTAACCAAATCTTTTGCCTGTAGCGATATACTCCTGAATGTTGTCTGCCCATACACGAGAGATGGTCTGCATATCACTCAGAGAATTAACAGGACTGTCCCAACACACATACGGCTTGGATCCGTCCCAGAGTCTATGAGTCGCATGCCCATCTGTCGAACGATTCCCCAGGTTAGGCATTCGAAGTATATAAGCTCTCCAAGATCCATTAACTTTCTTGTAATTGAACCGATATTCTTTATCTCTGCGTCCATGATTATCGTTTGCATAATAAATCATCGGTCCTGTTTCTGCTGCGGATCTGACCGAATTTCCAACCAATGTAATTGCCTGGTTTCCTGAATTTGAAGATGCCGAAGTACTATTCTGATTACGTGAAATCAATATACCGGTTTTAACACAGGCAGTAATCGCAATTATCGCAACTACTATAACCATACATTCATCCATATTCATATCAACACCTCCAAATCATCTTGCTATTACTCAGGTCCAAACCTTTTACCAGTTGCTATATATTCCTGAATACAATCCGCCCACACTCTGGAAATATTCTGCATGTCCTTTAACGAGTTAACCGTCTTATCCCAGCAAATGTACGCATTGTTACTGTCATCCCACAGTCTATGTGTCGGAATACTTCTGGCATCACGATTGCCAAGGCTAGGCATTCGAAGTATATAAGCTCTCCAGGATCCATTAACTTTTTTATAATTGAAACGATATTCTCTATCCTTGCCACCATGCCTATCATTTGCATAATAGACCATTGGACCCGTTTCATTTTTTTGAGAAAGCGGCACCACTCTTGTCTGCTGGGGTGTCGCTCTTTGTGTTGTCTCGACAGGTCTTGCTGGGGTCTCCTTTGTTCGACTGCAATATATAAGTATGCCAGCAACTATCATCACTACTCCTGCTACAATCCATCCTGTCACTTATAACACCTCCTTAATACAAGCACTTCAAGCTTCTTAAAAACTCTTTCATATCTGTGAAATCCAGAAATCTTATTGTTCCAATCGTAAGCCAGTCTTCAAAAAGAACTGGTGCCTGATTGTTGCTACAAGAAATACCTTTATCGATAAAGAGAGCATATGTATTCTCCTCCTTTTCAAAACCTATTCTGGCGATATTCTTGCTACAAGCTCCTGGCAGATAACAGTGCGAATACACATGGCAAAGATGATCTTCAAGGGATTCTTTCAGTAATTCGTACTGATGATCACTTCCATATACAAATTCCTTCATATCTCGTTCCTCCTAACATATTATGATTTCATCTATAATGATACTCGAACCCCTTTGACGATTTGCTGGAGGAGAGAGCCCCTAAAGGCCTCCACCCCCCACTACGTATACCTTAGGCAGTCTGATCGGCATAATCACTTGCCATCGAATTAGCAGTCACTTCCTCCCTCTTGGTATTTCTCGTGTCTGGCCATTTCATATAAAGGTCTTCCAGATGACCTGTACCGCCACAAAGTCTGCAGGTTTCATATCCGTTTGATGGATGATCTGGTTTCTGCGGAATCCAAACTGTTTCATCCATAAATGTATATCGTTCAGCCCCTGTAAACACTCTGTCAAAAATACCGATACCCAGCACACCCCTTACATTAGGATTCAATCTAATCTGTACAAAATTTCGATCTTTGACGTTGTCGAGCATATCGCTGAATGCATTGCCTGGAGCCTCATGATACATCAGCAACATGAGAGCAATATATCCTTTCAGTGCATTCATTCGCTCAGTTGCAAAAATAGTACAAGCAGATGAGTCAACATCATTTTCAAATCCATTCTCATACTTTTCGAATCGACTGCCAAGAAGGCATCTCGGACAGCTCTCTGTTACTCCTGGATACACAAACATGAGTTCGGCAGCAACACCTGCTTTATACATCATTGCTGCAAGATACGGAGTACCATACTTTAATGCAAGGATAGAGCTTCTTTTCTGCGCTTCGAAGTTATCCGTACATCCCAGGATCAGATAGTCGGTAGGTTTTCTTCCAGGAAACATGTTCATGTAGGACTTAAACTCTTCATCAGACATATTGTCATCAAGGAAACGATCAACGCATACAACTTTCGCATCAGGATTAATGTCCAGAATACGCTGGCGGATAACATCAACCTTCTTTTTACCCATTTCACTGATGAAGACTCCCTGTGTAGCAACATTTGACGGGCTTACAATATCAGCATCCATAAGAATATAATTTCTGAAGCCGCTTCTTGCAAAATTCTCAAGTGCACTTCTTGCGCCACCAGTACCAATGCAGATGATCACCTTATCAAGAACATGATCCGGATATAAACTCTGCACCTTAGTAAAGTAAACATTGCTCTCTACAGCTCTTCTCATAACACTCTCCTTCTGACTTGTAATGGTAGTAACATTGAGGCCATCTACCTTCTTTTCTTCCGCTTCTACATGTCTTTCTTCCTGACGGTTAATGCCATCACGATATGCATCCAACTGTTTGATTGAATAATTCTGGCTCCACTTTTTAAATGGAGCATATACATAGCCGTCTTCGTTCGCCTTAAGAACATACTCCAGATTAACATTCAGGCAATCATCTTCCTGACGGACCACATAGAAGTACATAGTGTAAAATCCTCTTCTTTCATTCTGGATAATCGGAAGATAGAAGTAATCCAGTTCGAAGAATCTCAGGTGAAGAAGCACTGTAGAAATATCATGATAGGATGGGCGAACGCATCCTATCGGATGAGAATGGTAAATACCATTTGTTACAAATCCATTGGACTTCCATGCCCTAAACACTTCAGACATAGACTCGACGTCATAGTAAAAGGTGCCTGATGTATTTCTTGAGTGAACATCAAAATAACACTCATCAATCAAGTTTAGATTCTTCTTTGATGCAAGCATACCACCTGTTTCAGCTCTATACTTTCCTACATTTTTTCTGAAATCATTCAGCACTTTAGTCGAGAATTTAATTGTCTTATTAGGAATCCCTTTTTCCTGCATTGCCTCCATTGTTTCTTCCTCCGCCATCAGATCTTCGTTATAATCACAGCTAAAGTAGCTCATTACCGAATCTAATCCATAGGCCACTCTAGTAAGTCCATTCTCAATCAACTTTACTACTCGTCTCATAAATACCTCCTTATGCGATTTCAAACTCAATTGCACCAATTGTCCCCTTCAATGCGACCGATTTATCTCTTAGTGTCTCCAGTCGTCTTTCTCTCAAGAGATGCTCTCCAATAGCATCACTAACAAGATCACGAATGCCTCTCGCTCCGTATTTTGTCTGATGCCTTAAGAAATCAAGCATTAAGCCTTCATCAATTCGTACCAGACGAAGTTCATAATTTTTGAGTTCTTCCTTTACGAACTTAGCTACAATATCCATAGTTGCAGTGTCAGAAAGTGCATTGAAAACAATAAAGTTTCCAATCTTACCGCTGATTTCCGGTCTACCACAGTGCTTTGTGAATTGATCCCTACACATCTCTGCTTTCTCAAACTTAGATAACTTCTGGTATCTATCCATATCGATTGGAATATTTGAGGTAAAAAACAAGATGCATTCGTTCAAGTCAATCGGTTTTGAATTATCTGCCATCCCCAAGAAACCGGTGTCAATAGCTTCCATTAATCCAGTAAGCAGCTTTGTATCAGCCTTCTCGATTTCGTTAATTACAACTACGTGCTTTTTGTTTTTTCTGACAGGTTCTAAAACCGTATCGTTACCAAAACCAACATACCCAGGAGGCGCTCCGAAGAATCTATGAACAGTATGTTCACCTACGAACTCACTTCCTGCAATCTCGATGTAACCATACGGAGTTTCATATACATTACTAAGAACATCAGCGAGTGATTTCGCCGTTTCGGATTTACCGGTTGCTGTCGGGCCGATCAGAGCCATTACCAAAAGCTTCTTTTCCTTTCTCATTTTGTTGATCACAATCTTGTTGGCGATTTCATCGATTACATTATCCTGTCCAAACACCTTTTGCTTGAGAGGTGCCGCAATCTCCTCAGGCCAAACCATCTTAGGAACCTCTTCTTCCTCCTTGAGTGCTTTTACTTTTGAAGGATCGTAAACAGGATCCTCAGATATAGGTTCTGTAGCTTTATATAAACAAGACTCCGCCCCACTATTCAGCTGACTCTCACTACCATGATGCGCACTTTTATCCGCAGAACAGGGACCCTCAAAAAGGGGCTGTAATCCGCGAAGGAAACAGATCATATCATCCATACAAATGAATCTGATTTCACCATTCTCAATGAAATTCTTAAAATCGGAATGATCCGTCTCGACACAAATGCCCTTGTCAATATACAGGATATAATGTCCGTTGCAGTTCTGCTCAAATCCAATTCTTGCGATTTTTGGAGTGCAGCATTCCGGAAGGATACAACCGTTATATACGTGACACTGATTATCCAATAACTGCTGCTCCAGTTCTTCAAACTGCTGATCTGTTCCAAATGCAAATTCTCTCATCTCATTTTCCTCCCATATTAATTGGCTACTGCACCAATAATTGCTAATACGATAGCTACTACAATACCCCAGCAAATGAATGAAGCAATTGCTTCAGCTACCGGAACAATAAACACACCTCCACACAGCAATCCTGCCGATGATCCTATGCTTCCCCAAATAGTTTGTCTCTTGCATATGAACCATACTGCAAAGGCTGCATATCCTATGATCAAAGCAATTGCTGTAATATGAATAAACCCATTCATATCATCCCTCCTCTCAACTCAATACCTGAAACCTTCTCATGAATAACCTTTCCTAATAACGTCTCAAATATTGAGTCGTTACGGTAATTCATCTACTGCCTTATAATAAGGCCCTTGAATTACCAAAAGGGCAAGGGGGAGCATTAGGCATGTTTTGTACCTGAACAGCAGAAACATTGCACATTTTAAACATTTTCTTAATCAAAAAAATCACCTCCCAACTACCGAACAACACCTGCAAAGACAGAACCGTTAGTGGAAACCGCCACCAGGAAGCGTCTCTTTCTGTTCACCTCCATGGAATCCGCCACCCGGGAGCGTCTCCTTCTGCTCACCTCCATGGAATCCGCCACCCGGGAGTGTCTCCTTCTGCTCGCCTCCATGGAATCCGCCACCCGGGAGTGTCTCCTTCTGCTCACCTCCATGGAACCCGCCACCCGGGAGTGTCTCCTTCTGCTCGCCTCCGTGGAAACCGCCGCCCGGGAGCGTCTCCTTCTGCTCGCCTCCAAAGAAACCTCCACCAGGAAGCATTTCAAACTCGTTCATCTTGTTATTGGTTGCATTCTGATTTTCCATATTAATATTCTTCATAGAATTATTCTCCTTCATATTTGTTATATTTTGCATCCTTGTCATCTTGATCCTATAAACAAACTCCTAATTACTAAAAAACAAACACCTCCTTATTTGTACTTCCTCCGATACAAGGTATTTTTAGGAAGAATCAATATCTCTTCCCACAACGCCTACTTCCTTGCTGCTCATTTTGTCACCTCCCATCTGCCTTGGTGATTGTAATTCTCTTTTTCATATTCATTCCTCCATAACTTTCGCTTGTTTCTTACACTCTTATCATAGTTCATCTTTCTGATTACTTCATTTCTGTATCCGAACAAAAAGTTAAGTCATTCGCTCTTCTTGTTTTTTTTGCGATGAGGAGAACACTGCATCATTTCCTGATAGCACGGATCGTTAAAAATATCATAGCGTTGCTTAACAACCGGCTTATTCCCGGAACGCATGATAAAAACATCTCCTACAGGAGCATACATAACATCGTCCAGTGGCATATTCATCCTCTCGGAAACGCTTTTACAAGTCTGGCGATCCATTCCACCAGGGAAATACACATAACTGGAACAATTGTTCAAGATTGTTGCAGCCTTTTCTTCGCCATAGATGGATTGAAGCATACTTTCCGACTGGAGAAGAAGCATAACACTCAAGCCTGCGCTTCTGAATATGCTGATATGCTCTGGAAACGATTGAATAGGTGCAGTGCATCCAAAATCATCGAAGAACATCTTGACCTTCCTCGGCAATTTTCCATCTTCAAACTCCTGCGCATAGCTCAGTAATACTTTGATTGCAGTATCATAAATAAAGTTAGCAAAATGATGCAACGAGGTTTTAACCGGGCTACAGATAATAAATAACGCAGTTTTTTCTGTAGCAAGTCTCCTAAAATCAATGGAGGGTTTCTCTCTCATAGCCTTTCGCACACTTTCAGGAAAGACAGTGTTATATGCTGCATCTAAGGTATCTACAATACAAGAACCTGTTTTTTCTGCGCGTCGGTTCAAATTATAAAACGCATAAAACTGTCGTACAGCGCTACAGTAAGGATCGTGTTCCCTTAGAAGACGGTACATGGAAAGCAATCGATCACTAATCCCTGTACTATTCTCTGATTCAGTTAGTTCATCAAACAGATTGAGAACATCTGGCATCGACGCATCATCAATAGTTCTTAAAGCACCCTCAATCAAACAATCAGATACAGGAATTGCTTTTAGTTGCCAATAATCATCCTTTGTGTTCTGAATTGTGGAAAGAACAATTTTTCTACTTGTTGCAGTAATATCATCGAATGATTCAATGTACTGTACGGGATCAAAGAACACATCTCCATCATCAGGATTGTCGAGATTGCAGATCTGCACATGATATCCTTGCTTCCTTTTATAAGCAGCCATTTTTAATGCTTCAATTGGCTTACCAAATGTTGCTATCATACTGGAGTGTTCCATGCGAAGCATTGTAGGATATTCCAAAGATAGGGATTTGCCGCCACCACTAATGCCAACGCCTGCGACGTTATCATTAGGTCGATGAAGTCCGATATCACCTTCAAGAACGCATCCCTGTGCAAGAATAGTTTTATCAAAATCCATATTAAACCTCCATAATCTCATCAAAACCAATAACACCATCGCATAGACCAAATGCAATAGCTTCTTCTGCATCAAAAAAGTGGTCATAGCTGGTTGCTTTTTCAATTTGCTTTTCTGTTTTTCCGGTATGCTTTGCTAAAAGCCGATTCATCTTCTTTTTTTCTTTATTCAGCTTGTCTGATACCGACTTAATGGATGAACTATTGCCGGTAACGGGACTACCCAAAAGAGGCTGATGAATCATAACCTCAGAATTAGGAAGCATGTATCTACCATGCTTTCCAGCGGCTAGAAGAACGGCAGCCATACTATAGGCGCGCCCCGCAACAACCACTCGGATTGGTGTTTTGAATGTTTGGAGAAGATCATAAAGAACCATTCCATCCTTTACACTTCCACCTGGCGAATCGAGTATAATTGTGATGGCTTTTTCAGGTTCTTCACTTGCAAGAATCATTATCTTCTTTACAACATTTGCAATCAGTTCACCAGTGATCTCCTGGTCATCGATATATACGTAACGTTTAGCGAGAAGTCGTGCATCTAAAGATACACTCGTAATACCATTAGAGGATTTAATTAAGCTACTACTATCCATAATGTCACCTCATTTTGATTTCTAAAAATTTTACTTTACACTCTTTTTATACACCATTTGAAACGGTCTTTTAATTCAGTATCCGAACAAAAAGTTAAGAGCACCAAAACTGATTGCAACAGTTTTGGTGCTCTTAACTTTTGGGAGAGTATTCAAATTTGTTTATATATTGACACAAATACCGACTCGATTGCCTCAACTTTGTTCTTCTTATGTTGTATGGAATCAATTACCGTATCGCCAGAATATACTTTTGAACTTTGCGCTTCTGCATCTGCGTAACAGAGTGTAATTAGATTAAACCATACTTTTTCCCACTTCCAAGTACACCCTGAACTATACATAGATTCAACTTGCATCTTATGTCCTTTGACATTATTTGCCGTGATTTCAATTAAATGAGGATTATTGCGGTTATAATCTTCATCTGGAAGAACATAGGAAATAAAATCGTCATGATGGGATATGTAAAAGCATATATATTCTATTTCATCTTTCTCATATCCCATCTGGTTCAATACTATTCTAGCAATCTCTGAAGACTTTTGGGCGTGGCCATAAAAGACAAGGCGATTCTCCTTGAATTTTGCTGTTTGTACTTTTCCGATATCATGGAAAAAGGGTGCTACAAGTAATAGTGGTTCATTGATGGATAATGAAGACAATCTTTTTTGAACATTCTTAACAGTATGCACAGTATGAGCAAACAAATCATAGCAATGGTGCGGATTGCACTGGTTGTAACCGACCATTTCTGCGACTTCCGCTCCCATCAAATCACATACTTCGTCCTTACTTTTTGAGAGCCAGAACAAAACACCATCAGGATTCTCTAATATTTTTTCAAATTTCTGCCGTGTCATCATTGCTTTGCTGCTCCTTTTTTCCAGAGATAGTGCGTCCACGTTCAATAGCTATTTGCTTATCTACACGCATATTGTACTGTTCATATATGATACCGCTTTTCTCAGATACTCTGATTGCAGAGCCATATCCCATAAGACGTACAACCAGTTCGAAAGCATCTTGTTTTTGATAATAAATCGTCAAGGTATATAAGTCTGTGTCTCGATCGTATACACAGTGCTTCTTCCATGGAGCAAATTCGCTTAGAATGCGATCCGGTGTGTTTCTGGCTCCATAAAACTGAACTGTAAGTTCTCTGGTGTTTTTCTTTCTATAACGCTCTAAGCCAGATAAAGCTTTCTCATAATCAAAATTCTCATCCAGAACACGAAATATTTTTATTCTGGAAATATTCATCGTTGTGATTTTTTTGTTCCAAGTAGAATAAAAATATCCTCTGAACAAATTATCTCGCTTAGAGAACTCAATTATGATCGGCTCAAAAACACCTGCCTGTTTTTTCCCTTTGGCTGAAGTATACTCAAGATAAACCTTTCTGCGGTTTTTAATTGATAAAAGCAAGGGATTCATTACCTCTATTTCTTTTTGACGTGCTTCCTTACTCATGTTAAATCTATCAATATAGTAGATTTCACCTAAAGGAAGTTTTTCGATTTTACACGTATCAGAAGAAAGTTTTTCTCTTATGTACGCAATCTCTGGTTCAGAAAGAAATAGTTTCATTTTAGGATTATCTATAATTGTTAGTAACCATCGACATTCTAACGCAGAAAGAGGCAAAACATTAGAATAGAATGACTCTGTTTGGGTAATATATTTTCTCAAATAAGATGCTACTGTCCTCTTATTTTTCAGGGAAGGGGAACGCTTCTCCATCCACAGCCCATATTTCGCACCATATCCCAAATGCTGCGTTTCTTCCATCAGCCCTTCCCTCATAAATGCCTTTGATGTAAGAAGGGCAATGATCTCGGATGTCAACAGATTTTTACTCTGTACACCCAGAACTTCTTGATACTCATTCAGGACATTATCAATAATTGTTTCTAATTCTGCTTTGGTAAACGCTTCTTGCTTTTGATCACCGTACAGTGTCATTAGCACATCTGAAATAACTGTGTAATACAAGCTGAAACATTCATTAAATAAAAGCTTGTGTACATCACAGGAGAACGATACGTATTTTGCACCTTTCGGAATGCTCCACGGTACAGCTGAGGCTGTCTTTTCATTTTCCTTAACAAGTGGGACAGCAGATTCTTCGGTTACGTACTTAATTTCCGCCAGATCAGCCTTAATCGAATACCCAAATTCTTCTATCCCAGCAACCTCTTCTAATCTGGAATAAAAGCTTCTTACCCAAGGGCGAAGTTCACGAGGATCTGTGACTTGAACAGAAAAATCCAAATGCCCATCTTGCTCACAGACTGTTCCGATTCGTTGCTCACGATAAATTCTATTTCGAATAAATGTTTCGTTTTGCTGATCATATGCAACTTTTAACCGCACATCAAATAACGGAGCCTCCATAGTGGCGTTTCCTGTCTGTCCAATGGTAGTTGAAGCCCCCCATGAATGCATCAAAGACTTTCTGGCATTTCTAATATCGGACTTAACTAAACTATCTTTTATAGAAATTGTTTTTCCACCTTCGGTAGTTATTTCGCCATCTTTGATATATTCAATCGAATCAATAAATTCTATACGAAGATTTGAATAGCTTCTGGAAAATGGTTCATAAAAAGATAAATATTCCCGGCCACCGGTTGAACTAACTCTTATACCCAGTGGATAACAAATCAAAGAAGACTTTCCGCTCGTAATGCCATGCTGATACTCTATCTTGCACCAATAGTTTTCTTCAATGGCATACAGCAAATCAATTAAGTTATAGTCATTAAGTGCTTGCATATAATACTCATGCTTAAAGCGAAAAGCACTATTGTACTCGGCATGGAATCTGCCAAGGAGAACAGAACCTATTTCTCCCAACAATTCGTACTTTGAGAAAAAGTCAATCGCATTTATAAAATGAGATTCAAAGTCTTTATCAATCTCCATGCCGTCTTTTAGAAAAGAATCTATACAATACGAGGTTAGTTCCCATCGATGTACCGCTTTTTTGGCACCTTTTTTCTTCTCTGAAACGTCCTGAATTAGACCCAAATTTCGTAGTTCTTTCAACCTTTTGTTAATAGCATTGTTTTCTCCAATAAACAAAGGAGAGTTATCCGAAAAGAAACATAGCAATTCAGCTGATGTTAAGGCAGTTATGCCACTGTCTAAATGGTCTTCAAACTGTAAATATTCATCAGACAAATCACATACTCGACTATCATTTAATTCCAGCGACTCTACACCATGAGCTAATGAAACCAAAGGGCTTAGAGCAAATATCGTATTAAAAAAGGACTTGGGATCACGTTCATTATAGCGACAAAAACGATACACTCGATGAAAAGGGTTCAGTGGCATAGATTGTGAATCGTTACTCATAAAGAAAACCTGATTCTTATCTACTGACCACTCGAAATAATCACGTAGTATATTATTTAAGCGTAACCAGTCTGAATTAATTGTAGATACAGATGGTTCCAGTTTTCCTTTTTCGTTTTTTGACTGTAGATCATCATATGTTTTGAATCCATAAGTGTAGTAATCTCGTAATGTATTCTTGAACTTGTCATCAAAAGAGCCTGCCTTTATAAGTTCTTCGTGATTACCCATAATTCACCTCCAGTGTTAGTTATGTTTCCGGATGAAATCTGATAACATCAGTTTCATCTGCTTAGTTACCGTTTATGATATATTTCCTGTAGCCATTCCCCACATGAAACATGCAAGTTCTCTTGCTATTACTGTAGTTGCCACATTTCGCTTAATTCCTTTAAGTCATAACCACCACTTCAAGTGGTGGTTTGGGTTGGCCCTCATAAGGGCCTGTTACATGCTCACCCAAAAGGGTGGGTATCGCAAGCATTATTACTAGTCCGCTTATAAAGCGATACTATTTGAATCTTCTTTTCTTGATTCTTCTGCCTGCTCTCTTATGTATTTCTTTATTGCATCTTCTGTAATATTACCAATTGTTGAAACGTTTTATCCTCTGAACCAGAATGCTTTATCCCATTTGCTCTGTAACTCTGGATGTCTGTCATATATTATTAGCGTGCTCTTTCCTTTTAAGTACTCCATAAATTTTGAAGTACTATACTTGGGTGGAATTGCTACACTTAAATGAATATAATCTTCACATACCGCATCATCTATAATCTCTACAATCATTGACAACACTGTATGCACTTTAATACCTAGAAAGCATCCCATATTTTGAAACTTTTCTTTATACTTCTCATCAGAAACAAGTTCTTCAATCCTGTTATCAAGACGTTCTATCTTTTCTGTAAGATATTCATAAGTCACAAGATATTCAGATAGTGTTTCCTTATCTACTCCCGTCAATTCAAGAGACTTAAATAATTTGTTTTAACTGACATCCAAAGAAAAAGATCGCTTCTTGTCATATATTGTAGCATGTAGTTACTAAAAAAATACATATATTGGCGTTCGCACGACAAACGCATGAATGATTATTTTTCTATTTTCTTTCTCTAATACCTTTTTTAAACTTCTAGAAGTCCTTCTAAAAATTGAATTGGTCGCAAGCTAATTACAGATCTTTTCTTTTTCATCGACAATTTATAGCTTATCAGTCCTGCCGGTTTTAAAATACTCAGACTCCATTTCCTTATAATATTCAGATTTTGAGCGGCCATCTTATCTATGGTTGTATTCGCATCTTCTTTGAACATTACATCTAAATGCCAATACATACTTTCTACGCTCCAGTGGCCTCTTACAGCTCGACTAACCTCTTCTATATTGACTTTTAAACTGCTTATAAAGTATCGGTATTCTTTTTTTCTTTTTTCATTTGGATTACTTGCTGTTGCAAATAAAAGGTTTCAATTCCTTATAGGTACGGTATTACATTTATCCTTCTTGGAGTACGGATTTGATTTGGTCTGGTGGTGTTTCAATTCCTTATAGGTACGGTATTACTTTTAAAAGAAATATCAAAGTAAGGAGAAGTTCATATGTTTCAATTCCTTATAGGTACGGTATTACGTATACAGTAGAAGATCTGAACGGAAATTTCCACATTCTTTTGTTTCAATTCCTTATAGGTACGGTATTACAACAGTATTTTCGCCGTTTTCTAGCACTGTCTTCTTTTTTCTCCTCTAATCTCATTAAAAAGTCTGTCGACCTTACCTTTTATTATCGCAAATTTCCTTGAAAAATCAAGCTTTTTTCAAGAGTTTATTTTTTCTGCTAGGTAGACAGACTTTTTTTCAATTTTTCTTTCATTTTATGACTTTTTACTATCTTTTCAACAGATTAAAATGCCGTTTTCCCCAGTATTTTCAAGGCTTTTGAGGTAGACAGACTTTTTCGAGCAAATTTCTTCCGGATGATTATGTGTTACATTCGCTATTGTCATAAAACCCCTGTTTCACATCATTCCAGACGTAAACCAGGGGTTTCTCTTATATCATTCTATACCATAGACAGTGCATATACTATCTATTCACTTTTACTCCGTCTCATAAAAGACTTTCTTATCCAGAGCTTTATTCTGATGTGCAACGATTGTTGTACATACGGCATCACCTGTGATATTAACAGCTGTTCTTGTCATATCAAGGATACGGTCAATACCCATGATCAGACCGATTGCCTCAACCGGAAGTCCGACAGAGTTAAATACCATTGTCAGTGTAACCAGACCAACACTTGGTACTCCGGCTGTTCCGACAGATGCCAGTGTTGCTGTTCCGATAACTGTAATATAGTCTGCCATGCTCAAATGGATTCCAAACGCCTGTGCTGCGAACACAACTGCAACACCCTGCATGATGGAAGTACCATCCATGTTGATTGTTGCTCCAAGCGGAATCGTAAAGGAAGAAATCTTCTTGGAAACTCCGACTTTCTTAGAAAGTGTTTCAATAGAAAGCGGGATTGTCGCATTTGATGTCGCTGTAGAGAATGCAAATGCCATAACCGGGAAGAATTTCTTGATGAAGCGGATCGGGTTCAGTCCTGTGAAAATCTTTAACAGAATCTGATATACTCCCAGACACTGGATCGCAAGTGCCAAAAGTACTGCGATCATGTATTTTGCCAGCGGAACAAATGCACTGAATCCGATTGTAGCAAAAGTACGGCTGATCAGGCAGAATACACCGATTGGTGCAAGGCTCATGATCATCATTGTCATTTCCATCATAATGTCATTGAACTGGCTGAAGAAGTTCGCAACTGTCTCTGCACGTTCACCCATCTTCGCAAGGATAACACCAATGATCAGCGCAAATACGATAACCTGAAGCATTGTTCCACTTGCCAGGGAATTGATCGGGTTGTCCGGAATGATATTTAGGATTGTATCTGTCAGGGAAGTTGCTTCCATTGTCTCAACTGTGGACGCACTTGTCTTGATTGCACTCATATCAAGTCCGATACCCGGATTGATCAGATTACCAACTGATAAAGCAACTGTTACAGCAAGAGCTGTTGTTGCGAGGTAGAATACCAATGTTCTGACACCTACTGTTCCGAGCTTCTTCGTATCTCCGATTGCCATACTTCCGCACACAAGGGAACAAAATACAAGCGGTACAACAAGCATCTTCATCAGACGGATGAATCCCTGTCCGATCACATAGAGGATTCCTTCTACAATAATATCATTTTTTACCTTGCTGTCTGGAATCAGATAACAAAGTACAATTCCAAAAACAGCACCTAAAAGCAGAGCAATGAAAATCTTGGTCGTCAGACCAATTTTCTTCTCTTTCTTTTCATCTTTCACATTCTTATTTTTCATTCTAATTCTCCGTTCTTTCTTTCATATACTCTTCTAATGACTCTTTCCAATCCGGCATATCATACATATCAATAATACGGAGAATGAAGTTGTCCAATACCGCATACGGTGGTCTGACAGAAGAAAGGTCTGACTGTTCTGTCGGAACTGCCTTTAATTCAACGTTTTTCCCTGACAATCTCAAGATCTCCTGAGCAAATTCGTAACGATTGCAGACTCCACTGCAAGTTACATGATAAGTACCATATTCATTCGTACTGATCAGATACAGGATCATTCTTGCGAGATCTTTGGCACTTGTCGGGGAACCAAACTGATCTCCTGCTACAGAAAGTGTTTTTCCCTGTTCTGCCACTTCGAGCACACGGTTAACAAAGTTATTTCCACCTTTTCCGTAAACCCAGTTACTGCGGATAATGAAATGCTTGTGTGTGAATTCTTTCACATAATTCTCACCAGCTCTTTTGGATGCTCCATAAACAGTCAGTGGATTCGTATCATCAAATTCTGTATACGGTTTCTTGCTCTGTCCGTCAAATACATCATCTGTTGAAAGCTGGACGATCTTTGCGCCATTCTTTCTTGCGACGATACTTAAGTTTCTTGCTCCAAGTGCATTTACCCGGTAAGCATGTTCTGGTTCTTTTTCGCACAGATCGGTGTCTGTAACACCGCAGCAGTTGATAATCACATCCGGACGGTTCACAATACCGAAGTTAAGAACTTCCTCTGTGTTTGTAATATCCAGATCATCCAGATCCGTATTCAGCACTTCGATCTCTAATGGATCCAGAATGTCGTTCAGTGCCCGGCCGATCTGGCCGTTTGAGCCGGCTATCCATACTTTAATCATCTCTCATTTCCTCCTTCTCATGCAATGAAAAAGGCGCTGAATCCAATCAACGCCTCTCATATACTATAAAATAAACGTCAATAATATTTTATCAACCTACTGTTTCCGTGTCAAGATTACACTTTTAGTCTATCAAGAAAATATCATGGTTTTCCTGAATCTTCTCTATAATCTCATGGCTGCTTATTCCTTGAAGTTCTACACTGTTCTGACTGACATAAAGAAACACAAGAAACAGAAAAGTGGACAGGATCAATCTGGTAGTAAAGCTTCCTCTGCTATTTTCTTTCTTATCCAGATCTTCTGCTCCATTTCCTGCACTTTGCTCCAGACCATCCGGATATAATTCCCGATATAAACGACCATATCTTGGATGAATTGCCGGTGTTATCATACCGGTATTCCGCTGTCGTCTGCGATTTTCTTCCCACAATCTACGCCTACGGACTTCTGATTCTTTTTCCTGCACGAAAGATCCTCTCCATCTTCTTTTTTTCTAGTTTATGAAAGTTTCTTCTGCTTTATTCTTCCAGGAAAATCTGATACAGCGTTTTCTACCGGTCAGCCAGTTCTCCTGTAATATCTTCCCAGGTAATCCCTTTTTCTACCATGAGAACCATTGCATGATAAAGGAAATCAGATAATTCATACTTCACTTCCTCGACATTTGGATTTTTTGCAGCGATCACAACTTCTGTCGCCTCTTCTCCAACCTTTTTCAAGATCTTATCCAAACCTTTTTCAAAAAGATAGTTCGTATAGGAACCTTCTTTTGGATTCTCTTTTCTATCCGCAATTGTCTGATATACAGACTCAAAAATCTGAACCGGATTCTTGGCATCGTAATCATTTCCAACAATTGTTGTATAGAAACAGGAGCGGTTTCCCGTATGGCATGCTGCTCCGATCTGTTCTACCTTCGCAAGCATCGTATCTCTGTCACAATCGATTGCAAGAGATTTCACATACTGGAAATGCCCGGATGTCTCACCTTTGATCCACTGGCATTTTCTGCTTCTGCTATAGTAAGTCATTCGCCCGGTTTTCACAGTATGCTCAAATGCTTCCTCGTTCATATATGCCATCATTAAGACTTCATTTGTCTTATAATCCTGAACAATCACTGGAATTAATCCGTCTGAATTCAATTTAAACTCACCAAAATCCATCTGGCTTTCAAAGGAAGTCATTTGAATTCCATTTTCTGCACAAACTTCTTTAAATTTGTTAAAGTCCATATCCAGACGACTGATGAATCTTCCTGATACACCTTTTACACCATCACTCTTTAAAATATTAAGGATCTCGTTTTCATCCATCGTATCCGTGACAACAACACACTGCGTTTCTGTAACATTTACAACAGAATTCAGATCCAGTCGATGCATAAATATCATCTCTGTACTATATGCTTCGATCAGATGCTGCTGTTTAAACAATGCATCGAAATCATTTAATGATACAGCGATTCTCTCTTTTCCAAAACGCTTGGATACTTCCTCAATTAATTCAATGGAAAGTGCTTTTGAGAAATTCAGCATTGCACGTTTCGCTCCGGCATAAAGAATCTTCTTCACATCTTCTGCACGTCTGATGTTTCCTCCGACAACCATTGGAATACTGATTGCACGGTTGATCTGTTTGAGGAGGCTGATCGTCTCATCATGTTCTTCATCTGAGTCTGACAGATCGAAAATAATCAGTTCATCCGCTCCTCTTTCATTGTAGTGGCGTGCAAGTTCCATCACATCATCTGCGATCACAGTTCTGTCATCGAACCACTGCACCGCTTTCCCTCTTTCTATAAAAATACAAGGGGTCAGTCTTTTATACATAATTCCTTCTTACTCCTTCTGTCACGCCGTTAAAGGCTTCCCTTTGTAGACCATACTTCTTTTATTCTTGGCTCTTCTGATACCGCCATATCCAGAGCCTTTCCGAATGCTTTAAATAAAGCCTCTGCCATATGATGATTATTCCCTGCATCAAGGATCTTAAGGTGCAGGTTCATTGCAGCACTATAGGAAACTGCATAGAAAAATTCACGCACCATCTCTGTATCCATTGTTCCAAGCACCGGTACTGTAAAATCTGCCTGGAAGTTCAGATACGGTCTGCCGGAAAGGTCAACTGCTCCAAGAGCAAGAACCTCATCCATTGGCAGTACAAAATATCCGTATCGCTTAATTCCGGCCTTATCTCCAAGTGCCTGTGCGATTGCCTGTCCCAGTACGATTCCTGTATCTTCGATCGTGTGATGGGAATCCACTTCAAGATCCCCACGCACCTTAACATTTAAATCAAATAATCCATGTCTTGCAAATCCATCCAGCATATGATCAAAAAACGGAATTCCTGTATCAATCTGATGCTTTCCCTGACCATCCAGATTGATCGTCAGTTCAATATCTGTCTCTTTTGTCTTTCTTTTGCAGCTTCCGATTCTGTTCTGCATCACACTCACAGCTCCTTTTCTCTTATTTTTCAAATCTTACTTTGATTGAATTTGCATGTGCTGTCAGATGTTCTGCCTCTGCAAATTTCTCAATATCTGTGTGGATCTTCTCAAGTGCATTTCTTGAGTAAGAAATAATGCTTGATTTTTTAATAAAATCATCTACAGATAGCGGTGAGAAGAATTTCGCTGTTCCGTTTGTCGGAAGGACATGGTTCGGTCCTGCAAAATAATCTCCGAGCGGCTCACTAGAATATTCTCCGATGAAAATAGCTCCGGCATTACGGATCTTTGTCATCACCTCAAACGGATTCGCTGTCACGATCTCAAGATGTTCGGAAGCAATAGAATTTGCTGCATCGATTGCATCTTCCATTGTCTCTGCAACGAGAATATGTCCATAATTATCCAGGGATTTCTGAATGATCTCGCCTCTGGAAAGCTCTTTTACAAATGCATCTGTCTGTGCAGATACTTTCTCTGCAAGTTCCATACTTGTTGTAACCAGAATTGCAGATGCCATCTCGTCATGCTCTGCCTGAGACAGAAGATCTGCTGCCACGAAACGTGGATTTGCCGTCTCATCAGCAAGAACAAGGATCTCACTTGGTCCTGCGATTGAGTCAATGCTTACGAATCCATAAACCGCTTTCTTAGCAAGAGCTACGTAGATATTTCCAGGTCCTACGATCTTATCTACCTTCGGAATAGACTCTGTTCCATATGCAAGTGCTGCAATTGCCTGAGCTCCACCAACCTTGTAAACTTTATCTGCACCGGCCTCTTTTGCCGCAACCAGTGTTGTCGGAGTTACCTTTCCATCTTTTCCTGGAGGTGTTACCATGATGATCTCATCTACACCTGCAACCTTCGCCGGCATGATATTCATAAGTACAGAAGATGGGTAAGCTGCTTTTCCGCCAGGAACATAAACACCGACTCTCTGGAGTGCTGTCACTTTCTGTCCAAGAATTGTTCCGTCCGGTTTACTGTCAAACCAGCTGTACTGCATCTGTTTCTGGTGATAGTCTCTGATATTCACCAGTGCTTTTCTGATAATAGCGATCAGTTCATCATCTACCTGCTCATATGCTTCTGCGATCTCTTCTTCCGTTACAAGAAGATGCTCTGCGTCCAGTCTGACTCCATCAAATTTCTCTGTATATTCAAATACAGCCTCGTCTCCCTTTTCTTTCACCGCATTCAATATTTCCTGAACACTTGCTTCAAACTTCCCGTAGTTATTCGGGCTTCTCTTTAAAAGGTCATCCAGAAGATTCTTCTTCGTATTCTCATTCAGTTTCTCTATACGCATTTGTCTATTCCTCCCTCAGAAGATTTCTTAAATTTGTGATCAGCTCTTTGATTCTGTCATTTTCCATTCGCATGCTGACCGGATTGACGATCATTCGCGCTGACAGCGGGCACACTTCTTCAAGCACAACCAGTCCGTTTTCTTTCAATGTAGAACCGGTTTCTACGATATCTACGATGACTTCAGATAAGCCAACAATCGGTGCAAGTTCGATCGAACCGTTTAATTTCACAATTTCTACTGTCTGATGTTTCTTGTTGTAGAAATAATCTTTCGCGATATTCGGGTATTTCGTTGCCACACGGATCAGTTCATGATGTTTCAGTTTTTCTGCTGCCTCTTCATATCCACACACACACATCCTGCATTTTCCGAATCCAAGATCCAGGACTTCATGGACTTTACGCCCCTCTTCGATAATCGTATCTTTTCCGACAACTCCAATATCTGCTGCTCCGTACTCTACATAAGTCGGCACATCCGGTCCTTTTGCGAGAAAGAATTTCAATCCCAGTTCTTCATTTACAAAAATCAGCTTTCTGGAATCCTTATCTTTCATTTCCTCGCATGTAATTCCAAGACGCTCCAGCATCTCCAGTGTCTTCTTTGCAAGTCTTCCCTTTGTAAGGGCAAATGTTAAATATCTCATTGATCTGCTCCTTTATTGCTGCTTTGTTTTCTTTTTTGTATTGACCAGCTTCTCTTCTCCTGTCTGAAGATTGATCACTTCAATCTTCCGGTCCTCTCTTAAGTAAAGCATACTTGCAACAGAAGAACGCTTTCCATACGCTTCAAAAGTCTCTCTTTCATCCCAGGAGTTTCTCTTCATCATCTCGACATTTTTTCCTTTTGCACGAAATGACCTCGCAAGAGAAATTGCCCACTGTTCCGTTGCATCCGTATAAACAAGCAGATTACGGTGTCCTGTCTCTACTTTGATCTTCTGACGATCCAGTGCACTCATAAGTTCATCCAGAATGATTGCGAATCCGATCGACGGTGTCTTCTTTCCAAACTTCTCAAGAAGGTGGTCGTAACGTCCTCCACGTACAACTGCATCTCCGGTACCATAAGTATAGGCACGGAAAATGATTCCTGTATAATATCCATAACTTCCACTCATGCTCAGATCAAAAGTTACATGATCCTCTACTCCGTAAATCTTCAGCAGATCATAAATCTGGCGAAGACGTTCTACCGCAAGTCTTGCTGCTTCACCCGGAGCAATGCGTCCTGCATCTGCAAGGATCTCCGGTCCACCTGTCAGTTCCGGAAGCTGATGGAACGCTTCTTTCACCTGATCGGCAATCTCATAATGATCGAGAATCTCTTCCACACCAAAGAAGTTTCTGTTCGCAATCAATGTACGGATCTCTTCTTTTTGTTCATCTTCCAGATTCGTTGCCTCGAAAAGACTCTGAATAAAATCAACATGTCCGATACTTACCTGGAATTCCTTTAGCCCGGTTTTCTTAAGTCCGTCCACAACCATTGCGAGCATTTCTGCATCTGCCTCGATAGAATCCACACCGATCAGCTCTGCACCAAGCTGCGTATTTTCTTTCAGGCGTCCACGATAACTGGAATGATTGATAAATGTATTTCCGGCATAACACAGACGAATTGGAAAATTCTCTGTCTCAAACAGTGTTGCCACTGCTCTTGCAATGGACGGTGTAATATCCGGGCGCAACGCCAGAATATTCCCCTCTCTATCAAAGAATTTATAAAGATCTCTAATCGATGTCGAACCGATTTCCTTGCGGAATACATCAAAATATTCAAATGTCGGTGTCTGTATGTCCTGATATCCATATAAATGCAATACAGTATTCAGCTTTTTCTGCAATGCCAGCTTAATGGCACATTCTCTATTATAAATATCCCGAACGCCTTCCGGGGTATGTAACTTCTGCTCCATGTCTCGTTCACCTTCCTGTCTTTTCTTGGTTTTTCACTTTAGTGTGCTACCACGTTAAAACCTGTTTGTAATTATACGGACTTTGTAGGATTCTGTCAATCCCTCGTTTCCAAATCTTTCTGAATTAAATCCAGATACGGCACAAAATAGCCATTTTTCAGTTGAAAAAACCATTCAGGATCTAATTCTTCCAGCCGGACACTCTTGCGTCCCCCACTCTGCGCGCGGTCCCAGAACTTACGGATCTGTATATACTGCATATAATAAAGCTCATTTCTTGCTGTATAATAGATCAGAAAAAAAGCAATCCCGCCCTGCCGTTCAAACTTTTCCATAAAGTCCATCTGATGCTCATGTACATTCTGAAGTGGGAAGGTATCTACATTACACTCTTTTGCATCAAAACAGACCGGGATTCCCTGCACTGCTCCGATATAGTCTACCGTACTTGCTTTGTCGAAATACGCAAGTGTAATCTGTCTGTGGTCTTTATCCATACGTACCGGAGTGATCGGTGTCGGGATTTTCTGCATCAGTGCAAGTCCCATCTCACTGTATCTTTCATTCGAATGATTGATAAATTCCTCCAGTGTCGAACCTCTAAGTCCTCTCGAGTTCCATGTTGCCATCTCACATCACTCCCTGCGCTTTACAGATTTGTTCAAATAAGGCCGGGACAGGTGCTTTGATGATCTTTCCTGAAAGCTGTTTGATATCTCCCTCGCAGTTCTCCGGGAATTCCAGACGGTAAGCATGCAGAAGCTGGGAACGAAGTCCGTATTCCTTTTTCAAAACATCGTTAAATGACCGGTTCCCGTATTTGTAATCCCCTGCGATCGGATGCCCAATGGATGCCAGATGTGCACGGATCTGGTGTGTCTTACCGGTGATCAGATGCACTTCAAGAAGTGTTGTTTCTCTATTTCGTGCAAGCACTTTGTATTCGGTATCGATCGCTGATGCTTCTTTCCCATCTTTTGTCTGTTCAGCCGGCTTTTTCTGACTCACCGTAACTTTATTTGTCTTTTCATTCTTGACGAGATAACCATGAATCCTCTGATTCTCTTTTACCTGCCCTTTTACCAGACAAAGATAATATTTCTTAAGTGTACGGTCACGGAACATCTCACTTAATCCCTGTAATGCCTGCAGTGTTTTTCCTGCTGCCACAATTCCGCTTGTATTTCTGTCTAAGCGGTTACAGACAGATGGATGAAATGTATGCAGTTCTTCTTCCGTGATTTTCCCATTTTCCAACAGATAATCAATAAAATACTCCACAAGAGAAGTATCCGTCGGGGATGCCTTCTGGGAGAGCATTCCGACCGGTTTATTGATAAATACAGCAGCCTCATCTTCGTATAAGATATCTAACTGTACCTTCTTTCCCGCTGTCTGTTTTCTTGCAGAGGACGCTTTTTTCTTCGAAAACTGTGAATGATCGATAAAGTTCTCAATCGTCTCTTCCGCAAGAAATAACTTAATCACATCTCCCTGTTTCAGCTGTTCATTTCCAACTGCTTTTTTTCCATTCAGGGTAATATTCTTTTTTCTCATCATCTTATAGAAAAAACTTTTTGGCGCTTTATTGAGATACTTTGCAAGGAATTTATCCATGCGCTGTCCTGCCTCATTTTTCTGGATGCTGATCTCTCTCATCGTCTTTTCCTCTTTACATTGATATATTCAGAATAAGATTACGGATTTCCTGTTCTCTTGCTTTCGTATCTTCCTGCTCTACTACAGCAATATTTTCAAGTCCCTCCACGCGGGCCAGAAACGGTGTATACTGATTTAAGATCTTAACAGTAAAACCTGTGTACTGATTCTGCGCAAGGATTGTCTTGATATGCTTTCCAAGTTCATCTGTATTTACTTTCTCATAATGTGTGTATCCGTAAATGTTGTGTCCCGAAATTACGATACAGTCTGCTGGCATGATATGCTCTTTGCTTGTAATTATAAGATCATAACAAACTGTTAAATGTTTTGATTTTCCTGCGATTTCCTTCGCCTGTGACAGTTCAATTGATTGATATGGATAACGTGCGATCACACCTACAAGTGCCTTTGATGCCGGAAGACATCCAAGGATAGCAACAACTGTCAGAAGATTCAGCCTCGTATGTGTCTGCCAGTAACCAAGAGCAAAAATTGCCAGAACGATTGCAAAATAAATAACCGTTCTTAAAATCTCCACTTTTCTTTTATAATTCAGATAACCTGGTTTTCCTTTTTGTATTCTCTTCATTTTTTCATCCTGTTCTAAATTTAATATTTACAAGTTCTGCATATGAACGAGTAGTCCGTGTGGCAGCAGTTTTGTTCCAAAGTAAGTTAATTTCATTGGGATTCCATAAACGGAGACTGATTTCCCGGATCTGCAGTCCTTCAACGCCTGATGAACCACTCTGTCTGCCTTCGCCATTGTCAGTTTCTTCAAGATATTCTGCGGTTTCCCGGAAAACTTGAAAAACTCCGTATCAACCGGACCCGGGCAGACTGCTGTGACGACAATTCCTTTTTTTCTCAGTTCTTCTCCCAATGATCTGGAGAAGCTTAAGACATAGGACTTCGTTGCCGCATATACTGAGAAATACGGTTGTGGGCAAAATGCAGATGCGGACGCAAGATTGACGATCCTGCTGCCAGCACGCAGAAATGGCAGACACAGCAATGTCATTCTTGTAAGAGACCGGCAGTTTACATCCACCATATCTGTCTGGATCCGGAATTTTTCAGACGAAATCTCTTCTACACTTCCTGACTTGCCAAATCCTGCTGAATTCACAAGCATTCGTAAATCCGGCTGTTCTTTCTCAAGTGCATCTCTCAATTCCTTATATACCTTTTTCTTCTGAAGATCACCTGCAAAAATCCGAAGAGGAACTCTGCTTTCTTTCGCAAGCGCTTCCAGACGCTCTTTGCGCCTGGCAATCACCCAGATCTCATCCAGATTTTTATAAAAATATCCAAGCTGACGTACAAATTCTCTTCCCATTCCCGAAGATGCTCCGGTTACGATTGCAATTTTCATCCTGCTTCCTTTCTTGAATCCTGTCTGTCAGATACTTAAATGTACCTATTTTCTATTCTTCTTAGAATGAACATTTCTGATAGATTTCTTCTTATTTTTCCCTTCAACTCTTCCTCTGTGTTCAGAATTGTTTTGTCTTCTCTGACCATTTGAACCTTTTGATCCTTTTTTCGGTTCCTTTCTGTCGGCTTTTTTATCATTTCCTGAACCACGCATCTGTCTCGGTCTCACAAGACATTTCGGTCCGAATCCGATCAGATCAGATCTTCCTGCTTTATGAAGTGCTTCAATCACCAGATCATACAGCTCCGGATTACGATATTGGATCAACGCTCTCTGCATTGCCTTCTCATGCGGACTCTTCGGAACATAAACCTTCTGCATCGTTCTCGGATCTACCCCGGTATAATACATACAGGTGGAAAGAGTTGATGGTGTCGGATAGAAATCCTGCACCTGCTCCGGCATATAGCCAAGATCACGACAGTACTCTGCAAGTTCTACCGCTTCCTTCAGAGTAGAACCAGGGTGGGAGGACATCAGATACGGAACCAGATACTGTTCTTTCCCGATTTTCTCATTCATCTTATAAAACTGTCTTGTAAACTCTTCATAGACTTTGTGCTCCGGTTTTCCCATCAGAGACAGGACAGGCCCTGCCACATGCTCCGGTGCTACCTTCAACTGTCCACTGACATGATATTCACACAACTCTCTTAAAAACTCCTGCTTCTTATCTGCGAGCAGATAATCAAAGCGGATTCCTGAACGGATAAACACCTTCTTAACTTTTGGAATATCTCTCAACTTTCTCAACAGACTGACATAATCTCTGTGATCTGCGTCCAGATTCTTACACGGGGACGGGAACAGACACTGACGCGTTTTACAAACGCCATGCTCCATCTGCTTTTTGCAGGATGGATGCCGGAAATTTGCTGTCGGACCGCCAACATCATGAATATATCCTTTAAAGTCCTTATCTTTTGTAATTTCTTTTGCTTCTTCAATCAGAGATTCATGACTTCTTACCTGGACAATTCTTCCCTGATGGAACGTCAATGCGCAAAAACTGCATCCTCCAAAACATCCTCTGTTGCTGATCAGACTGAATTTAATCTCCTTGATTGCAGGAACTCCGCCTTTTGCCTCGTAAGACGGATGGTAAGTCCTCTGATAAGGAAGGGAGTAAACATCATCCATCTCCATCTGTGTCAGTGGTGCTGCCGGTGGATTCTGTACTACATACAGATGATCAGAATATGGTTCTACAAGACGTTTTCCGTTAAATGCATCCGTATTCAGATACTGTGTGTAAAAACTGCGGGCATAATTCATCTTGTCCGCTTTGAGGTCTTCAAAGGACGGAAGGATTTCCGCATCATAAATACTGTCCAATGATTTCGTTTTTACAACCGTACCGGCTATATACGTGATATCCTCAACCGGTATCCCGGCATCCAGTGCTTCTGCAAGCTCTACGATTGAATGTTCGCCCATTCCATAAGAAATCACATCTGCACCCGAATCGAGCAGTACAGAACGTTTCAGCTTGTCTGACCAGTAATCATAGTGTGCCATTCTTCGAAGACTTGCTTCGATACCGCCCAGAATGATCGGTGTCTTTTTATAAGTCTGACGAATCAGATTTCCATATACTACGCAGGCATAATCCGGTCGTTTTCCCATCTCGCCGCCCGGTGTATAGGCGTCTGTCTTTCTTCTCTTTTTGGATACAGAATAATGATTTACCATAGAATCCATATTTCCTGCAGAGACAAGAAATCCAAGTCTTGGTTCTCCGAACACCTGCACGCTCTCCGGCTTACGCCAGTCCGGTTGTGCAATGATCCCAACACGATATCCTCTGGATTCCAGAAGACGTGTAATGATTGCGTGACCAAAAGATGGATGATCGACATAGGCATCTCCTGATACATAGACAAAATCTACCTGATCCCATCCTCTCTCTTTCATCTCTTCTCTGGTAATTGGTAAAAAATTTCCTTTCATGCTTTCTCCCTGTTTAACGTAATAATGAACAGTCACGCAATGCTTCCAGTTCCTGTCCTGTTAATTCTCGATATTCTCCTAATGCAAGCCTCGGATCAAGTACAAGGCTTCCCATCTGCAGGCGTTTCAGATAAATAACCTCTTTTCCGACTGCATGGAACATTCGTTTCACCTGATGAAACTTTCCCTCTCTGATCGTCAGTCGGATTTTGGAAATCTCTTCACTTTTCAGAATTTCCAGATGAGCCGGAAGTATCGGTTTCTCTTCCCCGATTTCAAGTCCTTCTGCAAATTTTCTCACATCTTCTTCCGTAACTTTTCCATCGATTCTGGCGAAATAGACTTTATCTACATGCTTCTTCGGTGACAAAAGCTGATGTGCAAGTTCGCCATCATTTGTGATCAGTAAAAGTCCCTCTGTGTCTTTATCTAATCTTCCAACAGGAAAGAGATCCTTTCTCTGCTTTTCATCAATCAAATCTAATACAGTACTGTCATTTTTATCTTCCGTTGCAGAAACCACCCCGGCTGGCTTATTTAACATGTAATATTCATATTCTGCATAAGCAACCATCTGTCCCTGGTAAAACACATGATCTTTTTCGGTGTCAATCTTGATCTCCGGACGTTTTACCGTCTCTTCATTAACTCGAACCTGTCCTTTTGTGATTGCTTTCTTCACTTCTGTACGTGTTCCGATTCCCATGTCTGCCAGATATTTATCCAGTCTCAGTTTCATGAGTTCCACCGCCATCCCGGAAGGTACTTATTCTTAAGCATCTGATTCACAAGCTTTCCAAAACCAAGCGGATATCCATCCACACAGATCAGGTACCATCCCTTGTCTTTCGGCTTCACAAGATCCTCCACATCCAAAGTCTCGCCTTTCAGATATTTCATAACGCGTTCGTCTTCTAATGGAAGATCGATCACCTGATCATATTCTTCCTTTTTCAGATTCATCGCCAGTGCCTGACTCGGCTCAAAACGATTCTTCTTCAGTTCACCCATCAGTAGGCCTGTTCTTAAGAAACGGATTCCACGAAGTGTCGGAAGTCCTTCCGGCATATAATACACTTTCTCTCCACGCAGATCCATGCGAGAGGAATCGAATTTTCGATCAATATGACCAAGAAATTCTTCCAATTCTTCCGGAAGCTTCTTGTTCTTCCCACTCTCCGGAAGTCTCTTTCCTTCTTCCTGTTTTTCGCCCTTTTGAAGAAGTGCGAGGAAATGTCCTTCTCCCTTCATACGATGAGGGAAAATACGAACCGTCTTTTCAAATTCCGGATTCTTGCTTTCTGTCACCTGCGGCATTCCATCTGCAAATCCTTCGTAACCTTCCATCTCACAGATCTTAAATTCCGTGTATTCCTGAAGCAGATATTCAATCGTCTGTTCATTCTCTTCCGGTGAAAATGTACAGGTGGAATAAAGCAGCATTCCACCCGGGCGCAACATCTGGGCCGCCTGTGTCACAATGCTTCTCTGGATCTTTGAAAAAAACTCCGGTCCGTGTTCTTCCCATGCTTTCACCATCTTTTTCTCTTTACGGAACATGCCTTCCCCGGAACAAGGTGCGTCGATCAAAATCTTATCAAAATACTCTGGGAAATAAGAAACAAGCTTTCCAGGCTCTTCACTTAAGATGAGCACGTTTCCGATTCCAAATAATTCAAGATTCTTCAAAAGTCCCTTCGCTCTGGAACTGCTCAGATCATTCGCAGCCAGTACACCGGTTCCTCCAAGCTTTGCCCCAAGTTCTGTGGCCTTGCCTCCAGGTGCTGCACAGACATCAAGCACACGGTCTCCCGGCTCTACCGGAAGACGATCTGCCGGTGTCATGGCACTTGGCTCCTGCAGATAATAAAGTCCTGCGAAATAATATGGATGTTTCGACGGCTGGATATTATCTCCGTCATAATAGAATCCATTATGGATCCACGGAACCGGCTCTAACGGCCAAGGTGCGATCTTCAGGAAATCTTCCACAGAAATCTTCGCTGTGTTCACGCGCAGACCATAGTGACGCGGTTCATCATAACATGCCGTATATGCTTCATATTCAGAACCAAGAAGATCCTTCATTTTCTCTTCAAATACTTTTGGTAAATTCATATTTATTGTTTGCTCCTTTGCAATATCAAGATCAAAATACTTTACATTTAACTATATCATATTTCCATAGCTCCGGTATAGTTTCTTTTTTCTTTTCATAGAATATTTTTGTAAAAGGAGGTTTCCTATGCTTCTGGCTCTCATACTGCTTTCACTGTTTTTTACGATGCTCCTCTTTCCTGAAACTGTATTCCAGGGAGCTTGTGATGGCCTGCTTCTCTGGTATCAGATTCTGATACCGACCCTTTTTCCTTATCTTATTGTCACAGGACTTTTGTTGAAAACAGATGGTGCTGCTGTTGTCTCCCGTCTGCTTTTCCGTCCTTTCCATCTGCTCTTTGGAACTTCCTTCTATGGAAGTTTCGCCGTTCTGTCCGGCTTTTTATGCGGTTATCCAATGGGTGCAAAAATCATTGCCGACCTTCTTCTTCAAGGAAAAATTTCTCTTGAAGAAGCTTCTTACCTGCTGTCCTTCTGTAATAATGCAAGTCCATCTTTCATTATTACTTTTCTTGTTTTAAATACAATTCATCAGAAAGCTTTCTGCATTCCCGTTTTACTGCTTCTTTTCGGAACTATGATCCTCTTAAGCTTTCTTCAACGGATTCTAAGACATTTCATCAAAAATAAAGATTGGATTTTCCCGGAAATGTCCGAAGTTTTCACACAGGAGAATTCCATTTTTTCAAAACCACTGACGCACAAAATGAATTTTTCCGTGTTAGAATCTTGTATCCTGAACAGTTCAGAAACGCTTGTAAAAGTCGGAGGTTACCTGATGATCTTTTCTGTACTTCTTGCATTATTGGAACTTCTGCCGATTCGTTCACCTAGTTTTCTTCTCCTGAAATCTTCTCTTGAGATGACAAACGGAATTCTTCTCCTGTCTCAAAGTCTTTCCCACCCCCAGGTTCTTTATCCGTTGCTTCTCGCACTTACCTCTTTTGGTGGATGGTGTTCCGTTGCCCAGACACAATCCATGATTGCCGGTACAGGACTTAAACTTTCTTCTTATATAATACAAAAACTGACCGCCGCACTGGCAGTCAGTCTTTTGACATTTCTCTATCTGAAATTTTTATAATACAATGTAATGACTACCTCAGGTCTCCCTGTCCATTCTCATCATAATATCCGTCATCGGATGGAACTTCAAGTTCTGAACGGTTAGAGCGGACTGTATCGTAGCACTCCTGTAAAGAATTGATCAATCCGTCATACTTTGTTGTATAACTGTCCAAAGTATGTCCGATAATGCTTTCTGCATTTGCAAGAAGATCATCTGTATACTGGATCGCACCAACACGGATTGTATTTGCATCCATTGTTGCGTTATCAAGAATCTCCTGTGCCTGTGCTGTTGCCTGAGTTACGATCTCATTTGCCTGAGCATATGCCTGCTGCATGATCTCATGCTCACTGACAAGCTCTGTTGTCTGAACCTGTGCTTCCTCGATCATTGCATCTGCTTTTGCCTTTGCATCAGCAAGAATCGCATCTCTGTTCGCAATAATCTTCTGATAACGTTTGATCTCATCCGGTGTCTTCATACGAAGTTCGCGAAGTAACTCATCCAGATGCTCCTTATTTACAATAATCTTTGTTGTAGACAACGGCTGAAACTTACAATCTCTGTCTATATATTCTTCAATTTCTTCAATGATCTGTTCAATACGGCTGCTCATTGTTACACTCTCCTTTTTTCTTTCATCTTTTCTCTGAGTGCGATCTCGACGGCTTCCGGCACAAACTGTGATACGTCTCCCCCAAAAGCGGCAATCTCCCGCACTGTAGTCGAACTTAAGTAAGAATATTCTATACTTGTTGTCAGAAACATGGTCTCTATATCAGGCTTCATCCTCTGATTCGTCTGCGACATCTGCAGCTCATATTCAAAATCGGTAATCGCACGTAATCCCCTGATAACCACATCTGCACCTATCTGTTCCGCAAAGTCTACCAGCAATCCATCAAATGGTATAATCTCAACATTCGGCAGATCTTTCGTCACTTCCTTTAACATTTTAACACGTTCTTCTACAGAAAACAACGGCATTTTTGCTTTATTATTCAGTACTCCGACAATTAATTTGTCTACGATTTTACAAGATCTGCAAATGATATCATAATGTCCACGGGTAACAGGGTCAAAACTTCCCGGATAAATTGCTTTTAACATACTTCTTCCTTTCCGGCTTTCTCAATAAATACATGCTTGTTTGTCTTATATCTCTTCTCTTTGATCAAAGAATATCCCAATTCTGGAAGATATCCAAAATCTGTATCTAACGAAGCTTCTACGATGATCACCGTATCTTCATAGATCAGATCCGATCCTGCAAGGTATTCCAGAACTCTTTTCTCAAATCCCATATTATACGGTGGATCCATGAATACAAAGTCAAAAACCTTTTCACCTTCCAACTGATATAATGCGTTCATCACATCCTTTGTCAGTGTAAGTCCCTTCTTCTCCAGACGTGTGAATTTCAAATTCTCCTTGACACATTCCATCGCCTTAGGATTTTTCTCTACAAATACTGCTTCTTTTGCTCCCCTGCTGAGAGCCTCTATTCCGATTCCGCCACTTCCTGCAAACAAATCAAGGAAAATACAGTCATACATCTGCGGACTTATCATATTAAACAAAGTTTCTTTGATCCGGTCCGTTGTCGGTCTTGTCTCTATCCCCTCAAGAGTCTTCAGTTTTAGGCTTCTTGCGCTTCCTGCGATTACTCTCAAATATCGACACCTCCTGTCATTAACTATGGTGAATTTTAGCAGAAAAAAGCACCCGGGTCAATGCCGAGTGCTTTTCTCTTTTTCATTTCTTGTGTTCTTTTTACTGTACATGACAGTTTTTGAACCGCTTTTCAGTCTGATGCAGACCGCTTCTGCAGACGATTTTTCTTCGCCTGTTACTTTTCTGCCATCTGCTTCTCCTGCTGTTCAATCATCTTTTTAACCATATAACCGCCGACAGAACCATTCTGTTTTGATGTGAGGTCTCCATTGTAGCCGTCTGTTAACGGAACTCCCAACTCGGATGCTACTTCGTACTTGAACTTGTTCATAGCTCCTTTCGCCTCAGGTACTGCTGTTTTGTTAGATGAACGACTTGCCATGATCTTTTTCCTCCTTTTGCATTTTGTAACTTTACTATTTAGCTTTGTTACGCTGTTAGTATGTGGAGGAAAATTAATTTTAAACTGGTAACTTCTGGCAATCACTGATGCAGCCGAATTGCTCCATTGCTGTACAATTGCTGTAATCCGCAAACATCACAATGTTGTTTCCAGCATGATCTCATCCAGTTTTATCCGTAAATGTTCTTTCAATTTGCGATGCTCAGGGAATTCCAGTTCCGGATCGTCCAGAAGAAGTCTGTCTGCCTCTTCACTTGCGTTTTGAAGCAACTTTGCATCTTGAAATACATCGGCAACTTTAAAATCAAGCACGCCACTCTGCCGGATTCCAAAAAGATCCCCCGGGCCACGCAGTCGGAGATCTTCACTTGCAATAAAGAAACCATCATTTGAATGATTCAGGATATCTAACCGTTCCTTCGTTTCTTTTGATTTCGATGCTGTCATGAAAATGCAATAGGACTGATACTTTCCACGACCAACCCTTCCTCTCAACTGATGAAGCTGTGCCAGCCCGAAACGTTCTGCATTTTCGATCATGATCACTGTCGCATTCGGCACATCAATTCCCACTTCAACAACTGTTGTTGAAACAAGCACCTGGATTTCATTTCTTCCAAATGCATTCATCACTTCATCTTTCTCTTTTTCCTTCATCTTTCCATGCAGAAAGCTGACATTGATCGAATCCCCTAATGTTTCTGAAAGCATCTCGCAATAATCGATAACATTTTCCGCTTCCATTGCTTCACTTTCTTCAACCATTGGACAGATCACATAGCACTGACGTCCTTGTGCCACCTGTTTTCTTATGAATTCATAGGCCTTCGGACGATATCCTGTATCCACAACACAGTTTTTGATCGGAAGACGGTTCTTCGGGAGCTCATCGATCACAGAAATATCCAGATCACCATAAAGAATAATTCCAAGTGTTCTCGGGATCGGTGTCGCACTCATTACGAGAATGTGTGGCAGGTTTCCTTTACCTGCAAGCATTTCTCTTTGTTTTACACCAAAACGATGCTGTTCATCCGTCACCACAAGTGCCAGATTGTGATAGATTGCTTTCTCCTGGATCAATGCGTGTGTTCCTATAATAATTGATGATTCCCCACTCTCAATCCGGGCATAAGCTTCTCTCTTTTCTTTTGCTTTCATAGATCCGGTCAAAAGTTCTGCCCGCAGTGGGATCTGATACTGTTCCAACATGTCTTTGATATTTTCAAAATGTTGTCTTGCAAGTACCTCTGTCGGTGCCATTAACGCTCCCTGATAGCCGTTCAATCCTGCAAACAGTAATCCAAGAACTGCCACGATTGTTTTACCTGATCCAACATCTCCCTGAACAAGTCTGGACATGACATATTGACTTTTCATGTCTTTCTGCATATCATCCCATACCCGCAGCTGCGCAGCCGTCAGTTCATACGGCAGTTGTTTCAGGAATTCGCTGATTTGAGGCTGATCTTCAAAATGGAATCCGTTCTTCATCCTGTCCTGTGTATTTTTAATCTGGCGCAGAGAAAGAATAAAAACAAGAAATTCCTCAAAAACAAATCGTTGTCTTGCCGCAAGAAATGCTTCTTTATTCTCCGGGAAATGCATCTCCCGCACAGATTGTTCATAAGGCCGGAAATGATATTTCTTCGTAAATTCATCCGGAAGAAAGTCATCCTGTTCCCGCACCTGTTCTAATGCCTGACGTAGTGCTTTGATTACTGCATTGTTTGTCAGACCTGCTGTCAATCCATAAACAGGCTGCATGGTGTTGATCTTCTCCTGATAACGGACTGCCGGATCGTAAATCTCCGGATGTTCCATCACAAGGGAATCTCTTTTCTTCACAACCCTGCCGCGGAGAACAACTGCTCCTTTTCGCCCAAGTGTATTTCTTAAAAACGGCATTCGAAACCAGATCACCTTTATTGTTCCTGTCAGATCCTTTAAATATGCAGTCGTGATCTGTCTTCCTTTTCCCGGAGAAACCTGTACACGCCCAAAAACACTGCCGCAGATCGTGCAGACTTTGCCTTCCTCCACTTCACTGATTGGAACCGGTTCTCCAAAAATCTCATACCCTCTCGGATAATAATGAATCAGGTCATCCACTGTGTAAACTCCGATTTTTTCGAAGAGCTTCTCCGTTTTTTCGCCCACACCTTTGATTGTTCCAACTCCTGCTTTTTTACTCATTTATGTCTGTCTCCTAAACAAAATAACCGGAACACTTTTCCAAAATGTCCCGGTCTGTTCCTGATTTTAATACAGTACTGCTGTTCTGTCTCTTTACTGACAGTTCTCCTTATTCAACAGAAAGTACATAATAGTAGATTGGCTGTCCGCCGGAATGTACATCAACATCTACATCCGGATATAAATCTTCAATCTCCTGTGCAAAGTTCTCTGCACTCTCCTCCTGTACATCCTGACCATAATACAGACTGATCAGCTCTGTGTCTTCATCCACCAGCTGTGCAAGCATCTCTTTTGTTGTCTCTTCCACAGACTGTCCGACAGCAAGAATTCCACTGTCTCCGATTCCCATGATATCTCCCTCATGGATCTCTTTGTCATCAATGTGTGTATCACGGACTGCATAAGTAACCTGTCCTGTCTTCACATTTCCAATTCCTTCGATCATTGCTTCCAGATTCGTCTGTGCGTCTGCATCCGGCATATAGTTAATGATCGCAGTAATTCCCTGCGGAACTGTCTTGGAAGGCACAACAATAATATCCTTATCCTCTGTCAGTGCCTGCGCCTGATTGGCAGCAAGAATAATGTTCTTGTTGTTCGGAAGGATAAAGATATGTTCTGCGTTCACCTGATCGATTGCATTGAGCATGTCTTCTGTACTTGGATTCATTGTCTGACCGCCTTCAATAATGTAGTCAGCACCAAGCTCACGGAAAATCTCATTCATTCCTTCTCCGATAGAAACTGCAATAAATCCGACTTCTTTGCGCGGCTCCGCCTTTTTCGCTTCAGCCTGCTGTGCAGCCAGCTTCTCCGCATCTTTGATCAATCTCTCCTGATGCTCTTCTCTCATATTATCAATCTTCATACGTGAGAGCTGTCCGTATGTCAGCGCTTTCTGGATTGCAAGTCCCGGATCATTCGTGTGCACGTGAATCTTAACAATATCATCATCTGCTACACATACGATAGAATCTCCGATAGACTCCAGATATGCTTTGAACTCTGTCTCATCTTTCGCTGTGAATTCTTTCTCCAGCATGATGATAAACTCTGTACAATATCCGAATTTAATCTCTGTTTCTGCCTGTTCAGAAGGCTTCACCATCTTTGTGCCGGCACTTGCCTCGATCGCAGAATAATCAATCTCTTTTCCCTGGAATGCATCGTATGCACCACGCATCACTTCCAGAAGTCCCTGTCCACCGGAATCTACTACGCCCGCCTCTTTTAATACCGGAAGCATCTCCGGTGTCTTTTCAAGAACTTCCTGCGCATAGTTGATCACTTCTGAAATAAATGTATCCAGATCTTCTGTTGTCTCTGCAAGCTCTGCCGCTTTCTGGGATGCTCCCTTTGCTACAGTAAGAATTGTTCCTTCCTTCGGCTTCATAACAGCCTTATAAGCAGTTGCAGTTGCACGTTCACATGCCTTCGCAAGTGTAATTGTGTCAATCTCTTTATGTTCCCTGATCTCCTTTGTAAAGCCACGAAGAAGCTGGGACAAGATAACTCCGGAGTTACCTCTTGCTCCACGAAGAGAGCCTGAAGAAATTGCTTTTGCAATCGCCACCATATCAGGATTCTCCAGCACCTTTACTTCTTTTGCCGCTGACAGGATCGTCAGTGTCATATTTGTTCCTGTATCACCATCCGGCACCGGAAATACGTTCAATTCATTAATGAACTCCTTCTTTGCCTCAAGATTCGCTGCTCCCGCAAGAAACATCTTCTGAAGCAATTCGGTGTTTATCGTTTTAACAGCCACAATTGTTCCTCCTTAATCTATCACTCTGACACCTTCAACGAAGATGTTGATCTTATCTACTTTCATACCAGTAAATTCTTCTACCTTATATTTTACATTATTCATAAGGTTGTCAGAAACTGAAAGAATATTCACTCCATAGGAAACGATCACATGAAAATCAAGCGTAATTACATTATCTTCTGTGATCTCAACATGAATTCCCCTTGTCAGGCTTTCTCTTTTCAAAAGATGCACAAGGCCATCTTTCATATTAACTGCTGCCATTCCTACTATGCCAAAGCACTCAATTGCCATTGAGCCTGCATATTTTGCAATGACTTCAGGATTGATTGTAATGATTCCAAGATCTGTACTCATACTTCCCTTCATCATATATTCCCTCCAATTCTATAGGTTCTTTCCATATATAACATGACTATTATACTATTACTTTTTGTTTTTTACAATACAGTTTTGATTTTTTTAAAATAACACTTGCATTACTCGAAAGTTTCTGATAGAATATCATTGTTATGAGTCTAAAAGACCAGTTTAGATTGTTAGGAGGTGCAGTCATGGCTAAATGTGCTATTTGTGAAAAGGGTGCTCATTTTGGAAACAATGTAAGCCACTCTCATAGAAGATCACCAAAAATGTGGAAATCAAATGTGAAGTCTGTAAGAGTTAAGACAGAGGGCGGTTCTCAGAAAATGTACGTTTGTACTTCTTGCCTGAGATCAGGACTCGTTGAGCGTGCTTAATTCTCGTTTGATGATTCAATATGACACGGTATAAAGAACTTTATCTGTTTATTCGGATAAAGTTCTTTTTTTATCTGCAGAACAAACAATATGCCAGTACAATACCGGTAATTGCGATCACAGTTCCCCATAAGACATCAGAAAGCAGCATCATGACGATCATTCCTGCTGCAAACCAAAACAATGCAAATCCAAAAACTTTCTTCACAATACTGCTCCCAATATTTTCTATATTCTAGTAACTATTTTATTCTGCATCCAGAATATCTGCTACATCTTCTTCTGTTAATTTTTCATCTTTTGATGTAAAACGGTCTACCACATCAGGTACCATATCCAAAAGTTTTGTAATTGTATCCTGATTCTTGATATTCACAAGTTTCGTCTTTCCATCCTGAATAACGATCACAGCACTCGGTGTGATCTTTCCACCGATTCCACCGCCTGCTCTGTCTTTCTTTTCAGCGTTAAAAGAACCTGCTCCAATACCAAAAGAGACATCTACCAATGGAAGAATGATTGTTCCATTGATATGGATCGCATCTCCGACAACTGTCTTTGATGAAACAACGCTGTCCATTCCCTGAAAGAGTGATTCTACTGTTTCTTTAAATTTGTTTCCGTCTGCCATAATCCTGACTCCTCTCATTTTATATATTTTCTAATGTGTTTGTAGGTAATCTTCACATCTTTATTCCAGAATAGCTTCCATGCAGGAACAGCAAAGTAAATAACCCGAATCTTCCCTTCTGCAGATGCATTTCCCTCCAGCTTTTGTTCTTCAAAATCCGGCTGAATCTGAACATACTCACCAATCAGTCCGTAAATGCTCCCCAGAAAAGCTAACATATATCCTGTCCAGGAAGGATCACTGAATCCAAATGTAACATTCGCCTGAAGCTTTTTAGGCTTTAGAACATGTAACAGATGGCATAGTTCTTTCTTCACTGCCTCGAATGCCCGTTGATGTTTCTCATAAGTTAAAAAAGCGGTTAGAAATTCTTTTTTCTCTCCTGCTTTTTTTATAGTACCACAGAGTTTCTGAAATGTATATTTGATTTTTTTCAATTTAGATTCCGTCTGTACGTTTTCGGGCCTGCGCTCCTCTCGAACTTTCGTCTTTTCTGTCTCTGACTCTTTTTTTATCTCTGGCTCTTTTTCTGATGCTTTCTCAATTTTCACATCTTTTTCCGGTGGATTATTCTTTACTTCCGTCTTCTTACCTTCCAAAGGTTCTTTTTCCAACGGCTCAGGAACCACCGGCTTCTCTGACGTTTCCTTTTGTTCCTCTTCCGAACTGTCAAATTTCTTCCAGGCAAGACGAAGCTTCCATTTTAATTCTCCATGTTCATAAGACGCTGATCCGGAAATCAGATGAAACAGCCAACTGACCTTTCCATATGCCACAAGGGTATCAAGTGTATTCTCCCCTTTTGCAGAAAATCTGTATTTCACCGGATAAAACAAGATTGTTAAAATCAGTAAGAGTAAAATTACGAGCAAAAAAAGAAGAATCCATCCAATTATTTTCAGTATAAGAAACAGGATATGTATCATACGCTTCGAATCTCCTTTTTCTCAAACTCTTCCTGACGATCCAAAAGGAACTTTCTCAAGTTTACCTCTCCCGTCTTCTCATATGCTTCTTCCGCAATCCTTTCGATCAGACTCAATGCGCCATCATACCCATTCGCAATTCCAACAATAAATAAAGATGCATTGTCAAATATATGTTGCTTTAAAAGAAGCGACGAATAATATTCTAAATGGTTCTGCTTTCCCTGTGAAAGCGTAATTACATAGACAGAAGGCTGCAGTTTATTTTTCTGCAATTTTTTTATTAATTTCAGTTTTTTCTCTTCCCAGCCTTCGCTGACATATAAATCACAGAAAAATTTTGTCTGCATCTTTTCTCCTCCCATTAGTTGTAATAGGCGTCTAAAATATCCCCGGCGATTGCCACTGCTTTTCCGCTGGAACTTCCATCCGAACCTTCTGTGATCACACTGATTACCAGATCCGGATTATCCACATTTGTAAATCCCATAAACCAGGAATGTGTCTTTTCTCCATCTGACATACTGTACTCTGCTGTTCCCGTTTTTCCTGCAGCAGTATAGGATCTTCCTTTTAAGACAGATCCTGTTCCTTCCTCTACAACAGCTGTCATATACTCTTTCAATTGTGCAGCTTCATCCGATGTCATGACCTTCTTATAACTTTTCGGAACATTCTTTCGTATCTGGGAGCCCGTATAATTCGTCACACTTTCCACAAGATATGGCTGCATCATGGTTCCACCGTTCGCCACTGCCTCGGCAATCAGTGCCATATGATATGGACTTACGGTTGTCTTTCCCTGTCCCATTGCCGTCATCATTACTTCTCCCTCACTGGAATTCTGATCCAGTGCAAAGGAGCTCTTCGCTGCATTCAGTACACCCGGAAGCGATTTATTGAACAATAAATCTTCCGCCGTCTGACGGTATTGCGTCAGATCCAGGCCAAGACCAATATTGGCAAAAGATGAATTACAGGAATTTGCAAAGGAACTTCTCAGATCCTCTGAGCCATGTGCATTTCCATTAAAGCAGTGAATTGTAATATCTCCCTGTGAAATCTCTCCATTACAATCATATGTATAATTCGGATAATCACTGTTCTGACGCATAAAAGCAAGTGTTGTAACCACTTTAAACGTCGATCCCGGAGCATAAGATCCTTGTGTCACACGATTCAACAGCGGACTGTTTTCTTCATCTGAATTCAATTCTGACCAGTCACTTAAAATATTATTCGGATCATATGCCGGTTTGGAAACCATAGCGAGAATCTTTCCCGTACTCGCCTCCATTACGATTGCCGCACCTTTGTTTGATCCAAGCGCATCATAAGCCGCCTGCTGCAGATTTGCATCCAATGTTGTTACAACTGTATCTCCTCGATTCTTTTTTTCACTGAATTCATTCTGCAGTTTTTCAAGAAAGAATGCATTTGATGTCAGAAGCTCAAAATTCTCTACCGATTCCAGACCCGTAGTTCCAAGCTTGGAATTACTGTATCCGATCGCATGAGCAAACACTTCTCCATAAGGATACTCTCTCGTCTCTGATCCATCATCCCCAACGACTGTCTGTGCAAGCACATTTCCATTCTTATCAACAATGCTTCCTCGTATAATCGTATCTGCATAAGCATCCTGTCTTTGATTATATGGACTGTTCACTACAAGTTTTGCCCGCACGACCATAAAATATACAAGATATCCCATCAACGCGATAAAGAGAATCACGAAAAAGTAAGTGACTCTAGCGAACTCTTTGTTCCGAACGCGTTCTCCGCTGTCTTTGCGGCCGCTGTTCCGGGACATCCTCGAATCTCGGTCTGCTTTTTGTTGTTTTCTTACCGGTCGTTCTTCCCGATTCATTTCTTAAATCCCTTTCTCTTTGTCTTGCTCTGTCTCTGTTATCTCCATCATATTCTCTTCGTCTGTCACGTCCATCCTGACGGGATCTTCCTGATTTTGCATTCGAACTGCTCTGGCGGCGTCTTTCATTCTGCCTGCTGCGGTTTCTCTGTCTTGCGCGCTGCATCTCAATCTGATGCTCTTCTTCTGCTTCTTCATCTTCTCTGACAATGTAGAGCCCCTGAATAATCCCAAACATGATCATCGTACTTAACAGAGAACTTCCACCATAACTAACGAACGGAAGTGTTACTCCGGTTAACGGAATGAACTTTGTCACTCCTCCGATCTGCAGAAATACCTGAAAAATATAGCAGGTTCCCAGACCAAGTGCTACTAATTTATAGAAGAAATTACGCAATTCCATCGCAATATTCAAAAACATCACATAACAGCTGACGCATACAAGGATCAGACACAGTGTAAAAATCAGTCCCATTTCTTCTGTCATTGCAGAGAAGATCAGATCCGTCTCTGCCACTGGAATCGTATCCGGCTGACCACGGAATAATCCTGTTCCAAACCAGCCGCCACTTCCAATCGCAAACAACGACTGGGCGATCTGATATCCCCCTTCGCTATAAGCTGCAAACGGATCCTGCCATGCCGCAACTCTGACCTTAATGTGGGAAAACAGATGATATCCAATCACTGCAGCTCCACACCCTGCTGCCACACCTGCAATTGCATATAACGGCTGCCTTGTCGCAACATATAGCATAATCAGATACACAATAAAGAAGATTAATGCAGCTCCCAGATCTGTTGACAATACAAGGATCAGAACATGTGCTGCCGCTATCGCAGTCGTAACAACAACATTCTTAAATTCTGTCGATTTATTCAGGCTTGCTGCTACAAAAAATACAAACAGAATCTTAACAAACTCAGAAGGCTGCAGACTCACAGGTCCAATATTGAAACTCAGCTTTGCTCCTCCAAGTGTTGCTGCAAACAATGCAACGATGAGAAGTGCTACTCCTCCAACTGCTGCATAGATATAAGTCCAGTTCTCCAGGAAAGTCATCTTCCGGATCAGAACCGGAACAATAAGACCAAAAACAATACCAACAACAACAAATACCAGCTGACGGATTGCAATTCCATAAGGAGACTTACTCTGTGCGGAAAGCCTTGTGATCATGATCATTCCCGCTGTGATCAACATACACATATTATTGACAACCAATCTCGAAACATTCGGGTAAATCAGATTGTATAATAAGATGACTGCCATCACAATCACTGCCAGTGCACCATATATGAACATCATCCTCAGATCCTGCGTTGCAAAATACATTGCAATAAATGCAGTGATCTGTATCATAAATAGAAGTACATCCTGACGGATCAATACTTTGTTTTCCTCATCTTCATAACTTCTCGTAAAGATTGAAAAACAGGAAAAAGTATATACCGCCATCAAGATGATGATAAGGTATTTTGATACCTGAATAATAATATTAGCCATATTTCACCTGCTTCAAATAATTCCTCTGTTGAAATGTCCTGTTGTAAAATCTGTATCTTCTTTTCCTCTGGCAACAGTTTTTTCATCTGTTACAAAAAATGTATTCAGAACTGTTTCTGTCTGTTCTTTATCTTCCAGAGTAAACTGGATACGGCGCATCTTTGGATACAATTCATTCACTCTGTCCCATTCCTGTCTTAGATTGATCGGATTTTCCGTATAAATCACATTATAACAGAGATCACAATAGTTACGCGCAAAGAATTTTTCGTCTCTTCTGTCTTGAAGCACTCGTACTCCCGGTTTCTTAGAACAGCCTGAAGTTGTTCTCTCAATACACTGTGCAGACACCATAACCGGAATTCTTCCGTAAACAAGAAGTTCACCGTTTCTGATATCAAGTTCTCTTAGTTCTCTGCTGTTAAGCTCCAACGGAGCTGTAAAATCCTCAACTTTTTGCTGGTTCCAAAATTCTTTGCCATACTGATTAAAGATATATAGATTATGGTCTAATATAATCTTTTTGTCAAATCCTCTTTCTTTTAAGAAAAAGAAAGCTTCAAAATTTCGAATAACAACGCCGTCAATTGGCAATTGATTAAAGTTTTCAAATTGTCTTCCAAACCATTCCTGCGCATTCTCTCTGAAAATATGTGGAAATACCAGATACAATTCAACTCCGCTTTTTCTCCAAAAATCAATCCTGTCTCTGACATGTGTGTCTGAAAAACCTGTGCCAAACAACCGGAAATCTAATGCAATCCGGCCAATCCTTTGAGTTCCCTGTCCATAAAGTTCCTCTTTCTGATTCAAAAAGCTGAACACGGTCTCTAACTGTTCCTCTGTTTCAATAAACACAGAATATCTGTTCAGATTTCCATTTCCTGTCTCTTCTTTAAATGTTTCTACCTGTGTCGTTGAAGGATTACATTCCCTGTAAAAAGCAGTTGCGATCTCTCTTCTTAATCCATCCAGTGCTGCTCTTCTTAAACTATTCAGCTGCTGCATCGGAAGAAATGCATCCTGATCCATAGATATTTCCAGATCTTTCAGGAAAAATAGCGTACCGCCTGTCTTCGCAAGCTGTGTGCGAATTCTCTCTTCCTCCAATGGGCGCTTCTGTGCACGTTCAACTGCATGTTCTGTATATGCTGTATAAGAAAATTCCCTGCAGCAGACCGTAAAAGATGCCGGATATCCAACCTGAAGGCTCAAAAATCCGTAAATCTCCTCCTGCCGGTCTTCTTTCCTGTATTTCTGATCCAAACTCTCAATCAGTTCTTCATTTCGGATTCTTCTAAAAACAAAGCCTTCTTTGAAACGCATCCCCTTCGGCACAAGAAAACGTAACTTTTCTCCCTTTGTGATCTTCTTGCCAAGTGTATAATTATCTTTCCCGCTACCGATTTCAAGAACATCATGTGCATGCAGATCTGTCAAAGCCTGAGCTGTGACCTCACGTCCATTTTGCGACAGACATCTGGCTGCTGCTACTCCGGCATGATTCGGACGATCCAGTGCCAGCATTTCTCTTCCATTATGCTGCTTATAATATCCGGTATCTGAATCACCGCGATTATAAAGATCCATCAGGTTTTCGCGGTCTTCCGGTTTCACCGCATAACCACTTTTCCCTTTTTTCAAATATAAATCCACATATTTCCGATACATAGCTGTTACTGCTGCCACATATTCCGGTTTCTTCATACGTCCTTCTATCTTAAATGAGTCAATCCCGGCTTCAACCAGTTCCGGAATTAATTCCAACGTACAGATATCCTTCAGGCTAAGAAAATATTTCTTCTGACCATCTACTGTATAAGGAAGTCTGCATGGCTGTGCACATTGACCACGATTTCCACTTCGACCGCCGATCACACTACTCATCAGACACTGTCCAGAGTAACAATAGCAAAGTGCTCCATGAACAAAACACTCTACTTCAAGGTCCGTTGTTTCATGAATCTGTCGAACTTCTTCCAACGAAAGCTCTCTTGCCGGGACAACTCTTGCCGCCCCCTGACTCTCTAAAAACTTCGCTCCTGCCGCACCAGTGATTGTCATCTGTGTACTCGCATGGATATCAAGATCCGGAAAATTTCTTCTGATAAATTGGAATACACCCGTATCCTGAACGATCACCGCATCCAAACCTTTCTCATATAATGGTGCCAGATAATCATACAGTTCTGCAATCTCATGATCTTTTAATAATGTATTTACTGTAAGATAAAACTTCTTCCCATAAATATGAGCACGCTCAATTGCTTCGATCAGTTCATCCTGTGTAAAATTGTTTGCATATGCTCTTGCTCCAAAACGTGTTCCTGCCGCATAAACGGCATCTGCACCTGCATTCATTGCTGCCTGAAAACATGCAAAGGATCCCGCCGGAGCCAGAATCTCCACCTGTCGGTCTTTTCTCATTCTTCTGTCATTATCCTTCTCTTTATTGTTATATTCACATAATCTATGAGAAACACGCTCCGCGAGTTTCTCAAGTTATCGCGACAATCGCCAAGGTCTTGTGCAAGTACGGACTTTGGCTCGTTGTTCGCGTAAATGAAAAAGGCTGCCAAAGTGACAGCTTTTCTCATTTACCTTCTTCGGTTTTTCATCTCTGTCTCGAGCTTAACAATCTGCATCTGAAGGTCATTATTCTCTTCTTTCATCTTTGCAAGCTCTTTCTCAGCATTCTCAAGTTTGATCTGGGCTGAAATCAATTCATGCTTCAGATCATACATCTCTTTATCCTTGAGCTCGATATCGCTTTCCAGGGAATCTCCCTGTTTCTTTGCTTTAAAATAATCATCTGCAATATTAAGTGCAAGAAGGACATTCCTTGTGTCTGCACTCTGTTTTCTGTATCCTTCACTGTTCGTACATTCTGTGATTTTATGATTAAGATAGGAAGATACTTTCTGCAGATACTCTTCTCCTTCAAAGCCACTGAGAGTATAGACTTTTCCTCCGATTAATACTTCTGTAAAATGTTTTGCTGAACTCATAGCTTCCTCCTCGAGTTTCTATTCTTCTATTATAGACTATTTATCCTCAAAAACCAACTATTTTTTCAGAATTTCTATACTTCTCTCGGAATTCCAAGATGTTGGTAAGCTAATTCTGTTACAACACGACCTCTTGGAGTCCTCTGAATGAATCCATTTTTCAACAAATACGGTTCGTAAACATCTTCTAATGTGCCTGCATCTTCTGAAATCGATGCGGCAAGTGTCTCAAGTCCTACCGGTCCTCCTTGAAACTTCTCAATCATTGTGATCAGAATGTTACGATCAATATGATCTAATCCGAATTTATCCACGTCAAGAAGATCTAATGCATAATTTGCTACTTCTTTTGTGATTACACCATCATATTTAACCTGTGCAAAGTCACGCACTCTTTTCAGCAGACGGTTCGCAAGTCGCGGTGTTCCCCTTGATCTTCTGGCAAGTTCCATAGCACCTTCTTCTTCAATCTCTACACCTAGAACATGTGCAGAACGCAGAATGATCGTCTTCAACTCTTCTTCATTATATAACTCCAAATGATGCACTACACCAAAACGGTCTCTGAGCGGTGCTGTAAGCATTCCTGCTCTTGTTGTTGCCCCAACCAGCGTAAATTTGGGAAGATTCAGACGAACAGACCTTGCTCCCGGTCCCTTTCCGATCATAATGTCGATCGCATAATCTTCCATTGCCGGGTAAAGCACTTCTTCCACCTGACGGTTAAGTCTGTGAATCTCATCCACGAATAATACGTCATGTTCCTGCAGACCATTCAGAATTGCAGCCATCTCGCCTGGTTTCTCTATTGCCGGTCCGGAAGTAATCTTCATATTTACCCCCATCTCATTCGCTATGATTCCTGCCAGTGTTGTCTTACCAAGCCCCGGCGGTCCGTAAAACAGCACATGATCCAGTGCTTCGCCCCTTGCTTTCGCTGCTTCTATATAAATACTAAGCGTCTTCTTTGCTTTCTCCTGTCCAATATATTCTGATAAAAGCTGCGGCCTTAACTGTCCCTCTATCTTACTGTCTTCTTCCAGATTCTCTGTCGTTATAATTCTCTTCGCCATAACTGACCTCTCATTTCATAACTCTTTACTTCAAATTTTTATATCTGATCAGAGCAGATTCTTTAACGCTTCTCTCAAAAGATCTTCTACACTCGCACAATCAACAGATACCTTCTTCACTGCACGTAAACTCTCTGCACTTCCATAACCAAGTGCTGTCAGTGCCTGTACCGCTTCCGCCTGCATTCCGGTATCTGTCGCCTCAATTTCTTTTGACTGTTCACTGCCATGTGCTGCCTGTTCCAGAACATCCTCAATGCTCATCTTATCTTTCAACTCCAGAATCAGCTTTTCCGCGGTCTTCTTCCCAATTCCAGGAGCTGATGAAATTGTTTTTACATCTCCGGCCAGCACGGCAAAACGAAGTTCATCCGGAGAAAGGCAGGAAAGAATATTCAACCCGGCTTTCGGTCCGATCCCGCTGACACCGATCAACAGTCTGAAAACCTGAAGATCTTCGCCTGTTAGAAATCCATATAATTGCATTGCATCCTCACGCACGTTGAGATATGTATGAATTTTCACTTCTTCCCCAACTGCCGGAAGCATGGATAATGTCTGCTGTGACATATAAATTCCGTATCCGATTCCACCCGCTTCCACAATCGCTTTCTGCTCCTGGACTGCTGCCAGTTCACCTCTAATATATGATATCATCTTCCTCTATCCTTTTCCCGCTGCACCAAAACCGCAACGCTTCCATAATAATTATACCAGAGAAATTCCCTGGATCCTTTTTAAAACTTCTTTTGCCACAAGTCCGATCAGCAGCCCGGTCACTTCTCCTGCCACTAACAAAACCGGCAGATAATACCCCACCTGATATGTCTGTACAACAACCATTGCAACAAGAAGCTGCCCGATATTATGTGCTGTACCTCCACCAATACTGACTCCGGCAACACTGAACCTGTCTGATTTCTTAAGGAGAACCATAACAAGGAAACTCAAAAGTCCTCCTGATAAACTATATAGAATACCAAACAGATTTCCGAACATGAAGCCCGATAAAATAATCCTTGTCACGGAAAGTGCCAGTGCCTCTTTTATCCCCATCTTGTACAGAACAAGAACTGTCATAAGGTTCGCCAGACCAAGTTTTGCTCCCGGTATTCCGAAATTAATCGGAATCAAAAGTTCCACATAGCTAAAAATCAATGCCAATGCTGTAAATACGCCAAATATCGCTACTTTTCTACCGTGCAATCTCATCCACCTCCGGTTCCTCTCCGCCACGGATCGTTACTATAGTCTGATTCGGCAGGCAGATTATACTTTCCCCATCTCTTGAAATTGCTCTGTGGTTTACACAAATCTGATCCGGACAGTCAGCATCTTCCATACGAACCTTTCTGTCCTTTATGAGTACTTTATTCTTATCATTTACATCAATTTCCTGATCCTGTTCCAAGCGGTATCTTCCATACAACTCGCCATTTACCTGAATCTCTACTTCACTGTATTCATCTGTAGTTTTTAAGAGCTGTAAACCAATCGTTAAAACAGCTACAAAAAAAATAGCTGCTGCAAGTATCCAGTCATTCTTCTTCATTCCGCACCATCTTTCTTCCATAATGGTTTTGCTAATTCATCATAGCACAACCATATTTTGAATGCAACCACATGTTCGATTGTATTTTTATTCAAACCTCGTTATAATAAACACATCATTCATTTATATTAAGAACGGAGATTTTATGAAACACAAAAAAATACTGGCTTGTTTCCTTACATTTTCTTTTCTGCTGACCGGATGTTCCACAAAAGATCAGTCACAGTCGCTTTCTATGACAGGAACCTATTTCGACACTGTTGTTAAGATTGAAGTCTGGGGAGCAGATTCTAAGATCATGGATGGCTGCAAAGATATCTGTGAGAAATATGAACAACTCTTAAGTCCTACGATCGATTCCAGTGAAATCAGTCAGATCAATCAGGCACAAGGTGCCTCCGTTTCTGTATCGAAAGAAACTGCTGATTTAATTGAACTGGGAAAATATTATGGGGATCTTTCCGACGGAAAATTTGATATCACAATCGCTTCTGCCAGTGATCTTTGGAATTTTCATGATAATACGGATCATAGCATCCCTGACGCAGAGCAGCTGTCCGAAGCAGTTACTCATATCAATTATAAAACTATAGAGGTCAACGGAACAACGGTAACAATGTCAGATCCTTATGCAAAGATTGATCTGGGTGGTATCGCCAAAGGCTATATTGCAGATCAGGTAAAGAATTATCTTGTAGAAGAAGGAATAGAACATGCCTATATCAATCTCGGTGGTAACATACTGACACTCGGTGGAAAAACGGATGGTTCCAACTTCCGGATCGGTATCCAGAAACCATTTGCAGAAGACGGAACAGTGATGGCTGTTCTTCCGGTATCTGATAAGTCCATCGTATCTTCCGGAAATTACGAACGATACTTTAAGAAAGACGGAAAGATTTACCATCATATCCTTGACCCTTCTACAGGATATCCAATAGAAAATAACTTAAACCAGGTCACGATCATCTCTGACAAATCGGTTGACGGGGACGCCTTAAGCACAACCTGTTATGCACTTGGACTGGATGAAGGATTAAAACTTATCCGAAGTATGGATAATATAGAGGCTGTATTTATTACCGATGACAATACGATTTATAAAAGCAGTGACTCTGTCGATTTAATCACTGATATTGATAACTAAAGAAAAGGAAGCTGATCATTTTAAATCTTCAGCTTCCTTTTCTGATCTCTTTTTTCAATAAAATCCTGTCGTATTATTAACGTAACGTAATAATCTTTCTCGGGCATTTTTCTACACAAACACCACACTCTGTACATTTATCTGCATCGATATGTGCCAGGAAATTCGTTACAGTGATCGCTCCTGCTTCACAGTTCTTCTCACAGAGACGACATCCGATACATCCGGCCTGACAGATTGTCAACTGTACTTTTCCTTTTGCATTGGAATTACAGCGTACAAATGTCTTCTGCTCATATGGAATCAGCTCGATCAGGTGTTTTGGACATGCTGCAATACATTTTCCACATGCTTTACATGCTTCTTTGTCAACAACAGCAATTCCATCTACTACATGAATTGCATCAAATGGACAGGCAGCAACACAAGAACCGAATCCAAGACATCCTGAATTACATCCCTTTGCTCCTCCATTCTGCATCATGCTTGCCATCGTACAATCCTGAATACCTGTGTAATCATAATCTAAAATTGCTTTTTCGCAGGTTCCGGCACATTTTACAAAAGCGGTCTGTCTCTCCTGTGTGCCTGCCGCAACACCCATAATATCACCGATCTTTGCAGCAACCGGTGCCCCACCAACCGGACATCCACTGACTTCTGCTTCACCTTTTACGATTGCAGCTGCAAGTCCTGAACAGCCTGCATAACCGCATCCACCACAGTTATTTCCCGGGAGAACGCCTAAAATCGCTTCTTCACGTTCATCTACTTTTACAGCAAACTTCTTACCTGCGATTCCGAGGAAAACACCGATGAATAAACCGGTTCCACCGACGACTACTGCCGCCAAAATAATTCCTGTCATACTCATTTGCTCTTCCTCCTAAATTAATCCCGAGAATCCGAAAAATGCAATTGCCATCAGTCCTGCTGTAACAAGCACGATCGGAGTCCCCTGAAATGACTCACTGATATCATTGTATTCAATCTTCTCGCGAATTCCGGCCATCAGCACAATTGATACAAGGAATCCGACAGCTGTAGCAAATCCATTTACGACACCTGTGAGAAGCCCCATACCTGCACTCATGTCATCATAGTAGCCATTCTGTACGTTTGTCAGTGCTACTCCGAGAACTGCACAGTTCGTTGTGATCAGCGGAAGATATACACCGAGCGCATTGTATAATGATGGCATCGCTTTCTTTAAGAACATCTCTACAAACTGTACAAGTGCTGCGATAACAAGAATAAATACAATCGTATTCAGGTAAGATAATTCTCCTCCCATGATATTTGGATTTCCGAGAATAAACTTATAGATCAATCCAGTTACAAAAGATGCGATCGTAATAACGAATACAACCGCTCCGCCCATTCCGGCAGCAGTCTTCACATTCTTGGATACACCGAGGAACGGACATATACCAAGAAACTGGCTCAGGACAACATTATTTACAAATGCTGAACCAACTGCAATTAATAATAATTCTTTCACTTTCTGTCCCCTCCTTTATTCGTTCTTTGCGTCTTCTTCGCCTGTCGGGAAGATCTTTCCACTGCAGGATGAAGCATTCCCACAGCTTGCACAGCCTTCTCCGCATCCAACTGTCTCCGGAACCTTCTTTCCTTTCTTTGCCATATTGTTCTTTACTTTATTCTGTAAAGCAACAAGACCAGCAAGGACAAAGAATGCTCCCGGTGCAAGAATGAAGATTGTCAGTGGCTCGTAAGATTCCGGCATGACACGGATATCAAAGATCTTACCTGCACCGATCAGTTCTCTGACAATACCAATTGCTGTAAGACCAACAGTAAATCCAAGTCCCATACCGATTCCATCAAAGATAGAAGGAAGAACCGGATTCTTTGAAGCATAGCTCTCTGCTCTTCCGAGGATGATACAGTTTACAACGATCAGAGGAATATAAAGTCCCAGTGAATCATAAAGGCTTGGAACAAATCCTTCCATCAGGAACTGTACAATTGTTACGAAAGAAGCAACAATAACGATGAATGCCGGCATTCTGACAGAATCCGGAATAATCTTTCTCAACATAGAAATCAACATGTTAGACATGATCAATACAACTGTTGTAGAAAGTCCCATACCAACACCGTTGATCGCAGATGTTGTAACCGCAAGTGTAGGACACATACCAAGCATAAGAACGAAGGTCGGATTTTCTTTTACAAGGCCGTTATACAGCCGTTCTGTACATTTATTCATTACTTCCGCCTCCTAACTCATTTTGAAAATATACAAGTGCAGAGTCTACTGCATTTGTCACAGCATTGGTTGTGATCGTAGCACCACTGATGGCGTCGATCATGTCATCTCCTGACTCTCCTGTCTTTGTATATGTAAACTTTTCTACATTCTTATCTTTAAACTGATCTTTGAAATCTGCTTCCTTAGCTTTCATTCCAAGACCTGCTGTCTCACTGATACTGAGCATCTCAATACCTGTTACTGTTCCATCTTCCCTGATACCTACAGAAATATCAATGTCTCCGCCGTATCCTTCATGTGATGTAACATTTACAACATAACCAACTGTCTCGCCGGAAGAGTCTTTTCCCTCAGCCACCTCAGAAATATCATCTGAAGTGTATCCATTTTCTTTCAGAAGAGCAGAAGCTGCATCAGCATCAAATTCTGTATCCGATTCAAATGTCTCTGCATCTGAAAGAACAGAACGAAATGCTTCCTGTTTTGCCTCCTCCTGTGCTTTCGCGATCGGATCTTTTGTCACACCATATACAACTCCGAGAAGGAGACCTGCAACAACAGTGATTGCTGTCAGAATCAACGTGTTTTTAACAATTTTATTCATTACTTTTCTCCTCCTTTACCAAATGGTTTTGGAAGAGTAACCTTCTCGATCAACGGAACTAAAAGGTTACTGATGATGATCGCATAGGAAACACCTTCTGCTGATCCACCAAAAAGACGGAACAGACCTGTCAGACATCCAAGACAGATTCCAAAAAGGATCTTTCCTTTGCTCGTGATCGGAGATGTTACATAATCTGTTGCCATAAACCATGCTCCAAGCATCAGACCACCACCACAAAGATGCGCTGTGATGTACTGAGGATCGAATCCATGTCCTCCAAACAATGTGATAAAAATCACAAATGTCACAATGTAAGTTCCAGGAATTCTAAGATCAATTACACCCATAAGAATCAGGAACATTGCACCGATCATAATTGCAACTACAGAAGTCTCTCCGATTGTTCCTCTGATATTTCCGAGAAGCATAGACAATGTATTCACTGTTTCTCCTGCTTTCAGTTCTGCCAAAGGAGTCGGTCCTGTCACTCCGTCGTAAACAAAATAAGTCATCTTTCCTGCAAAACAGATCAGCAGAAAACAACGTGCTCCCAATGCAGGGTTCATGAAGTTCTGTCCAAGTCCTCCAAACAACTGTTTCACAACAATGATGGCAAATACTGCACCAAGCACACCCATCCACCACGGGAGTGTCGGAGGAAGATTCAATGCGAGCAGAAGTCCTGTTACAACCGCACTGAAATCATTGATCGTAATTGGCTTATGCATTAATTTTTCATAAAGATACTCAGATAAAACAGCCGCTGCCGTTGTAACAACTACAAGAATCCAGGCATTCTCATGACGGAAATTCCAGATTCCGAAAAATGTAGCCGGAAGAAGTGCGATCACAACATAAAGCATAATGTTGCTGCTTGTCACTTTATCACGGATATGCGGCGAAGAAGATACGTTATATTTCTCGTTCACTTTACTTCAACCTCTCTTATTTCTTCTTTCTATTCGCCAATGCTGTCTTACGCATTGAACCAATTGCCTGTTTCAGCTGACGTTTCGCCGGACAGACATAACTGCAGGAACCACATTCCACACATTCCAATCCATTCCATGCAACAAAAGATGCCTCATCTTTTCTCTTTGAAAAGTCTGCAAGTCTGGATGGAATAATTCTGCTTGGACAGATCTCCACACATCTTCCACAGTTAATACATGCAGTCTCAAGACTCTTTGCCACAACGTCTTCTTTAAAAAGCAGAATAGAGGAAGAAGTCTTTGTAACCGGTGCATCCATTGTCACCATGGCAAATCCCATCATCGGTCCTCCGGAGATCAGTTTCTGCGGTTCCGCTTTCAAACCTCCTGCTGCCTCAACCAGCTCTCTGTGGTTTATTCCAAAAGGAGCCATAAAGTTTCCTGGTTTTTCGACTGCATCGCCGCTCACTGTAACAACACGTTCCATCAACGGTTTTCCTTTGATTACTGCATTGTGGATTCCAATCAAAGTCTCCACGTTATCAACAATACATCCTGCATCTGCCGGAAGCATGGTAGAATTGATTGCTCGTTTTGTCACTGCATAGATCAACTGACGTTCTGCCCCCTGTGGATATTTTGTCATCAATGCTTTCACATCAATTCTTGGTTCGCCGGCAACTGCTTTCTGTAACTTTTCAATACAATCTTTCTTGTTATCCTCTACAGCAAAAACACCTCTTGCATTTGGGAATAAAGAAAGGATGACCTTCATTCCGCTGACAAGATCTTCTGTATACTCGAGCATTCTTCTGTAATCTGCAGTGATATAAGGTTCACACTCAGCACAGTTTGCAATAATATATTCTATCTTATCCGGTTCCTTCGGAGAAAGCTTTACCTTTGTAGGGAATCCTGCACCACCCATTCCTACGATTCCGGCATCTCCAATCTTATTAATGATTTCTTCCCTTGTCATCTCTTCCAAAGGCTTTACCGGTTCATATTCAACTTCCTTATACTCTCCATCGTTTTCTACAACAATGCACTCCACCTGGGATCCAGTTGGATTAAAACGTTGTTCCAATCCTTTCACTTTACCGGAGACAGATGAATAGATCGGAGAAGATACAAATCCTCCCGCTTCAGCAATCAACTGTCCTTTCAGCACACAATCGCCTTTCTTAACTACCGGTTTAGCCGGTGCTCCTATATGCTGCGAAAGTGGATAGACCAGTTCACCCTGAGGTACTACAGGTCTGATTGGCTGATCCTTTGAAAAACGTTTTCCATCATCTGGATGGATTCCGCCTTTAAATGTCAAAAGCCCCATCTCATTTCCTTCCTTTCTTTTATCATTGTCATTACAACAATAATCTTTTAATTTTGTAATACTTATTTTACTAGAATGCGCTCTGAAAATCTAGCAAATATGTAATAATTCTTGTATCTTTCGCTATACATCTTGTCGAATTTTTAACAGAAAAAGAACCTGCCAATGGCAGGTTCTTCTAAAAAATAATTTATATCTTATTCCTCTGTCTCTTCAGCGTTGTCAGCCTCAAGAGCTTTCATGCTCAGGCTGATCTTCTTCTCTGCTTCGTTAAGATCAACGATCTTAGCTGTGATTTCCTGTCCGATTGCAAGAACATCAGATGGTTTCTCAACATGAGCTCTTGAAATCTGGGATACATGAAGAAGTGCATCAACTCCCGGTGCAAGTTCTACGAATGCACCAAAGTCTGTCATACGTGCAACTTTTCCTGTAACTACTGTACCTACAGCGAAATCTTCTGCTGCATTTACCCATGGATTTGTCTCTGGGAATTTCAGGCTGAGCGCAATCTTTGTATCATGAATGTCTTTTACAAGAACTTTCAGTGTATCTCCTACATGGAATACTTTCTTCGGATTGTCAACTCTTCCCCATGACATCTCTGAGATGTGAAGAAGTCCGTCAACACCACCAAGGTCAACGAATGCTCCGAAATCTGTTACATTCTTAACAGTTCCTTCTACTGTATCACCAACATTGAGTTTCGCGAACAGCTCTTTCTGCTTCTCAGCACGCTCTGCTACAAGAAGCTGTCTTCTATCACCGATCACACGGTTTCTTCTCGGGTTGAACTCGCTGATTACGAATTCGATTTCCTGTCCTTCATACTTGCTGAGATCTTTCTCATAAGAATCGGAAACAAGGCTTGCCGGGATAAATACTCTTACTTCATCAACTGTTGTACAAATACCGCCGCCAAGAATCTGTGTAACTGTAGCTTTCAGCACTTCGTGGTTTTCATATGCTTCGCGCAGTCTCTCATTTCCTTTTTCTGCAGCCAGTCTCTTATATGTAAGAAGAACCTGACCCTCTCCGTCATTTACTTTCAGTACCTTAACTGTCATTGTATCACCTACGGATACAACTGTTGTAAGGTCAAGAGACTGATCGTTGGAATATTCGCTCTTTGTGATGATACCGTCTGCTTTATATCCAATGTTCAGGATAATCTCATCCGGTTTCACGTCGATTACTGTACCTTCGACAACCTCTCCATTGTGAATTGTTTTAAATGACTCTTCTAACATCTGTTCAAAAGATAATTCTGACATTATTTTGAACCTCCTCAATTATATTGTTGGGCGTGGATGCCCCTGCTGTAATACCTACCGTTTCCACTGACCCTAATTGATTCAAATCCAAATCGCCAAGTGTCTGTATATAGTACGTATTGTTACATGCTTTGCGGCATATTTCAAATAACTTCTGGGTATTGGAACTATGTTTGTCACCAATAACGATCATAGCATCCACCGTCTCTGCTATGCTCTGCGCTTCTGTCTGGCGCTCCTTCGTAGCATTACAGATTGTATTTAAAACACTTACATCATAACTCTTTTTTTCAAGAATTTCAACTAATTCTTTAAATTTATTGTAATTAAATGTCGTCTGGGCAACGATACAAATCTTTTTTCCCTGCTCACAAGAATAATTTTCTGCTTCTTCCTTTGTCTGAAAGACCTCTACATGATCTCCTGCCCATCCCTTAATTCCCTGAACCTCCGGATGTTCCGGATTTCCAATGATAATAATATTCTCGCCCATCTCACTGTGTTTCTGCACGATATTATGGATCTTCTTAACAAATGGACACGTAGCATCTACAATCTGGATTTTCTTACTTTCCAATCTGTCATACACATCTTTTGCCACCCCGTGAGAGCGGATAATAACAGTTCCCCTTTCCAGTGTATCCAGCTCCTCTTCGCTGCGAAGGACGATCACACCTTTCTGCTCCAGATCTTTCACCACTTCTTCATTATGGATAATCGGACCATACGTATAGATCGGAAGATTCTGATTCTCTTCCACCTGTTTGTAAACTGTATCCACTGCACGCTTAACGCCGAAACAAAATCCAGCTGATTTCGCCTTTATTACTTTCATTCTATCCAACTCCTGCAAATTTATCTATGACAATATCTGGAAATCGTGTTTACAACTTCTTTCAGTGTCATATCCGAACTGTCAACAAGTATTGCATCCTCTGCTTTTTTCAGTGGCGCGATCTTTCTTGTCATATCACGGTAATCTCTTTCTTCAATATCTTTCTCTATCTCTTTCAGATCGCACTGTACTCCCTTTTCAACAAGCTCTTTATATCTTCTCTTTGCTCTGATTTCTACGCTTGCTGTAAGATAGATTTTTACATCTGCATCTGGAAGCACATGGGTACCAATGTCTCTTCCATCCATGATCACATCCTTCTCTCTTGCAAGCGTTCTCTGAAGTTCCAGGAGTTTTCCTCTGACTTCCGGAATCGCAGATGTCATAGAAGCCATATTTCCAACTTCTTCTGTACGAAGCTTTGCTGTAACATTCTCTCCATTTACATAGATCTGCTGGATTCCGCTTTCATAACCAATCGTTACTTCCACATCTTTGCAGGCCTCTATAATCTTTTCTGTATCTTTTGGATCAATTCCAAGATTCAGAAAGTGAATGGCCAATCCACGGTACATTGCGCCGGTATCTACATAAATATATCCGTTTTCTTTTGCAACCTGCTTTGCAATTGTACTTTTTCCTGCCCCTGCCGGTCCATCGATTGCTACATTATATCCCATTTTTATTCCTCCATCTTTTCTTTCTACATTCCATTTTCAAATCTAACAGTAACATCTATTCTTCCTGTCACAGGATTCAGACATTCCCCAGTAAAATTTCAATCACATCCTGCGTTAATTCCGGCAAGATACCCTGTTGACCACGCAATCTGAAGATTATATCCTCCGGTCATTGCATCAAGATCAAGCACCTCTCCGGCGAAATATAATCCTTTCATTTTTTTTGATTCCATTGTTCCCGGATCGATCTCCTTTACAGATACTCCGCCTTTTGTAATGATTGCTTCATTATAACTGCGAAGCCCTGTCAATGTCATTGTAAAATCCTTGATCAGATGAACCAGTCTCTGTCGTTCTTCTTTTGTAATCTCATTCACTTTTTTCTCAGGTTCGATCTCCGAGAGTTCTATCATAACAGGCTTTAATTTTGCCGGAAAGAGTGAATCGATTGAATTTTTATACTGTTTATTATGGTTTGCATCAAACTCTCTGAGGATTCTTTTATCAAGTTGTTCCTCACTCAATGCCGGTTTTAAGTCTATATGAAGTGTAAGTTCTTTTTTTCTTAAAGTTTTTCCCACCACACTGCTCGCGCTCAGAATAACCGGTCCTGTTACACCATAATGTGTAAAAAGCATTTCTCCGAATTCTTCGTAGAGTTTTTTCTTCCCATCTGTGATACAAATTTCTATATTTCGAAGAGATAATCCCTGCAATTCTTTCGCATACCATTGTCTGACTTCCATCGGTACAAGTGATGGAAGGAGTTCTGTCACTCTATGCCCTGTTTCTTTCGCAAAACGATATCCATCGCCTGTAGAACCCGTAGAAGGATAGGAAATACCACCTGTCGCAACAATCACAGCATCTGCCTTCATTTTCTTTCCATTAGTTAATAAAACCCCGCACACTTTATCCTGTTCACAAAGCAGTTCTCTCACCTCTGTGTGAAGAGAAACAGCTACTCCTAATGATTTTAACTCTCTTGAAAATGCTGCGATCACATCAGAAGAATGATCTGAAACAGGGAAAACTCGTTCTCCACGTTCAATTTTCGTCTTCACACCAAGTTCTTCAAAGAAATCGATCACCTGCTGATTTGTAAAACTGTAAAATCCACTGTATAAAAATTTCGGATTACTTGTCACCGCTGTAAATAAATCTTCTATATCAGCGGCATTCGTTATATTGCAGCGTCCTTTTCCTGTAATGAACAGCTTTTTCCCAAGCTTTTCATTCTTCTCAAGCACCTGAACATTCTGACCATTTCTTGCAGCGAAAACTGCCGCCATCATCCCGGCAGCCCCGCCGCCCACTACGATCACATTACTCATGCTCTATTCTTCTCCTTTATTCTGTCTGTAAGACTCGTTCGTTCCTGCGCTGCCACCTTCCTGGCTGCTTTCTTCTCCGCTGTAAACCTGATATTCACCCCAGATTTTCTCCAGAGTCTCTAATGTCGAGACAACTTCTTTCTGTTTTTTCATACAGATTGCAACAATCAGAGCATTGATCACACTCAATGGTGCAACAAGTGAATCGACAATAGATGCCATATCACTTCTTGCGATCAGATTGCAGGAAGAATACTGATTCATAGGTGAATGGATACTGTCAGTAAGTGTGATTACTTTTGCCTTTCTATTGCTCGCAAATTCCAATGCTTTCAATGTTCTCATCGAATATCTTGGGAAACTGATTCCTATAATCACATCTCCTTCCCCGATTCGAATGATCTGTTCAAAAATCTCACTGGAACTGTTTGTATTTACTGTAATTACATTGTCGCATACAAGATTCAGATAAAATCCCATAAAAGAAGCAAGTGGTGCACAGCTTCTGATTCCCACAACATAGATTCTCTTCGCTTCTAAAAGGGTATCAATCGCCCAGTTAAATGCCTTATGATCGATTGCAGACAAGGTCATCTTGATTTTCTCAATGTCTGACTGAAGAACTGTTTCAAGGATCTCACTCTGTGTAATTCGTCCATAGGTCACTTCCATACGCTGGATTGAATTCAACTTATTACGGACAAGTTCTTCCAATGCTTTCTGAAATTCCGGGTATCCCCTATATCCAAGCTGGGTTGCAAATCGTACAACCGTAGATTCACTGACACCCACAATCTCTCCAAGACGCGCCGCTGTCAGAAATACAGCCTTATCATAATTTTCTTTCACATATTCTGCAAGGCGCTTCTGCCCCTTGCTCATCTTCTCATATTTTGCTTCGATCCTTCCGATCAGCTCATTCATATTCGCTTCAATATTGCGTTCTGATGTTTCCATTCTTTTACACTATTCCTAATCCCTAAATATTTCATTGTCCGTCCAGCAGCTTCAACAGATACATAAGAGTTCTGTTATATCTCTGCTTTGCTGATTACTTCACAGCCCGCGTGTACTCTTTCAGCCAGATTCGTTCTTCCTCTGAAAGGTAAGGGGACACTTTTTCATAAACCTGCTTATGATAATGATTCAGCATTTCTTTCTCTTCTGTACTCATTTTCTCCGGCAAGATTGCATCTAGATCAATTGGTACATAAGTAAGAATTTCAAAATTCATAAACTGTCCATACTCATTCTTAACTGTTTTTCTGACAAGCAGCTCATTTTCCAGACGAATTCCATGGGAACCCTCAATATAGATCCCCGGTTCATCTGTGATCACCATATTTTCTTCCAATGCCGGAGCCTGTCTCTCTCCCTCTTTCCAACGGAAATTAATCGGTCCTTCATGGATATTCAATAAATAACCAACACCATGCCCCGTCCCATGATTAAAGTTTAATCCTTCTTTCCAAAAGACCTCTCTTGCAATACAATCCAGATTCGCACCACTGCATCCATAGAGAAATACAGTGTTTGCCAGGCGCAGCATTGCTCTTGCAACCAGTGTGAAATGTTCTTTTTCAATATTCCCCACTTCTCCAAGTGCAACCGTACGCGTAATGTCGGTAGACCCTTCCAGGTAATGACCTCCTGTATCTGTCATGAAAAGCTTTCCTTCTTTTAAAGGGACATTGCTTTTCTCATCCGCACTATAATGAACAATTGCCCCATGTTCTCCATATGCACTGATCGGGCCAAAACTTGGTCCGAGGAAATGCTCCTGCTCTGCACGTAATCCTTCCAGCCTGGCAGAAGCAGACAACTCTGTAATCTCCACTCTGCCAATATTCTTCTTTAACCAGTACATAAACTTTGTATGTGCAACAGCATCCTTCAAATGCGCTTTTCTCAAATTCTCTGCCTGTGTTTCATTTTTAACTGACTTCATCAGGATTTCCGGGTTCTGCTTATCAACAATCACCGTCTCTTTGGAAATGGCCTGATAAAGACTATAATTCATGATTGCAGAATCCAGAAGAAGCTTATCTTCCGATGTCATTTCTGAAACTTTGCGATAAATATCCTCATACGGATAAATCTTCACTTGATTTTCTGCTAACAAATTTATAATATCGTCAGAGAATTTTCTAATGTCAGCAAACAGCTCAACTGAATTATTATAAACGATTGCGTAAGAAAGAACAAGTGGACAATATGCAATATCATTTCCTCTTATATTTAAAAGCCATGCAATATCATCAAGACTCGATAAAACATGTGCATTGCATCCATTTTCTTTCATTATTTCTCTGATTCGCTCTAATTTGGATCCAATTTTTTCGCCTGTATATTCATCTTCTAGAGAAAATACAGGTTCCATAGACATTTCAGGTCTTTCCTTCCAGATATTCTGTGCAAAATCTAAGCTGTATTTCAATGATGCGCCATTCTCGTCTGCGATATGACAATATCGTTTTCCTTGTGCATAAGTCACTGTACGACCATCAAATCCCAGAACATCCCCTTCTTTCAGCTCACTTTTTAAAAATTCTTCTATCGTTGGAACATCAGATTCTCCTGATTTATAGAGCGTGATCCCGCTCCCCTTCAACTGAGCTTCTGCCTGAATAAAATATCTTCCATCTGTCCAGAGTCCCGCTTTATCCTTTGTAAAAACTGCGGTACCTGCTGATCCTGTAAAGCCCGTTATATATTCGCGGAATTTAAAATAATCACCGACGTATTCACTGTGATGATAGTCATCTGTAGGGATGATATAGCAGTCTATTTTCTGCTGTTCCATTACATTTCGTAATCGCTCTATTCTGTCTAAAACACTCATATCTGCCTCCATATATTCCAACAATCAAACTCATATTACAAAAAACTTGATTATTCAATAATTGTACACATCTATGATACCACCAAATAAATTTCCTTACAAATGAAAAAGACCAGAAAATACAAATCTTTCAATCTGTTATCTTCTGGTCTTTCTATTCAATTCATAATCTAACTAAATCAGTCAGGATTATACCGGATAAGATCCGTTCTCTGTATCTGCTACTGTAGCATCTACTTTTGTCTGCTGAGCCTGTCTGTATTTGAAGAAGTCAACAGCAACCTGTGGGAACAGTGCATATGTCAGTACATCCTCATCCTGCTGGATCCACTGTGCACACTCTTTACGAAGTGTATCAAGCTCATCCGGGATAAGATCTGCCGGACGGCAAGTGATCGGTTCTTCATCTCCAAGAGCCTTCTTCTGAAGTTCTGGATCAACCGGTTTTGTTGTCTTACCGTATTTACCTGCAAGCACATCCTTTGTCTCTTTTGTGATCATCTTATAACGCTCACCCATCAGTACGTTGAATACAGCCTGTGTTCCAACGATCTGTGAAGATGGTGTAACAAGCGGTGGCTCACCAAGATCTTTACGTACACGCGGTACCTCTTCAAGTACTTCGTAGAACTTATCTTCTGCTCCCTGCTCTTTCAGCTGGGATGTCAGGTTGGAAAGCATTCCTCCCGGTACCTGATACAGAAGAGTCTTGATATTAACACCAAGGTTCTTCGGATTGAGCAGTCCGCTCTCAAGAGCATCGTCACGGATTGGACGGAAGTAGTCAGCAATCTCTGCAAGGAGACTCTGATCAAGTCCTGTATCGTATGGTGTTCCCTTGAATGTCTCAACCATAACTTCTGTAGCCGGCTGAGATGTTCCAAGTGCGAATGGAGACATTGCTGTATCGATGATGTCAGCTCCTGCCTCTACAGCTTTCATGTATGTCATGGAAGCAACACCTGATGTATAGTGTGTATGCATCTCGATCGGGATATTTACTGCATCTTTCAATGCACCAACAAGCTCTGTTGTCTTATATGGAACAAGAAGTCCTGCCATATCCTTAACACAGATTGAGCTTGCGCCCATGTCTTCGATTCTCTTTGCAAGGTCTACCCAGTATTCCATTGTGTAAGCATCACCGAGTGTATAAGACATTGCAACCTGTGCATGAGCTTTCTCTTTGTTCGCAGCTTTTACAGCTGTCTGAAGGTTTCTCATGTCATTGAGGCAGTCGAAAATACGAATGATATCGATTCCGTTTGCCACAGATTTCTGTACGAAATACTCTACAACATCATCAGCGTATGGACGGTATCCAAGGATATTCTGTCCACGGAACAGCATCTGAAGTTTTGTATTCTTGAATCCATCACGGAACTTTCTAAGTCTCTCCCATGGATCTTCTTTCAGGAAACGGAGGGAAGCATCGAATGTTGCTCCACCCCAGCACTCTACAGCATGATATCCAACCTTGTCCATCTTCTCAACGATTGGCATCATCTGCTCTGTTGTCATTCTGGTAGCAATCAGAGACTGATGTGCATCACGCAGAATAGTTTCTACTATTTTAACTGGTTTTTTTTCAATTTCTGCCATTTATTTATCCTCCTAATTTACTTAACGCCGAAAATAGCCATAAATGTTCCGGCTGCTACTGCAGTACCGATAACTCCGGCAACGTTCGGTCCCATTGCATGCATAAGAAGGAAGTTTGTAGGATCTGCCTCAGCACCAACCTTCTGAGATACACGGGCTGCCATAGGAACCGCAGATACACCAGCGGAACCAATCAGCGGGTTAACCTTACCATGTGTAAGGACACACATTAACTTACCGAAGAGAACTCCGGCAGCTGTACCGAATGCAAATGCTATAAGACCAAGGATAACGATCTTGATTGTATTCCAGTTCAGGAATGCTTCAGCACTTGTTGTAGCACCTACAGATGTACCAAGAAGAATAACTACGATGTACATCAGGGCATTGGAAGCTGTCTCTGTCAGCTGTCTTACAACTCCACACTCTTTGAACAGGTTACCAAGCATCAACATACCAACAAGTGGAGCTGTTGTAGGAAGAATCACACATACAACGATTGTAACGATAACCGGGAAGAGGATTCTCTCAAGCTTAGAAACCGGGCGAAGCTGATCCATCTTGATCTTTCTTTCCTTCTCTGTTGTGAGAAGTTTCATGATCGGTGGCTGGATGATCGGCACAAGTGACATATAGGAGTATGCTGCTACGGCGATCGGTCCCATGATAGCTGTCTGCTGCAGTTTACCTGCAAGGAAGATAGATGTCGGGCCGTCAGCTCCACCGATGATGGAGATAGCAGCTGCTGCTTTGTCTGAAAATCCAAGAGCCATAGCTCCAAGATAAGCTGCGAAAATACCGAACTGAGCTGCTGCACCAAGCAGGAAACTCTTCGGGTTTGCGATCAGCGGACCAAAGTCTGTCATCGCTCCAACTCCAAGGAAGATCAGAGAAGGAAGGATGGACCACTCGTCAAGCTGATAAAAGTAATACAGAAGTCCACCAGTTCCGTTCGCTGCATCCTCAGCATGAAGCATAATATCCGGATAGATATTTACAAGCAACATACCAAAGGCAATTGGAACAAGAAGCAGTGGCTCAAATTCGTGGCGAATTGCCAGATAGAGAAACACGCAGGCAACAGCAATCATGATCAGGTTACCAAATGTAAGATTCATGAACGCTGTCTGTTCTACGAGGTTTCCCAATGTATTTGAAATATATTCCATTTGTAAAAACCTCCTGGTTCAGTTACTAGTTTAATGTAGCAAGTACAGCTCCTGATTCAACAGCATCACCTACTGCCACATCAATGCTGGCAATAGTTCCTGCCTCTGGGGCAACAACTGGGATCTCCATCTTCATTGCTTCAATGATAATAACTGTATCTCCAGCCTCTACCTTCTGTCCAACAGATGTAGGAACCTGGAATACTTTACCTGCTGCTCCAGCTTTTACCTGGATGCTTCCAGCGCCTGCTGCCGCTTTCGGTGCTGCTGCCGGTGCTGCCGGTGCTGCTGCTCTAGGTGCTGCAACCGGTGCTGCTGCCGGTGCGCCTGCACCATTCTCTTCTACTGTTACATCATATACATTTCCGTTTACTGTGATTGTATAGTTTTTCATCTAATTATCCTCCTGATTAATTCCATCTGTTTGATTTTCTTCTCTTAATAGAACGAACAACAAATCCATCTGTAGAAGTTCCCTCTGCTGCTGCAATTGCTGCTGCGATTACTGCTACAAGTTCTGCATCATCTTCTGCTGCAGCTACCGGTGCTGGAGCTGCCTGTACAGGTGCTTCCTTCTTCTCTTCCACTTTCTTATCTTTATTTGCCAACTTCTCCTGAAATTTCGGAATGTATCCAAGCAGATAAATAATGAATGAAATGAAAATCAATACAACGAATACAGTTCCCATACCAAGTACCGTATTCAGACCGGCTTTCTCAAGGATTTCTCCTGTTGAATAATGAGCAGAAACATCCATACTCTCCATGTTGCCCTTTTCGTCAAAACTGAAGACGATGTCTGCATCTCTGTTTTCATATTTTGCTTCAGATGTGAGTGAAACTCCATCGTTCTTTACTTCCATTGTCCAGTCGCCATGTTCAACATAAGCACCGCACTCTTCTTCTGCTGCTTCCCAGGAGCTGATCATTGTAAGGAAGTCCTCTCCATCAACCGGAAGTCCTACATTCATAAGCTGTGTGTCAAGCTGAAGATCACGCATATCAGAAAAGCTGTCAAGCTGCTCTGTTGTCATCGCTTCGAAATTCTGAACAACAAACTCAGCATACTGTTCTAATGTTGCCTGATCATATTCTGTTGTCTCAGACTTACCACATCCTGTGAAGCTAAGAACGAGAATGAGGATAAGTCCTAATAAACTGATTTTTTTCTTCACTTCGCCTCACCTCACTAAACCGTTCCGTGTTTCTTAGCCGGACGGTCCTCTCTCTTTGTGAACAGCATCTCAAATGCTCCGATCACATATTTTCTTGTATCTGCCGGCTCGATGATCGCATCAACATATCCTCTTGCTGCTGCTGAATTCGGGCTTGACTGAAGTTCTTTGTATTCAGCTGCTTTCTCATTAAGAGTCTCAGCATCTGCGTCTGCGTACATGATCTGTGCTGCAAGCTTCGCATCCATCATTCCGATCTCTGCTGTTGGCCATGCATAAACAAGATCTGCACCAATTGACTTACTGTTCATAGAAACGTAAGCACTTCCGAATGCCTTACCAACGATTACATTTACCTTCGGTACTGTAGCGTTAGCAAATACATATGTCAGTTTTGCAACTGCGCTTGCCATGTTCTTCTCTGACTCTACTGTAGCAGCAAATCCTGTTACATTTGTCAGTGTAAGAACCGGGATTGAGAATGCATCACAGAAGTTTACAAAATCTGTTGCTTTCTTGCATCCGTCTACTGTAAGAACGCTGTCGAACTCAGCCTCTACTTCAGCTTCTGCATTGTATACTTTAGAGCGGTTTGCAACAACACCAACTGTCATTCCGTTCAGGCGGATAAATCCTGTAACCATCTCTTTTGCGTAGTCTTTCTTTGTCTCAACCAGAATCTGATTGTCAGCAATCTGTGCCAGTGCGATTGCTGTATCTTCTGATGCGTTAGCAATGTCTGCGCAGATACGGTTCAGGTCATCTGTGCATTCCTCATAAGACATATCATCTTCGTTGTTTGCCGGAAGCATACATACAAGATCACGGATCTGTCCGAGGATCTCTGCCTCTGCACCGATTCCGTCTACAAGACCTGCTGTCTTGCTCTGGTACTCAGCGCTTGCTGTGTTACACTTGGAAATCTCATTTCCTTCCAGTGCATTTGGAGAATTAACGAAAAGTTTTCCGTCTTTTGCTTCCATAAATGTGAAATCTGTAAGTCCCGGAACAACTGCAAGACCGCCGCCGCACATTCCAAAGATTGCTGTAACCTGCGGAATCACACCTGATGCAAGTGCCTGTTTGTGATAAAGGCTTCCAAATGCCTCAAGTGCATCTGTAGCTTCCTGAAGTCTGAGACCTGCACAGTCGATCAGTCCGATCACCGGTGCTCCCATCTTCATAGCCATATCATAGATTCTTGCGATCTTCTTCGCATGCATTTCTCCGAGTGCTCCACCCAGAACGTCAGCATCCTGGCTGTATACATAAACCAGGTTACCGTCAATCACTCCATATCCAGTGATAACACCGTCAGAAGGAGCTGCCTTCTCCTGCAAGTTGAAAGTTGTGCTTCTAGCTGTAACAGCTCCGCCAATTTCAACAAAGCTTCCCTCATCAAGCAGTGTGGCAATTCGTCTGCTTGCTGAGTTTTCTGTTGCATTGTAGCTCATATTTTAGCCCTCCATACTTATAAAATAATTTTAAAATAAACCAAAATTTCTGCCTATTGTATTATATACTAGGACGATTAAAATTTCAATTCATATTTTCCGCAAATTGACATTTTTTTCACAGGACATTGTTTTTGTCGAGCTTGGATTCTTCTGTTCCGAATAAAGTTTCCACTTTTGCACTAACATCCGCAGAAGCGCGTTCTATGATTGCTTCATCCACACGGCCCGCTCCACCTCATCCCTTCGAATGTCTGTAACGCTTGGAACAGAGCACTCACCGTGTGTGGTTTGTGTCTGTCCCAAGCTAACAGACAGAACGAAGTGTATTCGGAACCGCTCTTATGCCTTAATCGTGGATGAAGCAACCATAAAACGTGCCTCCGCTACGCTATCTAAAGGAGAAGTTTTTATCCCAAACAAAACGAATCCAGAAGACAAATACAGAATTAACAACCGGGAGAAGGTGAATCTTTGTCGATCACCTTCCTCTTCTCTTTCTCTCTTAATCATCTGTAATTGTTTTCCGGATTCATAACACATGGGATACATTTATCTATTATGAATAGACAAGTGAGGAAGCAGCTTCATTGTTGAGGACACATGTAAGGCAGGAGCGTTCCGAATACACTTTGTTCAGTATGTTAATAAGAGCCAGAACAGGCACCACACACGGTAACTGTTCTGGCTCTTATGTTACATACTTTCAAAGGGATGAGGTAGAGCGGGCCGGTGCCCATGGTAATAGTAGACCCGTTCTTGCGACCATTCTGTCAAAACTTAGCCCATTGTATAAATTCCCTCGATAAATTACAGTCTCTTCGCTATTGCTTTAATAAACTCCTCACTATTGAGTACTGTCGGATTCTCGATTGTTGTGATCAAAGCGAGGTCTTTTGTCATCTCTCCTGCTTCGATTGTGTCGATTGTTGCTTTCTCAAGTTTATCTGCAAAGTCCATCAGATCTTTATTTCCATCCAGCTCGCCGCGTTTTCTGAGAGCTCCTGTCCATGCGAAGATTGTTGCAACTGAGTTTGTAGATGTCTCTTCACCTTTCAGGTGCTTATAATAGTGACGCTGTACAGTTCCATGAGCAGCTTCATATTCATAATATCCGTCTGGAGAAACAAGTACGGATGTCATCATAGCAAGTGAACCGAATGCGGAAGATACCATGTCGCTCATTACATCTCCATCGTAGTTCTTACATGCCCAGATATATCCACCTTCTGATTTCATAACACGGGCAACAGCATCATCGATCAGTGTGTAGAAATACTCAATTCCCGCTTCTTTGAACTGATCAGCATATTCTGCATCAAAGATTTCCTGGAAGATATCTTTGAATGTATGATCATATTTCTTAGAAATTGTATCCTTTGTTGCAAACCACAGATCCTGTTTTGTATCCAAAGCGTAGGAGAAGCAGCTTCTTGCAAAACTTTCGATGGATTTATTGATATTATGCATTCCCTGTACGATTCCAGGTCCATCAAACTCATGAACCAGTTCTTTTGTCTGGCTTCCATCTTCTGCTGTGTATACAAGTTCAACCTTTCCCGCTCCCGGAATCTTCATCTCAGATCCTTTATATACATCTCCATAAGCATGTCTTGCAATTGTAATTGGTTTCTTCCAATTCTTTACACATGGCTCAATTCCTTTTACAACGATTGGAGCGCGGAACACTGTTCCATCAAGGATCGCACGGATTGTTCCGTTCGGGCTCTTCCACATTTCTTTCAGATCATACTCATCCATACGTGCTGCATTCGGAGTGATTGTTGCACATTTTACGGCAACTTTGTATTTCTTTGTTGCGAGTGCGGAATCAACTGTTACCTGGTCATCTGTCTCGTTTCTGTGTTCCAGGCCGAGATCATAATATTCTGTCTTGAGATCAATATATGGCTCAAGAAGATTATCCTTGATCATCTTCCAGAGAATTCTTGTCATCTCATCTCCATCCATCTCTACCAGTGGTGTTGTCATCTTAATTTTTTCCATCTTTTGCTTCCTCCTGATTATGTTTTTCTTCTATTTTCTTTAGGTTCTGCATGACATGAACAATATGTTCCTTTGCAAGCTGTTCTGCCAGATCCGGGTTTCTGTCCCTGATTGCCTGAAGAATCGCTTTATGCTCCTCAATTGACTTCTCGGCTCTTGCCTTCACATTGATCGAGGACTTTCTTGCCATTTGAACATATCGGTGAAAATATGTAAGAACATGACACAACATCCTGCTTCCGGAAGCCTCATATAATATCGTATGAAACCTTCCATCTAATCCTGTTACTTGTTCTTTATTGTATCCATTTTCTTTCTTCATCTGAAATTCTGAAAGTAAAATAGTCTCTTCTAATTCTTCTAACTGGTCTTCTGTAATATATTCCGCCGCCCATCTGGCGCACATTCCTTCCAGATACTTACGCATCTGATAGATATCCCAGATATCCTTCTGGCTGATTCCGGTAACATAAGCACCCTTATTCGGTACAATCGTCACAAGACCTTCTAATTCAAGCTGTCTTAACGCTTCCCTTACTGGAGTTCTGCTAACCCCGAGTTCTTTCCCGATGGTAGCCTCTCTGAGTTCATCCTGTTGTTTGTATCTGCCTTTGAGGATATCTTCACGGAGTCTCTTAAAAACACGTCCTCCCAGAGAACGGTCCTGATATTCTTCCATGATTTCCTCCTATTCTCTTTTTGTATGATTGTATACGATTATACAAATATTGTCAAGATGATTTCATGTCGATATCATTGCATTAAAAATGTATCCATTTTTGTGTAATACTACTCTATACCATCTGTTCATTTTTTATATGCTTTGTGCCATATCTTATTTATCAACTTATTGTATACAAAAAGGTGGTCTCTCACATAGAAAAACCACCCTGTTCTTTTCGTTATAAATTAGCTTTCAAAATCAGCTTAGCCAAATTACACTTCATTTACTTTTTATTTGATCACACGCACACCAAGTACATCTGTGATTGATTCCAGTTTACTTACAACTTCATCAGAAACGCTTCCGTCCACATCAATTACTGTATATGCATATTCCTTCTTGCTCTTATTTGTCATAAGTGCGATATTCTGATTCTCCTGCGCAAGAAGTGTTGTAAACTGACCGATCATATTCGGCACATTACGGTGAAGAATTGTAATTCTGTCTCCGTCAGCTTTTGTTCCCACGTTGCAATCCGGATAATTAACGGAATGTGTAATATTTCCGTTCTCAAGGAAATCACGGATCTCAGCAACAGCCATCTGTGCACAGTTGTCTTCTGACTCTTCTGTAGATGCTCCAAGATGCGGAATTACAATTGCGCCTTTTACACCTACAATTTCCTTTGTTGGGAAATCTGTTACATAACGGTGTACTTTACCTGCTACAAGTGCATCAACGATATCTTCCTGATTTACAAGAACATCTCTGGCGAAGTTCAGAATTACAACGCCCTCTTTCATCAGACTGATTGCATTCTTATCAATCATTCCCTTTGTGCTGTCAAGTGCAGGTACATGGATTGTGATATAATCGCACTCTTTATAGATTTCATCTACTGTTGTTGCGTGATGGATACTTCTGGAAAGTCTCCATGCAGAATCTACGGAAACATATGGATCATATCCATAAACTTCCATTCCAAGATGTGTTGCTACATTCGCAACAAGAACTCCGATTGCTCCAAGTCCGATCACACCAAGTTTCTTTCCGGAAAGTTCTGTTCCTGCAAATGCTTTTTTCTTCTTCTCAGCAATCTTTGCGATATCTCCATCTTCCTCGAATTCCTGTACCCACTGAATTCCACCAACGACATCTCTGGCTGCGAGAAGCATTCCTGCAATCACAAGTTCTTTTACACCATTCGCATTCGCTCCAGGTGTATTGAATACAACAATTCCTTCCTCTGCACATTTATCAAGCGGAATATTATTCACTCCGGCTCCCGCACGAGCGATTGCTTTCAGGTTCTTTCCGAATTCCATCTCATGCATTTTTGCACTGCGGACAAGAATCACGTCAGCTTCATCCGCATTTTCTGTCTTTACATAATTTTCATCCAACTTATTCATGCCAACGGCAGAAATTGGATTCAGGCAATGATATTTAAACATCTTACAGATTCTCCTCTTCAAATTTCTTCATAAAGTCTACAAGTGCAACAACACCCTCATATGGCATTGCGTTGTAAATGCTGGCACGCATTCCGCCTACAGTTCTATGTCCTTTCAGGTTCTCAAATCCAGCTTCTTTTGCTTCCTTAACGAATTTTGCATCCAGATCTGCATCGCCTGTCACGAATGGTACATTCATAAGAGAACGATCTTCCGGAACAACAGTTCCTTTGAACAGTTTGCTCTGATCAAGGAAATCATAAAGAACTTTTGCTTTCTTTTCGTTGCGTTCTTTCATTACTTCAAGTCCGCCCATCTTCTTAAGCCATTTGAAGACTTTACCACAGATATAGATTCCGTATGCCGGTGGTGTATTATAAAGAGATTTTGCATCTGCATGTGTCTTATATGTGAGCATTGTAGGTGTTCCCGGGAGAACATCCTCTGTGATCAGATCTTCACGGATGATTGCGATCACTACACCGGCAGGTCCGATATTTTTCTGAACTCCACCATAAATCATTGCATATTTTGTTACATCTACAGGTTCGGAAAGAAAACAGGAGGAGACATCTGCCACAAGATCTTTTCCTTTTGTGTTTGGCAGTGTTTTAAATTTTGTTCCGTAAATAGTATTGTTTTCACAGATATATACGTAGTCTGCATCTTCTGAAATCGGAAGATCGGAGCAGTCTGGAATGTATGAAAATGTCTTATCCGCTGAGGATGCAACAACATTTACCTTTCCATATTTTTCTGCTTCCTTAGCTGCTTTCTTAGCCCACTGTCCTGTGACAATGTAATCAGCAACCTTATTCTTCATCAGGTTCATAGGGATCATAGCAAACTGCTGTGACGCTCCACCCTGAAGAAACAGTACTTTATAGTTATCCGGAATGTTCATCAGATCTCTGAGATCCTGCTCAGCTTCTGTGATAATTTCCTCGAAAGCTTTGGAACGATGACTCATCTCCATAACAGACATTCCTGTTCCCTTGTAGTCCAGCATCTCTGCTGCCGCTTCCTTCAGTACTTCTTCTGGCAGAACCGCCGGTCCCGCTGAAAAATTATACACTCTACTCATTTTTAATTACCTCCTGTTATTGTGTATCTATAGAAACTCCGTTTTCACAGATTTTCTCACATAAAAATAAAATATTCCTTTATTTATCAGCCATACAACTATGTGGCTGAAACTTATTATTTTTAGTTTTCTTTTGCTTTCAGATCCTGCTCATCAAATGCTTCGCTGATCGGTGCTCCCGGCGCAACCATAGGCCATACCTTATCATCACAGTCGATCATACAATCGATCAGAACCGGTTTTCCACATGTCAATGCTTTCGCAAAGCACTCTTTAAACTCCTCCTGTGTTGTAGCTCGAAGTCCTACTGCTCCCATCGCTTCTGCAAGCTTCACATAGTCAACTGCATCACGGAGAACTGTCGCAGAATATCTTTCATCATAGAAAAGATCCTGCCATTGACGAACCATACCGAGTACATGGTTATTAACTACAACCTGGATAATCGGAACATCATGTCTTACAGCTGTTGCGATCTCATTCATATTCATACGGAAACATCCGTCTCCGGCAATATTTACAACAATTTTATCCGGACATCCTGTCTTCGCACCGATTGCTGCTCCAAGACCATATCCCATTGTTCCAAGACCACCTGATGTTAAAAGTGTTCTTGGTTTCGTATATTTATAATACTGTGCTGCCCACATCTGATGCTGTCCGACTTCTGTTGTGATAATTGCTTCTCCATTTGTCTGACGATAAATTTCTTCTACTGCAAATGGACCTGTAAGTACATCCTTATGATATGTTAATGGATATTTCGCCTTGTAATCTTTAATCTTATTCATCCATTCCGGATGAGACTGCTGTGGAAGATGCTCATTTATTTTCTTCAGGACTGCTTTAATATCACCTACTAACCCAAGATCGATCATGACATTCTTATCCATCTCTGCCGGATCAATGTCAATCTGAAGAATCTTCGCATCTTTTGCAAATGTTGCAGTATTTCCGGTTACACGGTCACTGAATCTTGCTCCTGTTACGATCAGAAGATCGCATTCACTTACTCCAAAGTTCGACGCCTTTGTTCCATGCATTCCGAGCATTCCGGTATATCTCTCATCAGTTCCCGGGAAAGCTCCTTTCCCCATCAGAGAATCTGTTACCGGTGCATCTACCTTCTGTGCAAATTCATAAAGTTCTTTACTTGCCTCAGAAAGAACAGCTCCACCACCTACGAAAATATATGGTCTCTGCGCTTCTTTGATCATCTCAACAGCTTTCTTGAGATCCTCTTCTTCTGAATGGATTACCTCTCGGTTATATACACCTGGATATTCCTTCTCATACTCTGTAACTTTCGCAGTAACATCCTTCGGAATATCGATCAGCACCGGCCCCGGTCTTCCAGTCTTAGCAATACGAAAAGCTTTTCTGATTGTTTCTGCAAGTTTTGTTACATCTTTAACGATATAACTGTATTTTGTAATTGGCATTGTTACTCCAGCAATGTCGATCTCCTGAAAACTGTCTTTTCCAAGTAATGGGACACCGACATTACATGTAATTGCAACAATCGGTATAGAATCCATATATGCTGTTGCGATTCCTGTTACAAGATTTGTTGCGCCCGGTCCGCTTGTTGCAAGGCAGACCCCCACTTTTCCTGTAGCTCTCGCATATCCGTCAGCCGCATGTGCTGCCCCCTGCTCATGAGAAGTCAGGATGTGACGGATCTCATCACGGTGTTTATAAAGTTCATCATATACATTTAAAATTGCTCCACCCGGATAGCCAAATACAGTGTCAACGCCTTGTTCTTTCAGACATTCGATCACGATTTCTGCTCCATTTAACTGCATGACGTACTCTCCTCCTGGTTCTTTATTTTATTTTGCCTTCGGTACTTCGAGAATTGCTCCGCGGTTACCTGATGTTACCATAGAAGCATATCTTGCGAGGTATCCTGTCTTAACCTTAGGTTCTCTTGGCTGCCATTTTGCTTTTCTTGCTGCCAGTTCTTCATCCGATACATCCAGCTCTAATTTCAGTTCCGGAATATTGATCTTGATAATATCTCCCTCTTCTACCAGTGCGATCGGTCCGCCAACTGCTGCCTCCGGTGATACGTGTCCGATAGAAGCACCTCTGGATGCTCCACTGAATCTTCCATCTGTGATAAGAGCTACTGTAGATCCAAGTCCGTATCCTGCAATCGCAGATGTAGGATTGAGCATCTCTCTCATTCCAGGGCCGCCTTTTGGTCCCTCGTAACGGATTACAATAACGTCTCCAGGATTGATCTTTCCTGTCTTGATTGCTTCTGTCGCTTCTTCATCACTTTCGAAGATTCTTGCCGGTCCTTCATGTACAAGCATCTCATCACATACTGCAGAACGTTTTACAACACTTCCGTCCGGTGCAAGATTTCCTTTCAATACAGCAAGTCCGCCTGTCTGAGTATATGGGTTGTCGATTGGACGGATAACTTCCGGATTCTTATTCTCGCATCCGGCAATATTCTCTCCTACTGTCTTTCCTGTTACAGTCATACAGTCTGTGTGAAGAAGTCCCTTCTTATTCAGCTCATTCATAACTGCATAAACTCCGCCTGCTTCGTTCAGATCTTCAATATAAGTATGACCTGCCGGTGCAAGATGACAAAGGTTTGGAGTCTTCTCGCTGATCGCATTTGCAAAATCAATCTCGAAATCCATACCAATCTCATGTGCGATTGCCGGAAGGTGAAGCATGCTGTTTGTAGAGCATCCAAGTGCCATATCAACTGTAAGTGCATTGAGGATTGCATCTTCTGTCATAATATCTCTCGGGCGGATATTCTTTCTTACAAGCTCCATCACCTGCATACCTGCATGCTTTGCAAGCTGGATTCTTGCAGAATAAACAGCTGGGATTGTTCCATTTCCTTTCAGCCCCATACCAAGAGCCTCTGTCAGACAGTTCATACTGTTTGCCGTATACATACCGGAACAGGATCCGCAAGTCGGACATGCTTTATTCTCAAATTCGCAAATGTCTTCATCATTCATCTTTCCGGCTGCATAAGAACCTACTGCCTCAAACATACTGGAAAGACTTGTTTTACTTCCCTTTACATGTCCTGCAAGCATCGGTCCGCCGCTTACAAATACTGTCGGTACATTCACACGGGCAGCTGCCATCAGAAGTCCCGGTACATTCTTGTCACAGTTTGGAATCATTACAAGTCCGTCAAACTGATGTGCCATAGCAAGAGCTTCTGTAGAATCTGCGATCAGATCTCTTGTTACGAGAGAATATTTCATACCGATATGTCCCATAGCAATACCATCACAGACAGCAATTGCAGGAACCATGATTGGTGTTCCTCCGGCCATTGCCACGCCAAGTTTAACTGCTTCTGTGATCTTATCCAGATTCATGTGCCCCGGTACAATCTCATTATAAGAACTTACAACACCGATCAGTGGACGATCTAATTCCTCTTCTGTAAGTCCCAGTGCATTAAACAGAGAACGATGTGGTGCCTGCTGAATTCCTTTTTTAACTGTATCACTTCTCATTTTAAAATCCTCTCTTTCTGTAACAACTGCTAATTACTTAATATATTCGCAGATCTTATCTCCCATCTGGGCTGTTCCAATCTGTTCTTTTCCTTCAGACATAATGTCGATTGTACGATATCCGTCTTTTAATACTGCTGCAACAGCATTTTCAATCGCATCTGCCTCTTTATCAAGATCAAATGAAAATCTCAGCATCATTGCTGCTGAAAGAATTGTTGCGATCGGGTTTGCGATTCCCTTTCCGGCGATATCCGGTGCTGAACCGCCACTTGGTTCATACAGACCGAATTTTGTATCGTTCAGACTTGCACTTGCAAGCATTCCGATAGAACCTGTCACCATACTTGCTTCATCGGATAAAATATCTCCAAACATGTTCTCTGTCAGGACAACGTCAAACTGTGCCGGATCCTTCACAAGCTGCATTGCACAGTTGTCAACAAGCATATGTTCTAATGTAACTTCCGGATAGTCCTTCGCTACTTCCTCAACAACTTTTCTCCAAAGCCTGGAAGAGTCAAGTACATTCGCTTTGTCAACACTTGTGACCTTCTTGTTTCTCTTCATTGCAATATCAAAACCACGTTTTGCAATTCTGCGGATTTCATTTTCATTATAAGTAAGTTCGTCTTTTGCGGTAAGGACACCATCAATCTCTTCTGTGCTTCGTTTTCCGAAATAAAGACCGCCTGTCAATTCACGCATGATCATTAGATCAAATCCTCTGTCCGCGATCTCTTTCTTCAGTGGACACGCACCTTTCAGTTCATCGTAGAGAACTGCCGGCCTTAAGTTTGCAAAAAGATTAAGTCCCTTTCTAAGCTGTAACAGACCCGCTTCCGGACGTTTTGATGGTTCGAGCTGATACCATGGAGAAGTCTTCGCATCACCACCAATGGAACCCATAAGAACTGCGTCACTGTCCTTTGCCAGCTGAAGAGTCTCTTCTGTAAGCGGCACCCCGTTCACATCAATTGATGCTCCTCCCATCAGAAGCTGCGTGTAGGAAATAGAATGACCATAAACTTTCGCTGTCTGATCCAGCACCTTCATTGCCTCATCTACGATCTCAGGACCGATTCCATCTCCTTTGATTACTCCAATTTTCATTTCCATATCTAACTCATCCTTCCAAAATGTAAAAATCTTTTTTTATCATACCGCATTTTTTTCGCTGTTTCAAGTATTTCGAGTGAAAAAATAGAGGGCACTCTGTATTTTATCGAAAATTGCACTTTTTCAGGCACATTTTCTATAAAGTAAAAGACCAGAAAGAGTCACACTCCTTCCGGTCTCATTTTTCCTCTTATTCAGCACCCGGCTTCTCAATCTGAGCAATTGCAGCCTTCTGCATAGGAATACGGCAATTCTTATTATTACCGAACTCAACAATCACGTCATCATCAGTAATATCGATGATAACACCATAAAATCCACTTGTAGTAAGCGCTGTATCTCCAATCTCCATATCAGCGAGCATTGCCTGGATTCTCTTCTGCTCCTTTTTCTGAGGACGCATCAGAAGAAACCACATACCACCGAGGATAACAGCATAAACAACAATAATACCTACTGTTCCCATTGAAATTTCCTCCTGACTATTTCTTAAACCTATCTGTCCAGTACTTTTTAAGTACTAATAGACAATAAATCTACTATACACAAAAACAGCTTCTAATTCAAGTGTTTTTCTAATATTCCATGTATATTTAAGTTTATTTTTATACATTTTCTATAAAATTAGAGCAGAAACACTATTTCTGTTCCATGCCTTCCAATTTTCTCTTCTTGTATGCCTGGAATTCCCCTGCATCAATCGCATCACGGATTTCTTCCATCATTGTGTTATAGAAATACAGATTATGAAGTACACACAGACGCATTCCGAGCATCTCTTTTGCTTTCAAAAGATGTCTGATGTACGCTCTGCTGTAGCTTCTACATGCCGGACAGTTACATCCTTCCTCGATCGGACGGTCATCCAGTTCATACTTGGCATTAAACAGATTCATCTTTCCATGATTTGTATATACATGCCCATGACGTCCGTTTCTTGACGGATATACACAGTCAAAGAAATCCACTCCTCGATCTACTGCCTCCAGAATATTAGCCGGTGTACCAACACCCATCAGATAAGTCGGCTTGTTTTCCGGAAGATGCGGAACCACTGCATCAAGAATACGGTACATCTCTTCGTGGCTCTCTCCTACTGCAAGTCCACCCACTGCATAACCATCCAGATTCAGTTCTGAGATCTGCTGTGCATGTGCAATTCGGATATCCTCATAAATTCCACCCTGATTAATTCCAAACAGCATCTGATGTGGATTGATCGTATCCGGCAGAGAATTCAGTCTTGCCATCTCATCCTTACAGCGCTTCAGCCAGCGCGTCGTACGCTCTACAGAATTCGTCATATACTTTCTGTCTGCCACACTGGACGGGCACTCATCAAATGCCATCGCAATCGTGGATGCAAGATTAGACTGAATCTGCATGCTCTGTTCCGGTCCCATAAATATCTTATGACCATCAATATGTGAATTAAAATGAACTCCTTCTTCCTTGATCTTTCTCAACTTTGCAAGGGAAAACACCTGAAATCCGCCGGAATCTGTCAGAATCGGTTTATCCCAGTTCATAAATTTATGAAGTCCTCCGAGTTTCTTCACAACTTCATCTCCCGGACGAACATGAAGATGATATGTATTAGACAACTCCACCTGCGTCTTAATCCCTCTCAGATCATCTGTAGATACTGCTCCTTTGATTGCTGCTGCTGTTCCAACATTCATAAAAACCGGAGTTTCAATTACTCCGTGAACTGTTGTAAAGCGTCCTCTTTTCGCACGCCCGTCCTTCTTTAAAAGTTCATACATAAGCTTTTTTCCTCTTCTTTTCTTTTTGGTTTTCAGACTATCAAAGCCTGCCAATAGTTATGGCAGGCTATATTTATCTTTGCATTTCCTTTAATTATGTATTATAACAGGTGTTCCCACACTAAGCATTCCGTAAAGACTTGCCGCCTGGTCTAATGGCATATTGATACATCCATGAGAACCATTCGTCTGATAACGGCTTCCTCCAAAGCTTGGATTCCATGTCGCATCGTGGAATCCGATTCCTGTCCAGGTCACACGCATCCAGTATCCTACCTTTGTACGATAACTTGGCTGTCCTGTAGAAGGATTAATTTCTCCGACCAGTGTCTTATCCCTCTTCATCTCAAGAATCGAATAAACTCCTGTCGGTGTCTCTCGCTCCGGTGTAGGAAGTCCTGTAACAACGTCTGTCTCTAATTGTACAGCTCCGTTAACCACATACCACATATGCTGAGCCGGGATATCTACTTCCAGATAAGTGGTTCCCCAATCCTGTGCGTCATGTGTAGCTGCCGTCTGTGCATAAGCCGGTTCTTTCTCAGCAACCTCACCTTTCTTAATGCTGTCAACAAGCGCAGTCAGTTCTGCTGCCTCGTCAACTGACCAGCCGTAAGTACCTCCTGAGACATCTACGGTTTTTCCTCCCGGAGTTGTAATACTTCTTGTCGTTCCAACCGTATCATAAGTCTTTCCGAATTCACGAAGCCACTCTTTCACCTTTGACTCATCAAGCGTTGCATTCATATCCTCATCATATGTTACCCAGCCTGAGATCAGATCCTTGTTCACAACCACATCCTGGTTTGTCATCTTATAAGTGATGCTGGCTTTCAGATAATTGTTCATCGCATCACAGGCTTTCTGAACTTCCGGAGACTCTGAAGTGTACTTCGGCATAGCATAGCACTTCTCATCCATCATATTTAATTCACTCTTGAAGTTTGTGATCGCATCCTTCACTTTTGCCTTAAATGTATCCACATCTACTTTCGTACCATAAACTTCAGGTTCAACAACAAAACTGTTCCCATCATACTTTGGATAAGCAGACTGTGGATCTGTCTGCTCCTGATTCAGAGCCTGTACGGATTCAATCTTTGACTCCAATGCCGCTTCATCATATCCTACCTCGATTGTGACTTCAGCTGAACTTTTTGAGAAAAACGCCTGTGGCCACAAAAATGCATTCTGTTTCTTCAGTGCATCCTCTATATCTGAATTTTCCTTATATACAAGTGAAATATCCGATCCTTCAATTGCATCTGTCATATTATTCTGTTCTACAATCGTCAGTTTATAATCTGCCACCTGATTTTTAATATAATTCTCTACCGCCGCCGCATTCTTACCGGAAAAGTTCTTTCCGTTAATCTGCGTATTAATATAGAAATGACTCATAAAAAAGACTGATATTGCAAGATAAACAATAACAAGACCAGCAATAATACCACCGATAATCATCCAGATCTTCTTGTCAATTGTCTTCTGCTTTTTCTTTCTTCTTACTTTGCGTCTTCTAACTACTTTCTTTTCAGACATTCTAATTCTCACCCTCGTCTTTTGGATTAATCCATCTTTTTGATTCAGACTTCATTATATTACGCTTTTTCCAAAATGTACACCCCAAACTTTCATGAAATACACACAAATTAAACTGATGTTAAATTGTTAATTCGAACGAAATCTTTTAGAAATACTTTTGTAATTTATTTTTGAAATTCTGTTGAATTCTACAACATTTTAACTTGCGTACACCTCTTTCTTCCTATATAATTGCACTGTACCCTCAGTTATGAAACACAACAATATGTTTCGTATCTGGGGGTATGATACGGAAAAGAATGATATATGATATACAAAAGAGCATTTTATACGCACTTTTTGTATACCTTATTGATACAAACGAAAGGAGTTTTAGATATATTATGAGCGGTTCAACATTTGGCACTTTATTTCGAGTCACTACCTGGGGCGAGTCCCACGGTCCCGGAGTTGGTGTAGTTATAGATGGATGCCCTGCCGGCATCCCTTTATCTGAACAGGATATTCAACAATTTTTAGATCGCCGCAAACCGGGACAGAGTAAATATACAACGAAGCGGAATGAATCTGACTCTGTCGAGATTCTGTCCGGAGTCTTTGAAGGAACTACAACCGGAACTCCTATTTCTCTTCTCGTGCGGAATCAGGATCAGCGTTCCAGAGATTATGGGAATATTGCGACATCTTATCGTCCGGGACACGCAGATTACTGCTTTGATCAGAAATATGGTTTCCGTGATTACCGTGGCGGTGGACGTTCTTCCGGCCGTGAGACGATCGGCCGTGTTGCTGCCGGTGCAATTGCTTCAAAATTACTTGGCGAATTAGGGATTGTGCTGACAACTTATGCAAAATCCATCGGTCCTGTCACTGTAGATGAAGCTGATTATGATTTTACTGAGATTACAAATAACAGTTTTTATCTGCCGAATAAAGATGCTGCCAAAAAGGCTGCTGAATATGTTTCTACTCTTATGGAGCAGATGGATTCCTGCGGCGGTCTGATTGAATGCCGTGTTGACCATCTTCCAGCCGGTCTCGGTGAACCGGTCTTCGATAAACTGGATGCTTTACTTGCACAGGCAATCATGTCTATCGGAGCCGTAAAAGGTGTCGAAATCGGCGATGGCTTTCAGAGTGCCTCTTCTACCGGAAGCACAAACAACGATCCTTTCTGCATGCAACAAGGACAGGTTATGAAAACTTCGAATCATTCCGGTGGAACTTTGGGTGGCATGAGTGATGGTTCTCAATTAATCTTAAGAGCTGCGATCAAGCCAACACCTTCGATCTCTCAGATGCAGCACACTGTAACTAATTCAGGCGAAGAAATCGAACTGTCTATTCACGGACGTCATGATCCAATCATCGTACCGCGCGCAGTTGTTGTTGTGGAAGCAATGACCGCACTCACTCTCGCTGATCTGCTCTTGCGTAATGCAGTCAGCCGGATGAATCAGATAAAACAATTATATACGGAGGATAAAAATGTCTAATAAACTGATCGATATCATAGATATTACCAAATCCTATGACGAAAATGTAATTCTGGATAAATTAAATCTTTATATCCGTGAGAACGAATTTCTCACACTCCTTGGTCCTAGTGGATGTGGAAAAACAACACTATTACGTATTCTCGGTGGATTTGAGACACCGGACTCCGGTAATATTATTTTTGATGGAAAAAATATCAACAGTCTTCCGCCAAACCGTCGTCAGCTGAATACCGTATTCCAAAAATATGCCCTCTTCTCTCATATGTCCATTGCAGAAAATATTGCTTTCGGATTGAAGATCAAAGGTAAATCTAAAGGCTATATCCGCGATAAAATTCATTATGCCTTAAAGCTTGTCAATCTGGAAGGATACGGGGATCGTTCTCCTGACTCCTTAAGTGGTGGTCAGCAGCAGCGAATCGCAATCGCACGTGCGATTGTAAATGAACCAAAGGTTCTTCTTCTTGATGAACCACTTGGTGCATTGGATTTAAAACTTCGCCAGGATATGCAATATGAGCTGATCCGATTAAAAAATGAACTTGGAATTACATTTGTCTATGTAACGCACGATCAGGAAGAAGCTCTTACAATGTCTGATACGATTGTCGTTATGAATCAGGGATACATCCAGCAGATCGGCACCCCGGAAGATATTTATAACGAACCGCAAAATGCATTCGTAGCTGATTTTATCGGAGACAGTAATATTATTGCTGCAACCATGCTCGAAGACAAAGTTGTCCGTATGCTCGGTGCTGTCTGGAAATGTGTAGACGTAGGATTTGGTCATAACCGTCCGGTCGATGCTGTAATTCGTCCGGAAGATATTGATCTTGTCAAGCCTGGAGAAGGTGTTATTGACGGAATTGTAACAAACTTGATCTTTAAGGGCGTTCACTACGAGATGGAAGTTCTTGCCAACAACTATGAACTTCTCGTACATAGCACAGATATGTTCCCTGTAGGAACTGAAGTCGGAATCAAAGTAGATCCTTTTGACATCCAGATTATGAAAAAGCCAGAATCTGAAGATGAGGAGGCACCTGCTGTTGAAGAATAGAAAATTACTTGCCGGGCCTTATCTTTTCTGGTCCGTGTCATTTATTATTATCCCACTGCTCATGATCTTTTATTATGGTCTGACAGATAAAGAAGGGACTTTTACCTGGTCTAACATTGCAATGATGGCTTCGCCTGAGAATCTGAAAGCACTCGGACTTGCACTGCTGCTTTCCCTGGTCAGCACACTGATCTGCCTGGTTCTTGCATATCCTCTTGCAATGATTTTATCTGAAAAAAACATGAACCAGACAAGTCTTATCGTACTGATTTTTATTCTTCCTATGTGGATGAACTTTCTTCTGCGTACACTCGCCTGGCAGACACTGCTTGAAAAAAATGGTGTGATCAACAGCATTCTTGCATTCTTCCATCTGCCACAGCAGTCTATCATCAATACACCGGGGGCTATTGTATTAGGTATGGTATATAACTTCCTGCCTTTTATGGTGCTTCCTATTTATAATGTATTGGCAAAGATTGATAAAGATGTCATTTACGCAGCAAGAGATCTTGGAGCCAATGAATTTCAGACATTTACACAGATCATCTTTCCTTTGAGCATTCCTGGAATTATCAGTGGTATCACTATGGTCTTCGTACCTGCGCTGACGACCTTTGTTATTTCCGACCTTCTCGGTGGAAGCAAGATTCTTCTGATTGGAAACGTGATCGAGCAGGAATTCAAACAGGGAAGCAACTGGCATACCGGTTCCGGTTTATCCCTGGTGCTGATGATCTTCATCATCGCAAGTATGGCTGTGATCGCCAAATATGATAAAAACGGGGAGGGGACAGCATTTTAATGAAAACTATAGCAAAAAAGATCTATCTGGCACTGATCTGCATTATTCTGTATGCACCGATCGTGACTTTGATGGTCCTCTCCTTTAACAATACTAAAACACGTTCCAAATGGGGCGGATTCACCGGAAAATGGTATGTGTCTCTTTTCCAAAACAAAGAGATTATGAATGCATTGTACACAACACTGATCATTGCATTGCTCTCTGCACTGATTGCAACATTGATCGGTACTTGTGCCGCACTTGGCATGCAGGCAATGAATTCAAGAATGCGTACCCTTTTTATGGGAGTTACAAACATCCCTATGCTGAATGCCGATATCGTAACAGGAGTATCCCTGATGCTTCTCTTCATTGCATTCCGCTTCACACTTGGATTCAAAACAATCCTTTTGGCACATATTACATTCAACATACCTTATGTCATCTTAAGTGTAATGCCAAAATTAAAACAGACGAACCGTAGAACTTATGAAGCTGCACTGGACCTTGGAGCTTCTCCGGCCTATGCATTCTTCAAAGTAGTACTTCCAGATATTATGCCTGGAATTTTCTCCGGTTTCCTGCTTTCCTTTACAATGTCTCTGGATGACTTTGTGATCACGCATTTCACAAAAGGTCCTGGTATTGATACACTCTCAACCAAGATTTACAGTGAAGTCCGTAAAGGAATCAAGCCTGAAATGTATGCACTTTCAACCATTATGTTTGTTACAGTGCTGTTACTTTTGATCCTGATCAATATGTCACCTGCCGAAAAGAAAAAAGTAGTAAAAATAAAGCGTTTCGGAAAAGCACAAAAATTTGGAAGATTTTTCTTCCAACGTCTGGTACCTGTTGCTCTGGCTGTGCTTATTATCATCGGTGGTTTTATTTATGGAAAGAACGATGTTATCTCCTCACAAGGCCAGGTAATTGTTTATAACTGGGGTGATTATATTGATCCTGATGTTATTGATATGTTTGAAGAAGAAACCGGTATTGATGTAGTATATGAAGAATTTGAGACAAACGAGATCATGTATCCAAAAATTCAGTCGGGAGCGATTGCATACGATGTCGTATGTCCATCTGATTATATGATTCAGAGAATGATTGAGAATAATCTTTTGGAAGAGATTAATTATGACAACATCCCAAATTTAAAATATATCGATCAGAAATATATGGATCTTGCCAAAGGATTTGATCCTGATAATAAATATTCTGTTCCTTATCTTTGGGGGACTGTCGGAATCCTTTATAACAAGAAAATGGTAGATGAACCAATTGACAGCTGGGGTGTTCTGTGGGATGAAAAATATAAAGATAGCATCCTTATGCAGGACAGTGTAAGAGATGCCTTTGGTGTCGCTTTAAAATACCTGGGCTATTCATTAAATTCAACAGACTTAGATGAACTTCAGGCTGCCAAAAATCTACTGATTGAACAGAAACCTCTTGTGCAGGCATATGTTATCGACCAGGTACGTGATAAAATGATTGGAAATGAAGCAGCTCTCGGAGTAATTTATTCCGGTGAAGCACTCTACTGCCAGCAGGAGAATCCAAATCTCGATTACGTGATTCCTAAGGAAGGTTCTAATCTTTGGATTGATTCCTGGGTTATTCCAAAAAATGCAGAGAATAAGGAACATGCAGAAGAATTCATCAACTTCCTCTGTAGACCGGATATTGCAAAAATGAATTTTGAATACATCACTTACTCCATCCCTAACTCTGCCGGGCAGGCATTGATCGAGGATGACTACATGAGAAACAGCACGATTGCATTCCCTGATATTGATCAGTTGAAAAACTGTGAGACATTTAATTTTCTCGGAGATGAAAATGAGGCGCTGTATAACGAATTGTGGAGAGAAGTGAAGTCAAAATAAATTTGTATTTAGCAATAAGAATATTGGCTGGTTCAAAATTTAAATAAATGAAGAAGGGCGTGTTTGGACGGTCTCTTGCAACGATATGCAGGGCCCGTTCCCTCAGCCTTTTGAAGGATTGTAACAAAGAAGCGAGATATGCACCGTGTGTGGTTTGTATCTCGCTTCTTCTAACAATCCGCGCAAAATGTCTTCGTACACTCTTACGCCAAATGCATATCTTATGCAAGAGTCCATCCAAACACTCAGGTTCATCAGATCAGAAATGATTTGAATGCAGATTATTCTTATCGAAATGCAAATCAGAAGGGATATGAAAAGGGAACGCTATTGACTAAAATTTACAAATTGGCACAAGTTGTGTCATATAGTCGATAGCGTTCCCTTTTTTACTTCCGTCCAGAATTCTGTATTCAAGTGTTGAATTCGTTCCACAGCAATCACTTACGTGCAACAAATCAAAACTTGTATGAAGTCTTTCAGATTCGTCCCGTTAAGCAAACACTTCTGTTTGGAATAAAGAAGCGAGGATGGTGCTATATTGTTGAGGACACATGTAAGGCAGGAGCGTTCCGAATACACCTTGTTCAGTATGTTAGTAAGAGCCAGACAGGCACCACTCACGGTAACTGTTCTGGCTCTTACGTTACATACTTTCAAGGGGATGAGGTAGAGCGGGCCGGTGTCCGATGCAATATAGCATCATCCTTGCGGCCTTATTCACCACCAAATCCTTTGCTTCAATATGGAGAATCAGACAGACAAATACAAATTTATACCACAAAATTCATCTTCTGATCGTCGTACTGCACGGAAAATCCTTTTCCTTCGAGGTAGTCTTCTACCACCTGATACATCTCATCATATCGTCCTTCGCAGGCACAATTACCAAGTGGTTCGATCCAGAAGGATTGTCTTCCACAAGTGTCCCTGAGATGAATTCGGAAATTCAGACCTTTATCTTTAAGAATTCCATTTAATTCTATCACATCATTAAAAGATACATAACTCATTTTAATTCTCCTCTTCTTTACCTAATAAAATGTGTTGCAATTCGTTCTTCTTTCTCCGGAAGTCCAAACTGTTCTTTACCCAAGGCAATACTCTTCATAAGAAATGTCATGTTTCTGGCGAGGACTCTCATAGTCTGCTTTCCTTCTCCATCCTGCTCTGCTTCTCCTGGTATTCTTCCATGAATACTATTCCAATACTGACTGGAAGCAACTGGCATTCCAGAAATTGTAAAGTATTTGTTTAACTCATCAAATGTTGCTGAACATCCACCGCGCCTTGCACAGACAACACTTGCTCCTACTTTCATAGTCTTATCAAATGGTGTGCTGTAGAACAGGCGGTCAAGACAGGCGATCAATGTTGCATTTGCGGATGCATAATAGACTGGACTTGCGATAACCAGTCCGTCTGCTTTCTCGAATTTCAAAGCCAGTTCGTTAACTACATCATCATAAACACATTTTTGCTTGGAAGCACATCCTCCACAGGCAACACATCCACGGACAGGTTTATTTCCAACAACTACTGTCTCTACTTCTACTCCATTTTCCTGAAAAATCTTTTCCATTTCTTTTAGTCCTACACTAGTATTTCCGTTTGCTCTTGGACTTCCATTAATCATAAGTACTCTTAATTTTTCTGCCATTGTTTCTCCTCCTACAAACATTATTGTCTTATCTTCAAAGTTCTCAGATACTCTTTTTGTTCCGGCGTGATCCGATAGCTTTCGATTGCCTTCTGGATTGTCTTATTATGTGTCCATACATCCATCTTTTGATCTTCTAGAAATGGAAGAACCTGATCATACTTTTTGGCAAGTGCTGTTGCGAAATACCATGCCCTGGCCATATTTACATAATACTCTTCTGAACGGATTGCGGCAACCTTCCCCGGATATTCTAACTTAAATTCTTCTTCCAGATAATAGCGCATCAGCATATTGATTCCAAATCGGATCGTATATATATGCTCTGATTCCAGCCATCGATCTATCTTTTTGATATAAGAATTCAGATGATTCTTCACTGTTCTGACTGCCAGAAGATCACAGGTTGCCCAGTTATCTATATGGGGCAGAAAGCGCTCCAGTTCTTCTATACAGAGTTCATAATCTTTAATCTGCTCGATCAGAAGCCCATGCAGATTATTCTCTTCATAATATTGATGTGGCAGGATCTTAAGAAACTGCTTTGCCTCTTCTGTCTTCCCGAATTTCTTTGCATAAGTTCGAAGTACAGGGACTCTCACTCCTATCACTGATTCTTTCTCTACTGTTGGCATCAGTTTTGCGTGAAAATCCCGATATTTTAGATCCTGCATTGTAAAAAGGTCCTGCTGCACTTTTGGTATTACTTCTTTTGGAGTCATCTTTATTCACCTGCTTTCTGTTAATTTGCAGTATAACACACACTTTATGCCACTGCAAGTATATATAGAACAAACGTTCTTCTGTATTTTATTTCTTTTTTTTGCTATACTTATCTACGTATAAAGTTGCTGCTCACACCCACTATGAACAGTAACTAAAAATTCTCTGACTTTTTTGCTGTTACTGCTCACACTATATATTACCAGCAACACAGATTCGTCAGAGAATATAAGGGAGATAAAAATATGCTGACAGTAATGAAATTTGGCGGAAGCTCCGTGGCCGATTTGGAGCACATCCGCAACGTAGCAAACCGCTGTATCGCAAAGCAGCGCGAAGGCAGCCAGGTTGTTGTTGTCCTGTCTGCTATGGGAAAGACTACAGATAATCTGATCGCAACAGCAAAACAGATCACAGAGCAGCCTTCCCGCAGGGAATTAGATATGCTTCTCACAACCGGTGAACAGGTTTCTGTATCCTTAATGGCAATGACTCTGATTTCCATGGGCGTCAGTGCAGTGTCACTGAATGCATGGCAGGTTCCAATGCATACAACTTCAAATTATCAAAATGCGCGATTCAAGAGAATTGATTCCGAGCGTATCCGTAAAGAGCTTGATGCGAACAAGATCGTCATCGTAACCGGATTCCAGGGAATCAATAAGTATGAAGATATCACAACTCTTGGCCGCGGCGGCTCTGACACAACAGCGGTTGCTCTTGCTGCTGAACTCCATGCCGATGTCTGTGAAATTTACACAGATGTAGACGGAGTATATACCGCCGATCCACGCGTTGTTCCAAACGCTCATAAAATGACGGAGATCACTTATGATGAGATGCTTGAGATGGCCTCTCTTGGTGCGAAAGTCCTTCACAGCAGATGTGTAGAAATTGCGAAAAAATACGGTGTAGAACTTCTGGTATGTTCTAGCTTAAACCACAATTCAGGAACAATTGTAAGGGAGAAAACGAAAATGGAAAAAATGTTAATCAGTGGTGTGGCAGCCGATAAAAATGTAGCCAAAATCCGTGTTGCCGGTCTCGGGAACGAGCCTAGTAGCACATTCCGTCTTTTAAATCTTTTAGATAAGAATAAACTGAACATTGACGTCATGATCCAGTCTCTTGGTAAAGACGGTACAAAATCTGTATCCTTCACTGTTGCAAAATCGGACATGCTCCGTGCTTTGGATCTGTTAAATGAAAGCAAAGACTATCTTGGCATTAAGAAACTGGATTCTGATGAAAATGTTGCCAAAGTTTCTGTCATTGGTGCCGGTATTCGTTCTCATTCAGGTGTTGCTGCAAAGATGTTCGGTGCACTCGCAAGTATTGATGTCAACACAGAGATGGTTACTACATCTGAGATTCGCATCACTGCTCTGATCGATGAAGCCTATGCAGATCTTGCAGTACGTAAACTGCATGAAACTTTCTTTGATTAAAAGTAAAGCAGAATCAAGCGACAGTAAGGATTAATAATTCCCTGCTGCCGCTTGATTTTTATCTTATTTTTGTTCTGAATAATTACATTTGTTTTTTATTTTTCACTGCACATTATGCTTCTTCCTCTAACGGCGTTTTTCCGCGCAAACGTCTGTAATAAACTCTTCCTTTCCCAAGAAGAATCGTAAGATAACGGAGTACCGGCTCTGTTGCGATCGCAAATACAACAAAGAGCATGATACACTTTGTTGTCATTCCGGTAATCGCAAACAGCTGATTCAAATAAATACTACAGAATAATAATCCTGCAATACATCCACCAAGAATCCCTGCACGAAGCTTATTCATCGGTGCACTGATCTTATAGAGGATCATAAATCCTACAATTGCCAGAAGCATTGTTGCTGCTGTTGAGATATCCTGCTCTCCTACTCCAAATGTCTTTCCAAAGACAACCAGTGCCCCAACCGCCAATGCATCTGTAAGTGCTGCCGGAAGTGCTTTCAGGAATACATTTGTCAGGAAATGTCCTTTAATGATATTCTTGTTCGGCTCAAGTGCAAGGAAGAACGCCGGAATGCCGATCGTAAACATACTGATCAGTGATACCTGTGATGGTTCCAGTGGATAAGTAAACATAAATACTACCGAGAAAAGACTCAGCAGGAAAGAGAATATATTCTTAACCAGGAACAGGCTCGCCGAACGCTGGATATTATTGACTACTCTTCTTCCTTCTAATACAACCTGCGGCATACAAGAGAAATCTGACTCCAGAAGTACGATTTGAGAAGCCTGTGCCGCTGCCTCGCTTCCTGATGCCATTGCAATACTGCAGTCTGCATCCTTCAAAGCAAGGACATCATTTACTCCATCTCCTGTCATAGCAACTGTTTTCCCAGCCTCTTTAAGTGCCTGAACAAACTGTCGTTTCTGGTTTGGAGTTACACGTCCAAACACTGTCTTCTCAAGAATCGCTTTCTTAATATCTTCTTCTGTCTCAAGACTTGATGCATCCACATAATTCTCAGCATTTTTAATACCTGCTGTTTTTGCAACTTTGGAAACTGTAACCGGATTATCTCCGGAAATAACTTTCACTTCAACTCCCTGCTCTGCAAAGTACTGGAATGTTTCTTTTGCCGCCTCACGGATTGGATTCGCAAGTAAGATATAGCCCAACGGTGTTACCGGCTCTGTCAGTGCTTTTCCATCAATCTCCGCTGCATAAGTACCAAATACAAGAACACGGGCACCTGTAGATGCAAGCTCTGTGATTTTTTCCTTATGTTGCTCGTAATCATCCAGAAGTACAAATTCCGGCGCTCCAAGAACATATGTCTTATCTTCAAATGTAGCACTGCTGTACTTTGTCGCAGATGAAAATCCTGTCTTGGAAATTGCTTTTGCGCCTGAAGAATGTGTAAAATATTCTTTCATTGCAGCCATTGTGATATTATCGTTTGTCATAGCTGAAACAAAATCTCCGACCATAAGACGAAGAGATTCCATCTTTTCCGTATCGTACTGCTCCGTTGGAATAAGTTCCTGTACCTTCATCGTATTTTCTGTGATCGTACCAGTCTTATCTACACAAAGTACATCAACACGCGCAAGTGTCTCAATACATTTCATATCATGAAGCAATACTTTCTGCTGTGCAAGCCGAATTGAACTGACAGCAAGTGCAACGCTTGCAAGAAGGTAAAGTCCCTCCGGAATCATTCCGATCACAGCCGCTACCATTGACGTAATACTTGAATGGAATGATGCATTCTGGAATACCAGAGACTGTGCAACGAGTATGATTCCAATCGGAATGATTGCCACACCGACGCATTTAACCAATTTATCCAGCGAGCGGATCATCTCTGACCGCTCACCATTCTGCATTTCTTTTGCTTCCAGTGTAAGCTTTGAAATATAAGAATCTTCACCGACTTTATCAAGTCTTGCATGACATTGACCGGAAATAATAAAACTCCCTGACATCAGCTGATCTCCGGCATGTTTTGTAATCTCATCAGACTCGCCTGTCAGCAGAGATTCATTCACCTGTACTTCACCTGCACAAACCTGTGCATCCGCACATACCTGCGCACCGGCTTTAAATATGACAATATCATCAACTACCAACTCTTCTGCATCAATCAACGATCTTTTACCATCTCGCACTACAGTCGCTTTCGGTGCATTTAGCATGGTCAGATTATCCAGCACTTTTTTGGCACGCACTTCCTGTATAATACCGATCAACGTATTTGCAATAATAACCGGAAGAAAGGTCAGATTCCGGAAGGATCCAACCAGACATAACAAAATAGCCAGAACAAGAAAGATTAAGTTAAAGTAAGTAAATACATTCTCATGTACAATCTCTTTCGTTGTCTTCGACGGCGGATCGACTGCCCTGTTTACCCAGCCATGAAGTCTGTGCTCCTGCACCTGCTGTGCTGTCAATCCGACTTTATAATCCGGATTATAACGGGTTGTCGGTATCCGCTTCTCTATTTCTTCTTCAATCTCTGTTTTCTTGTTTCTGCTTCTTGCCATCTGTTACTTCCCTTCTGCTTCTTCCAACGTCTCCGTTCTCGTCAAAATCTGCATAAATTCTTCTCCTGTAATTGTTTCTTTCTCATACAGGTATTTTGCAAGCTCATGAAGTTTCTTCTGGTTTTTCTCCAAAAGATCCATCGCTGTATCATATCCGTGTTTTACGGTATCTACAACCATCTGATCAATATCTGCTGCTGTCTGCGATGAACAACTTAAACTGCTGTCTCCTCCCAGATATGGATTGTTCTGCGTCTCAAGAGCAACCATACCAAACCGGTCACTCATTCCATAACGCGTGATCATTGCTCTTGCAAGCTTTGTTGCCTGCTCGATATCATTCGATGCGCCTGTTGTGATAGAATTAAAAATCAGTTTTTCTGCGCATCTTCCTCCGGTCAGTGTCGCGATCTTGTTGATCAGCTCTTCCTGTGTCATCAGATTCCGTTCTTCTGATTCAACCTGCATTGTATATCCCAAGGCACCTGATGTACGCGGAATGATCGTGATCTTTGTAACCGGTGCCGAATTCGTCTGTAATGCTGCTACCAACGCATGACCGATTTCATGATAAGAAACAATTAATTTTTCCTTGGAAGAAAGTACCTGATTCTTCTTCTGATATCCGGCGATAACAGTTTCAATACTTTCTTCAAGATCTGCCTGCGTTACATATTTACGATTCTCTCTGACTGCGCGTAGTGCCGCTTCATTTACCATATTTGCAAGCTCTGCTCCTGATGCTCCTGATGCAGCTCTTGCGATTGCATTAAAGTCAATGTCATCTCCAAGTCTTACTTTCTTCGCGTGAACTTTCAGAATCTCTTCACGCCCTTTAAGATCCGGAAGTTCCACCGGAATACGGCGGTCAAATCTTCCCGGACGGAGAAGTGCCGGATCAAGACTGTCCGGTCGGTTCGTCGCAGCAAGGATCACAACACCCTTAGATGCATCGAATCCATCCATCTCTGTCAGCAACTGGTTCAATGTCTGCTCACGCTCATCATTTCCACCATATCCTGCATTATCTCTCTTTTTACCGATTGTATCAATCTCATCAATAAATACAATACAAGGTGCTTTTTCATTCGCCTGTTTGAAAAGATCACGTACTTTAGAAGCTCCCATGCCAACAAACATCTCTACAAATTCTGAACCAGAGATTGAGAAAAATGGTACATTTGCCTCTCCTGCAACTGCTTTTGCAAGCAAAGTTTTACCGGTTCCCGGAGGTCCTACAAGAAGTGCTCCTTTCGGACATACTGCACCGATCTCCGTATATTTCTGCGGGTTATGAAGAAAATCCACAATCTCTGTCAGCAGTTCCTTCGCTTCATCTTCTCCGGCTACATCCTGGAAAGTGATTCCTGTTGTAGATTCCACATAAACCTTCGCATTGCTCTTTCCGAACTGCATGAACGGATTTCCTGCTGCACCTCCACCCATCTTGGCCATCATCTTCTTTGCAAGCCACTGTCCTAATGCCCAGAAGATCAAAAGTGGTAAAATCCATACAAGGAAAAAGCTAAGAAGCGGATTCATCTCCTGCTGTGCGACTCTTCCGAATTCACATCCCGCATCTTCCAGACGATTTACCAGATTTGGATCATCAAACGTTGTTGTCTCATAATATTTCGGTTCCTCGCTATTATCTGTAAAATAAATAGTGTCTCCATTCAACTCTACTTTTGATACTTCTTTTCCCTCGACCATAGTAAGAAAGGTTCCATAATCGACTTCTTTCACCTTATTCTTTCCTAGAATATTCGGAAAAAGAAATGTGTTAAGAAGCACGAGAATAATCAAAGCAATCAAATAGTAAAAGATTAATGGCTTCTTTGGTTTCTCGACTTTCTTCATACTGTTGTTCCTCCTATTTTCTAAATTTTGCACGAACTGCCTTTATCATCTGTATAATCGGAAGATTCAATGCTGCAAGACCATACACAGTAAGTAACTGCGACAATGTCAGTGTCTGCACTTTAAAGATGTTATGCAGTCCAGGGACAGTCACGACAAGCGTGATCAGAATCATTCCAATTACAAAAGCACCGATCAGGTAAATGTTATTAAAGACTCTTTTTGTAAATACAACCGGACGATTTGATTTACAGTTAAACCCATGGAACAATCTTGAACAGCAAAGTGTTGCAAATGCCATTGTACTTGCAAGTAGTGCATTACCGTCTTTGTATCCAATTGTAAATGCAATCATGACCATGGTACAGATTGATAATCCTTCCAGTCCGATATTGATCAAAAAGTCTTTCGTTAAAATGGATTCATTTATCGGTCGTGGCTTTTCTTTCATCACATTTTTCGAATGTGGTTCCAATCCAAGAGCAATTGCCGGAAGACTGTCTGTCAGCAGATTAATGAACAACAGATGAACCGGTGCGAACGGTACCGGAAGTGCCATCAGTGAAGCATAAAGCACTGCCAGGATTGCTCCAAAATTTCCCGAAAGCAGAAACTGAATGGATGCTTTAATATTGCGATATATATTTCTTCCATTCTCTACTGCTTTAATAATAGTCGCAAAATTGTCATCTGTCAAAACCATTGCTGCAGCGTCTTTTGACACTTCGCTTCCGGTAATTCCCATCGCCACTCCTATGTCTGCCTGTTTCAGTGCCGGAGCGTCATTCACACCATCTCCTGTCATGGATACAATGTTTCCTTTTTCCTGCCATGCACGCACAATACGGATCTTGTGTTCAGGAGAAACTCTGGCGTAAACAGAAATCCCTTCCACAAAGTCTTTCAGTTCTTCATCGGACATTTTGTCAATCTCTGCACCCTCACAGGCTTCGGATTCATTTTCAAGAATTCCAATTCTCTTTGCAATGGCAGCAGCTGTCACCTTATGATCTCCTGTAATCATAATCGGACGGATTCCTGCACATTTACACTCTTCTACAGCAGCTTTTGACTCTTCTCTCGGCGGATCCATCATTGCGATCAGCCCCAGGAATATCAGATGATCTTCATCCTCCAGCGTAAGTTCCGTCTCATCTGATACTTCTTTATAAGCAAATGCAAGAACTCGTAATCCCTCTCTTGAGTATTTCTGATTCTGCTCTTCGATTACTCTTCTTGTCTCTTCTGTGATCTCATGAGTCTCCCCTTTCATCTCAACCCAGTCTGTCCGGTTCAAAAGAACATCAACTGCTCCTTTGACAATCATCGTTGGCACTCCGTTTAATGAATGCTTTGTTGCCATCATCTTGCGGTCGCTATCGAATGGATTCTCACTTTCTCTTGGATACTTTACTCTGACTTCTTCCGGGTCAAGACCAAGACTGCTTCCTAAATTAATCAGTGCTGTCTCTGTCGGATCTCCGATCTCTACACCATCAATATTCGTAGAGTCATTACAAAGAATACTGCTGATAAGGAGTCTGCTCTGAGACAGATCCCGGAGATCAATCTTGTCTGCGGAAATGCTCTGGCCATCTACATAATAATGCTCTACTGTCATCTTATTCTGTGTCAGGGTTCCTGTTTTATCTGAACAGATAATGGATACACTTCCCAGTCCTTCTACTGCCTGCAGTTTTCGAACAATTGCATGTTCTTTCGCCATTTTCTGCGTTCCAAAAGAAAGAACAATCGTAACGATTGAACTTAACGCCTCCGGAATTGCTGCAACGGCAAGAGCAACTGCAAAAAGAAAGGCATTTCCAATATTCTCACCACGGAAAACACTGATTCCAAACAAAATCGCACAGAATACAAGAATTAAAATGGATAATTTCTGTCCAAACTGATCCAAGTTTACCTGCAATGGAGTCTTCTTCTCAGATGTCGTCTTCAGAAGACTTGCAATTTTACCAACTTCTGTATTCATTCCAATCTCTGTAACTACAAAAGAACCTCTTCCATACGTGAGAAAGCTTCCGGAATATACCATATTAATACGGTCTCCAAGAGGAACTTCGTCCTGTTCAATCACATCTGTCGTCTTCTCGACACCAAGACTCTCTCCCGTCAATGCACTTTCGTCAACCTTCATGCTTGCACATTCCAGAATACGTCCATCTGCAGGAATATAGTCTCCCGCCTCTAACATAATAATGTCTCCAACAGTAACTTCTGAAGACGGAATCGGAACAACCACTCCATCACGAAGAACTTTTGCTTCCGGACCGGATAATTTCTTCAGACTTGCCAGAGATGACTCTGCCTTTACTGTCTGCACAGTTCCCAGAATTGCATTCATTGTGATCACGATAACAATAACAGCTGCGCTCTCAATATCTCCCATAAATCCTGATGCGATCGCTGCTATAATAAGGATGATCACCAGAAAATCCTTATATTGCTCCAAAAAAATCTGAAATGTTGTCTTCTTTTTTCCTTCAGTCAGTTCATTCGGACCGTATTTCTTTTGATTTTCACTGACCTGTTCTTTTGTTAATGGTTCTTCCGAGCCATTCACTTCTCTTAAAACTTCTTCTCCCGATAATTGATAATATGCTTTCACTGCCATTCCTCCTAACTGGTTATTGGTTACTGTTCACTCTTCTTTTGTGACCCATAATCCTGATTAATCTGCAGTGCGAATAAAAAAAGAGACAATTATTGCACCGCTTCTTGCATGCAATAAAAGTCTCACCATTTCATCACGATCCGGATGGACTTCTTCCATCGTATTGACGGCTCGCAAACGCTACTCAAAGCGCCAGTTACTCCCTTTTACTAAAATAAACTATACTCATTTTTCCTGATAATGTCAATAAACTTTATTTTCTTTTTAGGAAATATTTTCAGGATTTTAACATTAAAAGATCGCGGAGCGTTTTTTGCATATTAGGAAAGCACTTTCCTAATATATAAAAAGAATACCTTACAGACATTCTATCCATAAGGTATCCTTTCTATTCTATCAATCGATCAAATGAAAATCTCAATCTATTTTCTTAAATCCTAAACGATTCCCTGAGCTGTCATGGCATCTACAACCTTCTCAAATCCGGCAATGTTAGCACCTACAACGTAGTTGCCCTTGAATCCGTATCTCTCAGCTGCATCAACCATGTTGTGGCAGATGTTAACCATGATGTTTTTCAGTTTTGCATCAACTTCTTCGAATGTCCAGCTCAGACGCTCGCTGTTCTGGGACATCTCAAGTGCAGATGTTGCAACTCCACCGGCGTTAGCTGCTTTACCAGGTGCAAAGATAACACCATTCTCCTGCAGATACTCTGTAGCTTCGAGAGTTGTAGGCATGTTAGCACCTTCACATACTGCAATACATCCGTTTGCAACAAGTGCCTTTGCATCTTCAAGGTGAAGCTCATTCTGTGTAGCACATGGAAGAGCGATGTCAACTTTAACATTCCATACTCCTCTTCCTTCGTGATACTCTGAATTCGGACGGTAGTTCTTGTACTCTGTCAGTCTTGCACGTTTTACTTCTTTGATCTCTTTGAGAGCTGCTACATCGATTCCGTCCGGATCATATACCCATCCTGTAGAATCACTTGCTGTAACAACCTTAGCACCAAGCTGCTGTGCTTTCTGGATTGCGTAGATTGCAACGTTACCAGCACCGGAAACAGCAACTGTCTTACCTGCAAGTTCGATACCATTGAGTTTCAGAAGCTCATCTGTCAGATACAGAAGTCCATATCCTGTAGCTTCTGTACGAGCAAGAGATCCACCATAGGAAAGTCCTTTTCCTGTAAGAACTCCTTCATATAATCCACGGATTCTCTTGTACTGTCCGAACATATATCCGATCTCTCTTGCGCCTGTACCGATATCTCCTGCTGGAACATCAGTATCAGCACCAATATATTTGCAAAGTTCTGTCATAAAGCTCTGGCAGAATGCCATAACTTCTCTGTCAGATTTTCCCTTAGGATCGAAATCAGATCCACCTTTACCTCCACCGATTGGAAGTCCTGTAAGGGAGTTTTTGAAAATCTGCTCAAAACCGAGGAATTTGATAATACCAAGGTTTACAGATGGATGAAGACGAAGACCTCCCTTGTATGGTCCGATCGCACTGCTGAACTGTACACGGTATCCTGTGTTAACCTGTACCTGACCCTTGTCATCTACCCACGGTACACGGAACTTAATCTGTCTCTCAGGCTCTACCAGTCTCTCAAGAAGAGCTTCTTTACGGAATTTTTCTTCATTTGCTTCAATCACAACACGAAGAGACTCCAGTACCTCTTTTACTGCCTGATGGAATTCCGGCTCAGCAGGATTCTTCTTTACAACTAAATCAATCACTTCATCAACGTATGACATCTTAATTACCTCCTAGAATAAATAGATTGGGATTCCTATCTCCCTGATACTATTGTATCTTTCGTCAACTAATGTCTTTTCTAAAACAAGAAAAACAGACTGACAAGCAATCTGTTACCCCAGACACCGTTGTCTACTCGTTTATTTTATAAGCTAAATGAAAGATTGTCAATCATTAATTGCATTATTTTAAAGTTTTATCACTTTAAGTTGATAAAACTGCATGAACTAATGTATTAAATTGCAATTTTCAGCATATTTAAGATTATATGTCGAGTAAACAGATAGGAAAATGGTGGTTTTTATGCAAGTATAACGCTCCTTTCCGGTGTTCCTACACATTCCCCTTTTTGAGCCAGGCAGCTCTAAAATGCTTCGCTTTTTATCGCTGTGGCGTATCCGCCACATAGCCATAGATAGACAAAGAGGCTTTTATGCAAGCATAACGCCTCTTTGTCTATCTATGACTGCCTGACTCTGTACGAATATCAAAAAACAGAGTACTGTTTCCAGTACTCTGTCCATTTGCACATATTAGTTATATTTACGTTTTCTAGCAGCTTCAGATTTCTTTTTACGTCTAACGCTTGGTTTCTCGTAGTGCTCTCTCTTACGAATCTCCTGCTGAATACCAGCCTTTGCACAGTTTCTCTTGAATCTGCGTAAGGCGCTATCTAACGTTTCGTTTTCTTTAACGATTACATTTGACATAGTCTCACACCTAACCTCCCCTCCAGCCTTGTATTGTGCATCATACGACTGTTCGGGTATATTTATTGCACTGGATATTATTATAACATATTTTTTCAAAACGTCAACTGCTTTTTATGATTTTTACCGATTTTTTTATACTTTTTTCTTGCTTCTACCCAAAAGAGAATCTGCCACAGACAGATTCTCTTTACAATGACTTTATTTAATCTGATCAGCCAGTGCTTCTTCTGCTTTTGCAAGTGCATCCGGGATTCCTGCTGGGTTCTTTCCACCTGCCTGAGCCATGTTCGGACGACCACCGCCGCCTCCGCCAACAAGACCTGCGATTGCTTTCACAAGATTTCCGGCATGTGCTCCCTGCTTCATTGCTCCGTCTGTTGCTGTAGCCATCAGGCTTACTTTTCCGTCATTTCCTGATGCAAGTACAACCACGCCTTCGCCAAGCTTCTCTTTGAGCTGGTCTCCAAGGTCACGAAGTCCATTCATATCAACACCGTCAAGCTGTGCTGCAAGAAGCTTCACACCTTTTACTTCTTTCACCTGGTCAAGGATGTCTCCTGCTGCGCTCTGAGCCATCTTGCTCTTAAGACTCTCAACTTCTCCCTTCAGAGACTTGTTCTCTGCCTGAAGATGTGTGATCTTCTCTGCAAGATTCTCCGGAGTTGCTTTTACAAGCTGTGCTGCTTCTTTGAGAAGACGCTCCATCTCAGCATAGTAGTTCATAAGCCCTTCAGATGTCAGGGCTTCAATACGACGAACACCTGCTGCTACACCACTCTCAGAAATAATCTTCAGTGCTGTGATCTCTGATGTATTCTTAACATGTGTACCACCACAGAATTCAACGGAGAATCCGCTCATATCTACGACACGTACAACATCACCGTATTTCTCACCAAACAGAGCCTGTGCTCCTGTCTTTCTTGCTTCCTCGATTGGAAGGTTCTTTGTCACAACTGCGAGGGCATTTGTGATCTGCTCATTCACAATTTCTTCAACCTTCTTCAGTTCCTCAGGTGTTACTGCTGAGAAATGTGTAAAGTCGAAACGAAGTCTGTCTGCATTTACAAAAGATCCTGCCTGCTCTACATGGCTTCCAAGTACTGTACGAAGTGCTTTCTGAAGCAGATGTGTTGCACTGTGGTTTCTTTCTGTAAGTGCACGGTTCTTTGCGTCAACTTCAAGAGTTACCGCATCACCAATCTTGATCATTCCTTTTACAACATGTCCTACATGTCCAACCTTTGTTCCTGCAAGGTGAATACAATCTTCTACAACAAACTCTCCGTCGGCTGTACGAATCACACCTTTATCAGCTTCCTGTCCACCCATTGTTGCATAGAATGGAGTCTGCTCAACGATGATTGTTCCCTTTTCTCCGTCAGAAAGTGCATCAACAACTTCTGTCTCTGTTGTAAGAGCTGTAACCTTAGAATCAAATGTCAGATTGTCATATCCGACAAATTCTGTCTCAAGTGCTGCATCCAGCTGATCGTATACAGAAACTTCTTTTCCTGTATAAGAATGAGTTCCGAATGTTCCTTCTGATTTCGCACGCTGTTCTTCCTGTGCTTTCTTGAATCCTTCCTCGTCATAAGTCAGCCCCTTTTCTTCCAGGATCTCACTTGTCAGGTCGATTGGGAATCCATAAGTATCATAAAGCTTAAATGCATTCTCTCCGGAAAGAACTTTCTCTCCATTCTTCTCCATCTCAGCTTCCATATCTGCAAGGATTGCAAGTCCCTGATCGATTGTCTTATTGAAGTTCGCTTCTTCTTTCGCAATTACATTAAAGATAAACTCTTTCTTCTCTTCCAGCTCCGGATATCCATCCTTGGAACCTTCAATTACAGTTGTTGCAAGCTCTACAAGGAATGCTCCGTCAATTCCGAGCAGCTTTCCGTGACGGCATGCACGTCTTAACAGACGGCGGAGAACATATCCACGACCGCTGTTAGAAGGTAAGATACCATCAGAAACCATAAATGTTACGGAACGAATATGGTCTGTAACAACACGCAGAGAAACATCTGTCTCATGATCTATTCCGTACTGCTTGCCGGAGAGGTTACATACATGATCTCTCAGTGCTTTCATTGTATCAATATCAAACATGGAATCTACATCCTGTACGATGCAGGCAAGACGCTCAAGTCCCATACCTGTATCAATGTTCTTCTGGATCAAGTCTGTATAGTTGCCATGTCCGTCATTGTTGAACTGGCTGAATACGTTATTCCAGATCTCCATGTAACGGTCACACTCACATCCTACTGTACATCCCGGTTCTCCACATCCGTATTTTTCTCCACGGTCATAGTAGATCTCAGAACACGGACCACATGGACCTGAACCGTGCTCCCAGAAGTTATCTTCCTTACCAAAACGGAAGATACGCTCTGCCGGAATTCCCATCTTCTTATTCCAGATTTCGAACGCTTCTTCATCATCTTCATATACTGAAGGATATAATCTGTTCGGATCAAGTCCCACAACTTCTGTAAGGAACTCCCAGGACCACTCGATTGCTTCATTCTTGAAATAATCTCCAAAAGAGAAGTTTCCAAGCATCTCAAAGAATGTACCGTGACGTGCTGTCTTACCGACATTCTCGATATCTCCTGTACGAATACATTTCTGACATGTTGTCACTCTTCTTCTCGGCGGGATCTCCTGTCCTGTGAAATATGGTTTCAGCGGAGCCATTCCTGAATTAATCAGGAGAAGACTCTTATCATTATGTGGTACTAAAGAAAAGCTCTTCATTGCAAGATGTCCCTTGCTTTCAAAGAACTCCAAAAACATTTTTCTTAATTGGTTTACTCCGTATGGCTGCATACATCCATCCTCCTCTTTCGCTCATAAAAAGCCTATTTTGTAATATACCACAACAGCCTCCGTTTGTAAAGCGGAGGCCGGTTATTATCCTTATATTTACTTATTTCAGTTCAATTTCTTCCAGTTCTTTCGGTGGAAGTGCTCTGCTTGAGTTTTTGACATAAGCTGCGACATCCTTCTTCGCAGTCGGGATTGGAATATTCGTTCCAGCTCCTGCAATACATCCGCCAGGACATCCCATACCCTCGATCAGACATCCGTTCATTCTTCCGGCTTTGGCAAGTGTCAGGATCTTCTTACATTCTGCCAGACCTTCCGCATGCTCGATATTAACCTGCGTTCCAGGGTAATACTCGTTAATACATTCTTCGATTGCCTTTGCAACTCCTCCTGCACAGGCGTATCCACGTCCGGCTCCTGTCGCATCATGGAAAGAAGACTCTGCCTCATAAGCTGTCAGATCAATTCCCTTCGCATCAAACATTGCCTGCAATTCTTCAAATGTAACAACGAAATCCACATCACTTCTCACAGTACGTCTGGAAGCTTCCAGCTTCTTCGCTGCACAAGGTCCGATAAATACAACCTTTGCATTCGGATGTTCCTGTTTGATTGTTCGTGCTGTTGCAACCATCGGAGTCAGTTCCTGTGAGATCTGATCGATCAGATCCGGGAAGAACTTCTTCGCAAGCATTGCCCAGGATGGACAACAGGATGTCAGAAGAAATGGAAGTTCTCCGGTTGTCACTTTATTCACATAATGATGTGCTTCCGCAATTGCTCCGATATCCGCTCCAAGAGCAACCTCATATGTCTCTGAAAATCCGAGTTCTTCAAGAGCTGCTTTGAAGTTTCTTACATTAATATTCGGTCCAAACTGACCAACAAATGCCGGTGCTACCTCAGCTACAATCTCTTCTCCTTCTGAAAGTGCACGAGCCAGCTGGAAGATCTGAGACTTGTCAGAGATCGCACCAAACGGGCAGCTTACCATACACATTCCGCAGGAAACACATTTGTCAGCATCAATATAAGCACGTCCTAATTTATCCGATGTGATCGCATTCACTCCACAAGCTTTCTTGCAAGGACGCTCCTTCTTGGCAATCGCATCGTATGGACAGACAGACTTGCACTTTCCACACTTGATACATTTATCCTGATCGATAAAGGATTTTCCATTCACCATGGAAATAGCGCCCCTCGGACAGACTTCCTGACAAGGATGTGCAAGGCAGCCCTTACATACATTGCTGACCTCGTATTTATTCTCCTCACAGCTCTCGCAGCCTGACGGAATCACCTGCATCAGCGGCGGCTCATAATATTTCTCAGAAATATTACTGGCCTCAACTCCCGCTGTCAAATGGACCGGCTTATTCTCCGGACGAAGGGAAAGTCCCATCGCAAGACGGAGTCTTTCTCTTACGACTGCTCTTGCACGATAAATGCTCTCACGGTATTTTACTTCTGAATCTTCTCCTACGATTTCATATGGAATTGCTTCCATATCTGCTACCAATGTCTCTGCATTTGCTTTAAATCCAAGCTTGGCAACTTCTGTAAATACCTGTCTTCGAATTGCACGAACCGGTGTCTGTAATCCTCTCATTTTTGATCTCCTCCTATTCTTCAGTTCCAAAAACTCTCTGTGCATAATGAACCGACTGCATGGCATCTTTGCCATAGAAATCAGCTCCTATCATATCTGCGTAGTCCTGATTCAGTACAGCGCCTCCTACCATCACAAGACAATGCGGAGCTTTCTCTCTAAGCTGTCTGATCGTCTCTTCCATACTTACGACAGTTGTTGTCATCAAAGCACTTAATCCTACCAGATGAATATCCTGTTCAAGTACTGTGTCAACAATTGTCTCCGGCGGAACATCCTTTCCAAGATCGATCACATCAAAGCTATAGTTTTCAAGCAGAACCTTCACGATATTTTTACCGATATCATGGATATCCCCTTTTACTGTAGCAAGAATGATCTTTCCTTTCTTCTCCTGAACTTCTCCGCTGCTATCCATTTTCTCTTTAAGCACCGCAAATGCTGTCTTGGCCGCTTCAGCACTCATCAGTAGCTGAGGCAAAAAGACTGTTCCCTTCTCAAATCCTTCACCTACCGTATTCAGTGCCGGGATCAGCTCTTCGTTAATGATCTCCAGACCATCTTTCTCCTGAATCATCTCAGATGTAATGCTGTTCGCCTCTTCACGAAGCCCTCTTTCAATTGCACTTTTCAGTGTCATCTTGTGAGCTGAACCTGTTGCGGAAACCGGAGCTGTTCCCGGCTGCTGTGCATATTTATTAATATAATTCTCACAGTTGCTGTCCAGATTCATTAACGCATGGTATGCATACCATGCCTTCATCATATCCTCCGAGTTCGGATTGATAATTCCAACGCTCAGACCATTCTGCATTGCCATCGTATAAAAGATGGAGTTTACAATCGGTCTGCTTGGGAGACCGAAAGAAATATTTGATACACCAAGCACAGTACACACACCAACTTCGTCACGAAGTCTGCGAAGTGTCTCAAGTGTCACCTTTGCTCCTTCCGGTTCTGAACTGATCGTCATTGCCAGGGCATCAATTACAATATCTTTCTTCTCGATACCGTATTTTGCTGCCTCTGCGATAATCTTCTTCGCAATCTGTACACGTCCCTCGGCTGTTGCCGGGATTCCGTCTTCATCAAGTGCCAGGCCGATCACAACACCGCCGTACTTCCGGATCAGTGGGAATACTGCATCCATTGACTCCTGCTTTCCACTGACTGAATTGACCATCGCCTTACCATTGTAAATGCGAAGTGCATTCTCCATCGCAACCGTATCAACCGTATCAATCTGAAGTGGAAGATTTGTCACACTCTGAAGTTCCTGAACAACTTCCTTCATCAATGTCGGCTCGTCAATATCCGGAAGTCCTACGTTAACATCCAGAATATGTGCACCGTTATCCTGCTGTGCAATTCCTTCTTTTAAAATATAATCAAGATCATGTTCCTTAAGCGCCTGTTTAAAGCGTTTCTTTCCGGTTGGATTAATACGCTCACCAATAATCTTTGATCCGGTTCCAAGGAACACACTCTGTCCATAAGAAGATACTACAGTATAACTTTTCTTCTCAATCGGCTTCACCGGAATGTCTTTACACTGCTTCACCATCTCTGCAATATGTGCAGGAGTTGTTCCGCAGCATCCCCCGATCACAACTGCCCCAAGATCAACAACATGACGCATAACAGAAGCAAATTCTTCCGGAGAAACATCGTAATAAGTTTCTCCGTCTTTCTGCTTAGGAAGACCTGCATTCGGTTTGACGATCACAGGCACAGAGGAGTACTTCATGATCTGCTCCAGGATCGGCAGCATCTGCTCTGGTCCCATTCCACAGTTGATTCCAAGGGCATCGATCCTTAATCCTTCAAGCATTGCCACAACAGACGGAACATCTGCTCCGGTCAGAAGCTTACCACGCTCGTCAAAAATCGTCGTAGCGAAAACCGGAAGAGATGTATTCTCTTTCGCTGCAAGCACTGCTGCCTTCAGTTCATAAGTGTCACTCATGGTCTCAATATGGATCAGATCCGCACCGGCTTTCTCTCCGAGGATCATAACTTCTTTGAATGTCTCATATGCTGTCTCGAAATCCAGATCCCCCATCGGTTTTAAAAGCTTTCCTGTCGGTCCGACATCCAGTGCTGTGTAGATTCTTCTTCCACCACTTGCCTCTTCAGCCGCATCCTTCACATGCCTGATTGCAAGACGGATAATTTCTTCCAATGGAAAATCATCGCAATGGAATTTCAATGCATTCGCTCCAAATGTATTCGCAAGTACAATATCACTTCCTGCTGAAATATATTGTTTGTGAATGTTTTTGATCTCATCCGCATGTGTAACATTCCATGTCTCCGGTAACTCTCCCGGCTGAAGTCCCTTTGCCTGAAGCAAGGTTCCCATTCCGCCGTCAAAATATAATAACTCTTTTCCCAGGCGTTCTCGTATCATCTTCTTGTATCAATCCTTCCTCTCTTATCTCTTGCTTATCGTCGGTATTCACAATCTTTTTTTGTACAGACCTCACATCCTGAGATTGGACATCTGTCCTTCTGTGTACTGATTCCAATTACTGCTGTTACCGACTTTGTTGGTGTCATCATAAAGCTGTCTGTCAAAGTCAACCCGATTGTCTTTGCACAATTCAACATTCGTACGACTGGTTCCTGATAACAGATATCAAAATCTCCATATCCGGGACTGAATCTCGGTCTTAAATACAAATGTTCTTCTTCAAGTTCTGCCGCAATCTTCTTCTGACACTCATCACAATATTCTTCTAACATTGCTGCTGCACAAGACTGCAAAATAACTGCTCTTGCCATATCTGTCAAAGAAATCCTGCGCATCAGCCGGTCAACTCCGGCGCCAAGTGTTGCTCCAAAAAGAACAACCTGGCGGCATCCTTTCAGATTTCTACTCAGGCTCTTACTTCGAATCTCCATCTGTCCAATAACCAATCTTCCGTCATCTGTATGATTCAGATCAAAAATTTGGCAGATGGACTTAGGCCCTGCTTCCTGTTCCAGGTCTTTGAAAGACTGTTGGATCAGTTCCAAGGTTCGTTCATCTGCCTCATTTTTTCCAAATCCCAGATAACGAACTGCTTCACGTACTCTCTTCTCTGTCTCTATCATCTGGTCATTCACTTTCTTAACACTTGATAATCTCGGAAAGATTATTCATAATCGCAATTGCGATCTCTGGCTTATTCATAGAATAAATATGAATATTATTCACACCGTTCGCAAGAAGGTCAATAATCTGATCTGTCGCATAAGCAATTCCCGCCTGCTTCATCGCCTCCGGAGAACTTCCGAAGCGATCTAATATTGCAAGAAATCTTCTCGGAAATACTGTTCCGGAAAGTTCCTGGCTTCGCTTCATCTGAGCAGCACTGGTAATCGGCATGATTCCCGGAAGAACCGGAACTGTGATCCCTGCTTCTCTGATTCTGTAAAGGAAGTTGTAGTGGATATCATTATCAAAAAACATCTGCGTTGTAAGGAAATCAACTCCACTGTCTACCTTCTGTTTCAGATAACGGATATCATCCTCTTTATGTTCCTGCTCCACATGTCCTTCCGGATAACATGCTGCACCAATACAGAAATCCCCATGTTTCTTGATTTCCTGTACCAGTTCATAAGCATAATGGAATCGATCTCCATCAGGGAATGTCATGCCTTCCGGAATATCTCCTCGTAAAGCGAGAATATTCTCGATTCCATGAGCCTTCAGGTTTTCAATTACCTCTCCAACTTCTTCTTTTGTGGATGAAGCACATGTCAGATGTGCAAGACTCATCACTCCGAGATCATCCTTAATATGGGATGCGATCTTCGCTGTGTTCTTGCTTGTTCCGCCACCGGCTCCATAGGTTACGCTGATATAAGATGGGTTCAGTTTGGCAATCTCATCTGTTGCTGATAATACTTTGTCAAATCCTGCATCTGTCTTCGGCGGAAACACCTCAAAAGAAATGTGGATGCCTTTCTGGTTCAGTTTGTCAATAATTTTCATCGGGTCTGTTACTCCTTGCTCTTGTGTTACTCTTGTATTACTTCTTTGTTACTTCTTATTCTCCTATCAGACTTCTGTACAGATCTTCATACTGTCTTGCGGAATTCATCCATGAGAAATCCTGAGCCATCGCACGCTCGATCATCTTGTTCCAGTCACGCTTCTTATCATAATAGATTCTTTCTGCATAACGTACGGTGTTCAACATCTCATGTGCATTATAATTGGAGAAACTGAATCCTGTACCTGTCTTCTCAAACTCATTGTACGGTTCTACAGTATCTTTCAATCCTCCTGTCTCACGAACGATCGGAAGTGTTCCGTATCTCAGACTCATCAGCTGGCTAAGTCCGCATGGCTCGAATAAGGATGGCATAAGGAATGCATCACATCCGGCATAAAGTCTGTGAGAAAGATCATCGGAATAGAAAATATTCGCTGAAACCTTTCCTGCATACTTCCATGCAAAGTGACGGAACATATTCTCATATTTCGGATCTCCTGTTCCAAGTACTGCAATCTGCACTGCATCCTGACACATCTCATCCATCATATAATCGATCAGGTCAAATCCTTTCTGGTCTGTCAGACGGGAAACGATTCCGATCAACATTACATGATTGTCTTTATCCAGTCCAAGTTCTTCCTGAAGAGCGGCCTTATTCACCGGTTTGTTTTTTCGGAAATTCTCAACGTTAAATGTCTTTGCGATTCTATAATCTGTATCCGGATTCCAGTCATTGTAATCCAGACCATTCACAATACCGCAAAGATCATTTGATCTTGCTGCCATCAGTCCGTCAAGACCTTCTCCATAGAACGGTGTCTTGATCTCTTCTGCATAGCTGCGACTTACTGTTGTCACCTTATCTGCATAAACAATACCGCCTTTGAGCATATTAGCATCTTTGTATGCCTCAAGCTTATCCGGAACGAAATAATAATCCGGAAGTCCTGTGATTCCCTGTACAGTCTTTGTATCCCATACCCCCTGGAACTTCAGGTTATGTATTGTCATAACTGTCTTGATTCCTCTGTAATATTCTCCAAAGAAACGGAAATTATCCAGATATACCGGAATCAGACCTGTCTGCCAGTCATGACAGTGAATCAGATCCGGACGGAACCCAATCACCGGAAGAATACTTAAAACTGCCTTACAGAAGAAAGAGAATTTTTCAATATTCCACTTCGGATCTCCATCATATGGAGCAAATCCCGAAAAATAAAATTCATTATCAATAAAATAAAAAGTAACTCCGTTTAATTCTGTCTTAAAGATTCCGACATAGCGATCCTCTCCTGCAAAATCCATGTAGAAGTTTGTGATATACTCCAGGCGCTCTACCCACTCCTGTTTCATACACATGTACTTAGGTAAAACTACACGGCAGTCATATTTCTCTTTATCAAAATCTTTTGGAAGTGAACCTACAACGTCAGCAAGACCCCCGGTCTTTATAAATGGTACACATTCTGATGAAGCGAACAAAATGTTTTTCATACTTAGATCCTCCACTTTCACTTGCCCTCTTTCAGCAATTACTTATAAAATATTATACCGCATTTTTATCATAATGCAAAGGATTTCTCATTGTATTTTACTTCTTATTTTCCATGCCTGTATTCCAATTGTATTGTATCTGCGATCAGAGCAATAAATTCAGAATTTGTCGGTTTTCCTTTTCCATTGCTTACTGTATACCCAAAAAGTTCATCCAGAGTGTCCAGCTTTCCTCTGCTCCATGCCACTTCAATCGCATGTCGGATCGCACGTTCTACTCTGCTTGATGTTGTCTGATACTTCTTTGCAACGGTTGGATACAGGATCTTTGTGATTGCATTGAGCACATCCATATCATCTACCGCCATCATAATCGCATCTCTCAGATAATGATACCCCTTAATATGAGCCGGTATTCCAATCTCATGCAGCATATTTGTCACTCGTGTCTCTAGACTTTCTCCTCTGTTATCAGATACCGCCTCAGAGCTTCTTGTTTCCATACCGTGTGACATCCGCCCCGCACTTCGGATTCGTTCTAACAACATCTCATTTTGAAACGGTTTCATCATATAGTAATTTGCACCTTTATTAAAAGCATCTTCTGTAATCTTTTCTTGCCCAACTGCTGTGATTACGATAAAATACGGATGCTTGCTGACAGTTTTGTCATGATTGATCCGATCCATGACCGTCAATCCATCCATTTTCGGCATAATCAGGTCGAGAAGAACAACATCTGGCTGTTTATCTTTGATGATCTGACACATCTCTTCACCATTTTTCGCCTTTCCGACCAGATTCATGTCTTTTTCCATCCCAATCACACGATCCAAAAGATCCAAAATTTTCTGGTTATCATCAGCAATGGCTATTTTCAAATGTTCCATCTTCTTCTCTCCTTTTTCTGAGAACGTTTGTCTTGTTACACCACTCGTGTATTATATTCCAGCTTTTTTGTCGTATTCAAGAAAATCTTGCAGTAGTATTTCGACATCCTTTTCGACCCTTTTCACGATTCTTCCTCTTTCAACATATTTTCAATAAAAATACCGTATCCTTTTGTCGAATCCTGTACAAACACATGCGTTACAGCTCCGATCAGTTTTCCATTCTGAATGATGGGACTCCCGCTCATCCCCTGAATAATGCCCCCTGTCTTTTCCAGCAATTCCGTATCTGTCACCTGAATTACCATTCCTTTGTTCACCTGGTCGGATTCTTTGTCAATTTGTGTTATACAGATTGTGTATTCTTTCACCTCACCATCAATGTAGCAGCGAATCCTTGCCTCCCCCGTCTTTATTTCCTCTTTTTTTGCTACCTGTATCGGAACTTCCTCTCCTATCCAGCTTCTGTCTGAATTTAATTCTCCATAAATACCTGCATCCGTATTTTTCTCGATCACTCCAAGCCGATGAAACCGATTATAAACAATAATCCCTTCCATTGTTCCGGGATTCCCTTTGCTTCCCTTTTGCACTTTCTGAATACTGGTTCTATAAAGCGTTCCTCTTTTGATCGTAAGAAGTGTACTTGTATCAATATCGTGAATACCATGTCCCAGTGCTGCGAACCTGTTATTTTTTGTCAAAAATGTGATTGTCCCAAGCCCCTGTACATTATCTCTCACCCAGATTCCAAGTCGATAATTTCCTTTTGAAATCTGCACAGGAGTCAATTTCTTTTCTAATATCGCATTTTCGCGTCTGACTGTCAGAAGGACCTTCTCTCCATCCAGATGTTCCACCAGATCCATCAACTGTTTTTTTCCCTCAATCTTCTGGTGATTTACTTCTGTAATATAATCACCGGAACCCACTACGCCCTGTGCAGGTGTATATTCCTTTCCATCCATCCCCGTCATTTTCTCCGTGTCTAAAACCAGTACACCATCCGTTTCCATATAAATTCCAACCGGCATTCCTCCAAGTAGAACCGTATCGTCTTCCTTTTCCGCAGCCAGACTTTCCACTTCCCGGCCACTGACTTCCGTATTTTCCATAAATCCCGTAATCTGTGCACAGCCACATAGCATCAACAGACAGAACAGAAACAACAGACCTGTCCTGCTCATATTCCTTTTCCTGCGTTCTTTCATGATCCACACTCCTCTCTTGCAAATATTAAAAGCAGATGCTGTTTGCATCTGCTCTTAGTATGTGTGGATCTTCTTCTTTTCACACTGGTATTATTTTTCTCTTTTTGCCAGTTTCTTCATTTCTCTGGCACTGTCTATGATTCCATCTGTCACATTTGCTCCCCCAAGAAGCCTTGCAAGCTCTGCAACAGAGTCTTCCTGATCAAGTCTCTCGATCTGTGTTCTCACAGAATTATCTTCTGCCTCTTTATGAATGCAAAAATGAATATCTGCTGCCGCTGCGATCTGTGAAAGATGTGTAATACAAATTACCTGACGGCTCTTTCCAATCAACTGCAGTCTCTCTCCGACACGACCTGCTGTGATTCCTGATATTCCACTATCAATCTCATCAAATATCAAAGTCGGTGTATCTTCTTCATCTGCAAGTACAGTCTTGATTGCAAGCATAATACGGGATAGCTCTCCTCCGGATGCGACATCCCCCAGTGGACGCACAGGTTCTCCCGGATTAACCGACAGATAAAACTCTGCATCATCTTTTCCTTGTGCAGAATAACTTTTTGCTTCTGTCAAACGAATTTCAAAACGTGCATCCAGGAAATTCAGTTCCGACATCTGATGAACAATTTCCTCGGCAAATTTAACTGCGTTTTGTTCACGCACTTCATGCAGTTCCATCGCAGCCTTTTCCATCTGCTTTTCTGCCTTTTTCTGTTTCTCCAAAAGTTCCTGCATAAAAGAATCGTAATCTTCCAGTTCCGATAGTCTCTGTCTTTTTTCCTCACAATATGCAAGGATATCACTGACAGTGTTTCCATATTTTGCCTTTAAATGATTCACTTCATTCAGGCGGGACTCAACTTCTGAAAACTCTTCTTCCGAATATTCAAAACTCTTTGCATATTCTGCCAGATCCCGGTTGAAATCATTCAGCAGACTATCGATCTCCACGATCTGATCATAAAGCTGGCTTCCCTTTTCATCAAAAGATGCTGCTTCCTGAAGGCTTCGGATTGCACGGCTTAAGTAATCACTTGCATTTCCACGTTCGTCCTCTGCAGTATACTGATACGCTTCTGCAACTCCTTCTGTGAGTTTTCTGCTATCTGTCATCTTGCGATACTGTTCTTCTAAAAGTTCATCTTCACCTTCTTTAAGAGCTGCTTCTTCAATCTCATTCACTTCAAATTCAGCAAGAGAAAGTTCTCTTCTTCGGCTCTCTTCATCCAGCGAAGATTGTTCCACCTTCTTACATACTGCCTTCCATTCCTGATAGCAGGAAGCCATTTTTTCTTTTAACGGATCCGTCTGTTCTTTTCCATAAAGATCAAGCAGTGTTAAATGATTCTTTCGATGAAGCAATGTCTGATTATCATGCTGTCCATGAATATCGATCAAAAGACTGGCTACATCTTTAAGGACGCTCATATTCACTGTCTCACCGTTAATCTTACTGACACTTCGGCCTTCTAAAAGGCGGCGGCTCAATGTCAGATATCCGTCTTCCGGATAAATGTCCAAGGCCTCCAGCTTCTTTAAAATCTTTTCTTCTTTGATGTAAAAAGTAAGTTCTACCAATCCGCTTTTTGCCCCGTTTCGAAGCATCTGTGCATTGTATTTTCCACCCAGTGCAAGCGTAACAGAGCCAAGAAGGATTGACTTTCCTGCTCCGGTTTCACCGGTCAGAATATTCAATCCTTCCCCAAACTCTACTTCTGTTTCATCAATCAAAGCAAGATTTTTCACATACAGATTCTGTAACATATATCACCTATGCTTTCTTTGAAACCAATTTCCTTATATTCTCCATTACTACAGCTGTATCTTCAACTGTACGAATTGCGCACATGATCGTGTCATCTCCCGCAATACATCCGACCACTTCATTCCATTTCATTGCATCTACTGCAGCAGCAACCGCCATTGCCATTCCGGCAACTGTTTTGATTACAAGGATATTCTGTGCCATATCCATGGAAACAAATCCGTCACAAAGCACACGGATATATTTTTCGTTCATTCCGTCATCTTCCTGTCTATGGACAATATACTTCTGACGCCCACCGTTTACAGACAACTTTGTCAGCTTCAGATCTCTGATATCTCTGGAGACAGTTGCCTGTGTGACCTTGAAGCCGGCATTATTCAGATATTCTGCCAGTTCCTCCTGCGTCTCTATGTCATACTGACTGATCAATTCAATTATCTTTGCATGTCGGCTCACTTTCATAGTATCAATTTCCTTTCATCTTCTCGCGCATTGTTATCATAAAACTTTCTTCACTTAATTTTACAAGATGCGCTTTGGCATCTGATTTTCTGATCTTCACTCTGTCTCCGCTAACCAATTGTCTCTGTACAGCGCCGTCATAACATAAAGCTACTTTCTCCTGCCTTCCATAACGGCCCTCGCAAATCTCAACTTCAACATCATCCTCTGCTGAAAGCACCACACTGCTTGTGTTAAGTGCATGGGAACAGATTGGAGTGATAACTATCAGACTTGCTGTTGGCTCTACCACCGGCCCACCTGCGGAAAGATTATATCCTGTACTTCCCGTCGGTGTACAGATGATCACACCGTCTGCCTGATATGTGTTCAACAATGTCCCATTCACATATACATTAAACTGAACAATACGAAGATTCCCTTCTCTTGTCAGGACGATATCATTTACCGCCAGATCTTTTTCACCGGATGACATTGTCCCCTCCAACATCATACGTTTCTCAACTTTAGGCTCTTCCTCGCAAAGTCTGTCAATCGCAGATTTATAATCTTTCAATTCTACATCTGCCAAATACCCCAACGTTCCGATATTGATTCCAAGAAGCGGAAGTTTATTTCCTTCAAGGTCACGTATTGCACGGATCAGAGTTCCATCCCCACCTAAAACCAGTCCGCAATCAACGTTCTCCGGAATCGTTCCCGGAACAATAAATCCTTCCTCGTCCTTTTGCGCAAGAATAACATGTTTGCCTTTTCTCTCAATATAATCTTTTATCTCAATCGTAACAGAATAATCTCTGTCTTTTAATTGATTTGTTATGATATAAAAAGATTCCATACCATCACCTTTTTACTTTGTCAGAGCAGCGAATGCTTCATCCACTATCTGATCCAGTTCCTTTGTCTCAATCTTTGCTTCCTCTTCCGGACATTTCTTCAAATGTACAAGGTATTCGATATTTCCTTCTGGTCCCTTGATTGGAGAGAATGTGATCTCAAGTACAGAAAATCCGATTGATACCGCAAATTCTGTCACTTTCTCGATTACTTCATGATGCGTACTCTTTTCTCGCACAACACCTTTCTTTCCAACCTTCTCACGTCCTGCTTCAAACTGTGGTTTGATCAATGCTACGATCTCTCCATCATCTGTCAAATATGCTCTGATTGCACCAAGCACTTTTGTGAGAGAGATAAACGAAACATCAATCGACGAAAAATCAACAGGTTCTCCAAGATCTTCCGGAGTCACATAACGGATATTCGTCTTCTCCATACATACCACTCTCGGATCCTGACGCAGCTTCCAATCCAGCTGTCCTCTTCCCACATCGATGGCAAATACTTTCTTTGCTCCATTCTGAAGCATACAGTCTGTGAATCCGCCAGTGGAAGATCCAACATCTGTACAGACCTTTCCATCTACTGTTACATGGAATTCTTTCATTGCTTTCTCAAGCTTAAGACCTCCACGGCTCACATAGGGGAGAACATGTCCGCGTACCTCAATATTTACCTCCTCTGGAAATGTTGTTCCGGCCTTATCTTCTCTCTGACCTTCTACAAATACATTTCCTGACATAATAATTGCTTTTGCTTTTTCTCTGGAATCCGCCAGATTTCTCTTTACGAGCAATACATCCAAACGTTCTTTCATGTTACTTTTCTTCCTTTATTCTCCGATCATCTGCAATGACCTTTTTTACAATACTCTCTCTGTCGAGACCAACTTCTTTTCTTAAGACATCTACATTTCCATGTTCAACATAATCGTCTGAAATACCGATTGTGCGAACTTTCAATGGGATACCCTCACGCATCACAAAATCTTCTACCTGCTCACCAAATCCACCTGTAAGCACATTTTCCTCAATTGTCACAAGGATCCTGTGATTTTCTGAAATCTTCCGGATCCTTTCTGTATCCAGAGGTTTCACAAATCTTGCATTGATCAGACTACACTGATACCCTGCTGCCTTAAGATCCTCACGCACCTGTTCTGCAAGGAAAGACATATGTCCGACAAACATTACCGTGATCTCACTCTCTTCATATAGAAGTTCGCTCTTTCCATATTCGATCGGAGCACGGAATTCCTTCAGTCCTTCATATGCTTCTCCTCTTGGATAACGAAGTGCAATCGGATACTGGAAATCTACTGCAAAGCGCACCATATCCGCCATCTCCCAACGGTTCTTTGGTGACAGGATTGAAAGATTCGGGATCAATGATAAAAATGATAAATCAAAGACTCCCTGATGTGTCTCTCCGTCACTTCCAACAAGACCTGCGCGGTCTACTGCGATCACAACCGGCAGATTCTGAAGACAGACATCATGAATCGTCTGGTCAAACGCTCTCTGTAAGAAAGATGAATACACCGCAAAAACAGGCTTCATTCCCCCAGCAGCAAGTCCTGCTGCAAATGTCATCGCATGCTCTTCTGCAATTCCTACATCAAAGAATCTTTCCGGAAATAGCTTTGCGAATCTGGAAAGTCCGGTTCCGTCTGCCATCGCTGCAGTAATGGCTACAACCTTCTCGTCCTTCTTTCCGATATCTGCAAGCACTTTGGAAAAAATATCTGTATAAGAATCCTTCCCCGACCCTCCGATCGTTTCTCCTGTTGTCACATCAAAAGGTCCCGTTCCATGGAATTTTGACGGATTCGTCTCTGCCGGAAGATAACCTTTTCCCTTCTTCGTCACAACATGTACAAGAACTGCATGATTTACCCGTTTTGCTTCATTCAATGTCTTTGTTAATGTCTTCAGATCATGTCCGTCTACAGGACCCAGATATGTGATTCCCATATCCTCAAAAAACATTCCCGGAACAAATAATTGTTTGATCCCGCTCTTCGTCTTCTTCACCTGATGGACGATCCGTTCTCCCCTGCCGGGAATCCTCTTGATCGTATCTTCGACACCTCTCTTCAGGTCTGAGTATGCCTGTGTCGTCCGAAGCCCATTCAGGTAATTTGACATACCACCAACATTCTTGGAAATGGACATCGTATTATCATTGAGTACAATGATAAAATTACTTTTCAATCTGGAAGCGTTATTCAATGCTTCATATGCCATACCGCCGGTCATAGAACCATCTCCGATTACAGATACAACGTTATAATGCTCCTGTTGAAGCTCTCTTGCGGCCACATAACCAAGCCCTGCTGAGATTGAAGTTGAACTGTGTCCTGTATCAAACGCATCACATTTGCTTTCTTTTCTCTTAGGGAATCCACTCATTCCTCCGTATTTTCTAAGATCATCAAATCCTTCTTTTCTTCCTGTCAGAAGCTTGTGTGTATAAGACTGATGTCCCACATCCCAGATCAGTTTATCCTCTGGGAAATGAAGTACTTTATGCAATGCCATCGTAAGCTCAACAACTCCGAGATTGGATGCCAGATGTCCTCCGGTCACACTGATCTTTTCGATCAGAAACTGCCGGATCTCATCCGATAATTCTTTCAGCTCTTCCTCTGTCAGTTCTTTTATATCGTTGGCCTTTTGAATCTTTTCAAGTGCCATAAGTTCCTCCTCACCGACAATCTTATTTTTCTCTATATACAAGAGATTTCAAAAGCTGCTCAAGGAAATTATCCCCGGCAGGGAACTTTTTCAGTTCATCGATTGCTTCTTCTGTCATACGTTCCACCTCTTTATGAGCCTGTTCGATTCCTTTAAGTGTTACATATGTTGTCTTTTCATTCTTCTCATCACTATGTACCGGCTTGCCCAGCTGCTCTGTCGTGCTTGTCACATCCAGAATATCGTCCTGGATCTGGAATGCCATTCCGATCTTTCCTGCGACTTTCTGCATACTCTTTACATCTTCCTTTGATGCTCCCGCAAGGATTGCTCCAATCATCATAGCAGACTCGATCAGTGCACCTGTCTTCAGTCTGAAAATAAAATCAAGAACTTCCTCATCAATCTGATGTCCGGATTCTTTCACATCTACAACCTGTCCACCGATCATACCATAAATTCCGGCCTTTCTTGCCAGAACTCTCATCGCTTGTCCGATTCTAAGGCTTTCCTCCGGAAATTGCTCAAATGCCTTGCATGCTGTCTCAAATGCATAGTTTAAAAGTGCATCACCCGCAAGGATTCCCATATCCTCTCCATAAACGATATGTGTCGTCTTTCTTCCTCTACGGTACTCATCATTATCCATTGCCGGGAGATCATCATGAACCAGTGAATAGGTATGGATCATCTCCATCGCTGCCATAAACGGATAAATCACTTCTGTCTCTCCACCAAACAGACGGTATGTTTCCATCATCAGCATTGGGCGAAGGCGCTTACCTCCTGCCATCAGACTGTATTCCATTGCTTCCATGATCACACTCTGATATCCGTTTGCTTCCGGAAGATATTCTCTGAGTATCGCTTCGATTTTTTCTACTTTTTCTTTCTGTTCTTCTTTAAAATTCATGACTCTCTCCATTCTCATCCAAGGCAAGAACTTTCTTTTCCACATCGTTAATTGTACGATTACAACACTTCACAAGTTCCATGCCTTCCTGATATAAATTAAAAGAATCTTCAAGAGAAAGCTCCTCTCCTTCCAGTCCGCCAATGACGCGATCCAGTCTCTCAAATAACTCCTCAAGACTTGCAGCCTGTTCTATCTTCTTCGTGTCTTTCATCATTTCCTCCCGGTTACTGTTTATGGGAACTTTGTCCTCTTTCCCCTTCTAGTTTTACAGTGTCTGTAACGTAAGTCTCAATCTGTCCATCCGTTACATAAATCTGCAACAAATCTCCTTCTCTTACCTGATCAGTTTTCTTTATATTCTGTCCTTGTGCATTGCAGACATAAGAATATCCCTGACTTAATTTCTCAAGTGGAGACAATCCCTTCATCCGTTCTGCACAAAGTGCGAGTCTGTGCTTTTCTTTTGTCAGATGCCGCTCCATAAGCGAGCGCAGTGTATTCTCAGCGTCAACCGTTCTTTGTCTCTTCTCATTGAGTTTCTGTCTTGGATGGAGTGTCTGAAGTTTCAATCTGCTGTGTTCCAAATGCATACGCTCGTTTAGCAGCTTCTGATTTATTGCTCTTCGAAGTAAACTCTCACAATTAAGAATCTGTTCTTTCACTTCAGAGTATTCATACACTGCAAGCTCTGCCGCTGCAGATGGTGTCGGTGCTCTCAGATCTGCCACATAATCGGCAATCGTTGTATCTGTCTCATGTCCGACTGCAGAGATCACCGGAACGCGACAGTCAAAAATCGCACGCGCAACAGCCTCCTCATTGAATGCCCACAGATCTTCAATGCTTCCTCCGCCTCTTCCGACGATCATGACATCCACCTGCTCCTCTTCCAGCATGCGGATTCCTTTCACGATGCTGCTCACGGCACCATCACCCTGTACCAGTGCAGGATAAAGCAGGATCTGGACAAATGGATTCCTTCTCTTTGCCACATTGATGATATCTCTGATCGCTGCTCCTGTCGGTGCGGTCACAACCCCGATCGTACGTGCATAGCGTGGAATCGGCTGTTTGTACTCTGCTGCAAACATTCCCATCTCTTCGAGTTCTTTCTTCAGTGCCTCGAATCTTTCATACAAAAGTCCCGCACCGTCCAGAATGATCTCTCTTGCGTACAGCTGATACTTTCCATCCCGCTCATAGACACTGACCGCCCCCAGCACTACTACCTGCTGTCCTTCCTCCATATGAAAAGAAAGCCCAGACCTTGAGCCTGCGAACATCACGCAGGCTATCGTGCCGGACTCGTCTTTCAATGAAAAATATATATGCCCTGATGTGTGGTACTTTAAATTAGACACCTCACCCTTTACATAGATTCGGTTCAGCATGAAGTCCTGGGTGAACATATTCTTGATATAAGAATTAACCTGCTTCACCGTATAGACATTTTTCATTCTTTCGTCTCTTCCAGTGAACGCGCAATCTTGCCAAGTACTCCGTTAATAAATGACGGAGCCTCATCTGAACTGAACATCTTTGCCAGTTCTACTGCCTCGTTAATCGCAACTCCTACCGGTACCTCGTCATCCCACTTCATCTCATATACCGCAAGTCTCAGAATGGACAGATCTACTTTGTTCATTCTTGTCGTCTTCCATCCCTTTGCATTGGCATTGATCAGTTCATCAATCTCTTCTGTCTTCTCAAGTACTGCCGCATATTTTCTCTTAATATATTCTTTATCCTTATCCGCTGCATCTTCCAGTGTAGAAAAATAGTATTCAATCTGCTCCGGCATCTCCTGCGGATCATTAAATTCTATCTGAAACAACATCTTGAAAATGTGCTCGCGAAGTTCTTTTCTAACCATGTTGGCTGATTCCTTTCCTGTTCGCTTTTATTCCTGACTCTCCATCTCGACTCCTGCAACCTTAATGTTCACATCAGCCACTTCAAGTCCTGTCATATTCTCAATTGCATTCTTAACTTTCTCCTGCACTCTTGCAGACACCTCAACGATGCTGTAATTGTACTTCAGGTTCAATGCCAAGGATACAGTCACAATACCTTCCAGTACATCAACCTTCACACCTTTGGAAAGATTCTTCATTCCGAGCTTTCCGATCAGTTCATTCGTGATGTTTCCGGCCATAGAAGCAACACCTTCCACTTCTGTGGCAGCAAGCGCTGCAATGATCGCTACAACTTCATCTGCAATCTTAATCTCACCTTTGCTTGCGTCGTTCTGTATTGTATAAATATTTCTTTCGTCCTTTGCCATAATCAAAACCTCCTGTTTTGTCTGATTCTTTCTACATTATATCAAAAATCTTTCTATTTGAAAAGATTTTTATGAACGTCCGAATTCTGACAAAATAAGTCCTTCATTTCTCTCTTCTGTCATACGGATACTCCACTCATGCGCAAAGAGAAGAAGCGGACGTCCCTTCAGATCCATGATCTTCTTCATATCAGATGTTCCGCTCAAGCGATCCATATCGATCTCTTCATTCTCGATCCAACGGATGTACTCATATGGCAGATTCTCCAGACGGATCTCCACATTATATTCATTCTGGAGACGATACTTCAATACATCAAACTGAAGTACACCTACAACGCCTACGATAATCTCTTCCATACCCGTGTTGAATTCCTGGAAGATCTGGATCGCACCTTCCTGTGCAATCTGATTGATTCCCTTTACAAACTGCTTTCTCTTCATCGTATCAACCTGACGGACACGTGCAAAGTGCTCCGGTGCAAAGGTCGGGATTCCTTCGTAAGCAAATTTCTCTTTTGATGTTGTCAATGTATCTCCGATTGAAAAGATACCCGGGTCAAATACTCCGATGATATCTCCGCCGTAAGCCTTATCGATCATCTTTCTTTCACTTGCCATCATCTGCTGCGGCTGGGAAAGACGCACATCCTTTCCTCCCTGCACATGATAAACACTCATACCGGCCTCAAATTCTCCGGAACAGATTCTCATGAATGCAATTCTGTCTCTGTGGGCTTTGTTCATATTCGCCTGGATCTTAAATACAAATGCTGAGAAATCTTTCTCTGTCATTGGATCAATCTCGCCATGATCTGATTTTCTCGGAAGCGGAGAGGTTGTCATCTTCAGGAAATGCTTCAGGAAAGTCTCTACACCAAAGTTAGTAAGAGCGGATCCGAAAAATACCGGTGAAAGCTGTCCCTTATCAACCAGTTCCTGATCAAACTCAGCTGCTGCTCCGTCCAGAAGTTCAATCTCATCTGCAAGAATGTCTTTTGCATCTGCTCCGATCAGTTCTTCTGTCTCCGGTGCGTCGATCGGTATCATCTTCACTTCACCCATCGCAGTACCTTTTTTCGTATCTGAGAACAACTCAACTTCACGTTTTGCTCTGTCGTAAACTCCCTTGAATTCCTTACCGGAACCGATTGGCCAGTTGATCGGACAAGTTGCGATTCCAAGCTCTTTCTCTATATCATCTAGCAATTCAAATGTATCTTTCGCCTCGCGGTCGAGCTTATTGATAAATGTAAAGATCGGGATGTGACGCATCACACAGACTTTAAACAGCTTTCTTGTCTGCGCCTCAACACCCTTGGATGCATCGATAACCATAACTGCGGAATCCGCTGCCATCAAAGTACGGTATGTATCCTCTGAGAAGTCCTGATGTCCCGGTGTATCCAGAATATTAATACAGTATCCGCCATAATTGAACTGAAGTACAGAAGAAGTTACAGAAATACCTCTCTCCTTCTCAATCTCCATCCAGTCGGAAACCGCATGCTTCGCAGTTGCTTTTCCCTTAACAGATCCTGCCTGGTTGATGGCTCCTCCGTACAGAAGGAATTTCTCTGTCAATGTTGTCTTACCGGCATCCGGATGGGATATAATGGCAAATGTTCTTCTTTTCTTTATCTCATTCGTAATTTCTGACATTTCTAATCTCCTATCATTTTCACGCAATAGATAACTGTCCGCAGGCATCCCGTAGACAGTTACATAATAAACCAGTAAATAGTGTATCACAAGTCCTCTCTGACAGCAAATCTTTTATAAAAAAGTTTTTCCAAAAATATACTTTTTATTCATGAATTGGTGTAATTACAATCTTCTCCGGCTTTACATCCGACTTTCTTGTCACAATATCCTCAATCTGGGCACGGTTTGCATCCGTAAGCTCCTCTGCATTTACAACAACATCTGCACTATCTTCCCCCAGACTTACCACTGCCTCTGAAAATCCTTTTGTTGCCATCAATGTCTCAATTTCCATCTCCGTCTCTGATTGTTTTGTAAGCTCCACCATCTGTGCAACTGCATCTGACTTTTCCTCTTCACTGAGCTCTGTATTGTCTATGATCGACTGCAGTGTTTCTTTATTCTGGGCACGCACCTGTTCTCTTGTAACTTTTGCCTGGGCTACCGTAGTCTGGGCTGAACCATTTGTGAGAACCGCCTCTCCAGGTGTTCCTTCTGTTTCAGAATCATTACTTTCAATTTCTTCGCTTCCTGCTTCTGTATCTTCCTGTGAAATATCTAAAAGTTCCTGGTTTGTAAGATCTGCATTAGCTTCTTTTGTTCCTTTCGCATTCTCGCCAAACAGACGTCCCGTGTAGTTCAGATATCCTGCTGCCGCGATCATAACCGCAAGTGCCACAATGATCAACTGGTTTTTCTTCACTTTCCCTTTCATTAAGATAAACCTCCTTTTATGTAGGCGCACGTTTCATTATTTTTATCTTATGCGCTTCTACACCAAATAATGCCTGCACCGCTTCTGTCAGATTCTTCGCGACAACTGCATTCCCACCTCCATCTGCTATTACAAGAATGCCCTCCACTTCCGGTGCCTTTTCTTTACTTACATATGGGATCTGCGTTCCGTCTGTCCCCTGACTGTACACGGTCGTTTTATCCAGAGATTTCTCTTCACTTTCTCTTGTCTCTCCCTGGCTGTCTGCTTCCTTCGTCGTCTGATGTGTGCTTTGCTGATCTTTTTCAACCACCTTCTGTCCTGTAGACTTTAATGTGATCATCACCGTCACCTTTCCCGCCCCATCTACGACGCCAAGTGTCTGCGCTGTCTTTTGTTCCAGATATTTTTCATAGTCTGCCATGGAATCTGTCTCATACGTCTCTCCTTTCCCGGATTCCCCGTCATTCCTTGTATCCTTATCCACCTCCCCTGTCTTCGGAACCGGAACCGCAACTACAAGAAGCAGCAGTCCACACAGGAATAAAATGGCTAATCTTGTTCTTTTCTGACCACGATCCGCCTGTTTTATCTTCCTTGTGTATCTCACGATCCTTTCTTTCCACTCCTGCCAATTATTGTCCAATTCCAATTTCCTCCCGTTTTATAGAATCCGACATCCGCTCTATTTCTTTCTCATATTGCTGATACACTTCCTTCTGATAAAATTGCTCTACTTTCAGTCCTTTCAACGCCGCAACAGGGGATAGTACAAGCAGGATCAGGACAAGTCCACAGAAAAAACGAATATATTTTTCATAATCTTTTCCCGGAATCACCTGCAGAACTGCACTCATAACGAGAAGCATTGAAATGATTTTTTGTATCCATTGTGTAAGCATCCGGCAGATTCCTCCTCTCTCCTCTGAAACCTTAAGATGTTACAGCCACCACAAGTGCAATGCTTAAGACAAACAACAGCGTTGTGGATGCTATTACCTTCACCATAAGCTGATAACCGGAACTAACTCCAGATATGCATGTTGTAATTCTCCGGTCAGAAACCGGTTGGACTAATGCCGCCACAAGTTGATACAAAAATGCCAATATCAGAAATTCCACCAGTGGAATAAGTGCCAGGACAGCTATAAAAATCATTCCTGCTACACCGATTCCATTCTTAAGCAGTACTGCAACTCCTAATGCAACATCCATTGTACCTCCGGCAACATCTCCGATCCACGGAACCGCCTCCAGTGTTCGTCCCGCAGCAGTCATTTTCAAAGAATCAATTGCCGGATTCAAAAATCCCCGGATCAGACTGATCCCACTCACAGCGGCAATCATACTTTTCAGACTCCATTGGATACATTTTTCCAGAAGTTCTGCAAATTCTGAGAAAAGATCTTCTCCGGTCAGGCAGGATAAGACCCTCACCATCCCGTAGATCTTCACAGCCGGTAAAAGAAAATGAAGTACAAGCAGTTCCACCAGATAGATCAGGAACAGTATTGTATTATAAAACATCAACGCCGAACTGCTCTTTCCGGTAAATGCAACCGCCAGAAAGAAACTTGGGCAAAACACCTGCATCAATTGGACAAGCTCTCCTGTTTTTTCTTCGGCATATAAATTCATCGATTGATATGCTTCCAGACAGATTGCGATCACAACAAGATACAAAATATAAAAACCCGCTTCCGCTGTCTGTCTGTTTTGAAAGATACTTGTAAAATTCGAGAAAAATGCAGCCGCCACTGTAATCAGCAGCAGGCGCGCCAGATTCTTCCTTCCTTTCTGAAAAACAGAGAACACCTGTCCTGAAAAAAACTCAAGAAATCTTTCTCCCAATTCCTTCGTATTTCCGCTGATCAGCATCTCTGTAAGATCACGAAACCGTACTTTTTCTCCCAGTTCTGTCTCTCCTGATAACTGATCGATCTGTCTGAAATCAAATTCATCCAGCAGACTTTCTTCCATTTGTTCCAGCTCATCCTCCAACATCCCGGAACGATCTTCTGTTTCCTTTTCCTCCGCTGTACCATGCTCTGCTGCATACACGCTGCCACATCCTGTCACAACCGTAAATAAAAACACAAAACAGAAGAGCTTTTTCCAAAAATGTTTTTCCCTTTTCATATCAGAAAATCTCCGATTAGTTCCAGCAGCGCAAGAAGTACCGGCATTCCTATCGCAAGGATCGTCAACTTTGTAAAAATCTCAATCTGTACAGCAATATTCTGATACCCTGCATCTTTACAGATTCCGGATGCAAATTCAGCCACATAAGTCACACCGGCCATTTTCAACAGAATACTCATCTGTCCGGCATCCAGTTTTATATAATCTGCAATTTTCTTTACTGTTCGCACAAAGATTTCAAGTCGTGAAAGCATACAAAGAAATAAAAACAGGCTGACTGCAAGACTTACATAAATGCCATATTCACTTTTCCCACTTTTAAACTGCAAAGCAAGTAATGTTCCCACGACACCCAAAAGTGCGATTTGTATACTGTTCAATTCTGTTCCGCCCTCCTTAAAGAGAAAACAATTGCCGGATCGAAGAAAATAAGTCATAAATCGCCGGGAGAACCCAGGATAATACAAGAATCAGCCCTGCAAGACTTGTCAGGAATGCCTGTTCCTCTCTGCCGCTATGCTTCAAAACCTGACTCAGAATAGATACAAGAATTCCCACCGCCGCAATTTTAAATATCAGATTGATGCTCACATTCTCCCTCCTCTCCCTTTTGTTCCCGCCCTTTTAAAGCAGAAGGATCACAAGAAAAATCCCTCCTGCCGCCCCCAGCCAGCTACCGAGCTTTTTCTTCTCAGACGTTTCCGCAGTTCTCTTTTCAATTTCCATATCCAGCCTTTTTAAATGATACTCCAGCAGACGAACTACACCTTCTCTGTCTCCTATTTCAAGCAGTTCCCCAGGTTCGCAGATCAGAGGATTCATTTTCCCTCTCCATTTCAGTTCCGGAAGATCTTTTCCTATCGTATCTGTCCACAAGTCAGCAAACCGCTTTTCCTGTGTGCCCTGACATTGAAATGCCAGATCCATCAGCCAGTTTTCATAAGGTTCCTTCTCTCTTGATGCAATATTATAAAAAATTTCCGAAAGCGGAAGTCCTGCATACAGTAATTCGCCTTTTATTTGTTCTATAATTCTGCGAAAATGACTCAATTCTTCCAGATAATTCCGAAGTTCTTTTCCATACATCCATCCTGCTCCGGTCGTCGCCAACAGGATCAGAAAACATCCGACTAATTTCTGCACAGCACACGCCCCCGCTCATCATAGATTTCCCGGATCTTGCCAGGACCGTGATCCTGTCCAAGCACAACATAACGCTGAAACATTCTTCTGCGGATCAGGTCACCCAGGATCGGCTTTTTAGAAGCCTCATCCATATCAAGGCTGTGTACACTCGCGATCAGCCGGCAGCCGCACTGCATGGCATATTCAATGGCATGGATATCCTCACTTGTGCCGATCTCATCCACTGCGATCACGCGCGGCGCCATAGAACGGATCAACATGATCATCCCCTCCGCTTTCGGACAACAGTCTAAAATATCAGTCCTTGTACCCAGATGATTCTGCGCGATTCCAAGATAACACCCACCAAGCTCCGATCTTTCATCTACCACACCGACAGAACACCCTTTTATGTATTCATTTCCATCCGATATCTGACGGATCAGATCACGGATCAAAGTAGTCTTTCCGCAACACGGCGGAGAAATGATCAATGTATGGCAAATCTGTTTATTTTCCGTAATATATGGAATCAATGCGTCAGCACAACCAAGTACTTCGTGAGAAATTCTTACATTTAGCGAAGAAATATACTGTATATTTTTTACTTTTTCATTTTCTATAATTACTTTTCCTGCCACCCCGACCCTGTGACCTCCTTCCACTGTAATAAATCCCTGTTTCAACTCATTTTCATATGCATAGAGCGAATAATGACAAATATATCCCATTGTCTCACCAATATCTTCTTTCGTAACCAGATACGGGTGTGCCGGGTCCGGAAGAACCCGTTCCTGCCCTCTCATCTGAATCAGCAGCGGCTGACCTGTACGTATCCTGATCTCCTGCAGTTCCTCCGGATTACTGACGGATTCTTCTACAAGTTTACGGATTTTTTCTGCCAGCAGATTCCAGACCTGCATCTTCTTGTTCTGTCTTTCCATTTCCATCTTGTCCACCTCTCCAGTTGTTGTCCGTACCCCTCCTCTCTACACAATATATGGATAAGATTCTTAAAGTATTCCTTGCGCATACAAGAAAAGAGGAACAAAACCCAGTTCCCTGAATTCTGTTCCTCTTTTTTTATTCTTTCTGATTCTTATTCTGCAACATCTTTCATGCTGAAGCTGAATCTTCCCATCTTATCTTTACCAAGGCATACAACCTTCACAACATCACCGATGCTTACAACGTCTTCTACCTTGTCAACTCTCTGCTTAGAAAGCTTGGAAATGTGTACCATTCCTTCTTTACCCGGTGCAAACTCAACGAATGCTCCGAATTCTTTGATGCTGATAACCTTTCCTTCAAAAAGCTGTCCTGCTTCGTAATCTGTAACGATTGTCTGGATGTACTTCGCAGCTTTCTCCATGTTCTCTTTCTCTGTACCGCAGATAGATACATTTCCTTCATCATCGATGTCGATCTTAACACCTGTCTCGTCGATGATTGCATTGATTGTCTTACCACGCTGTCCGACAACATCACCGATCTTCTGTGGATCGATCTGCATCTGAATAATCTTCGGTGCAAACTCTCCAACTTCTTTTCTAGGCTCAGCGATTGCTTTACTCATAACTTCATCCATGATGTAAGTTCTTGCTTTCTTTGTAGCAGCGATTGCTTCTTCGATGATTGGTCTTGTCAATCCGTGGATCTTGATATCCATCTGGATTGCTGTGATACCTTCGTGAGTACCTGCTACCTTGAAGTCCATGTCTCCGAAGAAGTCCTCGAGTCCCTGGATATCTGTCAGTACAAGGTAATCATCATCTGTCTCACCTGTTACAAGTCCTGCAGAGATACCTGCTACAGCAGACTTGATCGGCACACCTGCTGCCATCAGTGACATACTGGATGCGCAGACACTTGCCTGTGATGTAGATCCATTAGACTCAAATGTCTCAGATACTGTACGGATCGCATATGGGAACTCAGACTCGCTTGGAAGTACCGGAAGAAGTGCTCTCTCAGCCAGTGCTCCATGTCCGATCTCACGACGTCCCGGTCCTCTGGAAGGTCTTGTCTCTCCTACAGAGTAGGACGGGAAGTTGTAATGATGCATATATCGCTTTGTCTTCTCTGCTTCATCAAGACCGTCAAGCTTCTGTGCTTCAGAAAGTGGAGCAAGTGTTGTCATTGTGCAGATCTGTGTCTGTCCTCTTGTGAACATAGCAGAACCATGAACTCTCGGGATCAGGTCTACTTCTGCTGCAAGCGGTCTGATCTGATCGATCGCACGACCATCCGGACGCTTATGATCTTTGAGGATCATCTTTCTTACTGTCTTCTTCTGATACTGGTAAACAGCCTCACCAAGCTTCGCAAGATACTCTTCGTTGTCTGCAAATGCTTCCTCGAGTCTCTCTGTGATCACACGGATATTCTCTTCTCTTGTCTGCTTGTCATCTGTAAATACAGCCTCTTCCATCTCAGCAGCCGGAACGATCTCCTGGATCGCATCAAAGAGTTCCTGCGGAACAGCAAAGCTCTGATACTCATGTTTCGGCTTTCCACACTCTGCAACGATCGTGTCAAAGAAAGCAATCACTTCCTGGTTCAGATCATGTGCTGCAAAGATAGCTTCGATCATCTTCGCTTCCGGAACTTCTTTCGCACCGGCCTCGATCATGATAACCTTTTCCTTTGTAGAAGCAACTGTCAGTGCAAGCTCGGAAACTTCCTTCTGTGCTGCTGTCGGGTTGAATACGAACTCTCCGTCAACGAGTCCAACCTGTGTTGTAGAGATCGGTCCGTCAAACGGAATATCAGAAATACTTGTTGCAAGTGCAGCACCGAGCATAGCTGTAAGTTCCGGGCTGCAGTCCTGATCTACAGAAAGAACAAGATTCTCAAGTGTTACGTCATTTCTATAATCTTTCGGGAACAGAGGACGCATCGGACGGTCGATGACACGGTCTGTCAGGATCGCATTCTCAGATGCTTTACCCTCTCTCTTATTAAATCCTCCCGGGATCTTTCCTACAGCGTACATTCTCTCATTATACTCTACGCTGAGTGGGAAGAAATCAATTCCTTCTCTCGGCTTGTCAGATGCTGTTGCTGTACACAGTACAGTTGTGTCACCATAATGCATCAGCACTGCACCATTCGCCTGTTTTGCCACACGGTCAACATCCACGCGCAGTGTTCTGCCGGCCAGTTCCATTTCAAACTTTTTATACATGGTTTTCTCCTTTTTATCTTATCTTCGTTTTATATGAGCAGAACAATTCGCTCCGAAACTACTGAAAAATGTACTATTCCATAGCAATTGAAGCCCACTGTAATCGATTGATAATACACTTTTCAGTGGTCTCGGTTCTTCTCTGCCCACAAGCTTTTAAATTATATCATATTCCATAATAAGAAGTAAATAGTTTTCCAAAAAAAGAACAAAAAGTACCAAAAATTCAGACAAAAAGAAACAGACCAGAAACCACATCATCAGATGCAGCTTCTGATCTGTCAATTGATCTTCTTTTTTGGAAAATCTTATTATTTTCTCAGACCAAGTTTCTCGATCAGAGCACGGTATCTCTCGATATCTACTTTCTTGAGGTATGCAAGAAGTCCTCTTCTCTGTCCAACCATCTTAAGAAGTCCTCTTCTTGAGTGGTGATCCTTCGGGTTAGCTTTGAAGTGATCTGTCAGCTCGTTGATTCTTGCTGTAAGGATAGCAACCTGTACTTCCGGTGATCCTGTATCTCCCTCTGTTCTTCCAAATT
>OJAC01000009.1_pt1 | contig 165124 bp, 141 predicted proteins | sample 1588701 | NCBI WGS metagenome assembly OJAC01 (sample SAMN03283256) | human gut metagenome | biome: human-associated habitat; material: feces | host: Homo sapiens | place: USA | collected 2013 | reverse complement strand
GTTACAGGCGTATCCGCCGATATTTAGTCTGACGCCTAAAGCGTCTGGAAGCACGCGACTTCAGTCGTGTGAGGATAAAGTTTTTAATTCACGAACATTTGGGAGAAGCCAGAAGAAAGAAAATCAAATATCAGTTATTACAACCAATTAGCGAAGATTTAGACTTAGCAATTGATAATTGGAAGTTTATTGAAAGCGATAAGGACTATAATCACTATGATTTCTTATATGATTCAGTTTGCTCAGAAGATAAAAGAGGTCTGCGACCATATGTGAAGCTGGAGACAGCATTGATGTCGTATTCTTATCCAACAGAAGAAAAGGAAATTACAAGTATAATATTTGATTGTCTCGCAACAGAAGAAGCGGAGATTTTGAGAGACTATGGGTTAGAACCATTTAAGATGAAGACACAGGCACTATCCAGAACAATTATAGATAAAATTTTTGCTGTGTGTGATTATTATATGGTAGGAAGAGCAACGAGAAATTCCAGACACTTATATGATATCTTTAAGCTGAAAAATTATATTTCAATGGATGATGATTTCAAAAGGCTCTTTGCAGATGTTAGAAAGCACAGATCAGGCATGGATATTAAAATAACCCCGTCTGCCAGGGAGGATGTTGATCTGCTGGCTGTAGCAGAAAAACTCATAAGAGAAGATTTTTATGCTGATGATTATGCTGATTCAACTATGAAATTGATTTCTGACAATATTTCCTATGAAACGGTAAAGCTGAATTACATTGATTTGGTTAGAAGTATATTACGATAAGAGAAAATTTTCTCTCGAATTCTGTTGAGAATAATGCAATTTCAAGTCAATTAATCATAATAAACGGGGGAACCGCTAAACAAAAGTTTTTCAGGTTATAGGAGAACAGTTCGAATATATAATCGGCTGTTCTTTTTTTAGCGTTAAAGCGGCGAGGTTTTTCTTGTGTACAGTGGAATGTAGGAGTATAATGAAATCAATATTTTGCATAAATTTACAATCTGTAATAGAACGACGATCGGCAAAGCAGATGAAAGTCTGTGACGCAAAGCTACAGGGCCTGTAAAATGGCAGCCAGTTGCATGAAATGATGTGCGCTGTCTGTGAGACGGTGTTTTTTTATGTTATAGGAAATTACTCCGTAATGTTCCTATAACATAAAAAAGCCCTCCGGGCAGGATCGCACTGCGACGGAGGGGAATTATGTCGCTGAATCGACCCTTCGCAGGCGAAGAATCCTGCAAGCAGGGATGTTATTTCATAAACGGAACCATAATGATTTTATCGGAGAAGAGAGAAAAATATGAAAATCAAAAAAGTACAAAGTGCATGTCTTATTTTGGCATGTATAGCGGCAACAGGACTTATAGGGTGTGGGAAAACAGATGAAACACCAAAGAAGCACGAAGCAATTACTTTTATGGCTCCTTATCTGGAAGTGGACAATTTTATAGAAGAAGTGCATAAAACATATCCAGAGATTGAGCTTGAAGTAGTCCCGTACAGCGGAGCAAATACAACAACCTGTCTGCAGAATATGTTAGAGGCAGATGATCTTCCGGACATCTGCACACAGACTTTTTATAAGCCAGATGTGGTGGATGTCAGTGATAAGATGATTGATCTCTCAGGATACGATTTTACAGATAATTATGTGGAATCACGTCTGAAAGATGTATCCGATGAGGGTGCACTTTATATGCTTCCATCTTTGTACAACTGTTATGGAATCACCTATAATAAAACACTGCTTGAGAAGCATGGCTGGAAGCTGCCAACATCTTTTACAGAGCTTGAAGAACTTGCAGACAAGGCAAAAGAAGCAGGAGTTACGTTATGTATGGCACAGATTCAGTATCCTGGTTCAGCCTTCCAGTATATATGTAATATTGCGGATGCGGGATTCCTTGGTACTATGTCTGGAAAGCAGTGGCAGAAAGATTACCTGTCAGGAAAGGCAAATGTCAGTGACACGGAAGGCATGATGGACAGCATGGAATATATCCAGAAATGGAAAAATCTCGGTATGCTTGACTGCAGCAACAGTGATCCGGTAGATGATAGTAAAACAAGAGAAGCTTTTATAAAGGGAAATTCACTGTTTCTATTGGGACCACAGAATGGCATTATGGAATCAGAAGATACAACGGACAAATTTGGTCTGATGCCATACCTGTCTGAAGATGGAAGCAAGAATGTATTTATTTTAAATGTAAACCGTTTTTATGGATTGAATAAAAAGCTGGAGAATGATCCTGAGAAACTTGAAGATGCATTAAAAGTCATGAAGGTGCTGTCTACGGTAGAAGGAACCAGTGCCCTGTATCCGGACAGTACATTAAAAGCAGGACTGCTTCCTTTCAAAGATGCAAAGGCAGATGACACCTTCTATGCAGATATTTCGGATTTTATCAATGCAGGGAATACGACACCGTTTATTTATTCCGGATGGGAAAATACGATTGTAAATACCGGAACCAAAATGCAGGAATTCATGCAGGATAAGGCATCAATAAAGGATGTGGCAGATCAGCTGGATGAGGATCAGGACAGCGTGGTAAATAATCAGCCGGAAGTGATCACAACAGCTACAGAGGAAATTTCACAGGAAAGCTGTGCAAAGCTGGTGGGCAGATGCTTTGCCGAGGCAACCGGAAGTGACGTTGCTCTTATATCCCTTGGAACATGGATCAGTGGAAATGGTACGAACCAGAACAATGATGGTGTGAGCGGAAAACTGTATGCAAAGAATATTACAGACTATGATGTATGTATCATTCTTCCGACTGGCTGGTCACAGACGATTAAAACAATCAGGCTGACAGGAAAACAGATTCAGGCATTGTATGAAGAAGGTTATGATGCAGTTGGTACAGGCAAGAATTATCCATATATGTTGGTAAATCCTGAAGATATGGAACTGGAGGATGGAAAGACTTATCAGGTTGCAATTTCCGGAATCAGTGAAAAACTGGCATCGGAAACGGAAGTGACAGACAGTGGTATTGTAGGTATGGATGCGGCAAAAGAGTTTTTTGGGCAATTTAAGACTTTAAGTGAAGCAGACGCTGAATGGAAATAAGCGGAGGGGAAGGATGCAGAAGGCAAAGAGTTACCGGAACTTAATATGGGGTTGTTGTATGACTGGTATAGCGATGTTTTTTGCATTCTTTTTCCTGTATCATACTTATATCCAGGATATTATCTATGAAGAACGATTAAACCAGATGGAAGAGATTACCCGTCAGATGTTTCAAAATCTGGAGGATGTGATCGATTCCCACTGGGATCGGGTAACGGAAGAATGTAATTATCTGAGAGATGCAAACATACAGACTACAGATGAACTCTGCAGACATATGAAAAAGAAATATGAATTATCAGCATATGCAGATCATAAGATCACGTTGATGGCCGTGGATTCAGAAGGCGGATATTATACAGAATCCGGAAAAAGGGGACTTTTCCGGGATCTGGATTATTTTGAAGAAAGTCCTGAAAAGACCAGTTTTGTTTTTGATTCCATGACAGACAATCAGTCAAAGATGGTATTTCTGAATCGTCTGCCGGAGCCCATATATCTTCAAAACGGAGAAAAGAAAACTTCAATTCTTTATTTTGGAATTGCCCAGGACATGGAACAGTTGAATCCATATTTTAACTGCGAAGCTTATAACGGAAACAACAGTGTGTATGTACTGGATGATAATGGATCTAAACTGTTCAACAGCAATCAGGTGGAACTGATCAAGGGCCATAATGTATTTTCTGTTTTACAGAATATGAAGTATCTTCACAATTCTTCCTTTGAGAAAACAAAGGCGGAACTGGAAGAAAAAGGCTGCAGTTATTCTAATGCAGTTCTGGATGGAACAGAATATTTTTACGGATTAAAAAGAATGGAAAATGCCGAATGGACACTTATCTTTCTGGTTCCGGCAGAATATGTTGCTACGAATACATTAAAACTTGTCAATTTTGTTATGGTATTTATTGTTATCTTTACGGTTATCGTAGCTGTCTGTGTTATGCTGGGGATTTCCTTTGTCATGTACAGAAACCAGCAGGAAGCGATTCGCGTGGAGCGGGAAAATAATGCCAAACTGGAAACAGTGAATACAAAGCTGCGGCAGGCAAAACAGGCAGCGGAGGATGCTTTTCAGGTGGCACAGGAGGCGAACAGATCAAAGAGCAGTTTTCTTGCCAATATGTCTCACGATATACGTACTCCTATGAATGCGATCATTGGTATTACGTCCTTGATCAGACATGATGCCGGTGATAAAGGCAAGGTAATAGAGTATGCGGATAAAATTGACACTTCCTCACAGCATCTGTTGGGGATTATTAATGAGGTTCTGGATATGAGTAAGATTGAGGCAGGAAAAACTGTCTTCAAGTATTCTGATTTTTCTATTCCGGATTTCATACAGGAGCTTGATATTATATTTCGTTCTCAGATATATGAAAAGAAGCAGACTCTTACAATTACAAAAGAAAACATCCGGCATGAGTGGGTGAATGGGGATCAGGTTCATCTGATGCAGATTTTCAGCAATCTGCTGTCTAATGCAATAAAATATACACAGGAAGGCGGAGAAATTCAGCTTCTGGCAGAGGAATGTGAATCAAATTCATCTGTTTATGCAAAGTATCGTTTTTTAGTTTGCGATAATGGTATGGGAATGTCGGCAGATTTCAAGGACAGGATTTTTGATGCCTTTACCCGTGCAGAAAATTCTCTGACAAATAAGATACAGGGAACCGGTCTTGGAATGGCAATCACCAAAAATCTGGTTGACTTGATGGGCGGAACCATTGATGTAGAAAGTGAACCGGGACAGGGCAGCTGTTTTGAGGTTTTTATGGATCTGAAAATCGCAGAAGGAAGATCTGCTTCTCCGGCTTCACAGGCAGAAACAGAAGAGCAGGATGGCAATATCCTGAAAGGAATGAGATTCCTATGTGCAGAGGACAATGAGCTGAATGCGGAGATTCTGACGGAACTGTTAAAGATTGAGGGCGCGGAGTGTACGATCTGTGAAAATGGTAAAAGGGTCCTGGAGACATTTGAACAGTCTGTCCCGGGTGACTATGATATGATCCTGATGGATGTGCAGATGCCTGTCATGAACGGCTATGAGGCAACGAAGGCAATCCGCAGAAGTTCCCATGAGCTGGCAAAGACAATTCCGATCATTGCCATGACCGCCAATGCATTCTCAGAGGATATTCAGCATTCTCTGGCAGCCGGTATGAATGCCCATATTTCAAAACCGGTTGATATGAAGACCTTGGAAAAGACAATAAGAAGCATAAAATCCGGCGGCGGGGGGGTACCGAAACGCAGGTCATTGCTCAGTAACCATTAAATAATAAACCCGTATTCTAAAGAATAACAAGAAAGCAAATATCCCAATCGTTGCCCATGACCGCAAATGCATTTGAGAAAGATAAAGAGAAGTCATTTAAAGCCGGTATGAATGCACATATTACGAAATCAATTGATATAAAAATCATACTTGCTGTTTTGGATCAGGTGCTTGGAACATCATAAGAGTTACATGAGTGAGGAAAAGTGGATCGTAGCTTAAAATACGAATCGTCAGTTTTGGGGAGATAAGAAATTTATCTCCCTGTTTTTCTAATGTATGCTCGGAATCTTTTGGTATTCGATTATGCACATCTATAACTTCTATACCCATATCGGGTAATTTATCAGAAACATGTAATTATGCAATATAGAAAGCGGAAGAACTCTTTTAATGCAGCTTTTCCATAAGAAATTTTATAAACGTAATAAGTTTTGTGAACTTTTTTACATCATTTATGGTTATATAATATGTAAGACGTTTTACAACAGGAGAATATATAATGAGTGACAGAAAGCTGCTGAAGAAAGTACGGGACGGAGATAAAGAGGCATTATCTGACATTATAAAACAATATTATGCGGACATTTTCCGTTTCTGTCTTTACATGATACAGAACGAAGAAGATTCTTATGATATTACGCAGGAAACTTTCCTGAAGTTTATGAAATATGGGACATCTTATCAAAGAAACAATCTGAAAGGATATCTTCTTACTATTGCCAGAAACCTCTGCTTTGATTATCAGCAGAGAAAAAAAGTGGCAGGAAAAAATCTCCGCAGTTATGAAGCTGAGAATGAAAACGGAAGCCTGAAAATAAGTGTAAACACGCAAAATATCCATCAATATCCGGATATTTGCGGAACAGATAAGATGAAAGAAATGGAAGATTATCTTTATCTGAAAGGACTACTGAACAGACTTTCCCAGGAGGTAAGGGAGGTAATCATTTTGCGTGCATATGAGGAATTGAAATTTAAAGATATTGCAAAGATGATGAATTGTAGTCTCTCTACTGTAAAGTCGAGATATCGTATTGGAATTCAGCAGATGAAAAATATGATAAAGGAAGGAGATCAATGAGAATGCAGGATAAAGATATCAGACGGCTTTTTCAAAAAGCGGAAATACAGGTTTGTCCGGAACAGAAGCGGATATTAAAAATGTATGAATATCTTCAAAATGAGATCGACAAAAATGAAAATAAAAAGCAGAGAAAAAGAACAGAGATTTCATTGAGGGATATTTTGTGGCAGCAATTCAGACTTATAGATAAAACATATGTAATTGTGTATATTATGGCAGTTTTTGCAGGTTTTGCGCTGATGGTATTTTTGCAGTATGCAGGAACAGGGAAAAATGATGCGATAATGGTAAGTATGATAATTTCTGGTTGTTTGAGCACGCTTTCTGTCTGGGGGATTAACAAGTTATATTTTGGAAAAATGGCAGAGTTGGGAGCAACCTGTTATTTTGATACCAGAATGTGTGCGGCAGCAGGGCTGATGGTTATCGGAAGCGTTAATTTTACAGTTATTATGTTATTGGCATTATATTCAGGAAATACATGGGAAGTATCAAATCTGCAGACAGTGATATATATTTTGACAGCATATCTCGTATCAGGTTCATTAGATTTCGGGATTTTACTTTTTAAGACAGGAGAAAAAGCATCAGTGGCAATGGCAGCAGGAATTCTTATCTGTTCAGGTGTCTATATAGTGGTATCAAACATTTCCGGTGCATTATTTTCTGCTTCAATCAGTATATGGGCAGGTGTGTGTGCAGTGGCAGGAGGATTAACATTTGTGCAGGTAAAAAGATTGTTCTCGGCAGGAGAAATGGTGTTTGAGGAGGCATAATATGCATGAATTAAAGTTATACGAGGTTCAGAAAAAATATAAAGACAAAACAGCGGTGAAACAGGTAAGTTATACATTTAAACATGGAGTTTATGGTCTGCTCGGAGAAAACGGGGCGGGAAAAACAACTCTGATGCGTCTGATCTGTGGAGTTTTGCAGCCAACCACAGGAAATATTTATTATGATGGAATGGAAATTGCTCAGATGGGAGCAGAATATCGCAGACTTCTGGGATATTTGCCACAGGAACTGGGATATTATGACAATTTTACAGCAGAAAGATTCCTGAGATACATAGCTGCATTGAAGGCTATGTCAGCGGAGTGTTCCGAGCAGAAGATCCAGGAACTGCTGGAACTGGTAGAACTTCAGAAGGATAAAAAGAAAAAGCTTAGAACTTTTTCAGGGGGAATGCTTCGGAGAGTAGGAATAGCCCAGGCATTACTCAATAATCCGGAAATTCTGGTTCTGGATGAACCGACTGCAGGATTGGATCCGAAAGAAAGGGTAAAATTTAGAAATATTATCAGTTCATTGGGAAAAGAAAAAACAGTATTACTTTCGACACATATTGTATCCGATATTGAATACATCGCTGATCAGATTTTAATTATGAAGGATGGTGAACTGATCTGTAGTGGAACAGAACAGGGGATTACTGCAAGTGTAAAGGGATATGTCTGGAAATGTAATGTTTCGACTGATGTGGCACAAAAACTTTGTAACCAGTATATGGTAAGTAACCTGAGAAACGGCAGTGAGGAAAACCAGGCAGAACTGAGGATTATTTCAGAAAAATGCCCATTTCCCGCTGCTGAACTTGCAGAGGAAACACTGGAGGATGCATATCTTTATCAAACACAGGATATTAACAGAATAAGGAGCAGAAGAGATGAGAATGCAGTTGTATAAGATGGAACTTTATAAAATTTTTCACAGGAAGATTTTCTGGATAGGAATATTAGCAATCTTGGGATTGATGTTTGTGTATTTCTGGTTTGCGGAAGTGGGAGATGAGAGATGTGTAATAGATGGTCGGAGCTATTCAGGATATGAAGCAGTACAGATGAATAAAAAAATTACAGAAGAGTATGCGGGTACTGTCACAGATGAAAAAATCAATCAGATTGTAGATAAATATGGACTTCCTTCGGAATTAAATGAAAATATGCCTGGCTGGAAGAACGGTAATTATCTGAATGATTTTATAACAAGATTTTTTACAAATGGAAGCTGGGAGAATGGAGTAAAACCTACAGAGCGATATAGGCTTAAGGACACTGATTTATGGAAAGCCTATAAAGAATACAATGAAAATATAGACAGCAAATCAGAAAAAAACGATAAGAAACAGATGAAAAATGAGATATTGTCAATGTGGAAGCTCAAACCAACACTGGAATATACCACAGGCTGGAAAGTTTTCGGAGAACTGCTACAGTTTGGACTGATTTTGGGAAGTATTATGATCATCTGTGTGATTTCAGGTATTTTTGCAGAGGAAAGTCAGACAAAGATGCTACCATTAATCTTTACAACAGTGGAGGGGAAAAGGAAGGATACTTCAGCCAAAGTTCTGGCTTCTTTTACGATAACAGTTCTGTTATATGCAGGAATTACAGGAAGTGCATGGGGATTATGCAAAATCGTGTATGACTTAAAGGGAGGATACAATCTGACAGGAGTAGTCATTTCGGGAAGTATGTGGAAGACAGTGGATAAAGTTCCATTTTTCAGTTATTTGTCAGTGCTTTTGATATTGGGGATGTTGGCATTTTTATCATTAAATGCCATTACATTGTGTATTTCAGCATATCAGGACAGTATGTTTGGAGCTGTAGTTGTAACTGCAATATGCTGGGCAATTCCATTGCTTGTACGGATTTTTTTTGGTGGATTTGTATGGATTTTGGTGGACTCGATGCCGATGTTTCTCATTATGCAGGTGAATCTGAATGATATATACAGTATCTGGTACGTTGTAGCTGTAATAGCTGTGGGTGTGTTGGCAGTGTCTCTGACCAAAGGGATATTGCATTATAAAGTTAAACAGGTAGTGTAAGAAGAAATTTACTTGTTTCGGTTAAAATATCAAAATATAAATTTTCCTGTAACGTTTCTTCTGTCTGTGACTTAGTTATATAGAAAGACATCAGATAAAATAATGATACAGCAGACAGGAGGATTATCATGAAACGATATTTAGGAATATTCATTCTGACAATTATGGTTGGTTTATCAGGTTGTGCATCTGATACAGACAGTGATACTCAGGTGAGCAGCCGTGCATATTCAATGCAGATACAACAAAATCAGAACCGTGTTCAGACATTCAATGGAAGAAGACAGATCAGGTCGTCAGATGGATCTATGTGGACACCGCCGGCAGGGTCATATCAGGATAAAGATGGTTATATTCTGGATAAGGATGGCACCACGATCGGCCAGACCGGACCATTAAAAATCCCGAAAGATGCAGTAGGATAATAAAAAATACAAGGAGCAGGAATGGAGAAATCAGAAATCGAAACGATCTACCGGAAGTATTTCCATGATGTCTTTCTCTATATCCGGGCACTTTCCGAAAATGAAAGTCTGGCAGAGGAAATCACCCAGGAAACATTCCTGAAGGCAATGAATAATATTGAGAAATTTGACGGCCGGAAGGATATCCGCGCATGGCTATTTGTAATTGCGAAGAATACATATTTCCGCTATTGCAGACGAAATAAAATCTATGTAGGCGAAGAATTTTCAGAAATAATGCAGGATCCCATGCAGGATACATCACCGGCAGTACTGGATCAGATTGTGCAGGATGAGACAGTTCGGAATCTCAAACGCTATGCAGAACTGATACCGGAACCTTACAGGGAAGTATTTCACCTGCGGATATATGGTGAGCTCTCCTTTGAGCAGATCGGAAAATGCTATCAGAAAAGTGCAGGGTGGGCAAGAGTAACCTGCCACCGTGCACGCCAGATGATAAGAGCACAGATGAGTCAGGAGGAAAAGTAACATGGAAAAAATAAACTGCAATGTGATTCAGGATATTCTGCCATTATACATTGATGATGTGGTAAGTGATGACACAAAAGAACTTGTAGAAGAACACCTGCAAAACTGCGAAATCTGTCAGCAGGTATACCATGAGACAAAGACAGACCTTGAAAATGATATGAAAATCTCTGCACAGACAAAAGAAAGCAGCCATGAAGCAAATGATCTGAAGAGTTTCAGAAAGTTTTTAAAGAAAAGAAAGATAAAAACAATTCTGCTTTCCATAGCAGCAACCATAGTTTGCTTTGTGGCAGTGTTCATGTTCATGAATAAACATGTCACATATATCAGCTACAAAGATGCAGGGATAACTATTATTGAGGATAATAAAGATGAAGTAACATATAGAACAAATATAAAAGGAAATTATCGCTGGAGAACATCCTTAGACAGGGAAACAGGCGTAATGACTATCCATTTTGAACAGAGCCTGTGGGAAAAATATGTAAGCTGTATTTTTTATCCATATGATCATATTCATGATATTTTGAAGAAAGATGAGATAAAAGAAGTATATGTAGATAAGGATGGAACTACAACAACAATCTGGGAAGCTCCGGAGGAAGAACAGAAGGCTTATTTATCTGAAGAACATACAGAGCCGTTAGGATAAAATATTAGAGTATTTTTCAAACACGCTCTAAAATATGAAAGTGAATTTTAAAGCAGTCCTATAGGTTATAAGGATTTACAAAGGGGTTGTCATGGAAGGCAGCCTCTTTTTGTAATTGCTGATGGACATTCTCTTCCCATATGTTACAATAGAACAAGAATATGGAAAGAAAGACAGGAAACCTAACTATGAAAAAACAACTAAATTATGCAGATATCATAAAGGAAGCGCTGATCCTGACAGGTGCGGTAGCGATCATTGCGGCAGCAGTTTATTTCTTCCTGGTGCCGAGCCATACCTCTGTAAGCAGTATCTCCGGTCTTGGTATCGTGTTATCAAACTTTGTACCTTTATCATTGTCTGCAATCACCATGATTTTGAATGTGGTACTTCTGATTATTGGCTTCATCACCTGCGGACGCGAATTTGGCGTAAAAACGGTTTACACCAGCATCGTTTTGCCTTTATTTCTCGGATTATTTGAGAAAGTATTTCCGGATTTTGGCTCTATGACCAACAGTCAGGAGCTGGATGTGCTGTGCTATATCCTGGTGGTCAGCGTAGGACTGAGCATTCTTTTTAACAGAAATGCATCCTCCGGCGGACTGGATATTGTGGCAAAGATCATGAACAAACATCTCCACATGGAACTGGGAAAAGCAATGTCTCTTTCCGGTATGTGTGTGGCTCTTTCCGCAGCACTTGTATACGATAAGAAAACAGTGGTGCTGAGTATTCTCGGAACATACTTTAATGGAATAGTTCTGGATCACTTTATCTTTGACCATAATATTAAACGTCGTGTCTGCGTCATCACTCAGAAAGAGGAAGAACTGCGTAAATTCATTATCAAAGACCTGCACAGCGGAGCGACGATCTATGAAGCGACAGGTGCCTATAATATGAAGAAACGCAATGAGATCATCACGATAGTAGACAAAACAGAATATCAGAAGCTGATGGCTTACATTAATCATGAAGATCCAAAGGCCTTTGTGACAGTTTACAATGTATCGGATATGCGTTATCAGCCCAAGCTGTGAGAAATATTATGGCAGGAAAGCTGTGGGTATGATAGAATAGCAGAGTGATTATATAACCATAAAGAGATTATGGTAGAAAGAGGATGAAAGATGAAAAAAGGAAAAGGAATTGCCCTACTTCCCATTGTTGTATTTCTTGTATTATACCTTGGACTGGGCATTTTATTTGAGTATGTGATGGAAATCCCCATGGGATTTTATAATGTGCCGATCGTAGTAGCATTTCTTGCTGCAATCCTGGTTGCCTGTCTGCAGAACAGAGCACTGGATTTTGATAAAAAACTGGAGATCATGGCACAGGGAGTGGGGGACAAAAATATCATCACCATGCTTCTGATCTTCCTTGCTGCAGGTTCCTTTGTAGGGGTTGTGGGAAGAAGCAGTGCTGAGAGTGTTGCATATTGTATGCTGAGCCTGATACCTGCCAGATTTTCAGTATCTGTGCTGTTTATAGTTGCCTGTTTTGTGTCTGTGGCTATGGGAACTTCTGTGGGAACCATTACCCTACTGACACCGATTGCAGCAGCAGTTTCCACAGCATCAGGATTTGATCTGGCATTTTGTGTGGCTTCTGTTATGGGAGGAGCCATGTTTGGGGACAATCTTTCTTTTATTTCAGATACGACGATTGCTGCATGTAATGGTCAGGGATGTGAGATGAAAGACAAATTCAGGGAAAACTTCTGGATCGCTCTTCCGGCAGCCGTTGCTACACTGATTTTAATTCTGATTTTGTCATTTCAGACAGAAATCCAGGGCCGTGTGATCCAGCCCTATCATCTGACACAGGTAATACCGTATGTGCTGGTATTGATCGGAGGAATTGTTGGGATCAATGTGTTTGTGGTATTGCTGACAGGAATCGTATCCGGAGCATTTATTATGCTGATCGGAGGACATACCACACCTGTAGAGATCCTGAAAAATATGGGATCCGGTGTATCCGGAATGTTTGAGACTTGTATGGTGGCGATTCTGGTAGCTGCCATGTGTGCGCTGATACGTGAGTATGGTGGATTCGATGCACTTCTTAGCTGGATCCATAAAATTTTCCGCGGAAAAAAGGGCGGACAGCTTGGAATGGGACTTCTGGTAGGAACTATGGATATTGCCACTGCCAATAATACAGTGGCGATCGTAATGGCAAACCCTATCGCAAAGGAAATGGCAGAGGAGTATGGAATTACACCGAGAAAGACAGCTTCCATACTGGATACTTTTTCCTGCGTTTTCCAGGGAGTGATTCCATATGGTGCACAGATGTTGGTTGCAATCTCAGCAGTGAACGAACTGGGTGGTGAGATTTCTGCATTTCAGATTATGCCGAAATTGTTTTATCCCATGTTATTGTTGCTCAGCTCTCTGATCACAATTATGAGAGGTTCAGACCGTACAGGAGCTTAAAAGATTCCCCCTGCCGGAAGCTATATTTTTTTCAATTTCTTTCAAAAAATACTTGACCTTCCTCCTTGTGGAAGCAGTATAAAGGAAGCACAGACAGGGCAGTAGAGCAGCGGATCAGCTATATCTGCTGTCAGGAAAGCAAGAGGTAGCAGTATGAAGATCAAACAGGTGGAAGAGCTGGTAGGCATCACCAGAAAGAATATCCGTTTTTATGAAGAGCAGGGTCTCCTGAATGTGGAGCGTGCAGAGAACGGATACCGGGAATATCATACGGCAGATATTGCCAGACTTCAGGAAATCAAATTATTCCGGAAGATGGATATTTCCATAGAAGAGATGAGAGCTCTTTTTGAAAAAAGGAAAAGCCTGCAGTTTTGTCTGGAACAGCACCTGGGAGAACTGGAACGCCGCAGGGAGGGCCTTGTGAAAATGCAGGAAATGTGTGAGCGCCTGATCGCAGAACATCAGTCCCTGGATACCTTGAATGCTGAGAACTGTCTGGAAGAAATCGAGCAGATGGAGAAAGAGGGTGCAAGGTTTATGGATATAAAGAAAACAGATATCCGTAAGAAAAGAAGGACAGGAGCGATCATTGGAGCAGTAGTTATGATCTTGCTTATGGGATTTACCATAGGGCTTATGCTGTGGGCAAATACACAAGATCCCATACCGACCGGACTGCTGATATTTCTGATTGCCATACCGGTTGTGATCATCGGAGGAATTCTGGCAGCACTTGCAGGACGCATGAAAGAGATTGAAGGAGGAGAAGAGGATGAAGCTTCTAAGTATTGAATACATTCCGGGTGTAGAGTTTGAGGCACTGGGAATTGTAAAGGGAACAGTTGTACAGACAAAAAATGTAGGAAAAGATTTCATGGCAGGGATGAAGACCCTGGTAGGCGGGGAAATCACAGGTTATACGGAAATGCTCAATGAGGCAAGACAGATTGCCACCAAACGTATGGTAGATGAAGCCAAAGAGATGAATGCGGATGCTGTGATCGGTGTGAAATATGGCTCCTCCCAGGTAATGTCAGGGGCAGCAGAAGTTATTGCATATGGAACTGCTGTGAAATATAAATAAATGACAGGATGCCGGCGGCATGAGAGATTTGCCGCCGACATCCCTGAAATATGATCTTACACACTGTCTGAAAAGTGATATCACCACAGATGAAAGGTAACAATATGAGCGATAATAAGAATGTAAATCAGGATAAAGGTCTTCAGGGAAATGAAAAAATAGAGCAGGCGATCGCTGCTCTACAGCAGGAAGCCACTCAGGAAATGCTGGCACATACACTGACTGTAATCCGTAGACGAATGAGAGAAAAGGGTCAGTTTATCCTTTCAGTAGAACCGCCCACAGGAGACAACCAACTCCGGATCGGCACAGTGAAAACCGGAGATGGAAAAGTCTGGTGGGCGGCATTTACAAGCTTTGAGGAAGAACTGAAAGGCGGCGGAAGCGTACAATCCACTTTTCTGACAGACATAGATCAGCTTTTTCATTCAGCATTACAGGTAAATGAGATTGAGGGAATTATTCTTAACCCATGGAATCGCACGATCATGCTGGATAAGAACCTGATTAATATCATATTGGGAAATGTGTGAAGTTATGTAAAGAACTCTCATGTTCAGTTAAATAAAAGTCCTCATTGTTTATCCTTTTTACAATTTCTGCAAAGTTATGCGATAGTTAAAAATGGATAAATACTGAGGACTTTTCTGCTTATCGGGAGTTTCCCATTTTGTTTAATTCAGGCAAGATTGTAACCAACATGGTAATAAAACACAGAGAACCACCGATCACATTGGATACAGGCTCTGCCATAAACACGCCATCTGTGCCCATGTGTAATCCATAGGGCAGGAAATAAGTCAGCGGAACCACGATAAATACTTTACGAAGCAGGGAGAAAAAAATCGCCTGCTTTTTTTTATTCAATGATTTAAACACTGTCTGACCAATATACTGCAGATCCATAAAAATAAAGGCTGCAAAGTAAAGCTTCAGCGCAGGAACGGCATCCTTCAATAACAATTTATCTGAACTGAAGATTCCGATCAGAAATTCAGGGGCAATGAGAATGACGCTCCACATGATACCTGTATAGATCAGAACCATAATGATCAGAACAACCCCTGCTTTCTTTACTCTGTCAGGACGTCTGGCTCCGTAATTGTAGCTGAGAACAGGAGAGGTTCCCTCATTGATCGCATGGATAGGCGTCTCCACCATCTGGCGAACACTGGATATAATAGTCATGACAGAGATATAAATATCACCGCCTGTCACGGAAAGAACATTATTGCAGCAGATACTTACCAGGCTGTTAGTCAGCTGCATGATAAATCCAGCAGACCCCAGACTGATGATATCCCTGGCATGTCTGGTGCACTCAGAAATCTCATTTATATGAATCCATCTTACCTTCAATTCTGATTTTCCATGAAGAAAATAAAATATAAGCAAGGCAGAGAGAATCTGAGAGATGACAGTAGCAATCGCTGCACCCTTAATCCCCATATCCAGAACAAAAATAAAAATCGGATCAAGAATAATATTTGCGACTGCACCGACTGTTACTGACAGCATACCGATAATGGCATATCCCTGTGCATTGATAAAAGGATTCATTCCTGTTGCTATCATGGAAGGGAGAGTACCCAGAAGGTAAATCATCAGATAGGGATACGCATAAACCAGAGCATCATCTGAAGCACCAAACAGAGTCAGTAAGGGGCGGGCAAAAAGAAATCCGATCAGCATCAGCACAGCAGCACTTCCACATAACATGGTGAAAGCAGTATTCATGATCATGTCAGCAGTCCTGGAATCTCCTTTTCCGCGGTTGATAGAGAAAATTGGTGCACCTCCGGAACCAAAGAGATTACTGAAAGCAGTAATGATCATGATGATCGGAAAGCATAAGCCCACAGCGCCAAGTGCAGTTGTTCCTATATCATGGATCCTAGCGATATAGATACGGTCCACAATGTTGTATAAAAGATTCAATATCTGCGCTACCAGCATGGGAAGCGCAGCGCTTAATATATTGTTGGTCACAGTTCCGTTTTCAAAATCAATTCGTTTCATTATAAATCTTCCTAAGTTTAAAACTTTTATCGTGCATATAAGTATATCATAAAGTAAACAGAAATTCACTCTGATATAGTGGTGTTGGAACAAAATAGTTACTGTTCACTCCGTTCACAGTAACGTAGCCAAAATTCATTCCAGATTGCCTGCGGCAATGGAATTTTGGCTTGTATGTCTCGGGATTTTGGCATATTCATGCCAAAACACCTCGCGGGACAGTGGCATGTGAACAGTAACACAAAATATTCTCTGAAATTGTCATAAGTCATGATACAGAGAATAAAAAAGCATTTTTTATCCATACTATTTTCATGTAACAAAATACAGTATTTCTTAAAAAAGGAGACAACAGACTATGATTTTAAAAGAAAAGGAACGTTCAGTAATCGAAGATCTTCAGACACAAGAGAAAAGCTGTGTGGAAAAGTATGGAAAATACGCAGAACAGGCCAGAGACCCGGAGCTTAAAAATCTTTTCCGGAATATCCAGCAGGAAGAACAGAAGCATTATGAGTCTTTGTCAATGATTCTTTCCGGAAGTGTGCCTGAATGTAACTGTAATGACAGATCAGGCAGAGACTATCAGCCAAAAGCAGTCTATACAGCCATGAGTTCACCGGAAGATAAACAACACGATGCGTTTCTTGCAACAGACTGTATAGGTACAGAGAAGCTGGTGTCAGGAACATACAATGATGATGTATTCGCCTTTGGCGATAGTGGTGTACGCAAGCTGCTGGCAGATATCCAGATAGAAGAACAGAACCATGCGGAGATGCTGTATAAGTATAAGACAGTGAATGGAATGTTATAACAGCGAAAAGGATGTCGGATTTGCTCTCGGCATCCTTTTTATATGGGATCATACAGGATAAAATAGTATAAAAAAATGTCAAAATATTTTATTGAAACTCCTCGTGATTTTGCTATGATATAGTAAGATTATGTCGGCAGAAGGTCAGTACTATAGATATATAGTGAATCGGAGACAAAATTCAGAAAGGGGATTTTTACATATGTACACAGGAAACTATGAATGTCTGGAATTATTTGTAAAACCAGAAGCCGGGAAAAAAGGCAGTGTGAGCCTGAAGAAGGTAAAAGAAAACAAAACAGAAATAAAAGAACTGCAACATATCTATGGGAACTGGATTAAGTTTCCGACAGATAAAGATACAGAATACGAGATTACTGCACAGGACTGCACCATTACCTTTGCTTATTTAAGCGAATGTGAAAATATCCTGAAGAATGGAATCTGCGTACTGAATACCACAGATAATTTTAAAGCAATGAATAAAGAAGAATTTTTTAAATTCATTGGCACTCCGTACAGAGAGCAGTATCATTTTTCACCGGTTGTGAACTGGAATAATGATCCTAATGGACTTTGCTGGTTTAAGGGTTATTATCATCTTTTTTATCAGCTGAATCCTTTTGGACAGGAGTGGAATAATATGTACTGGGGACATGCAGCAAGCAAGGATCTGATGCACTGGACACATCTTCCGGTTGCGTTAGAGCCTCAGGAAGAAATCCTGGATAATCTTGCAATCAAAGGTGGTGCTTTCTCCGGAAGCGCACTTCCGATGGGAGACAAGGTATACTTCTATCTCACAAGACATATCGGACCTCAGGATGACGGATGGGACACTGTTCAGTATCAGACAATGACAAAGAGTAGCGATATGATTCATTTTGAGCCGGAAAAAGAGATTATCAGGGAGAAACCGGAAGGTACTAACTATGATTTTCGCGATCCGAAAGCAATTAAGATCGGTGAGAAATATTATATTGTATTAGGTGCATGCGTAGATGAAAAAGGAACATTTCTTCTGTATGAATCTGAGGATGCAGAGAACTGGAAGTACAGATGTCCTTTGATCACAGAGGAAACAAAGATCAGAACCATTGAGTGTCCGGACTTTTTCCCATTGGATGATAAATATGTAGCTATGGGCGCATGGATGAGCCATTATGATGAATACGGAAGATTCCAGCAGTGCAGATATTATGTGGGAGACTGGAACGGTGATGCAATGGATGTTCATACACAGCAGTGGGTAGACTTTGGAAGCAACTGCTATGCAGCACAGAGTTTTCAGCATGAAGACCGCAGGATCCTGATTGGTTGGATCAGTGATTTCTATGGAGAGCATATTGCTACAGAGCCGGGAGCTTATGGAAGCATGACTCTGCCAAGAGAACTTCATGTGAAGAATGAACATATATATACAAAACCTGTAGAGGAAGTTTATACTCTTCTGGGGGATACAGTATATGAAGGCACAGGCCGTGAGATCAAAGTCGGCTCCATTGCAGATAACAGATATTATGCATCTGTATCATTTGAAGAAACAGGAGATTTCAACATTCTTCTTGGTCAGGATGGGGATAAATCCATCAGTCTGACTGCAGAAGGGGGAAAAGTATTCTTTAAAATGGCTGGTGTGAAGAGCGATAAGGTACAGTTTGTTTCTTCTGTGGAGAAATGTAGAAATGCAGAAATTTTTGTAGACGGAAGAACAATTGAGGTATATTTAAATGATGGAGAAGATGTTGGAACCAGATTATTCTACAATAGTAACAGACAGGGGATATTCTGCCTGAACAGTGAAAAAGATGCGCAGGTGAAAATTTGTGAAATGAAATCCATCTGGAAATAAATCAGAGATTTCAGAAATCGGAATCTTAGATTTTTTCGAATATCTGTTTGACTTATGGAAACGTTATAGAAAATGAGGGATAAATAGAAATGACCACATCTATGATAAAGGGCAATCCGCTGAAGTTGATGTTACAGTTTGCGTTTCCTTTATTATTAGGAAACTTGCTGCAACAGACTTATAATATTATTGATGCTGCGATCGTAGGTCAGATTCTTGGCGCAAAAGCACTGGCAAGTGTAGGAGCCAGCAGCAGTATTCAGTTTCTGGTACTGGGATTCTGCATGGGAAGCTGTACAGGCTTTGGTGTTCCTGTAGCTAAATATTTCGGTGCGGAGAAAATAGAAAAAATGCGGGATTATATCTTTAATGGAGCTGTATTATGTGCAGGAATCGCAGTGATCCTGACGGCATTATGCAGTGTTTTATGTCCTCAGATTCTGCATATTTTATCTGTACCAGAGGACATTTATGACAATGCATATAGTTATCTGCTAATCATTTTCCTGGGGATTCCCTTTACGATTTTATATAACTATCTGTCCAGTATTTTGAGGTCAGTGGGAGACAGCAGGACACCGTTTATATTTCTGGCGTTATCTGCTGTTCTGAACATTTTTCTGGATTTATTCTGTATCGTAGTGCTGAAACTTGGATGTGCCGGAGCTGCCATTGCAACCATTTCCGCACAGGCAATCAGTGGAATCTTGTGCCTTATTTTTATTATCCGCAAAATGAAACTTCTGTGGCTCAAGAAAGAAAACAGGACAATAAAAGGGGATGCAGTAAAGGAACTTCTGGCAATGGGAATGCCTACGGGACTTCAGTTCTCCATCACAGCTATCGGAAGTATGGTTATGCAGTCTGCGAACAACGGGCTTGGAAGTACATATGTATCAGCTTTTACTGCAGCAATGAAGATCAAGCAGTTTACCATGTGTCCATTTGATGCTATCGCAACCTCTGCTTCTGTATTCTGCAGCCAAAATCTTGGAGCAGGACAGTCTGACAGGATTAAGAAAGGATTGCGCTGTGGTATTACAGTGGGAGTAGGATATGGTATTGCGGCAGGAATTTTACTGATTTTTGCAGGGCATACACTTTCTATGCTGTTTGTTGGAAAGAGTGCGGTGGCAGTTCTGGATGCCTCTGCCAAATACCTCAGATGTATGGGATTTTTCTACTGGAGTCTTGGTATTCTCAATGTTGCCCGTATGGTAACTCAAGGACTTGGATATTCAGGCAGAGCCGTTTTCTCCGGCGTAACAGAAATGATCGCCAGAACAGTTGTCTGTCTTGGATTTGTAGGAACTTTTGGCTTCACAGCCATCTGCTTCGCAGACCAGACTGCCTGGATCACAGCAACCTGCTATATTTTTCCGACATGCCTGTGGTGCATCCGAAAGTCTACAAAAATGCTTGCATCTATAGCAGTCCGAGTAAATAATGCATCATAATCCAGCCCATCAGAGTGTGAAATTCTGCGTCATATATCTTCCTTGTCTTTCGCACTCTGCTGAACTGTCTTAAATGCATTATTTATTAGGACTGCTATAAAAAAGTATGACAAAATAAGAAAACAGCTATGCAAGAGCTGCAGATAAAAATATCTGTACTCTTCATAGCTGTTTTTATGTATGGTTTATATATGGTTTATATATGGTTTATATATGGTAAAGCTATTGACTATATGGATATCAGGTTAAAAGAGCCTCTGCTCAGATGCTTTTTTATCCGTAAATGGTCCTGCGACAGTTTTGACATCTCTGTGATTTCCAAAGAAATCTTGATTAAAGATAATCGGGCTTCCGTCAGGATTTTCGTATTTCTGCTCCGGTTCGAATGCCATACCAAGTGTTTCAGTTGAGATGATACCGTCGTTTTCTTCTTTGATAATATCATACAGGTTGGTCTTCAGATACCAGCCATCTTCTTTCTCTTCAACAGAGATATTTACAGTGTGTTCTGTATCTGTGACTGCATCTGTTTCTTTTTCCCATGCACGTGCTCCATTGAAATAGAGATTGCCGGATGCCCATACAGGAAGATGATCATAATAGCAGTTGCCTGTTGTTTCAGAACCCATTCCGCAGTAACCTTCGAACTGTCTGTTCCATTCATCAAAGGTTGGATATCCGTTAAATTTGAAAGTTCCTGTGATCACATTGCAGTCATCCCACATATTTCCATTGTTACCCATAAGATCAGCCAGATCCTGCATACAAGGACGGATTGGTTTCTGAACGAAGATGTTGTTGTAGAATCTGTCATCTCCATGAAGGATGGTCATAAATCCTGCAACCTGAGTTCCGTGTTTGGTGTGATATGGAGTATATCTCGGAGATGGAATATCAGGTGCACCGTTGTCTGTACCGATACCAACAGAAACGAAGCCGCCGCAGATCAGGTTATGTACAAGGGCAACACCCTGGGTTGCAATTTTCAGTGCACGGTCAGACAGCAGGATATTGTGGTCGATTAATGTCGGACCATGGGAAACCTCAACGAAGATATCTTCTCCTACGCTTGTGACAGCGTCATCCCCTGCCTCGAAGTCATTAGGAAGAGCATTGTCATGGAAGAGATTTCCTGTAACGCGGGTTCCCTGTGCCTGCCAGTCAAGCCACAGACCACGGGTGCAGTTGTGGATATGGTTGCGGCGGAAAATAACATCGATAGCAGCATGCATTTTGATACCGCCGATCTCTGCTCCTGCCAGATTCTGCTTGTTATTAATGTGGTGGATATGGTTGTCTTCAATAACAGAGAATACGCCTCCAAGATGTCCTACAATACCTGTCTGACCGCAGTCATGGATTTCACATCTGCGCACAATATGGGAACCGATGTGTTCTTTATCCCATCCTTCATAGGAAGCCTGGCAGATGCAGTCGCGTTCTGTCTGAGTTCCGTCTTTGTATTTCCACTTTAACCATTTGTTATCATTTTCAGGCTGCAGATATTTACCAAGAGAAATACCGCTGCATTTGGATTCATAGATTTCACAGTCTTCGATGATCCATCCTTTGGACCAGTGAGGACCGACCATTCCCTCCTGATAAGCGGTAGGGGGAGCCCACTGAGTAGCAGCCTGACTGATGCGGAAACCGGAGAGAGTGATATATCCGATTCCTTCACTTTCCGGATAGAAGCAGTTTCTTCTTACACTGATCTCAACGTTTTCTTTATTGGGATCTTTTTCATGGAAGTTTGCATAAATAATTGTCTGATTATTGGCTTCATCCTGTTCTGCGTACCATGTATATACAGAGAAATCAGGATCCCATGAGATAGTACTTTTTTGTGGATTTTTAACTTTATCCAGAGTGGTTACTTCATACATGGATTTTTCATTCAGATATACATCTCCTGTATGAGCAATAAATGTAGCGATAAACCAATCTCCGGATACCAGGGTAGTAAATGGGTTATAATCACCGAAGATTCCGTTCGGAATGACTGCTTTCCATACAGTGCCTTCTACATTTTCCCAGTCTTTGACAGCTTCACTTCCTGTAATGTGCGCCTGTCCTTTTATTGCAGAACGGTAGGTGATACGCTTGTCTGCCGTTCCAGCATGAATCGGATTAACAGCTTCACGGTATAATCCCGGTGCAACGATGACTTCATCTCCCGGAAGTGCCTTTGCAGCGGCCTCCTGAATAGTTTTGAATGGATTTTCTTTTGTTCCGTATCCGGTCTGGATCACGGATGCATCAACGTAAATAATCATTATAAAAACCTCCCGGCCTTCTGGCCTGAATCCTTCTGTTTGCGGGCGAAATGCCCATAAGATATGTAATCTAGTATAGCATGTAGATATGCAGCGAAACAATGGAATCCTGTGTCGTTTTGTATGAATTTTGTGATGATTCATTACTGTTCACTGAAAACGTCGGATTCGAAAATAAGAGAACGAAAGAATTTCTGGCAAAAATCCTATAAATAGAATAAATCTTGATACTTAAAACTTAAAATAGTGAGTAAATACCGGGCTTTATTTACCAGTAACTTTTGCCTGCATATTACATAGATTTTGATGTAAATACTCTGCAGATGATATATTATAAAAAATACAAATATTTTCAGAAAGTGCAGGCTATCATGAATAAAAAGAAATCAAAGAATAAAAAACAGGATAAGCAGAGTGAGAAGCCGGTTCCGAGGAAAAAGGAAGAGGAGCAGACAGAAGGAACTGGTAGAAATTCAGCTCAGAACCCTTGCTATGGATTACTGGTCTGTACTGGAATATCATATATATACTGCCTGGATTTCAAAAACAAAAATCCAGGCAGTTATTTTAATACCAGCGTGTCATTGGCAGATCATTATTGATTCCTTTAGTCATCAGAATCTGGTGCAGATCAATAATTCCGTTATGGAAGGTTGCAGCACATGCTGACAGGTAAAGTTCCCACATACGCAGGAAGGATTCATCAAACATGGTCTTTTCCTTTTCTATATTCTCACGGAAATTCTTTTCCCAGTGGAGCAGAGTTTTATTGTAATGCAGACGCAGATTTTCAATGTCCAGAGTGTGGAAATTGTCCTCTGCCATATGATTCAGGATTTCTCTCAGACTGGGAACAGTTCCGCCTGGAAAGATATATTTCTTGATCCATGGATCACCCGGATGTTCTTTCAGTGCACTGATAAAATGAAGCAGGAATAATCCGCCCGGTTTCAGAACTTTCTCTACACAGTCAAGGAAGAGCTGATAATTGTCACGGCCAACATGTTCTAGCATTCCCACACTGACTACCCGGTCAAACTGATAGTCATGCTTTGGCAGATCACGGTAATCCATCAGTTCCACTGTAAGATAATCTTCCAGGCCCTGATCTTTGATGCGCTTCTGGAATTCTGTATATTGTTCGTGGCTTAAAGTGATTCCTGTACCATGTACTTTGTATTTTTTAGCAGCCTCAATCAGCAGAAAACCCCATCCGCAGCCGATATCAAGAAGACTCATACCTTCTTCCAGATGCAATTTTTTCAGAATATAATCTACTTTATTGACCTGTGCCTGATATAAAGAGTCATCGTCATGAATGAAGTAGCCACAGGAATAACTCATGGTTTCGTCCAGCCATAATTTATAAAAATCATTTCCGATATCATAGTGGCTGGTGACTTCCTTTTCCTGATTTTTTTTGGATGTAGAACTGAACATGATCTTTTTCAGAGCAGATTCATTGGTAGAAAATTTGCTCATCTGTCCCAGAAAATGATCCAGTGCCTCGTAAAGATTTCCTTCAATATCCAGATCTCCCCGCATATAAGCCTCGCCTAATGCCAGGGAAGTGCTTTTTAGCAGCTCGGCCAGAGGAATTGTTTCCTTAAAATTTACTGTAAATGTGGGTTCTCCCTCTCCGATTGGATATTCGGAATTCTTGAACTTTACCAGAAATGGATAGTCCGTAAAGCGTTCAAGGAATTGCACCATTGCTTTTTCTTCAGCCTTTTCTCCTAATGTCTCAAACATAATATACCTCCTTTAACACAAAACTATGATACACCTTTGGGGGTGCTTATCGTCAAGGGGAGAATTAAACAAAGATATCTGGGAAATTGGTCAGACTTGTAGCAGAATAATGGAAATAGAAGAAGAAACAAAAAGTTCACAAAAAACATCTTGACCATCAAAGAAACACAAGTTATAATCCTGTCTTTGACAGTTACTAAACAAAAAAATTGCTGTACCTCTTGATTTTACTGAGGTTCGGCGATTTTTTGTGTTGTTTTGGAATATAGTATTTTATTCCCGGCCTTTTCATCGTTCTTAGTTTATCCAAGATCGTTTCGTAGCTGATGGCATTTTCCAGGTCTCTTTCAAGGTAACGATATATCACTAATGCAAGGAAACAGATAAGGAAATGGGCTTTTATGCGTATATCGTCTTGAAGAAAAAATGGTTTTGTTTCAAAATCAGTTTTCATTATACGGAAACATTTCTCGATTTCCCATATGTCGATATTTTAGAAATGCCGATAAATTTTCTATAAGATTCCATGCCTGACCCAATGTCAGGCACAAGTAATGAACTATCGGCATTTATTTCAATCCACAAAGCCGCTTGATAGTATCTTCGTCATTGGCATACTTGAACATCACATCATCCTTAAAGATGGAACTGTCACTATCGCTAAGTTTATACCGTGTCTTCATCATCAACATCGCTTATCTCATAGATTGTCTCATACTCATCAAATGAAATACTATAATAATGACTGATTACGTCTCTATAGTGAGAAATGCCGATATATTTACAAAGTCTTATAAATCCAATATTTCAGAAAGTCAAAAATCGGCATTTCTAAAATATCGGCATAATATTCCAACGACCTTCGCTGACTTTTAAGATATCTTTTACGTCATCGTCTAAGAGGTCTGTAGTTACTGCATACATCCCATCATATAAGGCTTCCTGTTCGATCTTTTCTGTGTCCAGATAATTGTGGATCTTTGCAGTTTCTCCATCTTCAGTTGCTGCGACTTTCCCTATGAATCGAGCAGGATCATTCGGATTCCTACGTTCCTTCTTTATCGTACCGGTGCTGAGCATTTTTTCAGCACGTTCTATCTGGGCATCTCAAACGGATTTCTGATATCTTGCATACTGTGGTTTTAAAGAAGTTTGTTTATTTGCATTTCCCTTATTGTTAATATAGCTTTTGGCAATATAAAAGGATTCCGAATTTTTTGATTTTGATGTAGTTACTTTCATGGAAAATCCCTCTACACACTTCTGAAAATAATGCTATATAATACTATAAAATAAAGCAAAAAATTTGACATAAAAAAGCAGGTACCATAAGGACTGCAAGCATTTTTTCTTATATTCAACTGTCAAACTCCCGTGTTCACTGACAATGTCGGATTCTGATTTTTTTCTGACAGTTTTTTGCGATTTTCTAAGAAATATGATATAATATAACATTATATAATGTTTGCATATGGAAGGAGTCATCAATGAGTTTGGATAAAAAATCACAGTTACCATTATATGCTCAGTTAATGAAAGAGATAAAAGATCAGATTCGAAAGGGAACATATAAGGAGGGAGATCAGATTCCCACAGAAGGAGAATTATCCGCTGCCTATCAGGTCAGCAGGATTACAGTGCGCAGAACAATTGAAGAGTTATGCTCTCAGGGATTTCTTGTAAAAAGACAGGGAAAAGGAACTTTTGTGGAAATACCCAAAATATATCGTAAAATAGAAAATGATAACAACATGAGTTTTTCTGAAGCGTGTCGTTCAAATGGAAGAAAGCCGTCTTCACATATCATTTCCTGTCATATTATGGAAATGCAGGAATGGCAGCAGGATTTTTTTAAACCTGAACATACTAAGATATATCACATAGAACGAATTTTGTCAGCCGATAACTTGCCGATTATTTATGAACATATTTATATTCCAACCGATTTTCTTCCAGATTTTCAGGTGGAAAAGCTGGAAAATGGATCTCTTACACGTCTTCTCAATAAAGAATATCATATGAAAGAATCTGAAAAAGCGAGAAGTACAGTAGAAGTCAGTACAGTTTCTCAACCAGTGGCAGGATACCTTAGAATGAATGAAGGAGAACCTGTTATGATTCTGGCAAGCTATATTAATAATGAAAAAGAAGAACCTTTATATATCAGTTATGAAATTATTGCTGGTTCACGTTACAAAATTTCCATATAGACAACGAAAATGTAATATTAATAGATGGTGAAGAACCGTTTAAACACGAAAGGTTATATTGAATAAAAAGAAGGATTTCAAATCTTGTTTTCAGCACAGAAATATACTCTGAAAATGAGAAACGGAAATCCTTTTTTTGTGTGTTATAGACAAAAAAATAAAGAATAAAATATCAAGAATTCACAAAGTTATGATTTGCCCAAAAGATCATATTGTATTATGACGTTATATGATGATATAATACAAACCAAGAAAGGAGGACGTGATAAATGAAAAAAAGATTTTCAAAAGTGATTATTGCAAAACATCTTTTTGACGGTATAAATGAGAAAGATTACGAAGGATATCTGTGTTTAAGTGGAAATCATATTGTCGAAAAAAAAGCAGGAAAACCTGAAAAAGATATTTTGAATCAGGCACAGGAAGTTCTTAATTTCAGGGATGAACTGGTTATGCCGGGAATTACAGATACTCATACATTTTTTACCGGATATGCAATTTATCATGTAGGAGCAGATTTTTCGAAAGTGACAGATAATGAAGAGGGATGCTGTATTCTGAGAAAATATGAGCAGAAGAGACATCCGGAGGGAGCATTACTGGGGCATGGATGGAATCCGGAGATGTGGGACAGGCAGAACGGAGAAGAAATGCTGGAAGAGAAATTTCCAAATAAAGCGGTGATCATTTTTTCGGCAGATCGTTCCTGTTGTATTATGAATCAGAAAGCCAGAAATATTTATCAGTTTTCGGCAGAAACATGTTATCCGGAAAGCTATTACCGCATCATGAGAGAATATCTGAATGACCGGGAATTTATTAAAAAGGAATTTTCAGATTATATGAAAATGATGAATTCCAGAGGGGTAACTACTGTAAAGGAAATGGGATTTGATGACTTCTATGGATTTACAGATTATCTTAAAGAACTGGAAGATTCTGAAGATCTTAATCTGAGAACCTTCTTTATGTCACAGCCTGTAGGTGAAGGAATGAATCTTGTTTATGCCCGCAGAATGAGAGAGCAGTTTACAGGAAATAAGATTCGTTTCAGTGGTTTTAACCGGATGACTGATGGTACGATTGCTTCTTATAAGGGTGATTTAAAAGAGCCATATGAAAATCAGGATTTCTGCTGTAAAGATCCGGTTCCATATGAAGAAATTGAAAAAGACGTTCTGGCAGCAGATGCAGAAGATTTCAGATGGTCTTTACATGCACAGGGAGATGGTGCAGTAGGAAAAATTACAGAAATTTATCAGAAATGCAAGAAGGTTCAGGGAAAGCTGAAAAACAGACATGCAATTACAGATATGGAGTTTACAGATCCAAAGGATTTGGAAATCCTTGGTCGGATTGGGGTAACAGCAGAATTATATTTTCAGATTATGTCACTGGATCCGGCAGATGTGCTGATTAATAATATTAAACAGACGATAGGTACAGAGCGTGGAAAATATTACTGGAACCGCCGTAAAATGCAAGACAGTGGAATGAATTTAAGTGGTGCCACAGATTTACCGTTACTGCTTACCAGTATACCGGAATCTATCTATTATTCCTGTGGAGGATACATGGATGGACGTGCTGAAGCATTTCAATCAGAAAATACTCTTACTGTACCGGAACTTCTGAAAGCATGGACAATCGGTGGACAGAAAAATCTGGGTATGGAAGAAGTGCTTGGAACGTTAGAAGAAGGGAAACTGGCAGATATTACTGTGTTTGACAGAAATTTACTTGAAATTAATCCGGTAGATGCCAGGGATGCAAGGGTTGTAATGACAATCATGGACGGAAGAACCGTTTTTACAGAAAATAGTCAGACAGAAAAAAACTGATCTGACAGAAAACAATAAGAAAAGGGGAAGGTAAAATGGAAGAAAAGAAAAAATTCAAACTTCATATGCCACATGTGCTCACATTGATTTTTTTCCTGATAATTGTAGTGGCAATACTTACATGGATTCTTCCAAGTGGTGAGTTTGAACGAAAGGTAATGGAAACTTCTGCAGGAGAAAGAAGTGTAGCAGTAGCAGGAACTTATCATTCGGTAGATAAAGTTCTTGAAGATGGAACAAATTTAAGACAGGGAATTGCTCAGGTACTTATGGCACCTGGAAAAGGAATTCAACAGATGGTAGAGGTTCTTGCATTTGTCTTTATTATCGGCGGTGTATTTCAGATTATGGCCAAGACTAATGCACTGAATATGGGAATTCAGAAGATTGTGAAAAAACTTGGAGCAAAAGAAATTCTGATCATACCGATTCTAATGGTTCTTTTTGGATTGGGTGGAAGTACCTTTGGAATGTCAGATGAGTTGATTCCATTTTATTTATTGATCATGCCAATTATGTTTGCAATGGGATATGATTCCATGACTACTTTTATGACAGTCTGCTTATCTGCAACAGTTGGTTATGCTGCATCTACAGTAAATCCATTTTGTGTATTGATTGCACAGGGCATTGCCGGGATTCAGGGAAATCCACAGCTGGTATTTAGAATGCTCCAGTTTGTGATTATGATGGCTTTGGTTATTGCTTTTGTAACCTGGAGAGCATTTAAGATTAAGAAAAATCCTGAAAAGTCTATTACGTATCAGGATGATTTGCTCAAGAAAAAAGAAATGAATACGGATATTGATTTTAATCAGGAAATGACAATTCGTCAGAAGCTGGTGCTCCTCACTTTTGTAATCGGAATGGTTATAGTGGTAGTAGGACTTGTAAAAAATGGCTGGTATATGAATGAATTATCCATGTGTTTTCTGGGAATGGGAATCCTGATGGGAATCTTTGGTGGTATGAATGAAACAGAAATAGCAGAAGAGTTTATCAATGGCGTAAAGGATATTGCATTTGCAGCTATGGTAATTGGTTTTTGCAGTGGAATCATGGTAATTGCGCAGGATGGAATGATTATTGATACTATTTTAAATGCATTAAGTGGACTGGTAGAAAAATCCAATAATGTTGTTTTCTCGGCAGTGATGTATGTGGTTCAGTCTTTACTGACATTGTTAGTACCGTCCTCCTCAGGACTGGCAGCATTATCTATGCCAATCATGGCACCTTTATGTGACCTTCATGGTGTAAATCCGGAAGCGGCAGTTACAGCTTTACAGTATGGAAATCAGTTGACAAACCTTATGAGTCCAGTAGCAGGAACAACAGTAGCGGGGCTTGCAATCTGCAAGATTTCATTTGGACAGTGGTGGAAAACTATCTGGAAAATGTTTTTGATCATGGCTGTTATAGCAATTGTATTCTGTACAATTTCAGCAGGATTATAGAAAACTATAAAATAAAAAATATAAATAAAAGGAGATTATTAAAATGAACAGACCAGAAGAATTAATCAAAAAAATCTATGAAGAGCAGGGACAGATTAAAGATGTATTTTTTACAGCATGTGGAGGTTCTTTAGTGGATCTTTATCCGGGATTCTATTTTATCAATGCAGAATCAGAAACTATGCACTCTCATTGGCTTACAGCAAAAGAGTTGATTGTATCCCCATCCAAATTTCTGAAAAAGGGTGCACTTGTAATTCTTTGCTCTCATGGTGGTAATACAAATGAAACTGTAAATGCAGCGAAACTTGCCAAAGAACGTGGTGCAGCAGTGATTACTATGACACATAATCCAAATTCTATCTGTGCACAGGAAGATATGAATCCAGTCGTATATAGCTGGGAAGATGATACAAATGAAAAAGAAAGACCGCAGGGAATTGTAATGCGTGTTCTTAATGAACTGATGAAGTTACAGGAGCCATCTTATACAAAATATGAAGCTGTACTGGATGGACTTGAAAAAGCTGACGGTATTGTCCGTGCAGCAGTAAAGAAAGTACAGAACCGTACATGGGTATTTGCTGAGAAATATTTTGAAGAGCCGTTCCTTTATATTATGGGCTCTGGTGCTTCTTATTCACAGGCATATGGTTTCTCTATCTGTTCTCTTCAGGAAATGCAGTGGATGGATTGCTGCTATCTGCATTCCGGTGAATATTTCCATGGGCCATTCGAATGCACAGATGAAGACCATCTCTACATTCTTCTTATGGGAACAGGTGCAGCCAGAGTTATGGATGAACGAGCACTTACTTTCCTGAAAAAATACGGAAAGAAATATGAAGTAATTGATGCTAAGGAACTTGGAATTGATGCAATTGACGAAAGCGTAAATGAATACTTCTGCCCAATGGTATTCTATGCAATGTCAGTAGCATATCGTACAGGTTTACAGGACAAGAGAAGACATCCTCTTGATATGAGAAGATACATGGGTGTTGTAGAATATTAATATTCTTTCGTAACAAGTCTGGCAGATATGAATCTGCCAGATGAAAAAGGAGAAGAAAAATGGTAAAGTATAATACAAAAGTACTGGGATTTGGTGATAATGTAGTTGATCTGTATGAACATTCTCATATGATGTATCCAGGCGGGAACTGTGTAAATCTGTGTGCATATTCCAAAATGTTTGGTGTAGAGAGAGCTGCATATATGGGATATTTTGGAAGTGATGACATTGCAGAATTTGTAATTTCAGTATTAAATGAACTTGGAATTGAAACTGTAAAGTGCAAACAGTTGGTAGGAGAAAACGGATGGTCTAAATGTACACTTCGTGATGGAGACCGTATATTTGGGGATTATAATGAAGGTGGAGTAAGAGGAAAGACTCCGTATATTCTTGACCGTTTTGACCTTGAATATATGAAAGAATTTGATTTTGTGCATACGGGAAATTATTGCTATACAGAATCACAGCTGAAAGTTATGAAAGAGGCTGGTATAAAAATTTCCTTCGATTTTTCTGATGACTCTTCCAAAGAATATTATGAAAAATATGCACCATACATTACATATGCATTTTGTTCTTTTGACGGAGATGATGAAGCAGCAAAAGAACATCTGAAATTTATTCATTCCCTGGGACCGGAGTTGGTATCTCTTACCAGAGGTTCTAAAGGCTGCATTATGTATGATGGTGAACAGTTTTATACACAGCCGGCAACACTTATTGACAATGTGGTAGATACAATGGGTGCCGGAGATTCTTTTCTGACCTCTTTTATGGATTGTTATATTGATCAGCTGAAAAGAGGAACTGACAGACAGGAAGCAATCCGTACTTCTTTAAAAGAAGCTTCTAAATTTGCAGCACATGTATGTACACTCAATGGTGCTTTTGGATACGGAAAACCATACGAGGATTAGAAATATAATATATAGAGTGAATGACAAAGAGGAGAAAATATATGCTGTACCATGGAAATGCAATGGATTACATATATGAGACTCCTGATATCCTGCAATACATATTGGAAAATAAGAAGGAAATTCTTGAGGACAGCAACAGAGTGCTGAAAGATAAGAAAATATCAGAAATTTACCTGACAGGTTCAGGATCTTCTTATAATGCAGCAGTAGCTGTAGCCGATTTTGCAAAGAAATTACTGGGTATACGGGTTACACCTGTATACCCAGTAATGCTTATAGAGGATTATGAACTTATTTCAAAAAGCGCAGTGGTAACAGGAATTTCACAACAGGGAACCAGTGCAGCAGTCATAAAGGCACTGGATGATGTTAGAGAGCGCGGCATTGTCACAATTTCAATGACCGGTGAATATGATACGGAAATTACCAGACATGCAGATGCTAACATATATATTGAATGTGGTTATGAAGATGCTGGTGCAACAACCAAAGGTTTTACGGCAACAGTATTGACTTTGATGATATGGATTATTGATACTGCCGAAAGCATTGGAAGGATTACAGAAAAAGAAGCTGAAAACTATAAAAAGCGAATAGATGTTGTAATAAAGAATATGAAAAATATTCTGCAGATAAGCAAACTCTGGTGCTCAGAAATATCAGAGAAACTAAAAGATAATGAAGATATGATACTTATTTCCGGTAATAAAATGAGGAGTTTGCTACTGGAGGGAATATTAAAATTTTCTGAGACCTGCAGATTTCCGGTGAGGGGATATGAGGCAGAAGAATTTATGCATGGTATGTATAATGCTGTCACTTCAAAAACTAACTTTTTATATATTTTTCCACCTAATGGTTATGAAAGAAATCGAATGGAAAAATTGTTCGATTATTATACAAAGCAGGGTTACTGTTTATTTGGGATTAATTCCAAACAGGTAGATGAAAATATAAAATATATACTGAACTGTAAATTTACAGACGATCCTGAGTTTTCAATTCTGGAATATATTCTGCCTGTACAAATGTTGTTTGTTATGACATCACGGGCAAGAAAGATAGATTTGAATATTCCGTCAGATCCTGATTTTCATAGATATATGGGTAGTAAACTGGAAAAATAGGAAAGTGAAATTATATGGGTATTATTGAGCTGTGAACAGGTAACAGAAGAAAGCATGGAGGATAAAATGGAGAAATTAATCAACAGAGAACAATTGGCAGGTATGAATATTCATTATTTATTTTATTCATTGGAATATTTTCTTGATGCACAAAAAGAAGCCGGATTTAAAACAATTGAGTTATGGCCTGGAACACCGCATTTCTTTTTAAGCTATATAGAATATTCTGACTGTAAACATGTCAGAAAACTTCTTGATGAAAGAGATTTGACTGTGAAGGTGATTACACCGGAAAATTGTACATACCAATATCAGTTCGCTGCACAGGAAAAAGAGCAGTTTGAAAAAAGTATGGCATATTTTAAGAAAGCTCTGGATGCCGGTGAAGAATTGGGTGTAGAAACAATGGCAATCAATTCAGGATGGGGATATTGGAATGAAGACAGGGAGGAAGCCTGGAAACGTTCAAGGGAAATGCTGTCTGTTCTGGCAGAATATGCCAAAACAAAAAATATCCGACTGGCAATGGAATCTCTTCGTCCGCAGGAATCCAACCTTGCTACTACGGTATATGATGTAAAAAGAATGCTGGATGAAGTAAATCATCCAAATCTGAAAGCGATGATTGATACCACAGCAATGGGAGTTGCCGGTGAAACAATTGATCAATGGTTTGATATACTTGGAGATGATATTATCCACATGCATTTTATTGATGGAAATCCTTATGGTCATCTGATTTGGGGGGATGGAACGCATAATCTTGAGGAGTTTCTGAAGGCAATCAATCGTCATGGATATAAGGGATATCTGGGACAGGAAATTACAGAATTTGACTATTTTAAAGATCCGGCTAGGGCAGATAAACAGAATATGAAAGCATATGAAACATTTATACGCTAAAACTCACATTATAGGAGACCAGCTATGAGTGATAAAATGAGAATAAAAATTTTTTCATGCATCATGCTTACTCTGTTTTTCTTATGTGCATGTAGAACGCAGAGTGTCTATGCTAAGGAAAAGATAACTGTCGGAACGAATGCAGAATATGCACCGTTTGAATATCTGGACAGTGATGGAAATCTCACGGGTTTTGATTATGAACTTCTGGAAGCAATTGCCCAAGAAGAAAATCTGGAATTGGAATGGAAAGATATGCCCTTTGATTCTTTGGTTGGTTCTATGGAAACCGGAAATATTCAAATTATTGCGGCAGCGATAGGACCAACAAAAGAAAGGGAAAAAAGTGTAGATTTTTCGGATGTTTATTATACGGGATCCCAGAGTATTGTAAGCAGTCAGAAAACACCTTTGTATGATTTTGCTGGATTATCCGGGAAAAGAGTAGCAGTTTTGGAAGGATCCCAGAGTGATTTCATTGTATCCGGAGAGAATACAGACTATGGTGTTGTTGAAAATGCAACAGTTGTCCGCTTTAAAAACGCTGCAAGTGCAGTAATGGAACTGAAAAACGGAGGTGTAAATGCTGTCTTAATTGATACTATTATGGCAGAGATTTACTGCAGACAGAATGATGATATTGTTTATCAGAAAGTGGATGGAACGGAAGAGGATACAGTGTATTGTATTGAAAAAGGAAATACAGAACTTTTAAATACAGTAAATAAGGGACTGAAAAAGTTAAAAGATAATGGAGAATATGACCAGATTTATGAAAAATTTTTCTCAGGAGAAAATGATACAACGCAAGTTCAGATAGCAGATAACACAGGAATAATTGGAACTTTCAAATTTATTTTTCTGCAGGATAACCGTTGGAAATATTACCTGAATGGACTACAGGTTACGCTCCTGGTTTCAATCATGTCAGTACTTTTGGGAACTGTGATTGGATTAATGGCAGCAATGATAAAATTGAATGCCGATCGTAAGAAAAAAGAAACTGTATTGTCGAGGATTATCCATATATATGTAGATGTGATTCGTGGAACCCCTTCGGTATTACAATTGATGATCGTGTATTTTGCTGTCTTTCATAGCCGGTTGGGATATGTGGCAGCAGTTGTGAGCTTCGGGATTAACAGTGGTGCCTACGTGTCTGAGGTGATACGTGCCGGAATTATGGCAGTTGATAAAGGACAGCAGGAAGCCGGAAGATCTCTGGGACTTGGATATAAAGATACAATGAGATTTATTATTATTCCACAGGCTTTAAAAAATATTCTGCCTGCAATGGGAAATGAATTTATACAGTTGATTAAGGAAACTTCCATTTTGGGATATGTAGGTATTATGGATCTTACCAAAGCTTCTAGTTATGTTTCATCAAGAACCTATCAGATGTTTATACCATTGATAACTGCTGGAATTATGTATTATCTGATTGTGAAAATACTCTCTATATTTCTCGAAAAGATGGAAAGGAGAATGAGACAAAGTGATTAGTGTACATAATCTGAAAAAATCTTTTGGAAATGTGCAGGTTCTCAAGGGTATTAATATAGAAATACGAAAAGGTGAATGTGTCTGTATTATTGGCCCTTCAGGATCTGGAAAATCTACTTTTTTGAGATGCCTGAATCTTCTGGAGGTACCAGATGAAGGAGAAATTATTATAGAAGGGGAGCGCATTCTGGAAAAAAGGAAAGATATTGATAAATATCGAGAAAATGTAGGAATGGTATTTCAGCATTTCAATTTATTTCCAAACATGACAGTGCTGAAAAATATAACTCTTGCACCTGTAAGATTAGGAAAATGGAAAAAAGAAGAAGCGGATGAAAAAGCAATAGGACTGTTAAAAAGAATTGGGTTGGAGAAGAAAGCACTGTCTTATCCATCAAAGCTTTCCGGAGGTCAAAAACAAAGGGTTGCGATTATAAGAGCACTGGCTATGAATCCTGAAATTCTTTTATTTGATGAACCAACTTCAGCATTAGATCCTGAAATGGTAGGAGAAGTACTTGATGTAATGAAGAAATTGGCAGGAGAGGGAATTACAATGCTTATAGTTACCCATGAAATGGGATTTGCCAGAGAAGTGAGTGACAGGGTATTGTTTTTTGATCAGGGAGCTATATTAGAAGACGGTTCTCCAGAAGAAGTATTTGAAAAGCCACAACATAAGAGAACGAAAGAATTTCTTGCGAAAGTTTTATAAAATTCGAGTTACAAAAAGAAGATAGTGTTATGGTTGGTGTAATGTAAAAAACAAAAAATTCACAAAAAACATCTTGACCATCAAAGAAACACAAGTTATAATCCCCTATATAAAAATTTTCGTACAAAGAGCAGACAATGGGGTCTGAGAAAGAATCCCATTGCCTGCTCTTTTTTGTGTACTGCGAGGATTTTTATTACTGTTCACACACCACTATCCCGCGAGGTGTTTTGGCATGAATACGCCAAAATCCCGAGACATACAAGCCAAAATTCCATTGCCGCAGGCAATCTGGAATGAATTTTGGCTACGTTACTGAGAACGGAGTGAACAGTAACAGATTTTTGCATATTATAATCCGCACAATTCGAGAGGAGGAATATCATGAGGCTGAATCCCAAAGAACAGGAAAAATTAATGCTTCATATGGCAGGAAATCTTGCAAAAGAGAGAAAGGAAAGAGGTCTGAAACTGAATTACGTGGAGGCACTTGCGTATATCAGTTCTGAACTCCTGGAGCTTGCAAGAGATGGTAAAACAGTAGTAGAGCTGATGCAGCTTGGAACCAAAATCCTTACAAAGGATGACGTAATGGACGGTGTTGCTGATATGATCGGTGAAGTTCAGGTAGAGGCAACATTCCCGGATGGAACCAAGCTTGTGACAGTACATAATCCAATTCAGTAAGGAGGAGAATGAGCATGAAGATCGGTGAAATTATGGCCGCAGATCGTGAGATCACACTTAATGAAGGCAAGAAAACAGTGACAGTAACAGTGGCAAACAAAGGCGACAGACCGGTTCAGGTCGGTTCTCATTTTCACTTCTTTGAAGTAAATAAATGCCTTTCTTTTGACAGGGAAAAAGCCTATGGATATCATCTGGACATTCCTTCAGGAACATCTGTAAGATTTGAGCCGGGTGAAGAAAAAGAGGTTCAGCTTACAGAAATAGGCGGCAGACAGAGAGTATTCGGACTGAATGATCTCACCCGTGCCCAGGCAACTGACGATACAAAAGCAGCATCCATGGAAACTGCGAAATTAAAAGGATTTCTGTAAGGAGGGACAATAATGAGTACAAAAATTTCCGGAAGCAAATATGCGGCAATGTATGGCCCGACTACAGGAGATAAGGTACGTCTGGCAGATACAAGCCTTGTGATCGAGGTAGAAAAAGATTATACAACCTATGGAGACGAAGTAAAGTTCGGCGGCGGCAAGACAATCCGTGACGGTATGGGACAGTCTGTAAAAACCTGCAGCAAAGACGGAGATCTGGATTTGGTAATTACCAATGCATTGATCGTAGACTCTACAGGAATCGTAAAAGCAGATATCGGTATCAAAGACGGCAAAATCGCAGGAATCGGTAAAGCCGGAAATCCGGACATCATGGATGGCGTCACACCTGGAATGACAGTGGGTGCATCTACAGAAGCACTTGCAGGAGAGGGAATGATCGTAACTGCAGGTGGAATTGATACCCATATCCATTTCATCAGTCCGCAGCAGATCGACTGTGCATTATACAGCGGTGTAACTACTATGATCGGTGGTGGTACAGGCCCTGCAGACGGTACAAATGCGACTACCTGTACACCTGGACCATGGAACTTAAAAATGATGTTAAAGGCAGCCGAGGAATACCCGATGAACTTAGGCTTCCTTGGAAAGGGTAACTGCTCAGACGAAGCTCCTCTCATTGAGCAGGTCAAGGCCGGAGCTATGGGACTGAAGATTCATGAGGACTGGGGTGCAACACCTGCAGTTATCAATCACTGTCTGAATGTGGCAGATGAATATGATGTACAGGTTGCCATCCATACAGACACATTAAATGAAGGTGGATGTGTGGAAGATACACTTGCAGCCATCGGCGGCAGAACTATCCATACTTATCATACAGAGGGTGCAGGCGGTGGACATGCACCGGATATCATCCGCGCAGCAGCAGCTCCGAACGTACTGCCATCCTCCACAAACCCTACAATGCCATATACAGTAAACACTTTGGATGAGCATCTGGATATGCTGATGGTCTGCCATCACCTTGACAAGAGAATTCCGGAAGATGTTGCATTTGCAGATTCCCGAATCCGTCCTGAGACAATTGCAGCAGAGGATGTTCTTCATGATATGGGTATCTTCAGTATGATGAGCTCTGACTCTCAGGCTATGGGACGTGTAGGTGAGGTTATCACACGTACCTGGCAGACAGCAAGCAAGATGAAAGATGAGAGAGGTGCACTTCCGGAAGATGCAGGACACGATAATGACAACTTCCGTGTAAAACGTTATATCTCCAAATATACCATCAACCCGGCGATCACACATGGTATTTCCCAGTATGTGGGCTCTGTGGAAGAAGGTAAATTTGCAGACCTCGTTCTCTGGAATCCAGTATTCTTTGGTGCAAAACCGGATATTATCATCAAAGGCGGTATGATCATTGCATCTAAGATGGGCGATGCAAATGCATCCATTCCGACAACACAGCCGGTTCTCTATCAGCCAATGTTTGCAGCTCATGGAAAAGCTAAGAATGAAGCTTGCCTGACCTTTGTATCCCAGGCTGCCATGGATGAGAATGTAAAAGAGAAATACGGTCTTGAGAAAACTGTAGTACCTGTAAAGGGATGCAGAAATATCAGCAAAAAAGATATGGTATTTAACGACAGAACACCGGAACTGACAGTAGATCCGGAGACATATAAGGTCACTGTTGACGGTGAAGAGATCACTTCCAAACCGGCAGAGAAACTTCCGCTGACACAGCTTTACAGTCTGTTCTAAACAACTTTAAACCATTACATTCTGGTTATCTGATCATAAAAATGATATTCGCAGGACTGTTATTTATGGAGTTTTGTGAGAACTTTTATAAGAACTTACCAAACGATATAATGACAGTCCTGTCAGTATAAAATTCTGATTTTTATATGAAAATAAGCTGGATTTATTCATCTTGTTATGCGTGTTGAATAAAAGTATTTCCACTTACGAAATATAAACAGAAAAATATATTGAAGAAGCAGGAGAGGAGAGAATATTATGTTAGGAGTTTGTCTTTTATTCGTAGGAATCGTACTGATCAACAACGGTATGTGTTCTTTATATAATGTAGACGGAAAATCAACCGCCATCATGAACATCTTTACAGGTGGTCTTTCTTTATTTATTAACTTTGTCAATCTGGTGCAGGGCAATTATTATGCAGCAGGAACAGGATTACTGTTCTGCTTTACCTATCTTTTCGTAGCCCTGAGTAAATTCCTGAAAGCAAGTCCGATCCCATTTGCATGGTTTTCTACTTTTGTAGCCATCAATGCGGTGATCTTCGGTACAATCGAGGGATTTACAGGAAGCACTGCACTGGGAATCACACCGGATCTGCGTTGGGCAGCAATCTGGTATCTGTGGGCAATTCTCTGGGGAACTGCTTTCGTAGAAGATATCTGCGGAAAAAAACTTGGGAAATTCGTTCCATATCTTCAGGTATTTGAAGGAATCGTAACTGCATGGATACCTGGAGTTATGATGTTGCTTCAGATTTGGTAAAAAATAAATCTGATAAGAAATTTTTATCGGATTCAGGAGGTCGAAAATAATGCTGTGTGAACAGGTTTTGGGAAAGCTTCATGACTTTGATACTACAGGAAAAACCATAGAATATGTAGATATTGAATGGCACGAAGCATTCAAGAAAATACATAAAAAAACAACAGACAAAGGAACAGAAGTGGGAATCCGCATGGATGATTCCATTCTCGCCAGAGGTCTGTATCAGGATGATGTGATCTACGCAGATGATGAGAAGCTTGTAGTGGTAAATACACCGCCATGCGAAGTTATCCGTGTTTCTCTGACTCACGGACATGAGAAAATGTCTGCAAAGGTCTGCTACGAAATCGGCAACAGACACGCACCGCTTTTCTGGGGAGAGAATGATACGTTTATCACGATCTATAATGAGCCAATGTTTGTTATGCTTCAGAAAATCCATGGAGTTCAGGCGGAGAAAGAAGTGCTGAAGCTGGATTTTGACAGGAGAATTTCTGCAAGTATTCATAATCATCATCACTAAATTTATCTGGATAATCAATATGCAAATGAATTATTATGGAGGTTCTTCATGTCAGAAAAACAATTTTATTTACTGCAGGTAAATGATGCGTTATTTCCAATCGGAGGCTATTCTCATTCACAGGGACTGGAGACTTATATCCAGCGGGGAATTGTCCACGATGTAGACACAGCCAGAGAATATATTACGCACAAAATCAAATGGAATCTTGCATACACAGAGCTTCTGGCAGCCAGACTAGCCTATGAAGCGGCTGAGAAAAAAGACCTGAAAGAACTTCTATATCTGGAAGAACTTCTGGAAGCATCAAGAATTCCTATGGAGCAGAGAGAGGCAGCCAGAAAAATGGGTTCCCGTTTCGCAAAAACCATTGAGAAACTTGGATTATCCATCAGTGAAAACGGGATTTTCAGAGAATATCTGGATGCACGAAAAGGAAAAGCAGTAAATCATTGCTGTATTTACGGAGTTTTCTGCGCAGAAATGCAGATTCCGCTGGAGAAAGCCTTAACGCATTATCTCTATGCACAGACCTCAGCTATTGTGACAAACTGTGTAAAAACAATTCCATTGAGTCAGACATCCGGGCAGCAGCTGCTAAGTGGCTGTTATGGAGAATTTGACGAGATATTAAAAGATGTGATGACAAGAAGTGAAGAAGATATGTGTCTCTCTGCGCCGGGATTTGATATCAGAGGAATCCAGCATGAGAAACTCTATTCCAGGTTATATATGTCGTAGTTTGAATCTGACATTAGTTTTTCCAGGCTAAAATGTGAATAGAAATAGAATCATGTGCATAATATGAAATCTTAAAAATTTATATGTGGAAAATTAGCGAACAGATTATAAGAAGCTATCAACAAGTAAAGTAGAAAAGAGGAAATCGGTATGTCATATGTAAAAATCGGAGTTGCCGGACCTGTAGGTTCCGGAAAAACAGCACTTATTGAAGCATTGTCAAGAAAGATGGCAAAAGATTACAGCATCGGCGTCATCACAAACGATATTTATACAAAGGAAGACGCACAGTTTCTGGCAAAGAACAGTGTTCTTCCGGTAGAGCGTATCATTGGTGTGGAAACAGGCGGCTGTCCTCATACAGCGATCCGCGAAGACGCTTCCATGAATCTGGAAGCAGTAGATGAGATGATGGAGCGTTTCCCTGATATTGAACTTCTTTTCATCGAAAGTGGTGGAGATAATCTGTCTGCAACATTCAGTCCGGAACTGGTAGATGCAACCATCTTCGTCATTGATGTAGCAGAAGGAGATAAGATTCCACGTAAAGGCGGTCCTGGAATCACACGCTCTGATCTCCTTGTCATCAACAAGATCGACCTGGCTCCATATGTAGGTGCAAGTCTCGAAGTAATGGAAAGAGACTCCAGAAAAATGCGCGGTGACAGACCATTCCAGTTCACAAATATCCGCGGAGATGAGAACGTGGATAAAGTAGTGGAATGGATTAAGAAGAATGTACTCTTAGAAGGAATGTAAAGAAAGCCTATGGATAACAAATTTGGAAAAGTTTCCCGTATCAGTGCCTGCGCCGCACTGAAAGATGGAAAAACCATTCTGGAAGACCTGTCTTTTACAGCACCATACAAGATCATGACACCTTTTGAAAAGGAAAATGGAGGAATCCAGATCATGCCTCTCTGCGCATCTGCCGGAATCATGGCAGGAGATTCACAGGAATTTTCCTACCATGTAAAAGAAGGTGCAGACCTGGAGATTCTGTCCCAGTCTTTCGAGAAGATTCACAAGATGGATGAAGGCTCTGCCAGCCGTACCATAGAAGTGCAGGTAGATAAAAATGCTGCATTATACTATTATCCTCAGCCTGTAATCCCTTTTGCACAGTCTGCTTTTGACAGCAAAATGACGATTCATCTGGAAGATGAAACTTCGAAATTGTTTTTGCTGGAGATCATTTCCTGTGGTCGAAATGCACATGAGGAACGATTTCAGTATCGCAGATTTTCCTCAAAGGTATTGCTGTACCGGGGAGAAAAACTGATCTACAGAGACAACACCAGATATGAACCGGGCAAAATGCCGATGGAAGGAATCGGGTTGTACGAGGGTTTCACACATATGGCAAACCTGTTTCTGTCTAAACTATGTGACAGAGGTGACGCGGATGGTCTGGATAGAACATCAGAACTGAAGGAAAAGATCTGGCAGATTCTGGATGAAGATTCAGAAGTAGACGGCGGTGTTACCCGCCTGACTACGGGTGATCTGGCATTGAGAATCTTCGGACATCGTGCCCAGAAATTACAGCAGATAGCTGAGAAAATTAAGGAAATCTATACTTCCTGCCAGATAAATCATAAATCGGTTATGAATGAATGACTTTCCGTCCCAGTGGCTACGTTACCGTGAACGGAGTGAACAGTAACGATCTCTTTTTTGTAGTTGAAGCTACTAAAATAGAATCCTTGCTATTGTCTTTTGGGGATGTTAAGATAAGGAAAAGAATGAATGGAAGAAATGTATTTTTAGGTTGCTGGGCATGGAGTGAACAGTACCATTTTCAGAGAGGAGTGTAAACAGATGAGCAATAAAAAGAAACTGCCGGTAGGAGTCGATTCTTTTAACAAACTGGTTCAGCATGACTTTTACTATATAGATAAAACAGGTCTGTTGGTCGAGCTTTTGAAAAATTGGGCAGAAGTAAATTTGTTTACCCGACCGAGACGATTTGGAAAAAGTCTCAATATGTCTATGCTGCAGACATTTTTTGAAATTGGTTGTGATAAGACACTGTTTGATGGTCTGAAGATCTCAGAGGAAAAAGAACTGTGCCAGGAATATATGGGGCAGTTTCCGGTGATTTCTATTAGCCTTAAAGGCGTAGAGGGACAGACATTTCAGGAAGCTTTGGCAGCAATGAAATATATTATAGGACAGGAAGCTTTGCGCTTCGGATTTCTTCTGGAAAGTGACAGACTATCTGATAAAGATAAAGACATTTATCAGCAGCTTACAGAAATAGGAAAAGGTACAGGCAGTCTTTTTGCCATGACAAATGATGTATTGGGTACCAGTCTGAAAACTTTGTCAGACTTACTTTGCAGGCATTATGGAAAAAACGTAATTCTTCTTATAGATGAATATGATGTTCCTCTGGATAAAGCGTTTCAGTATGGGTACTATGATCAGATGGTATCGCTTCTTCGTGTAATGTTTGGAAATGCTTTAAAAACGAATCCGAGTCTGTACTTTGCAGTGCTGACGGGATGTCTGAGGATTTCAAAAGAAAGTATTTTTACAGGACTTAATAATCTGAAAACACTTACAATTACAAATGCACAGTTTGACGAATATTTCGGTTTTACAGACAAAGAAGTTAAAGAAATGCTGGCATATTATGATCTGGAAGAACATTATGAAACAATGAAAGAATGGTATGACGGTTATCGTTTTGGAAAAACGGATGTATATTGTCCTTGGGATGTGATTAATTTCTGTGACGATCTGCGGGCAGATGAAGATGCATATCCTCAGAATTATTGGTCTAATACCAGCGGAAATGCCATTGTACGTCGTTTGATTGACAAAGCAGACAGTGTTACGAAAAATGAGGTTGAGAGCCTGATTGCAGGTGACGAGGTTATAAAAGAGATTCATCAGGAACTGACCTATAGTGAGCTGGATCAGTCGATAGAAAATCTGTGGAGCGTATTATTTACTACCGGTTATCTGACTCAGAGAGGCAGAGTAGACGGTAGGAAATATCGTCTGGCAATTCCTAACAGAGAAATCAGAGAATTATTTATAACGCAGATTCGGGAATGGTTCCGTAAGTCATCAAGGAAGGATACAGGGACACTGGAAGCTTTCTGTCAGGCTTTTCCACAGAAAGACGCTGTGAAAATTGAAAAGCTTCTGAATGAATATCTCTGGAATACTATCAGTATTCGGGACACATCTGGCAGAGAGAAAAAGGAGAATTTTTACCATGGAATGATTCTGGGACTTCTCAGATATAAGGAAAACTGGCTGGTGAAATCTAACGCAGAGTCCGGAGAAGGATACAGTGACATTCTCATTGAAGTTCCAGAGAGCCGGACTGGTATTGTAGTGGAAATCAAATATGCAGAAGATGCAGCATTTGATTCTGCCTGCAATAAGGCAATCCAACAGATTGAGGAAAAGCATTATGAGGCAGCACTACTTGGGGATGGTATGGAGAATGTTGTAAAATATGGAATTGCCTGTTATAAGAAAAGATGTAAGGTGTTATTGGCAGAGTAAGAGTTTGTCTTCTGTCCAGGTCAAAAAAAGTATTAATTTTTTTGACCTGGACAGAAAAAGAAAAGAAATTTGTTTATAATAAGGTCATTAAAATGTGCCGTTTCCGTTTTTAGAGAGAGTTTCTCTTTTTTTGTTGCTAAAATATACCCATAAACAAACAGAAAGCAAACACAAGGAGGAAATGAAACAATGGGTAAAAAGTAGCAGTGATTGGATGAATATCGTACATCTAATGAAGGAAAATATCCAACGCAGATTCAGGATGTAAAGGCGGCTATACGTTATCTGAGAGCTTATGCAGAAAGGTTCAATATTGATGAGGAAAAGATTGGCGTTATGGGAGAATCGGCAGGAGGTTATCTTACATGTATGGCAGCACTGGATAATGCTTCAGGTTTAGATGTAGGAGAACATCTGGAAAAATCAAGCAGAGCACAGGCTGCATGTGCATGGTATCCTCCTACAGACTTAACGGCATTTCCACATGATTTATGATGAGGTCCCTCCTTATAAATAACATTCAGGTCTGCGTGTTTTCAGATAAGGTATTTTATTTCTTAATTGGGATGTTTCCTGGAGATTGATCTCACAGGTGAGAAGCTGTTCGGAATCATCTGCTTTTGCAAGAATATCACCACTTGGATGAATAACCAGTGATTCACCGGAGAAATCCATGGCGTCTTCTCTTCCGACGCGATTACACATGGCAATAAACACCTGATTCTGCATAGCTTGGACACGCATTTCCCATTCAAACATTTCCATTGGCTCTGCTTTCGTGTTGGCAGTGGGAATAATGATCAGATCGGCTCCTTTCAGCGTGCAGGTGCGGATACTTTCCGGGAGATGTCTGTCATAGCAGATGACGATTCCTATTTTTCCGAAGGGTGTGTCAAATACTTTAAATCCTGTATCGGAAGGAGTGTAGTAGTCCTGTTCATAGAACTGTTTTGCCTGTGCGATATGAATCATCTGGGCAGTATCTGCTAACTGTCCATCGGGTGTAATCCACAGGGAAGTATCATATCTTTTTCCCTGACGCTCCAGGTAGACATTAGGTGACAGATAATAGTGATGCTGTGCTGCTTTTTCTTTTAATTTTGAGATTTCCACAGAATCAGGCTGAAGACAATAGCAGTCAACGTTCCTTTTTTCATACTGAGGAAAAAATGGAGAAAGCTGAATCTCTGGGAAAAACAGTAAATCAGTTCCATTTGCCTGATCACAAAATAACAAAGATTTTTCCAGATTCTCCTGCATATTTGAGGCCATAGATATTTGGGCGAGTGCAAGCTTCATAGTAGCAATACCTTTCGTAAAACAGTTTAGATACATCTATCATAAATTGCTGAAGAGGATTTTGCAAGAAAATGTTACTATTTGTTGTGGCATATTTGCAAGCCATTATTCATGTGTTTTAGCTCTGCAAAATGTATTAGATGATACAGAGTAGTATCTTTTTCAATTATATTTGGATAGAATAAGTATTATGAAGGAATTGCAAGAGAAAGACTTGCATGTTAATATATTTATATACAAAAGAATAACAGTTCCAGTTCCTTTGGAGAGGAGAAATCATGCGTGATGAGACAATAATAGACGTATATACGTCTGGAGTAAATGGTGCAGAATATGATGCGGGAATGAAACAGCTTATGAGTAATAAGGAGATTATTATTCCAATTCTGCAGATGACAGTACCGGAATTTAAGATGTGCTCACAGTGTAGAGATTTATCGAGTAGTGAATCGATATCAGGATATTATGAGAATCTTTGACTGAAAATATGTATAAGAAAAGACAGTGATTTCATGTTTGCGCGAAATCACTGTCTTTTTTGTATTTATTCCTGTGATGTAGATTCACGAATAATTAATTCAGTGGGTAGTTGAACTTGCTTAATTTCGGTATCTGGATTATTGATTTTTTCAATCAGAAGTTCAGAAGCAAGATATCCAAGTTGAGAACAAGGCTGTTTGATCGTAGTAATAGATGGAGTTGACAATTGAGAAATATTTGTATTATCAAATCCAATGACAAGAACATCTGAAGGAACTTTTAAATTACAGTATTGTACTGCCTTTATAGCAGCAGCAGCCAGATTATCTGAAATGGCGAAAAAGCAGTCTGGTGGGTTTGGTGAAGACAGAACCTGCACAATTGATGTAAAAGCAAGATCATGATTTAATTCTGGCAACTGGATAATCCAGTTAGAAGGATAATCAATATTAGCAGAAGCCATAATGGATTTATATGCAGCGAGACGTATTCTTGCATAATTAAATTCAATAGGTCCATTTATAATACTTATTTTTTTTCGCCCAATTGAAAGAAAATAGTTTAATGCGAGTTCGGTAGATGCAAAATCATCAATTCCTACGTAGGAGGCATACGGATTGTCAAAATATTCACAACATTGTACGACTGGAACATGGGAAGTAATTAGCTTTAATGCTGATGGAGAAATACTATTTAAAGTAATCACGCCATTTGCTTTTAAACGATGAATCATATGAATAAATTTGTCTACGTTATCAGAGCTAAATTTAAACGATGTAAAAACGACAGACATAGAGCGCATATTTGCAGATGATAAAACACCGTCAATAATTTTTGAATAAAAGGGATTTGACATATCCGGAATATTCATAAGGAGAATTTTATCAGTCTGCTCATCTGATTGAGTAAGAGGAAGCGTGCCGGTAGGATAAGCAGATGGTGTATTATCGGATAATTTTGTTTCACCATATTGATAGCCAAGTTTTTCTATTGCCTGAAAAATAGAATCCAAAGTATTTTTTTTAACATGACAGTTATTATTTAATGCGCGTGATACAGTTGCAATAGATACATTAGCCTCTTTTGCAACATCACGGATTGTAATTTTTTTAGATTGCATACATTCCTCCGTATATTGATAAGTTATAATACTACTATAGCATAAAATTGCAAAATGTAAAAGGAATAAATAAAAAAAATGTAACTACATGAAATAAAAAAATGTAACTACATGAAAATGTTACATGAAACAGGTGCCATGATACGGCAAAATAAACAAAAAAACAGTTTAAAAAAAGTATAAAACAACGAAAATGAACAATGAGACGAGATTTTGATTGACTTAAACAGTGAAACAATATATCATGGTGTTACACAAAGAAATGAAAAACGTAACAAGGAGGAAGAAAATGAACGTAAAAATTTCTTACAACACACTGGTATACGCCGGTGAGAATATTGCAGACGGAATCAGACGACTGGCAAAATTTGGCTATGATGGTGTAGATTTTGTAGGTGAACCAGATCAATTTGATACAGCTGAAATCTGCAGACTTTTGAAAGAGAATAATATTGAAGCCAGTTCTATCTGTGCAATTTTTACAAATGAAAGAGATTTTGTTTCAGATGATCCAGTAATCAGAAAACAGGCAGTAGAATATATGAAGAAGTGCGTGGATTTTTCTGTTGCGATTGGAGCAAAATCAATTAGTACACAGGTGACAGCGAATATGAAAATTGACGCTGATGCACCATTTGAAACAGCTTGGAAATGGGCAGTAGAAGGACTGAAGGAAGCCGGAGAATATGCTTTAAAGAATAATATTCGTCTTACATTAGAAGCATGGAATCGATATGAAACATATTTGATAACAAAACTTGATATGGCACTCAAAATGGTTAATGAAGTAGGACTGGAGAATGTTGGTGTCATGGGTGACACATTCCATATGAACATTGAGGAAAGCAACATGGGAGATGCAATTAGAAATGTAGGAAAGAAATTGTATTATCTCCACATTGCAGACAGTAACAGAGCAGCACCTGGAAGAGGTCATATTGATTTTGAAGAAATTGCACAGGCATTAAAAGATATTGATTATAATGGATGGATTTCTATGGAACTCTTACCAGCAGCAGCAAATCCATTTAGCGGAATTGTACAGGAAGAATTCTATGATCAGTACACAGAAGAGTCTATTACATATCTGAAAAAATTATTTTCATAAATTAAAAGATTGGAGAGCTTGAAAATGAAAAGAAAAATGGTAATCGGAATGTTAACAATGGGAATGGTATTATGTGGAGCAATGACAGTATCAGCAGAATCAGATGGATATGTTATTTCTGCTTCCCATGGATACGGTGCTGTAGAACACTGGGAAATTAAAACAATTGGAATGCAGGATGCAGCAAAAGATCTTGGAGTTGAATTTAATTATAAATATGCAGATGGGGATCTGCAGCAGGAAGTAGCAGATATAGAAAATTTTGTTGAGATGGGAACAAATTACATCATTGTAGGACCATGTAATTCAGAAGGAATTGTTCCGGTTATCGAAGAAGCACAGGATAAAGGTGTTGCAGTTGGAACATGCGATATTGGTATTGAAGGTGTGGATGTGGCAAGTTTTGTAAGCTCCGATAATTACGGCATTGGAGAGATTGCAGCAGATTATATAGGAACTGAAATGAATGGAGAAGGCGAGATTGCAATTCTGACATGGCCGGCAGCATCTGCAACTGCTGACAGAGCAAAAGGATTCAAAGATAAAATGGAAGAAAAGTATCCTAATATAAAAATTGTTTCAGAACAGGATTGTAATGCAGACAGAAGTTCATCTCTGGCAGCAACAGAAAGTATCATTCAGGCAAATGGTGATATCAAATTTGTATGGGGCGCAAACGCTGAAATGGCACTGGGAGCATATGCAGCGACACAGTCATTAAATCGTTCAGATATTAATGTAGTTGCAGTTGATACAGATGGGGAAGTTATGGAAGCTATCCAGAATGGAACTAACCTGGTTGCTACAGTTTCTCAGGATCCATATACAATGGGATATAAAGCTCTTGAGAATGCAGTAAAATATCTTGACGGAGAAAAGGTGGAAGATATTGCAATTGAATGTGAATTAGTAACTGCAGATAATTGCGCAGAAATTATTGAAAGAAATGAGGAATATCTGAACAAATAAAAGAAGGTATGCTACATTCTTCAGAATAAAAGTTTCCTTCCTTGTTTAGAACAAAATATATAACAGATGATCTGTGGGCAGTTGGAATCTGACCACAGATTATCAAAATATAGCTTGAGGGACGAAAAAGTGAAAAAAACAATATTAAAAGCTACCGGAATCTCCAAATCATTTTCCCATGTACCAATTTTGAAAAATGTCGATTTTGAATTAGACAGTGCAGAGACACATATTCTTATGGGAGAAAATGGAGCTGGAAAGTCGACTTTAATGAAGATTATAACGGGTGTTTACCAACAGGATAAAGGAAACATATACCTGGATGACGGAAAAGGAAATTTGGAAGAAATTGCTTTTTCAAATCCTAAAATGGCATTGGAAAAAGGAATAAGCATGGTATTCCAGGAATTCAACCTGATGGAAAATATGACGATAGCCGAAAATATATTTATGGGCTATGAACCGGTGAAAAAAGGACTTATTGATTGGAATAAAATGAATCAGGATGCTCTGAAATGGATGGAAATGGTGGAGATTGATGCACCACCAACAGAGCTTGTTGAAAATCTTTCTACAGCACAGAAACAATGTGTAGAAATTGCAAAATGTCTGTCACATAATGCAAAAATCATTATATTGGATGAGCCTACGTCAAGTCTTTCAGAAAGAGAAGTAAGAACGCTCTTTAAGCTGATCGCTAAACTGAAAAAAGAAGGTATCAGCATTATTTATATTTCTCATAGAATGGAAGAGATATTTGAAATCGGAGACAGAGTAACAGTATTTAGAGACGGTGAAAAAATCGACACTCTAAATATTAAAGATACTACTGAACAAAAACTGATTCAATTGATGATAGGGCGAGAATTTAAAGAAAATTATTCAGAATATAAAATAGATGAAAATCGTGAAATTGTACTTGAAGCAGAAAATGTGATCACTTCAAAGTATAAAGACCCTATAAGTTTCAAAGCATATAAAGGTGAAATTACTGGTATATTTGGATTGGTAGGTGCCGGAAGGACAGAACTGGCAAGAGTTTTGTTTGGCATTGACAGAAGTCCATGTGGAACAATAAAAAAAGATGGTAAAGTATTAAATCTTAAGTCAGCAAAAGATGCAATCAATAATAAAATAGGAATGGTACCAGAAGATCGTAAACAGCTGGGACTGGTTCTAAAGCATAATGTGCAGGATAATTTGACAGTTGTAAAATTAAAAGATTTGCCCTGGCTGCTGAAATCAGATCGAGAAGAAGCACAAATCACAGATCATTATATCAATGCGCTGTCGATAGCGACACGTGGAGGACAACAGATTGTAGGAAGATTAAGTGGTGGAAATCAGCAAAAAGTGGTGATTTCAAAATGGCTGTCATTAGACTTGGATGTGCTGATTCTGGATGAGCCAACGAGAGGCGTTGATGTAAAAGCCAAGGCAGAAATCTATGATATTATGAGAAAACTGGCAGATCAGGGTGTTAGTATCATAATGATTTCATCAGATCTTCCGGAAATCTTAAGAGTAAGTCACAGAGTCATTGTTATGCACGATGGAAAGATAACATTAGATGGTCAGACGAAGGATTATGACCAGGAAAAAATAATGCATGCTGCGATAAGTTGAGGGAAAAAATGAATAATAAAACGAATAGAAAAACAGAAAGCGGAGTATCAATAAGAGTTGAAATGATACGACAGCTGACACTTGTGCTGCTATTAGCGGCAGAATTGATAATTTTTGCCTTTATGACGCAAAACTTTTTTACTACTTCAAATATGATTAATGTGCTCAGACAGGTTTCCATTACCGGAATATCTTCCCTAGGTATGTTCATGATCATTCTTTTAGGGGATATTGATCTGTCAGTAGGTTCAATGTATGCGTTTATAGGCGTTATTAGTGCAATTGTATTTAAAACAACAGAAAGTACATGTTTAACGTTAATTGTAGCCTTAGCACTCGGAATTGCAATTGGACTGTTCAATGGAATTTTCACAGCAAAATTTCGTGTACCAGCATTTATTACAACATTAGCTACAATGAGTATATGCAGGGGATTTGCATATATTATTACAGGAGGATCACCAATAGGTGTAACAAACCCGAAATTTACATTTTTAGGTACAGGCTATGTGTTTAATCTGATTCCGCTTCCAGTTATTTTTATGATCATTGTTTTAATTTTGGGAATGATTTTGGTAAAACATACACGATTTGGAAGATATATTTATTCATGTGGAGGAAATGCACAGGCTGCAAAATGGTCAGGAATCAATGTAGACAAAATTCGCATTACTGTATACGTAATTGCCGGATTTTTAAATGGATTTGCGGCAATCATTCTGGCAGGAAGACTTGGCGGTGGATTACCGGCAACAGGCGAAGGGTCAGAAATGGATGTTATTACAGCGGTTGTGCTGGGAGGAACCAGTATGTCTGGAGGAAAAGGCAAACTTTGGGGAGTTGTCCTGGGTGTGCTGATTATCGGAGTACTGACAAATGGACTTACTATGATAAATGTATCCAGCTATTGGCAAAAAGTAATTAAGGGAATCATTATACTTGCGGCAGTTATTATGGATAACCGCAATGCAGCTACAAATTAATTTGTGATTATTTACAGAGAGGAGGATACAGTAGAAATTACTGTGACAAAAAAATGAAAGCGATTGTATTTAAAGATTTAGCAACTTGGACATATGAAGAAAGATCAGTACCTGAAATTAAAAAAGTAAATGATGTATTGGTAGAAGTAGAAGCAGCAAGTATTTGTGGTACAGATGTGCATGTACTTGGAAACCCTCCTGGATTTATTGGAACAAAGGGAAGTATCCTTGGACATGAGTGTGTAGGAACTGTAAGAGAAATCGGAGATGGTGTAGAAGGACTGAAAGTAGGAGACAGAGTAGTTCTGGTACCGAATATTCCATGCGGATACTGTGAATCATGCCGACAGGGAAAAGCAAACATGTGTGAAAATGAAAAAGTAATGGGTGTAACCTGTGATGGAGTGTTTGCAAAATATTTTGTTGCTCCAGAAGTAGCATTAACGAAAATTCCAGATGATATGGATAAAGATCTGGCAATCTTTGCTGAGCCGGTAAAATGTGTAATGGGAGCTATGGATTGGGTTAGAGTTCTCCCGGGAGAAACGGTATTAATTCTTGGCGGTGGTCCAATTGGACTGTATTTCATTATGCTGATGAAAGCAAATGGTGCAGGAAAAATCATTGTTTCAGAACCTTCAGAATATAGAGCAAAATATGCAATGGATTGCGGAGCAGACATTATTATTGACCCAACAAAACAGAATCTTGCTGAAGAAATTGCTAAAATTACAAGTGGACGCGGCGTAGACATTTCTGTAGATGCAGTGGGTGTTTTGATTAATGATGCAATTGTAAATACATGTAAAGGTGGACGAATTGTATTAATGGGTCAGAACGGAGCTGTAAATGAAACAATTTGCCAAAACGATATTGTGTCAAAAGGATTGAGCATTTTTGGTAACTATATCGGAAACTATATTATGTCCAGAACGGTAAAGACACTGGAAGCAGGAATCATTCCTGTTGAAAAGATAATCACACATAAGCTCCCGATGTCTAAATTCGCAGAGGGACTGGATGCTATGAGAAAAGGTGTTGGTTTAGAGGTTATCTTATATCCGGATGAGAACTAAAAGCACAAAGTCGAGGTGAAAAGGTTATGTATAAATATAGCATGACACAATGGATTGTAGGAAACGAAGATATAGAATACAGTTTTCAGAGACTGAAAAAAAATGGTTATGATGGAATAGAATTTGCAGCAGAGCCGTATACAATTGATCAGGAAAGAATGGTTTCGTTATTAAAAAAATACGAAATGGAATGCACATCGTTGTGTGGTATCTTTCCAGAAGAAAGAGATCTGACATCCAGAGATCCGGAGTGTGCAAATACAGCGATCCAATATATTAAAGACAGCGTTGATTTTGCTGTCAAAGTGGGTGCTCCTTATATAATTGTGGTGCCTTCTCCTGTGGGAAGAGTTGCGCTTCCGGAAGGCTATACATATGATGAAATGTGGGAAAATGCAAAAAAGAATCTGAAAATTGCTGCAGATTATGCTGCATCTAAAAATGTAAAACTTGCAATAGAAGCCATCAACCGATATGAAACATACTTTTTGAATACTTTAACAAAAGCATACAAATTTGTATGTGAAATGAATCATCCGGCTGTCTGGATTATGGCAGATATGTTTCATATGAGTTTGGAAGAAAATAATATTGGAGCAAGCCTGAGAATGATTGCAGATCGGCTGATTCATGTACATATTGCAGATAATACACGTGAGGCAGCAGGACTTGGAAAGACAGATTTTAAGGAAATGTTTTATGTGCTCCGAGATATCGGTTATAAAGGACCATTGACCATGGAATTTATGCCGAGATTAGCCAATCCATATGAGTCCGGAGATCTTGAAACAAAGTCTCATTTGATGGATAAATATGCGGAACAGGCAATCAACTATATGAAGACACTGGAGAAAAGTGTCTGATAAAACCGGAGGGGGAAAATATGGTAAGAATAGGCGTAATAGGGTGTGGGAAAATTGCACAGACCAGACATCTTCCTGAATATGCAGGAAACAAAGACTGTAAGATTATCGGAGTATATGATCTGAATTTTGAAAGAGCATCTGAAATTGCCAGTCAATATGATGCAACAGCATATTCTTCAGTAGAAGAATTATTAGCAGATCAACAAATTGATGCAGTTAGTATCTGTGTGGCAAATAATGCCCATGCGGAAATCTCTATTCAGGCATTAAATTGTGGAAAACATGTTCTTTGCGAAAAACCAATGGCAACGACATTGGAAGACTGTGAGAAAATGGTAAAAGCAGCGTCTGAAAATGGAAAGTTTCTTATGATTGGTCAGAATCAGAGACTTGCAAAGGCACATGTGAAGGCAAAACAATTAATTGCAGATGGTGCAATTGGAACAGTCAGAACATTTAAAACAACCTTTGGACATTGCGGACCTGAGACATGGAGCATAGATCCTGGAAAATCCAGTTGGTTTTTTGATAAAAAAAGAGCTGCAATGGGAGCAATGGCTGATTTAGGAATTCATAAAACTGATCTGATACAGTATTTGTTGGATACAACAGTAGCGGAGACAAGAGCATTCGTTGGAACACTAGATAAAAAAGATGCAGCAGGTAACTTTATCGGGGTGGACGATAATGCAATCTGCATATATACAATGAACAACGGAATTGTAGGAACGATGACAGCAAGTTGGTCTTATTATGGAGAAGAAGACAATTCTACGGTACTTTATGGAACAGAGGGAATTATGAAAATATATTCCAATCCCAAATTTGCTATTGAAATCATTACGAAAGATGTTGAAAAAGTATTATATGATATTGATAAGATTCAGACTAATGATAATCAGACAAAATCTGGAATTATTGATGCATTTGTAGAATCTATTGTTAAAAATGAAGAACCTGTAATTAGTGGAAAAAGTGTATTATCCGCAATGAGAGCAGTTTTCGCAAGTATAGAAGCTTCTGAATGTGGTCATACAGTGAAAATCAGACAGTGAATGAGGGAATAAAATGAAATTAGGATTAGTAAGTGCCATATACGACGATGTCGATTATGAAAAATTAATTGATCTGGTGGCAGATGCAGGACTGGAATGTGTGGAAGTTGCATGTTGGCCTGTGGAAAAAGCAGAGCGAAGATATGCTGGCGTGAGTCACATAAATGTCGAAAAAGTCTTAACAGATGAAGCATATTGTTGTCATATCCTGGATTATGCAAAGAAGAAAAAAATCGAAACTTCTTCTTTGGCTTATTACCCGAATACTATGGATGGAGATATTGAGAAAAGAAACCGTGCAGTATCGCATTTAAAAAAGGTAATTTGTGCGTCAGCAAAATTAGGTGTCAATATGGTAACGACTTTTATAGGACGTGACCAAAGTAAGAATGTTGAAGACAATTTGCAGCTTATGAGAGAAATTTGGCCGCCAATATTGAAATTAGCTGAACAGGAAAATGTAAAAATAGCAATTGAAAACTGCCCGATGTTATTTGGACAAGATCAATGGCCAGGTGGACAAAATTTAATGACCTCACCTGTAATCTGGCGAAAAGTATTTGAAATTTTGGACAGTCCTATGTTAGGTATCAATTATGACCCATCCCATTTTATCTGGCAAAAAATGGATTATATCAAGCCGTTATATGAATTTAAAGATAAGATTTTTCATGTACATTTTAAAGATATAAAAGTCTATGAGGATAAATTGAAGGAAGCCGGAGTAATGGCATATCCTTTGGATTATATGACACCTAAGATCCCTGGCTTAGGGGATGTAAACTGGGCAAAATATGTTTCAGCATTAACAGACATTCAGTTTGATGGATATGGTTGCATAGAAATAGAAGACCGTGCTTTTGAAGCTTCGCTGGATGAAAAGATAAAATCTGTTAAAATTAGCACAAAATATCTGAGAAATTTTGTAATTTAATTAAAATGAGTAAAAAGGCTATTGCACTATAAAGTGTGCAGTAGCCTTTTTAAATTTTCTATGTGCGCCTGGCGGCGCACGTTCCTAAAGAGTGAAAGTCGTGTGTTCTGCAAGCTGTTATCAGTTTGCCAGTGAAAGTCTGGTCAAGGTAATCGCCAGTGAGCCTTGTAGCGAGCCTCCAATGCTTTTGGGTGACCAGTCGTGTTGAAGGTAAGCGATGAATAATCCACCGGTTTTTCAGTATCCTAAATTTATGAGATAATCCCTCTAAGGAGTGGTATCTCTATAACCTTTCCAGTTTTTTGCACTTAGGACCATTTCACTTCAGTTCTTCTGGTACCTGTGCTAATCCCACTCCAAATAAAAAACAGGAGTTGAATTTTTATGCCTAAAAGAAATCCAAGACGTACAGATAAAGAATGGCTGGATCTGATCCAGGAATGCCGGTCCAGTGGCCTTTCTGATAAATGCTGGTGCCAGGAACATCATATCCATATAAGCAACTTTTATTATCAGATACGAAGAAAATGAAAGGAGAGGCTATGCACATCACACGTGCATAGCCTCAATCCATTCTTTCTCCCTGAATCCGGTAAGTACAAAGTCATCCCCGATTACCAGCGGTCGTTTCACCAGCATTCCGTCTGTGGCAAGAAGCTTCAGCTGTTCATCTTCAGACATATCTTTTAACTTATCTTTCAATCCCATTTCCTTATAGAGCATCCCACTTGTATTAAAGAATTTCTTCAGTGGAAGACCACTTTTGGTGTACCATTCTTTTAATTCTTCATAGGTAGGATTTTCTTCTTTAATAGCCCGTTCTTCATAACTGATATTGTGTTCATCCAGCCATTTCAGAGCTTTCATGCAGGTACTGCATTTGCGGTAAACTAAAACTTTCATAGACATTCTCCTCGTATAGATTTATCGTAACTATTTACAGGTAATTACTTCCTCCATTATTGTTCCAGATAGATATATCATAAATTGGAAAGGGCGATTTTGCAAGAGAATGTTATGGAAGAATTGTAAGGTTCAGGTTTTCATGTTAATATATCCATATACAAAAGAAAAAACAGTCTCAGTTCCCCGGAGAGGAGAAATCATGCGTGATGAGACGAAGATGGACGTATATACGTCTGGAGTGACTGGCGCAGAGTATGATGCAGGAATGAAACAGCTTATGAGTAATAAAGAGATTATTGTTCCTATCCTGCAGATGACAGTGTCGGAGTTTAAAACGTGCTCACAGGAAGAAATTCTACAGTGTTTAGATATTTCTTCTATTACAAAAGATGATTTCGTAAGTGATATACCAAACATAGAAAGGGATTTGAGATTAACAAAGGAAGACAGTGAATTGTCGTCTCTGGTGGAGAAGCTGGTACGATTTGATATTCGGTTTAAAATAATAAATCCTAAATTATCTACAGAGAAGATAAGAGTGAATTTACATATTGATATGGAAGCACAGAAAAGCTACCGACCAAGTAATCCGTCATATCCTATATTAAAACGTGCAGTATATTATGTAGCCAGAGACCTTTCCTCCCAGCTAAGTATGATTACACAGACCACGGATTATTCAAAATTGGAGAAATGTTATTCCATATGGATCTGTGCGGAGGATGTGCCAAAGAAACTGCAAAATACGTTGACGGAATATTCTTTTTCGAAGAAGGATATCATAGGGATAGCAGATGAACCAGAGGATGAATATGATCTCTTAACGGTAATTATGATCCGACAGGGAAAAGAACCAGAAGAAAACGGAATATTTGAGTATTTGAACGGAATATTTGACGGTGATATAAACAGGATACAAAAATATTCACATATAAAATGGTCAGAACCATTTCAGAAGGAGGCGAGCAAAATGACAGGATTTGGAGATAGGATTTATGAAAAAGGAATGCGTACAGGAGAACAAAAAGGAATACAACAAGGACGCCATGAGGGAATGATTCTTGGAGCTCTTATGAGTGGAAAAACTCCGGAAGAGGTTGCTGAGATGCTGAATCTGTCTCTGGAGGAAATAAAAAAAGTTCAGGAACAGCAGATGACTGTGAACAGGTAGTAAAAGAAACTTACTGATATAAAGTTAATAGGGAACTGAGAAAATTTGAAATTGAGAGAGGCTATGCACGTTATGAGTGTATAGCCTCTTTTGCGTTGGTATTTATGTATTGCAAATATCTGCCTGAAATCAATTTTCTGATTTTAATGCGTCTTCCAGGAATTTCACCGCATCTCTGACACAGTCATCACAGGAGCGGATCACCTTTCCGGTTTCTACACCCTTTAAGTCTTTACATATTACAGTTCCATTCTGCTGTTTAAACTGATTCATGACAGAGCGGACAGTCTGAGAGGTTCCGGCTTTATCCTGGTTAATAAGTCCAGCTACAACTGCAGCACCGGAGATTGCTCCGCATGTACCGGCCATAGTGCCAAGACCTGCACCGAATCCCTGTGTGATCTTTTTGAGTGTATCCTCATCCATAGATGCCTCTTTACAGAAAGAACAGGCCACAGCCTGTGCACAGTTATAGCCGTTATGTTTCTTTTCTACTGCTTTTTCACATCTTAAATTTTCCATATATAAAAAATCCTCCTGTGTATAAATTTTAAACGAATCAAGTAAGTCCCCTGCTTGACTTGCGAAAAGCAATAAGCAGTGGGTGGGGACTTGAAGATATAGTTTATGATAGCATCTTGAACCTGTTTTTACAACCTTCACAAAAATTTTCAATTTACAAAGATTTTACTTTAGCGTGGTTTTACATTTAACTTTGGATTTCTATAATAGCACTTGTAAATGAGGCAACAAGTTATAAAACATAAAGATATTAAAAAGGAAATGAGCCTTTCACTTTATATTAAAAATATGGCTCATGGGAAGAGGAGAAAATTATCATGAAGAAAAAAATCGCAACAATCCTTACAGCAGCAGTTATCGGAGCAACAGCTTTCACAACAATCGTAAGTGCAGCAAGCGGAGACATCACAGTTGTATCCCGTGAAGATGGTTCCGGTACACGTGGAGCATTCGTAGAACTGTTTGGAATTGAAGAAGAAAAAGACGGTGAGAAAGTAGATATGACTACAGATGAAGCAAGTGTAACAAACAGCACATCTGTTATGATGACAACTGTTGCAGGTGATGAAAATGCAATCGGTTATATCTCACTTGGTTCTCTGGATGATACAGTAAAGGCAGTTAAGATCGACGGTGTAGAAGCTACTGTAGATAATGTTTCCAATGATTCTTACAAGATCGCACGTCCATTCAACATCCTTACATCTGATAAAGAAAGCGATGCAGCAAAGGATTTTGTAAACTACATTATGAGCTCTGACGGACAGAAGATTGTAGAGGACAACGGATATATCAAAGAAGCAGCAGATGCTAAGGCTTATGAAGCAGCAGACGGAGTTTCCGGTAAAGTAGTAGTTGCAGGTTCTTCTTCAGTAACACCGGTTATGGAGAAACTTGCAGAAGGCTATGAAGCAGTAAACAAAGACGTAACTGTAGAAGTTCAGCAGAGTGATTCCACAACAGGTGTAAACATGGCAGCAGAAGGAACAGCAGATATTGGTATGGCATCCCGTGACCTGAAGGATGAAGAGAAAGACCTTGGTCTTACAGCTACAGTTATCGCAAGAGATGGTATCGCAGTTATTGTAAACAAAGACAATGATGTTGATGAACTTACAAGCGATCAGGTAAAGGCTGTATACACAGGCGAGACTACTACATGGGAAGATCTTGCTAAATAATGTAACAGATTTAGTTTCAGAGCAGTTCGCCTGTGAATGAAATAGTACAGCAGGCGGGCTGTTTGCATGTTGAAAATCATATTCTGAGAATTATTGCAAAAGTGACAGGTTATGATTTTTGATACAGGGAAAGAAAGGTGTAATGAATGAACCACTTTAAAGAAAAAGCAATGAAATGTGTATTTCTGATTGCAGCCTGTACTTCAGTGCTGGCAGTGTTTCTGATCTGTGCATTTCTGTTTGCAAATGGTGTCCCGGCTATCGGGAAAATCGGTCCGCTGAAGTTCCTGCTGGGAACAAAGTGGAAGCCGTCAAATGATATTTTTGGAATCCTTCCAATGATCGTAGCAAGTATCTATGTAACTGCAGGTGCCATTCTTCTGGGGGTGCCTATTGCGTTGTTTACCTCTGTTTTTATGGCACGTTACTGCCCGAAGAAAATTTACAGACCATTGAAATCAGGAATTGAACTGATGGCAGGTGTACCTTCTATTGTGTACGGTTTCTTTGGACTGATTCTCATTGTTCCTCTGATCAGACAGATTTTCGGCGGAACAGGAACCAGTATGCTGGCAGCCTGTGTTCTGCTTGGAATGATGATCCTTCCGACGATCATCGGAGTTACGGAATCTGCGATCCGCAGTGTGCCTGAGAGTTATTACGAAGGTTCACTGGCACTGGGAGCAACCAAGGAGAGAAGCATCTTTTTTGTCATGCTTCCGGCAGCAAAATCAGGTATTCTGGCAGCAGTAGTACTTGGAATCGGTCGTGCGATCGGTGAAACAATGGCTGTTGTAATGGTTGCAGGTAACCAGCCGAGAATGCCACAGGGAATCCTGAAAGGTGTCCGTACTATGACTGCAAATATCGTCACTGAGATGGGTTATGCAACAGGTCTTCACAGAGAAGCACTGATCGCAACAGCAGTTGTGTTATTTATCTTTATTCTTATCATTAACCTGAGTCTTTCTTTACTGAACAGGAGGGCAGAACATGCAAATTGATACAGCAGCGGCAATTGATTTGTCCAAAGAAAAAAAGCAGAATGAGTCTTCGTTCTCAGATCAGATGAAGGCATATATTAAGCATCCGGGATCAGGTGTTCTTGCATTGCTTACCCTTTTAGGTGCAGTCCTGACATTTGCATTACTGTTCTTCCTGATCGGATATATTCTGGTCAAGGGCGTACCGTATCTGTCAACAGACTTGTTCAGTTTAACTTATAATTCAGAGAATCTTTCCTTACTTCCTTCTCTGATCAACACATTCATCCTGACGGTTGTTTCACTTGTAATCGCAGCACCGCTGGGAATCTTTGCAGCCATCTATCTGGTAGAATATGCGAAAAAAGGAAGTAAGCTTGTAAATGTGATCCGTATTACAGCAGAAACACTTTCAGGAATTCCTTCTATTGTATATGGCCTTTTCGGTATGCTGTTTTTCGTAACAGCACTGCATTGGGGACTTTCTCTTCTGTCCGGTGCTTTCACACTGGTAATCATGATTCTTCCTCTGATCATGCGTACTGCGGAAGAAGCCCTGAAATCTGTTCCTGATTCTTATCGTGAGGCCAGCTTTGGACTTGGAGCAGGTAAACTTCGTACCATCTTCACCATTGTTCTGCCATCAGCAGTACCTGGTATTCTGGCAGGTGTGATCCTGGCCATCGGACGTGTGATCGGCGAAACAGCAGCCCTGATTTATACAGCAGGTACAGTTGCAGAGGTACCGAAGAACCTGATGGGTTCCGGACGTACTCTGGCACTTCATATGTATGTGCTGTCAGGTGAGGGCCTTCATATGAATCAGGCATCTGCAACAGCAGTTGTTATTCTGGCATTTGTTCTTGTAATCAATTTCCTGTCCGGAGCAGTTGCCAAACGAATTGCGAAAGGATGAGAAAAATGAGTGGAAATGAAAAAATAACAGTTGAAAGTATGAACTTACATTACGGAAAGTTTCATGCGCTGAAGAATATAAACATGGCAATTCCGGAGAAAGAAATCACAGCTTTTATCGGGCCGAGTGGCTGTGGTAAATCTACACTTCTGAAATCTTTAAACCGTATGAATGACCTTGTTGAGGGATGTGTGATCACCGGTAAGGTACAGCTTGACGGTGAAGATATTTACGGAGATATGGATGTGAATCTTCTGAGAAAAAGAGTGGGAATGGTATTCCAGAAGCCCAATCCTTTTCCTATGAGCATTTATGATAACATTGCATATGGACCGAGAACCCATGGAATCCGTTCCAAGTCTAAACTGGATGATATTGTAGAAAAATCTCTCCGCGATGCGGCAATCTGGGATGAAGTAAAAGACAGATTAAAGAAAAGCGCACTGGGTATGTCCGGTGGCCAGCAGCAGAGACTCTGCATTGCCAGAGCACTGGCAGTTCAGCCGGAGGTACTTCTGATGGATGAGCCTACATCCGCACTTGACCCTATCTCAACTTCCAAGATCGAGGAGCTGGCGATGGAGTTAAAGAAGGATTATACCATTGTTATGGTAACTCATAATATGCAGCAGGCTACACGTATTTCTGATAAAACAGCTTTCTTCCTTCTGGGAGAAGTAGTTGAGTTTGATGATACTGATAAACTGTTCTCTATGCCTTCTGACAAGCGTACAGAGGATTATATTACAGGAAGGTTTGGTTGATTATGTCAAAGTATTTCGAAAGACAGCTGGAGGAACTGCACGTTCAGCTTATCACACTGGGAAGCTATTGTGAGAAAGCAATTTCATTCTCTGCAAAAGCAATCCAGAAGGTACAGAATGAAGAGATTGCCCGCCAGGTTTTTGAGACGGACAGAGATATTGATGCCAAGGAAAGAGAGATTGAGAATCTGTGCCTGAGTCTTCTGCTCCATCAGCACCCGGTTGCAAGAGATTTAAGAGAGATATCTGCAGCATTGAAGATGGTTTCTGATATGGAACGTATCGGTGACCAGGCAGCAGATATTGCAGATTTGTCTTTATATGTTGCAAAGAATACCACTGCGATCCCGGAGACTATCACACAGATGGCGGAAGATACTGTGCGTATGGTAACTGAGAGCGTAGATGCTTTTGTAAAGAGTGATCTGGAGCTGTGCAGAAATGTCATTGACAGAGATGATGTGGTGGATGATGCGTTTAACGAGATCAAAGAGAAGCTTGCAGATATGATTTACGGAGGAAATCTGGATGCCAAGACAGGGCTGGATCTTCTTATGACTGCAAAGTACTTTGAACGTATCGGTGATCACGCAGTGAATATTGCTGAATGGGTGGAATATTCCATCACAGGACAGCACAGAAATAATGAGCATCAGGATTATCTGAATAATTAATTGAATAGAGAAAGTCTCTGATTTTGAATATAATTATTTGGAAGCAGGGCTTTTTATATCCGCAGGCGGGAACCGTTTGCGGATATTTGAGTTATTATATATCTCAATCGGAGACCGATATCTGCCTGAGGTATTAAATAAAAAGGGGAAGTGAAGAGAAGTGACAAAAAAAATCTTTAAATCTATAATGTTTGTATGTGCATTGGTTCTGACTGTGGGACTGGCTGCTGTAATGGGAATCCTTTACAGCAATTTTGACGGACAGATGCGCAAAGAGCTGTCTAAGGAAGCTGCTTATCTGGCATATGGTGTGGAGCAGCAGGGAACAGATTATCTGAAGAATGTAAAGGATAAGAGCTCAAGGATTACTTATATTAATAAGGATGGAACTGTGCTTTTTGATAATAAGGCTGATGCAGATGAAATGCAAAATCATAAGAACAGAACTGAATTTCAGAAAGCAGAGAAATATGGTGCAGGAGAATGTTCCAGGTATTCGGATACACTTTCTGAGAAAACAATTTATTATGCACTGCGTCTGAAGGATGGAACTGTGCTGAGAGTTTCAGGCACTCAGGATTCTGTGCTGGCACTGGTTGAAAATCTTCTTCTTCCCTTATGTGGACTCTTATTTCTGATGCTGATTCTATCAGGAATCATGGCATCTGTGATATCAAAAAGGATCGTAAAACCTGTGAATGAGCTGGATCTGGAGCATCCGGAGGAGAATAAGATTTACGAGGAGCTTTCTCCGCTTTTAGGTAAAATCCATAAACAGAACCGGCAAATCCAGAAGCAGCTGGAACTGGCAAAACAGCAGCAGGAAGAATTCTCTCTTATTACAGAAAATATGCAGGAAGGTCTGATCGTGATTGATAGGTATACCATGATTCTTTCTGCCAATTCCAGTGCATGGAATCTGTTCCGGGTAGATAAAGTATGTCAGGGAGAAAGTGTTTACTGTCTGGATCGTGCGGAAGATTTCAGACATGCGATCGAGCAGGTTCTCAGCGGAGAACATGCGGAACTGATATTGAAATTAAATGGAAGCGATATCCAGTTGATTGCCAATCCTGTGGTACGTGGACAAAAAACAGAAGGTGCTGTGATCCTGCTTGTGAATGTGACAGAGAAGCTTGAGAGGGAGAATCTGCGGAGAGAGTTTTCGGCAAATGTCTCTCATGAGCTGAAGACTCCTCTGACTTCTATTTCAGGATTTGCGGAGATCATGCAGGGCGGTCTGGTGAAATGTGAGGATATTCCCAAGTTTGCAGGGCGTATTTATAAGGAATCCCAGAGACTGCTTCAGCTGGTTGAGGATGTGATCCAGATTTCCCAGCTTGACGAGGAAAAAACATCCTACACCTGGGAACTGGTGGATGTTTATCAGGTTTGTAAGAATGCCTTTGAAAGTCTGAAGGAGAAAGCACAGAGCATGAATGTGCATCTTTATATCTGTGGGGACAGTATGAAGATGGAAGCAGTTCGGACACTTCTGGAAGAGGCAGTTTATAATGTCTGCGATAATGCCATTAAGTATAACCGAAATGATGGAAGTGTAAGCATTTTTCTGACTCAGACTGCACATGAGATACAGATTGTAGTCAAGGATACAGGTGTGGGAATTCCAAAGGAAGATCAGGATAGAGTTTTTGAGAGATTTTACAGAGTGGATAAAAGTCATTCCAAAGAGATTGGAGGTACCGGACTGGGACTTTCTATTGTGAAGCATGCGGTCAGCACTTTGAATGGAAGTATTGTGCTGAGAAGTGAAGAAGGAAGTGGAACGGAAATTACTATGAAATTTCTGAAAGTGCATAAGGAATAAAATAGAATAGATACAGAGGGGATGTCAGTTTGACAGCCCCTCTAAATTATACCGTAGAAAGAACCTTTTTATTTTTTTCGATATTCATTGGGGGTGCAGCCGACCACATCTTTAAACAGTTTGGAAAAGTAGGAATAATTTCCATAGCCGACTTTCAAAGCAACTGTTCCAACCGGGATGTCAGGGTTGAGCAGAAGCTCTTTTGCTTTTTCTAACCGATAGGTGGTGATGTAATTGATGATAGAGGTCTGCGTTTGTTTTTTGAAAAGTCGTGCCAGATAATCTGGATTGAGATAAACCATATCAGCCAGCATGGTACGTGAGATATCTTCGGAGTAGTGCTGATGGATATAGTTGAGTACAATATCAACGACGGAGTCTTTTTCGTTGACGAAGCTATTGTATTCTACGGCGCGTTGTATCAGATAGCGCAGATAATTAAACATATATGGTACAGCGTCCAGAGATTTTGTGATCAGTTCGTCTCTTTCTTCTGAAGAAAATAGAGTGTGTGCTTCGATTCCGTTTTTATGTAGATAGGAAAAAACAATTTGTTCGATATCAAGTCTCAGATGCAGAAGAAAATTTTTGGTGATACCACTGGCCTGAATGTATTTGGACAGGTAATTTTCGATATTCTGTAAAGCTGCGTCTGCCTGTTTTTGTTCCAGAAAAGTATTGATTACTTCCAGTGATGGAGGGATGTAGGAAGTTGTGCTGGGAACAAAATCTTGCAGAAAAAGTGGTTTATTTACGGAGTTAAGGTTGGATTCTCTCATTTCACGTAGTCTGGTAAGAGTTTCAGGCAGTTCTGTCAGGGAAACCTCTGGTGCAATGCCGCATGCAATTTCACAGTGCAGAAAACTCTGAAGATTTTTGAACAGTGTTAGTAGATTTTCTGTAAATGGCTGACGGATTTGTTCCAGTTGCAATCCAGAAAGTATGACAACGTATTCAAAGGTGTTCAGTATCACTATAGACTCATAGAGAATGCAGGATTTCTGAAAGGTTTCGGCTGTAATATTCTGGAAAGAAAAATCTACCATGGAAGACTCCATGGGCATTATCTGGCCGGAGAGTGGATAAAGCCGGAACAAAACAGGAATGAAGAGGTCATCTGCTGTATAGGAAAGATCTTTTTTTCTTAATTCTGTTTCAAGAAGAGAAGGTTCACGAAACAGAGTGGTGGCAAAAAGTTCTTTCCAGAATAAATCTACAATATAGCGGTAATTATCTTTCCATTTCTGACTGTCTGCTTTTGTCTGGGTGAGCGCAGCATTCTTTCTGACTTTAGAAACTGCTTTTTCCAGAATATGGGATAAAGTATCAAAGTCTATAGGTTTTAGCTGGTAATCGAGGGAGGACAGTTCGATAGCTTTTTTTGCGTAATCAAAATCCGCATAGCTGGTCAGGAAAATAAATTGTATTTCTTTTCCTGATTCCCGGACCCAGGAAAGAAGATCAAGACCAGAACCGCCGGGCATTTCGATATCGCAAACACAGATATCGATGGAGTTTTTTTCTATGATTTTCTGAGCTTGACGGATATTGAAAGCAGTGAGTACTTCTGTGACTGTTAGTTGCTCCCAGTTTATTTTTTTCTCAAGGGCCGCTACAACAAAGCGGTCATCATCAACTAATAATACGTTCATAAAACTTTCCTTTCATAAATTAGGCAGAGAATTGGATCAGACTGCAGGGAGAAGGATGGTTACGCAGGCACCCCCAGATGGGAGGTTTGAGAAAGTAATGACCGCTTCTCCCTGACCGTACAGCAGATTCAGACGTTGGATGGCATTGGTAATTCCAATACGGTGACCATTTTGAGGTTCCAGAGGAATAGCAGAATTTAGGGATTGCAGGATGTCTTCCGAGAATCCGCATCCAGTGTCCATGACCTGAATCTGAATATTTTCATGTGAATTTCCGCCGGCAGTCATCCAGGCGATGTCTGTGCGTATGATTATGGGTTCATCAAAAGTATTGGAGTGTTTGATGGCGTTTTCTATAAAGGTCTGGATCAGAATTGGTGGGATTCGTATGTTTTCTGTACCTTCTTCTGCGTGAATTTCATAGGAGAACGTATCTCCGTAACGCATCTTTTGGATTTCCATATAATTTTTTATATGTTCCAGTTCATTTTTTACAGGAACAAGATCCTGGGTGTTCTGGAAAATATATCGAAAATAGTTGGAAGTAATCATAGACATTTTCATGATCTCTTCGTAAAGCTGCGTCTGTGCCATACTGTAAATGGTATTCAGACAGTTCAGAAAAAAGTGAGGACGTATCTGTAGCTGAAGATAATTCATCATTGTTTTTTGTTTTTCCAGTTCTTTTTCGTAAATGTCAATTTTCAGTTTTTTGATCTGGCGCATCAGATTTTTGAACTGGGAGTTCGCCTGCTCAAGTTCGAGAAGATTGGTGTCTTTTAAATTGATGGTTTCTGCAGAATCATCCAGATGTGCCAGATTTTCTAAAAAGAGTTTGATCGGAGTCAGAACGTGTTTCTTCATATAGAAAATGGAAGTAAACAGGATAACTGCGACCAGAAGGACTGCCAGTGCAAGAATAAACTGAAGCAGGATTATTTTTTCATAAGCCCTGAATTTGCTGAGAATAATCTGAGGATAAAAAGCACCCATAATCAGAGCACCGCTGATAATCAGATTATTTCCCTTATTATAGGTCTCGTAAGAATCGGAATTGCTTTTTCTTGAAAATTCAATATGGTGTTGCTTCAGCAGTTCTTTATTAGTAAGTACGGTTCCGTTTTGCGAGGTAAGAGAAATGAAACCGTCTTTTTCTTTAATTATGTTTTTTAGTGGCTGAATGATATTGTCAGCAGGAATAAAACAGCAGGCGTAGTGGGAGCCTGTATGAAAGGATTTGTAAAAATATACGTTCTTTCCGAGCATTAGTACTTCCCAGGCATCCGTGTAGAAACTTGTTTTGGGCGCAGTTATTTTTTGGATCAGATGCTTGTTCAGCAGTACGAGCTGATTCTGAGTAAGTGTCTGAAAAATTTCTGTAGGACGATACATCCGTTCATTCTCTGAATTATATAGAAAAATCTGATATCCCTTTTCAAAAGATTCCAGAAAAATATCAATATTATTATGAACTCGTTCTGCGGATGAAATGAATTCCAGTTTGTCCTGTGTTTCCAACAGAGTATCTGCATCGTCATTTTCAGTCAGGAGCCGGATTAAATAGCGATTGATGGAAATATGTGCGGTGTCGATTTGCGAAGCATAAAGGGATGTTGTATCTTGCAGGGACTGAATACTTTGGGAACGCATGGAAAAAATGACAAAACAGCTGATCATGATATCCAGGATTACAACCGGAACCAGCAGAAAAAACAAAAATTTTATGACATGATCAATGGAGTATCCGGCAACACGATGTCTGGAATACATATAAATACCTCCTGAAATATTATAAAATCATTATGATGAAAACAATTATAACAAAAATCCGATAAAAAGATAACAATATTCCGACCTTTTGATACAACAAAAGAGACAAGCTATGAAAAAAGAAATCGGATTTCGGAAAGTGTGAGGTCGTTATTTTACTATTAAAATACTGGAAAATCTGTATAATGAGAAACATCAGACAGAGAGATGTATACATCAAAAAAAATTAAAAAGGAAAAGAATTGAGGTAAAAGGATGAATAAGAAAGTGATTGCAGCGGGAATGGCTATGGTACTGGCTTCTATGGGGCTGACTGCCTGTGGTGATTCCGGTTCAAAAGAGGCTAAAGATTCTTCTGATGAGACTTATACAGTTACAATGGCTTATATTGGAGATAAGGAGGAAGATACAGATCGCATCGAGAAGAAAATCAATGAGATTATGAAGAAAGATATCAATATGGAACTCGATATCGAACCGATCAGCTGGGGTGCCTATGCGGAAACAATGAAGCTGATTCTATCCGGTGGAGAAAAGATGGACATTGTACCAATCCTGGTGGAACAGGTTAATTCCATGGTGAATGCGAAGCAGGTTATTGACATGTCTGAATATATCGACAAATATGGCAATAATATTAAAGAACTGCTTGGTGATACTGCGAAAGCAGCAAATATCGGAAATTATGTATACGGTGTGACAACAGGACGCGAATGGTTCTGCCAGTCATCTGTTATTATGCGAAAAGATATTCTGGATGAGTGTGGAATTGATGTATCTTCTATCACAGATTATAAAGATTTGACTGACGTTTATGCAACTGTGAAAGAAAAATATCCAGATATGGTCATGATGGCAAGCAATAACAGTGCAACACCGGATACCAAATATGAAATGAATGATACACTTACTGATGGATTTGGTGTATTGATGGATCATGGTCAGGACACGACAGTTGTAGATTATTATGAGACAGATGAATATAAAGAGTTTGTAGAAACAATGTATGACTGGCAGCAAAAAGGTTATTTGTCCAAAGATGCTGCAACCACAACAGAGAGTGCGGAGAATCAGGTAAAAGCAGGTGCCGCTTTTTCTTACCTTGCACCAAACAAACCAGGATATGATACCCGTGCCGCTTTACTTTGCGGAACAGAGATGGAGATTGCTCCGATTTCCGAACCATGGGCTGGCACTGCACAAATTTCTTACCTGACTTATGGCATCAGTTCAAGTTCTGCTGATAAAGATAAAACAATGCAGTGTCTGGATTATTTATATGGAAATGCAGATATTCTGAACCTGTTGAACTGGGGGGAAGAAGGTGTTGATTACGAAGTTGTAGATGCTGAAAATAATATCATTAACTATCCGGATGGAAAAGATGACAGCAACACGTATCATCTGGCAGAAGGATGGCAGTTATTTGACCAGTTTAAAATGCATATCTGGGAGGGTGATTCACCAGATATCTGGGATGAAACAAAGGCACTGAATGAGAGTGCAATCAAATCAAAAGCATTCGGATTTACCTATGATTCTACAAGTGTTGCAAACGAACTGGCTGCACTGAGTAATGTAAAAGCAAAATATGCAGCTGCTCTTGGTTCTGGTACAGTAGATCCTGAAGAAACACTTCCGAAATTTATTGAGGAACTGAAGAAAGCAGGAATTGAGAAAGTGATCAGCACCAAACAGGAACAGCTGGACAAGTGGCTGGAAGAGAATAAATAACACAGACAGGGGATGCCGCTATGCATCCCCTGTTATATTCCAGATAATTGAAAGGAAAATTTATGAAAAAAGCAAAATTTAAAAGATGGGCACCGCTTTATCTGATGATGGCACCGGGGCTGATTTATCTTTTTATCAATAATTATATGCCGATGGCAGGACTTGTGGTTGCTTTCAAAAATTACAACGTGGTAGATGGAATCTTTGGCAGCCCATGGGCCGGTCTCAGCAATTTTACTTATCTGTTTAATGATGCGTGGACGATTACAAGAAATACGTTGCTTTATAATATTGTATTTATTATCATCAACCTGATTCTGGGAATTGCATTTGCCATCTTTATCTGTGATATTCGGAGCAAGGCATGCAAAACAATTTATCAAAGTGCAATTTTACTGCCGTTTCTTATGTCTATTGTAATTGTAAGTTATATCACTTTTGCCTTTTTCAGTGGGGACAATGGAATGCTGAATAAGACAATTCTTCCGTTTTTCGGGAAAGAAGCAATTAATTGGTATTCAGAATCCAAATATTGGCCTGTGATCCTGGTTATCGTAAATACATGGAAAGGTGTAGGATATGGATGCCTGATTTATATTTCCAGTATTTCCGGAATTGATCCTTCTTTTTATGAGGCTGCAGAACTGGATGGAGCTTCAAAGTGGAAACAGATCCGATACATTACACTTCCATCGATCATGCCGTCTGTAATCACTTTGACACTGTTAAACATTGGAAGAATTTTCTATTCTGATTTTGGATTATTCTATCAGGTTACACAAAATTCCGGTCAGCTTTATGATACCACCAATGTAATCGATACTTATGTATACAGGGCACTGCTTCAGTCCGGAAATATCGGAATGGCTTCAGCGGCAGGCTTTTATCAGTCCATTGTCGGATTTGCCTGTGTACTGCTGGCAAATGTGGTTGTGCGCAAATTAAGCCCTGAAAATGCAATGTTCTAGGAGGTAAAAAATGGTTAGAAGCAAAAGTGCAAAAAGATTTGAACGATTGGCACATACGGTCATGATACTGGTTACAATCTGTATTGTATTGCCGTTTATCTTGTTATTTATGTCATCTATTACCTCTGAAAGTGCTCTGGTTAGAGATGGATATTCCTTTTTTCCAAAAGAGTTCAGTATTCATGCCTATAAGTTTATCTGGGATAATGCTGCAAATGTATTCAGGGCATATGGAATTACAATACTGGTCACTGTAATAGGAACCAGTATTAATGTGGCAATGTCTGCATTGTTGGCGTATCCGCTTTCCCTGAAAAATCTTCCAGGAAAAAGAATCCTGAATTTCTACATATTTTTTACAATGTTATTTAATGGTGGACTGGTTCCTACATATCTCATGTATACAGGAATTTTCCATATCAATAACACACTGCTTGCATATATTGTGCCGGGACTTCTGATGAGTGCCATGAATGTTATGCTGATTCGTACATTCTTTGCAACCAGTATTCCGGATGCACTTTTTGAAGCAGCTCAGATTGACGGTGCAAGTCAATTCCAGATTTTTTTCAAAATTGTATTGCCACTGGGTAAACCCATTCTTATTGCCATGGGTCTGCTTTCCGGATTAGGATACTGGAATGACTGGACAAATGGTCTGTACTATATTAGAGATACGAAGTTATATGGCATTCAGAACCTTCTGAATAAGATGATTTCAGATTTGACAGCACTGACACAGAATGCTTCTGGTGCGTCAACTGTTGCAATTGCAGATATTCCATCTGCATCTGTCAGAATGGCAATAGCGTTTGTTGCAATGCTACCGATTTTATGCCTGTATCCGTTTTTACAGAGATATTTTACCAAAGGTATCGCGCTTGGTGCCGTAAAAGGCTGAAGATGTTTTGAAGGAAAGGTGGATTATTTTCCTGTAAATATTTAGTGTTTTCAGCAAAGATTTTTTCTGATAAGATGGGGAATAGAAAGTATTGGGGAAAAACGGTCGGAACGATCATTGCATCGCTTGAGAGATGTTGTTCTCAGAAAGAAAGGATAAAACATGAACGATTATAAATTGGATTTAGAGAAATATGCAACACTGGCGAGACAGGCAGCCGCAGAGGGATGTGTACTTCTGGAGAATGAGAAGCAGGCACTTCCTTTGAGAGAGGGAGAGAGTGTGGCTGTTTTTGGCCGCATGGCATTTCATTATTATAAAAGCGGACTTGGTTCCGGCGGTCTGGTGAATACGAGATATGTAGTGGGAATTCTGGATGCGCTGAAGGAGTGTAAAGAGATTCAACTGGATGAGAAACTGCTGGGTATTTATGCAAACTGGATTAAAGAGAATCCTTATGATGAAGGTCAGGGATGGGGTCGTGTTCCATGGTCTCAGAAAGAGATGGAAGTTACAGAGGAAATGCTGGACTGCGCACGTAGCAACGATGTTTCGCTTATTATTATAGGAAGAACTGCAGGTGAAGATCAGGATAATAATACGAATCCGGGAAGCTATTGTCTGACGGAGACGGAGGAGGATTTGATCTGCCGGGTCTGTGAGGTGAGTAAGTGCACAGTTGTGGTGCTGAATGTTGGAAATATTATTGATATGAGTTGGGTGGAGAAATATCATCCTCAGGCTGTGCTGTATGCATGGCAGGGTGGTCAGGAAGGTGGCAATGGTGTGGCTGATGTGCTGACCGGTAAAGTGTGTGCATGTGGGAAGCTGACAGATACCATTGCTGAGAGGATTGAGTATTATCCGTCTACGGAGAATTTTGGTGATCCATATAAGAATTATTATAAGGAAGATATTTATGTGGGTTATCGTTATTTTGAGACATTTGCGAAGGATAAGGTGCTGTATCCGTTTGGATATGGTTTGTCCTATACGAATTTTGAGACAAAGGCGGAGATTTTTAAGAATACTGAGGATGAACTCACAGTGGCTGCGACGGTTACCAATATCGGTGATGTGAGGGGCAAAGAGGTTGTACAGGTTTATGTAAAAGCACCGCAGGGTAAACTTGGAAATCCGGCAAGAAAGCTGATCGGATTTGCAAAAACCCGGGAACTGGCACCGGGTGAAAAAGAAGAACTTGTTATCATCATTCCCAAATATGATATGGCCTCTTATGATGACAGTGGAGTGACAGGACACAAATCCTGTTATGTTCTGGAAGAGGGAACTTATGAAATTTTTGCAGGCAGTGATGTAAGAAGTGCGAAATCAGCAGGAATTTACAAAGAAGAATTACGTGTAATAGAACAGTTACAGGAGGCATATGCACCGATTGAGAAATTCCGGAGAATGAAAGCCGTTCTGAGAGCGGATGGAACTTATCAGGCAGTAACAGAAGAGGTTCCTGTCCGCACAGCAGATCCACATAAACGCAGAGAGGAAAGAATGCCGAAGACTCTGGAGTATACGGGAGATAAAGGCTATAAGCTGGCAGATGTACTGGATAAAAAAGTTTCTATGGATGAGTTTGTGGCACAGATCAGTGAGGCGGATCTGATTGCCATGTTCCGCGGTGAAGGAATGTGCAGTCCAAAGGTCACTGCTGGAACTGCAGCTGCATTTGGCGGTGTGACAGAGTCTTTGAAGGCTCTTGGAATCCCGGTGGGATGCTGCGCGGATGGGCCGTCAGGGATTCGTATGGATTGCGGTACGAAAGCGTTTTCTCTGCCAAATGGAACTTTGCTGGGCTGTACTTTTAATACGGAGCTTGTGGGTGAGCTGTATGAAATGACAGGGAGGGAACTTCGACTAAATAAGATTGATTCCCTGCTGGGACCAGGTATGAATATTCACAGGAATCCACTGAATGGTCGAAATTTTGAATATATTTCTGAGGATCCGCTTCTCACAGGAAGAATTTGTGCGGCTCAGGTGAAGGCAATGGCTAAATCCGGAATTGGAAGTACGATTAAGCATTTCTGTGGAAATAATCAGGAAGTGGGACGAAGTACTTCTGATTCTGTTATGTCTGAGAGATGTCTGAGAGAAATCTATCTGAAGGGATTTGAGATTGCAGTAAAGGAGGGGGGTGCACGTTCTGTAATGACTACTTATGGAAGTGTAAATGGGCTCTGGACTGCAGGTAGCTATGATCTGTGTACAACCATTCTGAGAAAAGAGTGGGGATTTCAGGGTATTGTCATGACTGACTGGTGGGCGAAGTCCAATTATGAGGGTCATCAGGCAGAGGTAACTGCGAAAGCTCCTATGGTAGCTGCCCAGAATGATATTTATATGGTAGTGAGTGATGCGAAGTCCAATCCGGAGAATGACGATGTGGAGGAAATGCTTCATGCAGGAAAAATTACTGTGGGAGAATTGCAGAGGAATGCAGCCAATATCCTGGGATTTCTGTTAAAAAGTCCTTCTGTTTTATTGTTGACAGACAGAATATGTAAAGAAGAACTGGAGGCTATGAATACAAAGGAAGAGGACGATGTGGATGCCGGAAGTCTGGTAAGTATTGAAAGTGATTCGGTGACACAGAAAATTGTAATTGACGGTGCATTATTACATCCTGCAAAGGGAAAGGCAGATGTGATTGCTGTGACTAACGAGTTCATGGGTGATTTCACAATGAAGTTTACTTTGAAATCTGATCTTGGTGAGCTGGCTCAGCTTCCAGTTTCTGTATTTTTGGATAATATTCATAAGATGACTGTTTCAGTACAGGGGACCAATGGAAAATGGGTAGAAGAAAGCCGCATCCTGAATATGGGATTTGGTCATAATCACTATATCAAATTTTATTATGGTGCGGATAATTTTGAAATTAAAGAAATTGTGCTGATTCCGAATAGGTAAGACCAATTTTGGGAACGCTTGCAAAACTATATCCTTTATGGCATAATTATGAAAATACTCAGAACCTGCGAAAGATGAGTGATAATTGCTTTATAAAAGTGGTTATCTGTGGACTTTTTTAATGCGGAGCGGGCTGTTCAGAGGAAAAGTGTTACTGATGATTAGAACAGTGTTAAGAGTGATGAGGAAAGGATAATATGTCAGGTTTTACAAAGGAAATTATTGCAAAGACTTTTACAGAATTGCTGGATGAAAAGCCCATGTCTAAGATTACGGTGAAGGATATCGTGGAACGATGTGGTGTAAACAGAAATACTTTTTATTATCATTTTAAGGATATTCCGGATGTAGTGGAGTTTATTTTGAAAAAGAAGTGGGATGAGATTCTGGAACACCCACAGGACAGAGCCTCTATTCTGGAATGTATGGAAGAAATGGCAGATCTGGTGAGAAATAACAGAAAGGTTATGTTTAATGTTTACAGATCAGTGAAAAAAGATACGTTCCTTTTTTATATGAATGAGATTTCCAACTATATTATTATGGAATATTTTCGGAAAAATGCAGATCAGTTTGATCTTGATGAGGGAGAAATCCGGATTCTGATTCAATATTATAAGTGTCTGTTTATGGGATTTCTGATGGAGTGGCTGGATAATAATCTGAAATCTGATTTTGGAGAAGAAATGCGTCAGGCTTCCCGGCTTTTTGAAAAGCACCCGGAGCTACATGCGGTATTGAACAGATCAGAATAGAGTGAAAATACCTGTTGTTCCTGATATTTATTATAGCAATTCTCTTAAATGTATTATCTGAGAGAAGCGTTATAGGTAATTCCTTTAATTTTCATATTATACAAAATTAAGCTTATGTCTGTTTTTTGGACATGGGCTTTTTTTTGTCTATTTATTGTTAAAAAAATCACAGCTATAATAGCAGCCATAAAGAGATGAAAACAAGAGCCTGACAGTCACAGGTTCGGGTATATTTCAGAAGGGAGGAGCAATAGGATGGATGCACTGAAGCAGTTAAAATTAGCCAAGAATGGTTATATTATTATGTCTGTATTATTTATGGTTCTGGGTGCCTGTCTGATTATCTGGCCGGATTGTTCGATGGCAGTTTTCTGTACAGCAGTAGGGATTATGCTTATTGTATACGGATTGATAAAGATTCTGGGATATTTTTCCAGAGATATCTATTGTCTGGCATTTCAGTTTGATCTTGCCTTTGGAGTGCTGCTGGCAGCAGTAGGAATTATTATTATAGTACGCAGGAACGTAGTGGTGAATCTGATCTTTGGAATCTTTGGACTTCTGATCCTTGCGGATGCATTATTTAAAATTCAGATGTCGATAGATGCAAAGAAATTCGGGCTGAATCTCTGGTGGAGGATTCTCCTGGTAGCGATTCTGACAGGTGTTCTGGGATTTTTACTTTTGATAAGGCCGTTTGAGGCAGCAGAGATCATGATGATCCTGGTTGGTGTTTCGGTTCTGTTTGAGGGAATTCTGAATCTTTGTGTGGCGATTTACACTGTAAAAATTATTAAAAACCAGAAACAGGATATCATAGATATGGATGAATATTGATAAAATAATAAAAATATACCTGATACACAGGTGTTTATATATATCACATTACAACAAGGAGGAGCAATAACATGAAGTTAATGGACAAAGCAAAACAGGCTGCACTTGCAGCAGCAGTTAAAACAGGTCTGAGTTATCTGGAGAAGGACCCGGAAGTAAATATACCGAAACTGATGGAACTTGTAGATAAATTTGTACCGGATGGCTGGTATGAGTCACAGAGAAATGCAATCCGTAATGCGATTCAGGATAAGGACAGCAACTGGTATAAACTGATCCTGAGGATTTATGAGCTGGATCCGGGAGTACGTGAAGCATTCTTTACAAACTTTATTATCAATGCCAGCTTAAAGGGAAGTGCACTTCAGGAAGAAACAGCAGAAGAGAACAACTGTAATGTTCCATGGGCAATCCTTCTTGATCCTACAAGTGCCTGTAATCTGCACTGTACAGGATGCTGGGCAGCAGAGTATGGTCACAAACTGAATCTTGATTTTGACACCATCTGTTCTATTGTAGAGCAGGGCAGAAAAATGGGAACTTATATGTACATATATACAGGTGGTGAACCGCTGGTACGTAAGAAAGACCTGATGCGTATCTGCGAGAAATATCCGGACTGCGAGTTCCTTTCCTTTACAAATGGTACACTGATCGACGAAGAATTCTGCCAGGAAATGCTTCGTGTTAAGAACTTTGTTCCGGCAATCAGCCTGGAAGGTTCTGAGGAAGCAAACGACGGACGTCGTGGAGAAGGTGTATATCAGAAAGTTATGCATGCAATGGAACTTCTGAAAGCTCATAAACTTCCGTTTGGTGTATCTACCTGTTATACTTCTGCAAATGTGGACAGTGTAAGCAGCGAGGAATTTTTTGATCACATTATTGACTGTGGTGCATTATTTGTATGGTTTTTCCATTATATGCCGACAGGTAATGACGCTGTAGTAGAATTAATGCCGAATCCACAGCAGCGTGAGAAGATGTATCACAAGATCAGAGAGTACCGTTCTACAAAAGCTATTTTTGGAATGGATTTCCAGAATGATGCGCAGTATGTAGGAGGATGTATTGCAGGAGGAAGACGTTACCTTCATATCAATGCGAATGGTGATGTAGACCCATGTGTATTTATCCATTATTCTAATGCAAATATTTATGAAAATACTCTGCTGGAAGCATTGAAGAGTCCGATCTTCATGGCATATCATGACGGTCAGCCGTTTAATGAAAATATGCTTCGTCCATGCCCGATGCTTGAGAATCCGCAGAAGCTTCGTAAGATGGTTGAAGAATCCGGTGCGAAGTCTACAGATTTGCAATCTCCGGAGTCTGTGGAGCATCTCTGTGCGAAGTGTGATGCTTATGCAGAACATTGGGCACCGAAAGCTGAGGAATTATTTCCTGTAAAAAATAAGTAACTTAATAATAAGAAAAAATATTAACTCAAAATTTAGCCAAAGTTATCAGAGAAAGTTCCCTGTCCGGTCATCCCCTGTCCGGATGGGGAACTTTCTCGTCTTTGAATAAGGGGACGCGCGAAACAGCATCTCTCTGTGGGTTCAGTTCCGGGGGCTAAGTAACTCTAAGGTGGAGAAAATCCGCTAAAAGCATGAAGAAAAACGCAAAACTCGCTCCGTTGCAAACTTCGCTCAGACAGGTTGCTGCTTTTCTTCATAACGCGGATTTTCTCCGCCTAAGAGTTACTAAGCCCCCTCCAGATTCACCCACAGAGAGATGCTGTTTCGCGCTGTTGATTGATTGTGGAAGGAAGTGTGTGAAGCATTTTATTGTTAAAAATAACTTGCCTGAGTGTGCGACATGTATTAAAGTTATGGTGTTAACCTGTATGATGGATATGTAGAAGTTCTCGTAAATAATGTATTTAAGAGGATTGCTGTAGATTTTTTAGTATGAGAGAGTGGTAGGGATGTTAAAAACTTTTTTGGTAGAGGATGAAGTTGTGATCAGGGAGATGATTAAGAAGATGATTCCCTGGGAGCAGTATGGATTTGAACTGGCAGGAGAAGCATCTGATGGGGAGATGGCACTGCCGTTGATATTAAAGAGCAAACCGGATCTTCTGATCACTGATATTAAGATGCCGTTTATGGATGGTCTGACATTATGTAAATTGGTGAAGAAGGAGTTGCCGGACATTAAGATTGTGATTCTTAGTGGCTATGATGACTTTAACTATGCGAAGCAGGCAATCAATATTGGTGTGGAGGATTATCTGCTGAAACCAATTACTAAGAATGCATTTATTGAGCGTCTGGAGGAGATTCATAATCGTTATGAACATGAGAAGACGCAGAAGGAATATTATGAGAAATTCAAACTGGAGATGCAGGAGTATGAGAGGAATGCGAGCCGTGATTTCTTTGAATCTCTGGTGAGAGCGGACTTTGATCTGGAAGAGATTTATCGGAGAGCAGATCGTTTGAATCTTGATATTGTGGCAGAGGCTTATAATATTCTGATTTTTACACCGGATGCTTCAGACAGCAGTTATAATTCGTCGGAAGGATATTCAGACTGGGAGGCAGAAGTACATAAGAAGATTGAGAATTATTTCCTCAGTCATCCGGTTGCGATGCTTTTCAGACATCAGGTGTTCAGTTATGCGATTCTGGTCAAGGGGCAGCGAGACACGATAAAGAAGAACACATGCGAATGTGTGGAAACAATTCAGAAGATCATGGAAGAAACCAGAGCAAATGTGGACTGGTTTGTGGCAGTCGGCGAGGAGGCAGACCGTCTGAGCAGAATTAAGCAGAGTTATCACACGGCTGCAAGAACTTATGCATTCCGTTATCTGTATGACGGGCATATTCTTTATTACAATATGCTTGAGCAGGTAAAGGAGAATTCAGCAGACACTTCAAAAACAGAAGCTGTTCAGCTTAAGAATGTGAATATCAATGCCCTGAATCCGGAAATCCTTCAGAAATTTTTAAGCAGTGGTCTGGAAGATGAAGTAGACAGTTTTGTCCATGATTATTTCCATGCTATTGGCAGGGAACCGATGAAATCACTGGTGTTCCGTAATTATGTGGTTTTGAATGTGCGTTTTTCTGTACTGTCATTTCTTAAGAAAATTGGATATGATGATACGGAATTGTCCAGAGAAGAGACAGATGATGTTGTGAAGAAGACAAGCCAGTCTACAGAAGCTTCTGTTGCATATGCAGAGGAAGTCCTGAAACGGGCCATTGCAATCCGTGATGAAAATGCAGGCAGTCAGAACAGAAGTGTGTTGAAGCAGGCAACAGATTTTATAGATGGACATTATATGGATGAAGAGATTTCTCTGAATAGAGTGGCGCATGCGGCGAATGTGAGTGCCAATCATTTCAGCGCGCTTTTCAGTCAGAATATGGGACAGACATTTATTGAGTATCTGACTTCGCTTCGCATGGACAAGGCAAAGGAGCTGCTTCGCTGTACTTCCAAACGTTCCAGTGAGATTGCAGGGGAAGTGGGATATAAGGATGCGCATTACTTCAGCTATCTTTTTAAGAAAACTCAGGGAATAACTCCGAGTGAGTATCGTAAGACGAGAGGAGAAGTCTGATTCATGAAGCAGAAACAGGAGAAGCTGGAAACAAAGATGAAGTGGATGCTTCTGAGCACTATGATCCCTATGACAATTCTGATCATAGTGCTTCTTGTTTTTTTCTGGCATTATACAAATGAATATAATCAGTTGTCTAATAATCTGGCGGTGAGTTCGGAATATAATGCAAACTATAGAAATTCCAATAATGATATGAGCTTTAAAGATGAAGTGGATATGGATATCTATTATGTGACTATCGGGCGAAAAGGTAAGGACGGGCTGCCGACAGAGCAGGTAGACAAGGCAATCAGTACTGTGGAGAGTCTGAAGAAAACCACATCAAAGAAGGAAAGCCTGCGTTCTCTGAAATATCTGACTAACTATCTGGAGAATCTTAAGAAACGGATGAATCAGCTTCTTGAGATAAAGAATTATCAGGAACGACAGGAATTTGTGGCAAATAATACAGAAATCCTGACCACGCTCTTTGAGAAAGAAATGCAGAATTATATTTATCAGGAGGCGACGGAACTGGTGCAGATAGAGTCTCAGCTGGCTGGAAATGTACGTCTGACGATCATCACTATGTGTGCGGCGATTTTGGTTGCTACGGCTATTCTGCTGCGGCGTTCTTTCCGTCTGACATACAGCATTACCAAACCGATTTCTGAAATTCTCCATAATATTAAGAAGGTTGGAAAAGGAGAGTACAAAACTATTAATGCAGTATCTGCCGACAGTGTTGAAATCCAGGAGCTTGATGCCGGTACCAGAAAGATGGCAGGAAGGATTGAAGGGCTTCTTGAGAATGTGCGTAAGGAGCAGGAGGTACAGCATATGACGGAGCTGCAGCTGATCCAGGCACAGGTAAATCCGCATTTTCTGTATAATACACTGGACACTATTGTGTGGCTGGTGGAGGGTGGTATGCAGCAGGATGCAGTGGATATGATCACAAGTCTGTCTGTTTTTTTCCGCACTTCGCTTTCGAAGGGGAAGGATATCATTCCGCTGTCGGAAGAGAAACGCCACACATTGAGTTATCTGGAGATTCAGCAGTCAAGATACAGGGATATTATGGAATTTGAGATTAATATTCCGCCGGAACTGGATGAAGTGATGGTGCCGAAGCTTACTTTGCAGCCGTTAGCGGAGAATGCTCTTTATCATGGAATTAAGAATAAGCGTGGAAAAGGTAAGATTCTTATTGAAGGATTCAATCTGGGAGATGATATGATGCTGAGAGTGACTGACAATGGTCAGGGAATGACACCGGAACGTCTTTATGAAGTACAGGAAGCTATCCGCACCGGTGAACGTGCCGGGTTCGGACTTGCTGCGGTGTCAGAGAGAATTGCACTTTATTATGGTCCGGGTTATGGACTGAAGATTTCTTCTACAGAGGGAGAAGGTACGGTTATGGAAGTGTATATGGCGAAAAAAATTAACCTGGATAACAATTCAAGATAAACAAAGAAAAAGCTGCATGAAGTTAAGAATCTTAACAGATATGCAGCTTTTGTTATGTATTCAGGTGGATAAAGTCAATTATTTTATTGTTTATTCATATCTAATAACAGTTTTATGGCCTGCTGATAGAGACTTACGAAGGTCTGCCAAATAATGGAATGTATGAATTATGTCGACTAATGCTGAATTGTGCAAAGTGAATATAAAAGAAAGCTGATAATTTATTTCTATATTTATAATGCACAATAAAAAATCCAACTTCCGCAATAAAAAAATAAACTTTGTATAAATTATGAACAAAATATGATAGAAGAATAAACTTTTTGCGGAAAATATTCTATGGAATTTTCCTGGATTTTTACTATAATAAAGACATCTTAAATGAATCGGGAGGATTTACAAAATGAAGAAAAAAATCGTGTCAGCTTTATTAACAGCAACAATGGTATGCGGTATGAGCGTTGTTCCGGCAGTGGGTGTAGCAGCAGCGGACGACACAATCACAGTTGGTTTCTCACAGGTAGGTGCTGAATCTGACTGGCGTACAGCTAATACAGAATCCATGAAATCCACATTCAGCGAAGAGAACGGATATGAATTAATCTTCGACGATGCACAGCAGAAACAGGAAAACCAGTTAACAGCAATCCGTAACTTCATCCAGCAGGAAGTTGATTACATTCTTTTAGCTCCTGTAACAGAGACAGGTTGGGATACAGTTCTCCAGGAAGCTAAAGATGCTGATATTCCTGTAATCATCGTAGACCGTATGGTTGATGTATCTGATGACAGCTTATATACAACATGGATCGGAACTGACTCCTTACTCGAAGGAAGAAAAGCAGCTGAATGGCTGAATGCATACACAACAGCTAAGGGAATCGATGCAAAAGATGTTAACATCGTTGATATCCAGGGTACAATCGGATCTACAGCTCAGATTGGACGTTCTAAAGGCCTTGAAGAAGGTGTTGACAACTATGGATGGAACTTACTTGCTCAGCAGTCCGGTGAATTCACACAGGCTAAAGGACAGGAAGTTATGGAGTCCATGCTGAAACAGTATGACAATATTAATGTTGTATACTGCGAGAACGATAACGAAGCATTCGGTGCTATCGATGCTATCGAAGCAGCTGGTAAAACAGTAGGATCTGATATCGCAAACGGTGAAATCATGGTTATGTCTTTTGATACAACAAATGCTGGTTTAACAGACACATTGGCCGGCAAGATCGCATGCGATGTTGAGTGTAACCCATTACACGGACCACGTGCAGAAGAACTGATCAAAGCTCTTGAAGCTGGTGAAGAAGTTGAAAAACTGAACTATGTAGATGAAGAAATCTTTGCTACAGATGATACAGTTGATAAAGTTAAAGCTGTAAACAGTCTTGATGAAGAGGGCGAATATGACGTAACACCTATCACACAGGAAATTATTGACGGACGTGCATACTAATTTTTGACAACATATAATAGACGTGTAATAGAAGAAATATAAACAATCCGGAGCGTGGTTCATAATTCGGAGAAACCCGGATTTATGAATCACGCTCTCTTTATGCCGAAATGATTTACAGATACCCGCTTTACTGAAGCTTTTCAGTAAATGAGGGGTAAACCAGTTTAGAAAGCAGGTGGAAAGAATATGGAACAAAATGTAGTATTGGAAATGCGTGATATCAGCAAAAACTTTACAGGAGTCCGTGCCCTTTCCCATGTGGACTTTACCCTTCGAAAGGGCGAAATCCACGCACTGATGGGGGAGAATGGTGCAGGTAAATCAACACTGATCAAGGTGCTGACCGGTGTACATGAATTTGAAAGTGGAACGATTCATATGGCTGGAAACAGTAATGCCATTATTAACCACTCACCTCAGGAAGCTCAGGCAAATGGTATCAGTACAGTATATCAGGAGGTAAACCTTTGTCCCAACCTGACTGTAGCTGAGAACCTTTTTATTGGCAGAGAACCGAGAAAGATGGGAATGATTGATTGGAAGCAGATGAATGAGCGCTCAGGAAAACTTCTTGAGAGCCTGGACATTCATGTGCCGCCAACACAGATGCTGGAGGAATGTTCCATTGCGATTCAGCAGATGATCGCAATTGCCCGTGCAGTGGACATGAAGTGCCAGGTACTGATTCTCGATGAACCGACATCTTCACTGGATGATGATGAAGTTGAAAAGCTGTTTGTACTTATGAGAAGACTTCGTGACGAAGGTGTAGGTATTATCTTTGTTACGCATTTCCTTGAGCAGGTATATGCAGTCTGCGACAGGATTACAGTTCTTCGTAATGGTGAACTTGTTGGGGAATATGAGACGAAAGATCTTCCGAGAGTAATGCTGGTTGCCAAGATGATGGGTAAGGATTTTGATGATCTTGCAGATATTAAAGGCGATCATAAAGACAAGAGAATCACAGATGCAGAACCTGTAATCGAAGCAAAAGGATTATCTCATAAGGGAACGATCAAACCGTTTGATATTACCATCAATAAAGGTGAGGTTATTGGTCTTACCGGACTTCTGGGTTCCGGACGTTCTGAATTGGTTCGTGCAATTTATGGGGCGGATAAAGCTGATACAGGAACTTTAAAAGTAAAGGGAAAAGAAGTAAAGATCAATACTCCGCTGGATGCCATGAAACTTGGTATGGCATATCTTCCGGAAGACAGAAAGGCAGAAGGTATTATTGCAGATCTTTCTGTAAGAGAAAATATTATTATAGCGCTCCAGGCTAAACGCGGTATGTTCCATCCATTAAGCAAGAAAGAAATGGAGGATGCTGCTGATAAGTATATTAAATTACTGCAGATTAAGACAGCAAGTCGTGAAACCCCGATTAAGAGTCTGTCCGGTGGTAACCAGCAGAAGGTTATCCTTGGAAGATGGCTTCTGACTAATCCGGATTATCTGATTCTGGATGAGCCGACCAGAGGTATTGATATCGGTACTAAGACAGAGATTCAGAAACTGGTTCTTGATCTTGCGGATCAGGGAATGGCAGTTACATTTATCTCCTCAGAGGTTGAGGAAATGCTCCGCACCTGCTCCCGTATGGCAGTTCTTCGTGATGGCCAGAAGGTAGGGGAGCTGGAAGAGGATGAACTTTCCCAGAGCGGAGTTATGAAAGCTATTGCCGGAGGTGACGATAAATAATGAATAAGAGTAAATTAAAGAAAATAACAAGTGCACGTCTGTTTCTTCCTATTGTGTGTCTGATCGCAGTACTTTTGCTGAATGTGATCAGAACACCGGATTTCTTTAATGTATCAATCCGAAACGGTGTACTCTATGGTTACATTGTTGATGTTATTAACCGTGCTTCAGAGCTGGTTATCCTTGCAATCGGTATGACACTGGTAACAGCAGCTTCCGGTGGACAGGATATCAGTGTTGGTGCGATCATGGCAGTTGCAGCGGCTGTCTGCTGTCAGATTCTTTCCGGCGGACAGGTTTCTGTAAATGATTACCAGAATCCTGTGATCCTGGCTGTTATCGCAGCACTTCTTGCATCTGCATTATGTGGTGCATTTAATGGATTTCTGGTTTCCAAGCTGAATATTCAGCCAATGGTTGCAACTCTGATCCTTTACACAGCCGGTCGTGGTATTGCTCAGCTGATCACAAACGGACAGATTACTTATATTCGTGTGGATTCCTTTAAGATGGCTGGTGGATATATTGGAAAATGCCCGATTCCTACACCTATTTTCTTTGCGATCATTACAGTTGTTATTGTGTACCTGATTTTGAAGAAGACTGCTCTTGGGCTTTACATTGAAAGTGTTGGTATCAATGGAAAGGCAGCTCGTCTTGTGGGATTAAATTCTACGATGATTAAATTCCTTACCTATGTTATCTGTGGTGTACTGGCTGGTATTGCCGGTATTGTGGCATCCAGCCGTATCTACTCTGCAGATGCAAACAACATTGGTCTTAACCTGGAAATGGATGCCATCCTTGCAGTTGCGCTTGGCGGAAACTTCCTTGGTGGTGGTAAATTCAGCCTGATCGGTTCCGTAATCGGTGCCTACACTATTCAGGCTCTGACCACAACACTCTATGCGATGAACGTAAAAGCAGACCAGCTTCCTGTTTATAAGGCAATCGTAGTTGTTATCATCGTTACACTGCAGAGTGATGTATTTAAGAAATATATTGCCAACTTAAAGGCTAAAAGAAGTGTGGCAGCAGAAGGAGGTCAGAAGTAATGAAAGCAAATGTACAGAAAAAGAAAATAACGGGAAATGGCTTCCTGCTTCTGATCACAATCGCATTATTTGTAGTAATGTATGTTGCAGGTATGATTGTTTTTGCTGATAAAGGTTTTGCAAAACCTCAGATGTTTCTGAACCTGTTTGTATCTAATGCGGGTCTTCTGGTTATTGCGTGTGGTCTTACAATCGTTATGATCACCGGTGGTATTGATATTTCCGTAGGTTCTGTTACTGCACTTGTATGTATGGTTCTTGCAGACCTTATGGAGAACAAAGGTGTGAACGCATATGCAGCAGTTTTAGTTGCACTGCTTATTGGTGTTGCTTTTGGTATTGTTCAGGGATTCCTGGTAGCTTATCTGGATATCCAGCCATTCATCGTTACTCTGGCAGGTATGTTCTTCGGACGTGGTCTGACAGCTATCATCAGTACTGATATGATTTCTATCAAGAATGAGTTATTCCTGAAATGGGCAAATTACCGTTTCTATATGCCTTTTGGTTCAACCAGTAAGAAGGGTAAATTTATTCCGGCTTATATTCCGCCGACAGTTGTGATTGCTCTGATTGTTGTAATTCTGATCGCGGTTCTTCTGAAATATCGTAAGTTTGGACGTAAGCTTTATGCGATCGGCGGTAGCCGTCAGAGTGCATTAATGATGGGGCTGAATGTTAAGAAAACTATTTTTAATGCTTATGTTCTGGATGGTTTTCTTGCAGGCCTTGGTGGCTTCCTGTTCTGTTTGAACAGTTGTGCAGGTTTCGTTGAGCAGGCAAAGGGTCTTGAGATGGATGCAATTTCATCAGCGGTTATTGGTGGTACGCTTCTTTCAGGTGGTGTTGGTACTCCGATTGGTACTTTGTTTGGTGTATTGATTAAGGGTACGATTTCCAGTTTGATTACTACTCAGGGTACTTTGTCAAGCTGGTGGACAAGAATTATTCTTTCTGCGTTGCTTTGTTTCTTTATTGTTATTCAGTCTGTTGTGGCTTCTATGAAGAAGAAAGCGAAATAAATGGTTGTATTATGAGACAAGCTGGGACTTTTGGGAGTCTTGGCTTGTTTTTTTTGTAGAGGAACGCGCGAAACAGCATCTCTCTGTGGGTTTAGTTCCGGGGGCTAAGTAACTCTAAGGTGGAGGAAATCCGCTAAAAGCATGAAGAAAAACGCAAAACTCGCTCCGCCTCCGACTTCGCTCAGACAGGTTGCTGTTTTTCTTCATAACGCGGATTTTCTCCGCCTAAGAGTTACTAAGCCCCCTCCAGATTCACCCACAGAGAGATGCTGTTTCGCGCTGGGTACTGGCAACGATTTAGAGCGAAGCAAGTAAATTTCTGATAAACTGTGGAGAAGATATTGGGGTATGGGCAGGTTGCGAAGAGGATGATGTTATTAACTTGAACGTGAGTATCGATACTTTATTATTATTGTTCGCTAGTAATATCCTGCGAAGCGTGTTATTGAGAACGGAGTGAACAGTAATGCTTTATTTGTTTATAACTGTGAATTATGATGGTTTGCTTGCCATGGGGGGAGTTTTATTTTATACTTTAAGCAATGAATGATGTTAAGGTTAAAGGGGATTTTGATCTTGATATTATTGAAATTATGTGAGAAATGTGGCTTTACTAATGGTTGAATGTGTAGTACAATCGTAACTTATTATGCGTTTATTTTAGGAGGATTATGATACAATGTGGATTGCAGATGGATGGAAAGATTATGAGGTTATCGATACTTCCTGTGGGGAGAAGCTGGAGCGTTGGGGGGATTATCTTCTGGTGAGGCCGGATCCGCAGGTTATATGGGATACGCCGAAGGTGAATAAGGGCTGGAAGCATATGAACGGGCATTATCACAGAAGTAAGAAGGGCGGCGGTGAATGGGAGTTTTTTGATCTGCCCGAGCAGTGGGATATTCATTATAAGGGACTTACCTTTAATTTGAAACCTTTTAGTTTTAAGCATACCGGGCTTTTTCCGGAGCAGGCGGTGAATTGGGACTGGTTTGGCAATAAGATCCGCAATGCGGGACGTCCGGTGAAGGTGTTGAATCTTTTTGCATATACAGGTGGTGCGACTCTGGCGGCAGCGGCAGCGGGAGCTTCTGTTACTCATGTGGATGCTTCTAAGGGTATGGTTACCTGGGCAAAGGAGAATGCGGTTGCTTCCGGTCTGGGAGATGCTCCGATCCGCTGGCTGGTGGATGACTGTGTGAAGTTTGTTGAGCGTGAGATCCGCAGAGGGAATCATTATGATGCGATCATTATGGATCCGCCTTCTTATGGACGTGGACCGAAGGGGGAGATCTGGAAGATTGAGGATTGTATCCATGACCTGATTAAGCTGTGTACAAAGATTCTCAGCGATGAGCCTTTGTTTTTCCTGATAAATTCTTATACAACAGGTCTGGCACCGGCAGTTCTTACTTATATGTTGTCTACTGAATTGAAAAAGTTCGGCGGGCATGTGGACTCTCAGGAGATCGGGCTTCCGGTAAGCTCTAACGGACTGGTTCTTCCATGTGGTGCTTCTGGAAGATGGGAGGCGTAGAAAGGTTTCCTTTTGTTTGTCATTGACGGAAAACTGCTTTTTAGCCGAATCAGTTAAGTCTCCTGCAGAGATTGTGAAAAGCAATTTCACATGAGTTCAATTTGAACTGTTTGGCGAGATGGGAGGAAACGTGATTATGAAGGAACTTAATTTAAAACATGAAGCCAAGCGTTACGGCTGTGCGGTTCTGGCTGCAACGATCATGGCGTTGAATATTAAGACATTTGTTCGTGCAGGCGGTCTTTTTCCGGGAGGATTTACAGGACTTACTCTGCTGCTCCAGAACATTTTTCAGACATTTATGGGGATTGCAGTTCCGTATACGCTGATTAATGTACTGCTGAACTCTATTCCTGTATTTATTGGTCTGAAATTTATCGGAAAGAAATTTACGATAAGTTCTGTCTGTGTGATCGTGCTTTCCGGTCTGCTTACAGATATTATTCCCAGTCAGCCGATCACTTATGATACATTGCTGATCAGTATCTTTGGCGGTCTGATCAATGGCTTCTGTATCAGTCTCTGTCTGATCGGTAATACCAGTACAGGTGGAACGGACTTTATTGCGATTTATTTTTCCGAGAAAAATGGCAGGGATATCTGGAATTATATCCTGTGTGGAAATGCAGTGATCCTGACAGTGGCAGGTTTGCTCTTTGGATGGGACAGAGCGCTTTACTCTATTATCTTCCAGTTTACTTCTACTCAGGTGATTCAGATGCTGCATCAGAGATATAAGAAGCATACGCTGTTCATTATCACGAAGGAGCCGTATCAGATTTATGAGGAGATTTTCAAACTTACCAATCATACGGCGACACGTTTTGAAGGTACCGGATGTTACACAGACGAGAAGACCAGTATGATCTATTCTGTAGTCTCTACAGAAGAAGCAAAATATCTGGTAAAGAAGGTACATGAGATCGATCCGAAGGCTTTTGTAAATATTATCAAAACCGATTACATAAACGGAAGATTTTACCAGAAAACAGATTATTAATTACTTGTATTCCCTTTCTGTGAGCGTATAATACAAGGTACAGGGAATTCTGTTCGTTCACGGGACTTTACTTAAGATTGGATGAACAGTAACCGGCACACAAGGAGGGTGATTTATATGGGTAATACAGCAGAAAGCACACTTCCTCACAGCAATACCTCAGGCTATGACCGCAAAGCCTGCAGGACATGCGCCTGTTCCACCTGTTATGAGCAGGAGTTCTGCGACAGATGCAGTTCCTGTCAGAATCAGTCACGGAAATTAGACAGGTGCAATGCTTACGAGGGGGCATATAACTATTAACCTCAACATATCCCTATCTGCTGCAAAATAATAAACAGTGGATGGGGATTTCTTTATAAAAAACAGTTATTATATTATAAGTATAAGCAATGTTTTTCTATAGCAAGCCTCTTAATCAATATGCATTATTTACGAGGGTTGCTATAAGTTTACAGATTCATAAGATGTATCTGATATAATAATTCTGTTACTTACTGATATAAACTTTCCGTAAGTTCTTTTGCTGATGAACTTTGCTATAGAATTTTTTGGGGGATGGCAGAATTTTGAATGGTTACAAAAGAACAATTATTTACAGGAGAAGAAAAAAATATGATCGTATATCACTATTGCAGTTTAGAATCATTGAATTCTATTTTGAAAAATCGTTCCCTCCGTTTGACAAATATTCTGAAATCCAATGATTCCATGGAGATCAGCTGGATCTGCAGGTATTATGACGCGGAATTTAAAAGAGCTTATGAAAATGCTTCAGATTTATTCAGATCAAAGATTTCATCAGAGAGATTGATGGGATATGTGAAACTGTTTACAGATGAATTTTTCAATGAAAATCATGCAGACTTCAGATATTATGTAACCTGTTTTTCGTATCAGAATGATCTGCTTAGTCAGTGGCGGGGATATGCGGATGACGGGCGCGGAGCTGCCATCGGATTTGACCTGGATGTATTAAAAGAAGTTGTAACGGTTTCTCCGGAGATTTCAAAGCCGTCAATTGTGTCATTACATAAGATCAGTTATTCTGAAACAGAGCAGAGAGAAGTTGTACATCAGATAGTGCATGAATTGGTTGATGAAATCGAGAAGATATTACAGAAAGAAGAACAATGTCGGGAAAGCATTGAGGAAAAGCAAGATTATGAAATAGAAGTACTGGATAAAGTCATGAACTGTTTTGAGAAAAAGTTTTTGAAATTATTTCAGGAATCTGTTTACATGAAAAATCCGTTTTTCAGAGAGGAAAGCGAAATCCGATTGTGCGAGTTTTCGCCGAAACAGTTTCTGATGGGAAGAGAAGTTGAACTTTCTCTCGGTGCACGTTTATATAACTATTCCTACTATGTAAAAGAAAGTCAGCTGATATCTTATGTGGATTTTGATTTTTCAGATTGCCTTGACCAGCTGATAAAGGAACTCGTTATAGGGCCAAAGTGTCTGATGTCAGAGAGAGACATGGAATATTATCTGACAACGCTCGGTCTGTCGAATTGTCGGGTAAAGAAATCGCAGGGGACATATCGGTAATATATTTATAGCAATTCCCTTATATGGGCATATCAGACATCATGGAAAGGCAGATGAAAGACATGAAAAGAAAATTACCATTCAGAAAAGTGGCGGTATTTCTGATACTGGCATTATTTCTGACAGCAGGCATCAGTATGCGTGCAGTTACCGTAAATGCAGCTACATATGTGAAACAGGACAGAACCTCCGTCAGCATCACATCGAAGAAAACGGGATGGCAGAAAATAAACGGAGATTACTATTTTTATAATTCAAAGGGGCGTCTGATCTGCGGTTCTTTTAAGTATAAAGGTTATTATTACTACAGTATTGCCAACGGTAAACGATTTACCGGCTGGATGAAACGTTCCGGTAACAAATACTATTATAATCGTAAAAATGGTGCCATGTTCCGTAATCGCTGGGCTACAGGAGATAAATATACCTATTACTTTAATAAATCCGGCGTGGCAATTGCCAGGCAGTGGCTTACTCAGGATGGAAAAAAATACTATTTCCTCAGCAATTCCACCATGGCAAAGGGCTGGCAGAAGATAGGAAAATATTATTACTATTTCAGCAAGAAAACAGGAGTGATGGCAAAAAATACCTGGATAGGTAAATATTATGTAAACAGCAAAGGGCAGCGTGTAAAATCTTCAGATACTAAACCGACAAATACTAAACCAACAGTTACTCAAAGCGGCAATACTTACGAATACAAAAGCAGCACTCTTAATATTAAACTTAAACGCAAATCAGTCCATGGAATTTCCTACTGGGTAGCGCATATAAAGACATCCAATGCCAAACAGTTGAAATCCGCCCTCTCCAACGGAACTTATGGCGGATCCCGACAGACAACTTCTGATGCAGTATCCTCAAATGGAGGCATTATCGGAGTAAACGGCAGTGCTTTCGACTATGGTACAGGAAAACCATCCCCCCTTGGCATGTGCATCAAAAACGGGATTATCTATGGTGATTACATGACCAGTTATTCAGTCATGGCAGTAAAGAAAGACGGAACCATCTATACTCCGGCACAGGGACTTATGGGAAAAAATCTTCTTGCAGCCGGTGTAAAAGATACATATAATTTTGGTCCGGTTCTTATTAAAGATGGCGAAGCCCAGCTTCCATGGGCTGAAACAGAAAAATATTATCCACGTACAGCGGTAGGAATGGTAAAGCCCAACGATTATGTACTCCTTGTAACAGATACCGGCAGCTATAATGGTCTTAATCACTGGGATATGGTGAATATTTTCAAATCCTACGGCTGTACTTATGCTTACAACCTGGATGGAGGCGGTTCTGCAACCCTGTACTTTAATGGAAAAGTAATGAATAAACTTATCGGCAATACTCAGCGTCCATGCGCAGACTTCCTTTATTTCACCCGATAATCCTTTTCCAGATAAGAATCCCGCCTGCTTGCACATGCTGCCAAAGCCCAGCACACAAGAATCAGCAGCCCGACCCCCATAGCCAGCACAGCAAGCAGGATTACGATAATTGCGTGGATAAACATAGACATGGATGACCTCCTTTCACAGTCATTCGGTTATGAACTGAGCAGCGAAGCAGATGATTTTATCCGCCTGACTTGTCTCATTCACTGACTTGGATAAAAATGGATGTTGTATAAGGAGTAATAAAAAGATATCAGGATGACCTGACAAGAACAATTAAGACAGTTAAAGATCTGTTAACTGATTTAAATATACGCTGTCACACTCAAAAAAGCAAGCCGAAACTTTCGAGGGATTTCGACTTGCTTTTTGGCTAATTATTTACGAGGCTTGTTATAAGTATCAGAGAAAGATGTTACGGCAATCCAGAATGAATTTGGGTTACGTTACTGAGAACAGAGGGAACAGTAACGATTGTTTTGGTAAAATATTAACAATTCCATAAAAACACTTGACAACCCTACTTTACCATACTAAAATGTAAAAAGCAAAAAAACTGTTGCCGCAGGAAAAACAAATGATTGTCCTATACGGAAAAAGGGACATCCTTCCATGGCAGAACAAGGAGGAATATTATGAAAAAATACAGCGACATGAGCAAAGAAGAACTGCTTACACTCAAAGCACAGCTGGATAAAGAATACGCAGATATCAAAGCAAAGGGCTTAGCTCTCGATATGTCACGTGGAAAACCGTCAGCAGACCAGCTCGATCTCTCAATGGGATTAATGAACGTATTAAGCAGCGATTCAGACCTCAAGTGCGAAACAGGAGTAGACTGCCGTAACTACGGTGTTATCGACGGAATCCCGGAAGCTAAACGCCTCCTTGGAGAAATGTCCGAGGTAGATCCGGACCACATCATCATCTACGGAAACTCAAGCTTAAACGTTATGTTTGACAGCATTGCACGTTCTATGACACAGGGTGTAATGGGAAATACCCCATGGTGCAAACTTGATAAGGTAAAATTCCTCTGTCCTGTACCGGGATATGACCGCCATTTCAAGATCACAGAATTCTTCGGAATCGAAATGATTAACGTGCCAATGACACCACAGGGACCGGACATGGATATGGTAGAGAAGCTTGTCAGTGAAGACGCATCCATCAAAGGAATCTGGTGTGTGCCGAAATACTCCAACCCACAGGGATATACTTATTCAGCAGAAACAGTAGAGCGCTTTGCGCATCTGAAACCGGCAGCACCTGATTTCCGTATCTACTGGGATAACGCATACAGCATTCATCATCTCTATGATGATAATCAGGACTTCCTTGTAGAAATCCTTGAAGCATGTGCAAAAGCAGGAAATCCTGATCTTGTATATAAATTTACGTCAACATCAAAAGTCAGCTTCCCGGGTTCCGGTATTGCAGCAGTTGCAGCTTCCAAAGCAAACCTGGAAGATTTCCGCAGCTACATGCAGATCCAGACAATCGGACATGACAAATTAAACCAGTTACGTCATGTAAAATTCTTCAAAAATATCGACGGTCTTCATGAACACATGAGAAAACATGCGGCAATTCTCCGTCCGAAATTTGAAATGGTCCTTAACACACTGGACAGAGAACTTGGCGGTCTTGGAATCGGCGAGTGGACAAAACCACATGGTGGATACTTCATTTCCTTTGATTCAATGGAAGGATGTGCAAAAGCTATTGTTGCCAAGGCAAAAGAAGCAGGTGTTGTACTTACAGGAGCAGGCGCAACTTATCCATATGGAAAAGATCCGAAAGACTCCAATATCCGTATTGCGCCAAGCTTCCCGACTCCTGAGGATCTTGGAAAAGCAGCAGAAGTGTTCGTACTCTGTGTTAAACTTACAAGTGTAGAGAAACTACTGGCTACTGTTCGTTGATAATATCCCGCGAGGTGTTTTTTGTGAGCGAAGATCACAGAAAACCCGAGACATACCGCGCGAATTTATGCAATTAGCATAAATTCTGTGCATCGCGAAGCGTGTTACTGTGAACGGAGTGAACAGTAACACTACTGGAAAACGCATAAAAGAGAATAATCGTATTTACTTTCTGGATAAATAATGTGATAATAAAACTGCCCGGCATAATTTCTTGCCGGGCGGTTGCTGTTTATAAAAAAGAAAGGAGAGGATGTCGTGAGCAGCAGAAAGAAAATCATGATCACCCTGATCATAATCTTGCTCCTGCTGACTGCCGGAGTATATGGATATGGTGTATACTATTTCACAGAGCATTTCTTACCGGGATCAATGGTAAACGGATTCAACTGTTCCTATATGACAGTATCCCAGTCAGAAGAATTGCTTACGCAGAAGGTGGGAGCATATGTTCTTACTATTGACACCAGAAATAACGGGCAGGAAAGTATCACAGCAAAACAGGCGGGACTTTCCTATGACTCAGATGGAAGTGTTGATAAACTGATCAGAAATCAGGATCGTTTTACATGGTTTCTTGCTTTTAATCAGCACAGGAATTATGAGGTGTCCTCCTCCATTAAATATGATGAGCAGAAGACAGAGGCTGCCATTTCCGAACTGAAATGTATGCAGCAGGAGAATATGACAGAGCCTTCGGATGCTCATATAGAAGAGAAAGACGATAAGTTTGTAATTGTTCCTGAGCAGGAGGGAACTGCACTGAAACCAGAAAAAACAAGTCAGGATATTATAGATGCTCTTGTCACAGGACGAACGCCGGTTGATCTGGAAGCAGATGGATGCTACAAAGAACCGAAAGTTTATCAGAGTGATGAAACTTTGACGAAGAATTGTGACCTGATAAACAAACTTACGGATGTAGTGATAACCTATGATTTTGACGATTGCACAGAGACAGTAGACAGAGATATGATCAAAAACTGGCTCACAACAGATGAAAACGGTCTTTATACACTTGACAAAAAACAGATAGAAGCATATATCAGTGAACTGGCGGCTAAATATGATACGGTTGGAACAGAGAGAACATTTAATACATATGATGGTCGTGAGATTACTGTCAGCGGAGGGAATTATGGCTGGCAGATCGATCAGAAAGCGGAGCTGAAAGAACTTACAGAACTGATAAAAAACGGAGAAACCCAGGTCAGAGAACCTGTTTATTCCCATGAAGGTCTGGTCAGGAAAACAAATGATATCGGATATACGTATATAGAGATTGACCTGACGGCCCAGAGAATGGTATTCTATAAAGATGGAACGCCGACTGCGGATGCGCAGATCGTATCCGGAAATCCATTCGTGCCCAACTGTGCAACTCCTGTGGGATGTTATACAACAGGTGAAATGAAGAGCGGATGTACAGTGAACGGAGAGGACTATCCTTCTGCTGTAAATTACTGGATCCCATTCGATGGAAATCTGGGGATCAGTGATGCTCCATGGAGAATGGATTTCGGAGGACAGCTTTATGAATTTGAAGGCACACATGGAAGCATCTGTGCACCATCCGATCAGGTGCAGATCATTTTCAGCAATGTTGAGAAGAACACACCGATTGTTATTTATGAATAAAGGAGAAAAATGATGAAGATTGTAGTATTAGCGGGGGGAACAAGTACAGAACGTACTGTCTCCATTACATCAGGAACAGGAATATGTAAGGCATTACGACAGAAAGGACATCAGGCGATTCTTGTGGATATTTTTTGCGGCATTGAGAATGTGGACCGGGAGAATCCGTTTCCGTCAGAGTATGATGTGGACGCAGCATCAGAATATATGTCAGCATTTAACGACAGGATTGAACAGATGAAAAAAGAGAGAAGAAGCTTCTTCGGACCAAACGTGCTGAAACTCTGCGAGGCGGCTGACATTGTTTTCCTGGGACTTCATGGTGCGAACGGAGAAGATGGAAAAGTACAGGCAACATTTGACCTGATGGGAATTAAATATACAGGAACCGGATATTTAAGCAGTGCCCTGGCAATGGATAAGGGAATCACCAAGCAGATGTTTCTGATGAATAATGTACCAACACCGCGGGGAGTGTCTATGGTAAAAGAAGAAATGACCACAGATCTGAAAGCACTTGGAATGGAATTTCCTGTAGTTGTAAAAACCTGCTGTGGCGGTTCCAGTGTAGGTGTTTATATTGTGAATGATCAGGCCGAATATGAGCAGGCTCTCAAAGACGCTTATTCTTATGAAAATGAAGTCGTGATCGAAGAATATATAAAAGGACGTGAATTTTCAGTAGCGGTTGTGGACGGAAAAGCTTATCCGATCATCGAAATTGCTCCGCTTCAGGGATTCTATGACTATAAGAATAAATATCAGGCCGGCTCCACGATTGAGACCTGTCCTGCCGAAATTTCACCGGAACTTACAGAGAAAATGCAGCATTATGCGGAAGCAGGAGCCAAAGCTTTGTTTATGGAAGGATACTGCCGTCTTGATTTCATGATGAAGGAGAACGGAGATATGTATTGTCTGGAAGCAAATACTCTTCCCGGAATGACACCAACCAGTCTGATTCCGCAGGAGGCAAAAGTTCTGGGAATCGACTATCCGACTTTATGTGAGAAACTGATTGAAGTTTCCATGAAAAAATATCCGACGCAGGATTTCACACTATAGAGCGTGTCTGCAGTAATTTATAGAATTGTTATAGATACATTATTAAGAGAATTGGTATAACAGGAAAGAAGATATAAAAAAAATTATGAAAAACTTAACTCTTGAAAATATCGCCCGCGTATGCGGCGGTACTTACTATGGTCCGGCTGATAAATTACAGGAAGAAGTAATGTCTGTTATCACAGACAGCAGAAAAGCAGAAGAAGGATGTCTGTTTGTACCTATTGTGGGGGAACGTGTAGATGCCCATAAATTTATTCCACAGGTAATGGAAGCAGGGGCACTGGCAACCTTGTCGGAACGGGTGCTTGATAACGCTGATTTTCCTTATATCGCAGTAGAATCTTCTCTTCAGGCAGTGAAAGATATTGCAGAGTTTTATTTAAAGCAGCTTCAGATCCCGGTTGTGGGAATTACAGGAAGTGTTGGTAAGACAAGTACAAAAGAAGTGATCGCATCTGTTCTGAACCAGAAATACCATACTCTGAAAACACAGGGCAACTTTAACAATGAACTTGGTCTGCCTCTCACAGTTTTCCGTCTGCGTGATGAAGATGAAATTGCAGTTCTGGAAATGGGGATCAGTGATTTCGGTGAGATGACCAGACTTGCGCAGATTGCAAGACCGGACACCTGCGTGATCACAAATATCGGTACCTGCCATCTGGAGAATCTGGGAGACAGAAATGGTGTTCTGAAAGCAAAGACAGAGATTTTTAAATTCCTCAGACCGGAGGGACATATTGTATTAAATGGCGATGATGACAAGCTTATCACAGTAAAAGAATATGAAAAGATAAAACCTGTATTTTTCGGAATGAGTAATGAATGTCAGGTTTACGGTGATAAGATTGTAAGCAGAGGTTTAAAGGGAATGACCTGCACCATTCATCTGGGGGATACTGCATTTACAGTTGATATCCCGATGCCGGGACGCCATATGGTATATAATGCGCTGGCAGCAGCTGCAGTTGGAAATATTTATGGACTTACAACTGAGCAGATCAAAGCCGGAATCGAGAGCCTGGAGCCGATCAGCGGTCGTTTCAGAATGATCGAAACAGATAAATTTCTGATCGTAGATGACTGCTATAATGCAAATCCCATGTCCATGAAAGCCTCTCTGGATGTTCTGCAGGATGGTGCAGGACGCAGAATAGCAGTCCTTGGCGATATGGGTGAACTTGGAGAGAATGAAGTTCAGCTTCATGAGGAAGTAGGAGAGCATGCCGGAAAATGTGATATTGATGTTCTTATCTGTACAGGTAAACTGTGCAGAAATATGGCAGAGAGAGCACAGCGGACAAATCCGGACCTGAAAGTAATCTATGAGCCGGACAGAGAAAGTCTGCTGGAGCATCTGGAAGGTTATGTACAGGATGGTGACACTATTCTTGTGAAAGCTTCCCATTTTATGAAGTTTGAAGAGGTAGTTACGAAACTGGAAAATATGTAAACACTTCGAGACATTTTTGTCTTTTTATGAGAGAATTTGATGAGCGATTTTAGTTCCATGATACCGGAAACAGCAGTATAATAATCCTGTCAGTTTATGAGCAGGCAGCGAAGCAGATAGTCTTATCTGTTCAAGTGAGGAGGATGTTATGCTGGAGAAAGTTATGGAACTGCATTTCCTGCTGTATGCCATGATGTTAATGGGCGGACTGGGAGCACTGGGGATGCTGACCACACATCTTACCTACCGAAGAATGATCAGAAAAAATACAGAGGTTAAATCAAACCTCAAAGAGAAATGGACAAATCTTTGGAAAACAAGAGACAGGCTGTTGAACCGTATGAACCGGTTTGTCTGGTATCCGTCACTTTTCTGTATCGCTTTTCTTGGACTGGCTTTTTTCCTGTATTCCAAAGATGTACGATGGGACGGAATGCCGCTGGCATATCTTTATGTGGCTGCGATCATTCCGACAGCATTGCTTTTGCTGAGACAGGCGCTGGATTTTACATACAGAGAAGAACTTCTGATGAATTCTTTTTCTGATTATGTGGAACATGCCCGCACATGGGTAGAAGAAGTGCCGGTGCCGGAGAAGGCTGACGAAGCTGCAAAAGAGGAAATCGTTGAACATATTGCGGACAGTATCCGCCAGACTGCAGCAGCAGGAAGCCATTTCAGCGGAATGCTTACACCCGAGGAAGATGAGATTATGAGAGAAATCATAAGAGAATTTATGAAATAAAGACATGAAAATTCACTGCAAATGAGATACACAGGATCAGAAACAATATGGCAATGTAAAGTTTCTGATCCTGTACACATTTTAAGACAGAATAATTTATTATTCGTCATCCTCTTCAATTACCTGGATCTCCAGATAATCAAAATCAATCTGCTCTATAAAATTATCCTGATAAAATCTGGCTTTTCCATGTTTCTTAAAATGTCTGACTGTAGATTCCAGCCAGATTGGGTTTCCCAGATCCATTTCATAACAGATACTTTCCAGACCACGAAAAATCTTGTGGGTCCGCGTATCTTCGGAGTCATCGCAGATTACAGTATCTTTCAGTAAATGATTATCTTTCCATAATTTTCCCCATAAACGGAACATATCGGTAATACCTCCCTGTCAGAACTGCCACAGGCGGCAGAAATCTCATTTTCTAAGTGATTCCCAGTATAGCGGATTTTGGTAGGAAAGTAAAGAAAGTAAAAAAATGCTACTGCTTGTAGTAACTAAAATGTTACTGTTCACTCCGTTCTCAGTAACATAGCCAAAATTCATTCCAGATTGCCTGCGGCAATGGAATTTTGGCTTGTATGTCTCGGGATTTTGGCATATTCATGCCAAAACACCTCGCGGAATAGTGGTGTGTGAACAGTAACACTAAAATACTTATAGTCTTAGGCTTGATTATTCCGGTGGAATATTCTATAATAAAACCTAAATTTCCATAAATTAGCGTGTCAAAGTGCCGGTTCAGGAGAAAATCAGTTTTCATCTGGAAATTTGAAGACTGGTGTGGATAAGGTGAGTTCCATAACTGCATTTGTGATATGCAAAAAAACAGAATGGAGGAGACATTATGAAATTATACGATACCGGTGTGTATTTGCTGAATGGTCAGAAGATTGTTCCGGAGAATCAGGCAGATTTTCCTGTTTCCAAAGAGGAAGCTGCAAAGAGTACAATTGCCTATTCAATTCTGAAAGCACACAATACTTCCGGAAATATGGAGAAACTCCAGATTAAATTTGATAAACTGACTTCTCATGATATCACTTTTGTCGGAATTATCCAGACTGCACGTGCTTCAGGCCTTGAGAAATTTCCGGTGCCATATGTACTGACAAACTGCCATAATTCACTCTGTGCAGTAGGCGGAACTATTAATGAAGATGATCATATGTTTGGACTTACCTGTGCCAAGAAATATGGCGGCGTATATGTACCGCCCCATCAGGCGGTTATCCATCAGTTTGCAAGAGAAATGCTTGCAGCAGGCGGTAAAATGATCCTCGGTTCAGACAGCCATACACGATATGGCGCACTGGGAACCATGGCAATGGGTGAGGGCGGACCGGAGCTTGTAAAGCAGCTTCTTTCCCAGACTTATGATATCAATATGCCAGGCGTCGTTGCCATTTATCTTACCGGTTCTCCTCGTCCGGGCGTAGGTCCTCAGGACGTTGCGCTTGCGATTATCGGCAAGGTTTTTGCAAACGGATATGTGAAGAATAAAGTTATGGAATTTGTAGGACCCGGTGTTGCAAATTTAAGTGCTGATTTCCGAATTGGCGTAGATGTAATGACAACAGAGACCACCTGTCTTTCCTCTATCTGGCAGACAGATGAGAAGATTCAGGAATTCTATGAGATCCATGGCAGAAGTGAAGATTACAAAGAACTGAAACCAGGTGAAACAGCATACTATGATGGCTGTGTAGAGATTGATCTGAGTGAGATCAGACCAATGATCGCTATGCCATTCCATCCAAGCAATACATATACAATTGATGAACTGAAAGCAAATCTGGATGATATTCTGGCAGATGTTGAGAAAAAAGCACAGATCAGCCTTGATGGAAAAGTTCCATATACATTAAGAGACAAAGTAATTGATGGTAAACTTTATGTAGAACAGGGAATCATCGCAGGATGTGCAGGTGGTGGATTTGAAAATATCTGTGCAGCAGCTGATATCCTTAAAGGCAAGAGCATTGGTGCAGATGCCTTCACATTGAGTGTATATCCGGCAAGTACTCCGATTTATATGGAACTGGCTAAGAATGGCGTTCTGGCAGGACTTCTTGAAACGGGAGCTGTTGTGAAGACTGCTTTTTGCGGACCTTGCTTTGGTGCAGGGGATACTCCTGCAAATAATGCATTCAGTATCCGTCATACGACCAGAAACTTCCCGAACCGCGAAGGTTCCAAAATCCAGAATGGCCAGATTTCTTCTGTTGCACTCATGGACGCACGTTCTATTGCGGCAACTGCAGCAAACAAAGGTTTCCTGACTTCAGCAGAGGATTATACGGGTGGTTATACAGGACAGAAATATTTCTTTGATAAGACAATTTATGACAATCGTGTATTTGACAGCAAGGGTATAGCTGATCCGGGTGTAGAGATCCAGTTTGGTCCGAATATTAAGGACTGGCCGGAGATGGCTGCACTTCCGGAGAATCTGATCGTGAAGGTTGTTTCTGAGATCCATGATCCGGTTACTACAACAGATGAACTGATCCCGTCCGGTGAGACATCTTCTTATCGTTCCAATCCACTTGGACTGGCTGAGTTTACACTTTCCAGAAAAGATCCTGCTTATGTAGGACGTGCGAAAGAAGTTCAGAAAGCTCAGAAGGCTATTCAGGAAGGAAAATGTCCGGTTGAGGCATTACCGGAGATGAAACCTGTAATGGATGTGATCAAAAAGGATTATCCGAATGTAAGCAAGGAAAATCTTGGTGTGGGAAGTACGATCTTTGCAGTGAAACCAGGTGATGGTTCTGCGCGTGAGCAGGCTGCTTCCTGTCAGAAAGTGCTTGGCGGATGGGCAAATATCGCCAATGAGTATGCGACAAAGAGGTACCGTTCTAATCTGATCAACTGGGGTATGCTTCCATTCCTGATTAAAGAAGGGGAGCTTCCGTTTGCAAACGGAGATTATCTGTTCTTCCCACAGATTCGTAAGGCAGTGGAAGAAAAGGATGATGTGATCCGGGGATATGTTGTCGGTGCTGAGGGACTGAAGGAGTTTGAAGTGGCTCTTGGGGAGCTTACGGATGATGAGCGTGAGATTATCCTTAAGGGATGCCTGATTAATTATAATCGAAAATAGAAAGTGATGAAGATGCAGCTATCCTCTCTTTAGGTTGGGAGTAGCTGCATCTTTATTATTGAAATTATGAGAATTGCGGGAACTGCTTTGCAGCGGAGCGATTCGTGGATATAATAGAGCCCCGGGCAGCAACGTACTGCATCGAAGAAAGTGAAATAGTCTGAAAATTATCAAATAAATAAAAATATTATAAAATTAATGCAAATAAGACAAAGATAAATAGAAAATATTGAAATAAAATGCAAAAATGTATTGACAAATAATAACAAGAGTGTTATTATAACACCATCAAAAGAAACAAGGAAACGAATTAAACAATCAAAGAAATTCATTCAATTCATAGCATATATAAATGTTCCAATGAAAAGGATGAAAATAAAAGAAAGGTTCGGGTGATTCCATTGGGAAAGAATTTATAACTTCATCAATATAAGAGTGACGGGTATCGCATTTCCTGCAAGAAAGACCTGATACGGAGATTATAAAAAAGTATTTTCCTTATATAATATAAGAGCATACGCACAGTCTGATTAATAAGGAAGGAATGTATCAAAGGTATTATAGAAGCGATAACTTATATTGAATATCTGTTGCAGACCTGATACAGGGATTTTGGTAAATGTGTAAAGAAATATTTACCGGAAGAGCATAACCCTTATCTCAGTAGTTAGCCTGAAAGCAGAGGTTCAGGTAACAGATAAACTGAAGGTAAGAACGATGTTTTGAGAGGCATATAGAAGTTTAAGTATATGGTTTGAAATCCTGCATCAGAAGAATATCCGGTATATAAAATTACAGGATATTGAGAGAAATATTAAGGTACTTTTTCAGTGATACTTTACATAATTCAGAACATCTGCCATTAATGTTCGATAAATATGAAAAGCACATAAGGAAATTAAACAGTTGTGAATTTAAGAAGTTAGGTTTATGATTGCTTAGCACGAAAAATAATGAAAAAGTGTATCCGATATTTCATAAATGAAAACAAATTATAATACGTGAAATTATAATTTAAAATCTATAAAACTTTCTAAGTAAGTTCCGATGAACTGAATAACTGATATCATAAAAGCATAAAAGCAGGAATGAATCAGATTATAAACAGTACATATGGATTATGAGCAGGAAACAGAATAGGAATTTTAAATAAACATAGAAAAATTTAATAGTGAACTTATAAAGTAGTTTGTAAATAACATATTATTTTATTATAGAAAGAATACTAAGAGGAAAATAAATTGAATAACGAAGAACATTGAAGCGGTCATCATTTTTGAAATCAGGAAAAGTAAAAAGTGATGACCGTTTTCAAATTGCATTCATATATATTCGTTTATTGCGTGAAATGGAATTTTAGGATATACTCTCCATGAAAAGGAGAGTTTTTTTATGTGGATAAAAGATATCAGAGATTATATTTTATATGAAGATAAAGATATTCTGGTCTGTCACAAACCGGCAGGGCTTGCAGTTCAGAATGCGCGGGTTGGCAATATGGATATGGAGAGCCTCTTGAAGAATTATATTGCTCAGAAGGTTCCGGGTAAGATGCCGTATCTGGGTATTATCCATCGCCTGGATCAGCCGGTGGAGGGGGTTCTTGTATTTGCCCTGAATCCGAAGGCAGCAGCAGATCTCAGCAGACAGATGACAGCGGGAAAAATAAAGAAGACTTATCTTGCAGTTACAGAAGGAACAGTGAAAGTGAAGAGTGCAAAACTGGTGGACTGGCTGAAGAAGGATGGCAGGACCAACAGCTCTGCAGTGGTTGAGGGAGGAACTTCCGGAGCAAAAAAGGCGATATTGTCTTATGAAGTCCTGGAAACCTGGAAAAATAAGGAAGATGCACAGGATTGTGGCGAAAGAAATCTGATTCGGATCGATCTGGATACAGGCAGGCATCATCAGATTCGTGTGCAGATGGCGCATGCCGGAATGCCTTTGGTTGGTGACAGAAAGTATAATCCCGGTCAGAATAGTCAGGAACCGTTGGCTCTCTGTTCTGCAAAACTGGGATTTCAGCATCCGGTGACAAAGAAACAGTTGGAGTTTCAGGTGCAGCCTGCAGGTATGGCATTCAAAAGACATTGATATAGCGTAATTTTTGATGTATAAAAGTGAAAAATGTGTAAAATCTCTGGACGAATTTCGTAAAGTGTGTATAATGTAGAAAGTAATATGCAGTTATAAGGTTTATAGCAATTCTCGTAAATAATGCATTTAAGAGGATCGCTACAGGTAATTGTTTGATGTTAATTATTCTGTGAGAGTACTGAGCAGATATCGATTTTTTAGTTGACAGAAATTATACATTATTTTATGAAATTGCTGTAATGTGCAGTATAGTACTGAAAGGAAGAGGAAATTAAAATGAAAAGAGCGGCGGCAGCAGCGATAAGTTTAATGACAGGACTGGCAATGCTGACAGGATGCAGCAGAGCGGAGGTGGAAGAGACAATCCAGCCGTTGGTGGCAGACGCTATCGAAGAATCCGATTCAGAGGCAGAAGCAGTGAAGGAAGAGGATGAGAGTCCGCTGATTCCGGAGATTGATACAGATATAAAAATCCATGCCGGTTCAAGGATCGCAGTGGTAAGCAAATGTGTCAAGGGCGAATACTGGAAGATGGTTAAGAAAGGCATGGAAGATGCGGTAAAGGAAATTAATAAAGCATATGGTTATAAAAAAGATGACCAGATTACCATGACTTTTGAAGGCCCTGATAATGAAGAGGACGTAGAAACTCAGATTAATACAATAGATGCTGTTATTGCAGAGAATCCGGATGTTCTTTGTATTTCGGCAAGTGACATGGATTCCTGTGAGGCACAGCTTGAAGCTGCAAAGGAAAATGGAATTCCGGTTATAGCATTTGATTCTAATGTAGCCGAGAAGAAACTGGTGAAGGCATATCGGGGAACCGATAATGTGCAGGTAGGAAAGATGGCTGCTTATCAGCTTGGCAGTGCACTCGGAAAGATGGGAAAGGTTGCGGTTTTTTCCGCACAGCAGAAGACAAAGAGTGTTCAGGATCGTGTAGAAGGATTCATGAATAATATCGGGAAGTATGGAGACATTGAAGTTGTGGAAACCATTTATTCTGATCAGGTAGATGATATGGAGGCTTCCATGAAGGAAGTTCTGGAAAAATATCCCACACTGGATGGTGTATTCTGCACCAATGCAGATATTACAGAGATGTATCTGAATCTGGAGAAGAGTGATGAGCATGATGCACCGGCTCTGGTAGGGGTTGATGCAACTACTAAGCAGCAGGAAGCAATCCGTAATGGAGAAGAGATTGGCTGTGTTTCTCAGCAGCCTTATGCTATGGGATACCAGACGATCTGGGCAGCAGTTGAAACAACGGCACCGAAGAAATCTGTTGTGATCGAGAAAAATGTACTGAGCAATCCGGCATGGATCGATGCAGACTGTCTGGATGATCCGGACTACAGTGGATATTTATATACAGAATAAGAATTAAAGATAAACGCTCCGGGAGGATGTACAGGGTCTCAAATGCATTAATTAAGAGGATTTGATATAAGAGGAATGTGTCTGCTGGGACAGACCGGTAATACAGAACTTATATATAAAGCAGAATTATATACGAAAGAAGAAGCATGAAAACAGTGATGAGTTGTTTTCGTGCTTTTTTTGTGTTATAGAATATTACTCCGTAATGTTCTATGACACAAAAAAGCTCTCCGGGCAGGCTCCTTATTTATATCTCTTCTTCTTTGAAATAAAAATATAAACAAATCAGAAGCTTTGACTGTATAAAAAGATTTATATTGATGATATAATCACATGCACGACATAAAAATAACAAAAAAATATTGGATGGACAAAAAATATTTGATAAAATTGTTTAATAAGATTGTAATTTTAAAGGATATATGATAAAATTTGACTATAAATTCTTGAAAATATATGCAAAAATTAAGCAAAAAGGAGAAGAGGATGAAACAATGGTCAGAGATCATCAGAAATGTCACCATGTTGTCGCAGCTTGGACTGTCTCTCATAACCCCTGTCCTGATATGTCTGGCAGTATGCTGGCTGATTGTTTCTAAGACCGGAGCTGGAGGATGGGTATATATCCCCGGTTTTTTCTTTGGTCTTGGAGGTTCAGGGACAGTGGCATATAAATTTTATCTTTCTATTAACAGACAGCAGAGGAAAGAGAACAAAAAGAGAAAAAACAAAGTATCATTTAACAGACATCTTTAGATTTATGGTCAGAGTAAATATGCGGGATAAAATGATATGGGAATAGAAAGGAGATTTGTATGAGTATTATAGAAAATGTTCAGCCTGCCGTAAAGAAGGAAACTGGGAAGGTAGCTGCCATCACCGGAATCGGGCTGATTTTGATGTGGATCGTGTTTGGAGTGCTGCATGCTTTCATGCCACAGAAGGTACCGTTTGATTATACGGTATTTCTTGGAGGGGCAGTGGGAGGATGTGTGGCAGTCCTTAATTTCTTTTTTATGGGACTTGCAGTGCAGAAAGCAGCTGCAGCAACAGATGAGGACACAGCGAGAATGAGGATCAAAGCAAGTTACTCCCAGAGAATGCTGATCCAGATGTTGTGGGTGATCTTGGCAATTGTGGCACCCTGTTTTCATTTTGTGGCAGGAATCGTTCCTCTTTTATTTCCCGGAACAGGAATTAAAATTGCAGGAATTTTTCATACTAACAAATAGGTATTTCTATATCAAACCGGAACAGTACCGGGAGAGACGGGAGGTGAATAAAGAGTATGGAATTGGATATCAGCGGGGCAAGGATATTCTTTACATTACCCATTGATGTGCCTGTTCTCGGACCATTAAGGATCAGTGAGACAATGGTGGTAAGCTGGATTGTTATGATACTCATAACAGGTTTGTGTATCTGGCTGACACATGATCTGAAAGAAGAGAACATTTCCAAACGTCAGGCTGTGGCAGAGCTTATTGTAGAGAAGGCCAACAGCTTTGTAATCGGAAATATGGGTGAGAAATTCAGATACCTGATACCATTTGTTGCAGCACTTTTTGCAACCAGTGTGGTTTCCAACCTGATCAGTCTGATCGGACTTCGAAGCCCTACAGCAGACCTTTCTACTGAGGCTGCCTGGGCAGTTGTGGTTTTCATTATGATCACAGCACAGAAGATAAAGACCAGCGGATTTGGCGGTTATCTGAAAGGATTTACAACTCCGATCGCAGTTATGACACCGTTTAATATTCTTTCCGAGCTGGCTACACCTGTCAGTATGGCGTGTCGTCATTTCGGAAATATCCTTTCCGGTGTGGTAATCAATGGCCTGATCTATGGGGCACTGGCAGTCGCAAGTTCCGCGCTTCTGGGCCTGATCCCGGGTGCACTGGGAGATGTACTGTCAAAGATACCGATTCTTGATGTCGGTGTACCTGCGATAACGTCGGTCTATTTTGACTGGTTCTCAGGAGTTATGCAGGCGTTTATCTTCTGTATGCTGACTGTAATGTATATTGCAAATGCAGCAGAAGAGTAGCAAAAACATGATTTGCCGGAGCAAAACGGCAGCGGTGGGAACCGCAAAGAATGCTGAAATACAGCAGAAAAATTAATACCGCAGCAAAGGGGAAAAGCTGCAGATTATTATTTAACAGGAGGGTTTTAATATGGATTTTCAGTTATTGGCAAAAGGTATCGCATTAGCAGGATGTGCAATTGGAGCAGGATGTGCGCTGATCGCAGGTATCGGACCTGGTATTGGTGAAGGTAACGCAGTAGCAAAGGCGCTGGAGGCAATCGGACGCCAGCCTGAGTGCAAGGGTGATGTTACTTCTACCATGCTTCTTGGATGTGCCATTGCAGAGACAACAGGTATCTACGGTTTCGTAACCGGTCTGTTGCTTATCTTCGTTGCACCTGGTATGTTCATGAACTTCCTGAGCTGATAAAAACAGCTGAGATGCCGGATATCACAGATTAAGAGGCATCTGATATGGAACCTGTGGATAATTCCGGCAACAGCCGGAGAATGATCCGCATAAATACAGACAGGAGGTTACAAACATGCAGGTACAGGAATTAGTTGGAATTGTGCCGTGGAATTTTATAGCGACGATTTGCAACCTTTTTATTCAGGTATATCTGATCAAACGTTTCCTCTTCAAGCCCATCAATGAGATGCTGGAAAAGCGCAAAGCGAAAGCGGATGCCCAGATCCAGGATGCAGTGAAGGCAAAGGAAGAAGCTCAGGCAATGAAGGCAGAATATGAAAAGAATATGCAGGAAGCCAAGAATAAGGCAAATGACATTGTGATGACAGCACAGAAAACAGCTGCTATCCAGAGTGAAGAGATGCTTAAGGAGGCTTCCAGTCAGGTAACTGCCATGAAAGAGAAGGCAGAGAAAGACATTGCCCAGGAGAAACGTAAGGCAGTCAACGAGATCAAGGGAGAAATCGGCGGTATGGCTGTTGAGATTGCCGGAAAAGTGATCGAGCGCGAAATTAGTGAAGAGGATCATGCAAAACTGATTGATGAGTTTATTGAGAATGTAGGTGAGGCATCATGACAAAAACTGCCAGAGTTTACGGCGGAAGTCTGTATGACCTTGCCGCTGAAGAAAAGCTCGATGGACAGATCATGGAGCAGATGATCGCAGTCAGACAGATTTTCAGGGAAAATCCGGGATATTTGAAATTGCTGGGAGAACCGGCGATTCCTGAAAACGAGAGACTTAAGATGATTGAAGAGGCTTTCGGAGGGCAGGCAGAGAGATATCTGGTGAATTTCCTGAAATTATTGTGTGAACGCAAGATTCTGAGAGAGTTTGCCGGATGCTGCGAAGAGTTCATCAGACGCTACAACAGTGCACATGGAATTGCAGAAGCCGTGGTTACCAGTGCAGTGAAGCTCAGTGATACTCAGATGGAAGCTCTGAAAGCGAAGCTTGAGAAGCTAAGTGGAAAGAAAGTGTATCTGGTTCAGAAAACAGATGCATCCGTTCTTGGCGGACTTCGCGTGGAACTGGAGGGCGTACAGCTTGACGGTACAGTACAGAGCCGTATTTCCGGTATTTCGAAGAAACTGAATGAATTGGTAGTATAAAGAACTGGATTCCGGATTTGAGAATCGTACTGTATGGGTATTTGACATATGGATATGAAAAATCTTTAAATTTCTGAATTCAGACAGTGCAAAATAATAGAATATAAAAGGATGGAATGGAAACATGCAATTAAAACCTGAGGAAATATCCAAGGTCATCCGAAGCCAGATAAAATATTACGAAAATGCCATTCAACAGAACGAGACAGGTACGATCCTTATGGTTGGTGACGGTATTGCCAGAGCCAGCGGACTGGTAAACTGTATGTCAGGAGAGCTTCTGGAATTTGAGGACGGAAGCTTTGGTATGGCACAGAACCTGGAGGAGAACAGTGTCTCCATCGTAATCTTTGGTTCAGATGAGAACATTGGTGAGGGTCAGACCGTAAAGCGTACAGGCAAGGTCGTGTCTGTACCTGTAGGCGACGCCATGGTTGGACGTGTTGTAAATGCACTGGGACAGCCAATTGACGGAGCAGGCCCGATTGATACAAAAGAATTCCGGCCAATCGAGAGCAAGGCACCAGGAATCTGTGAGAGAAGATCTGTATATCAGCCTCTTCAGACCGGTATCAAAGCCATCGACTCTATGATCCCTATCGGACGTGGACAGCGAGAACTGATCATTGGTGACCGTCAGACCGGTAAAACTACAATTGCTACAGATACCATTATTAACCAGAAGGGAAAAGATGTGATCTGTATCTATGTAGCCATTGGACAGAAGCGTTCCACAGTAGCTACATTAGTAGAGAACCTGACCAGAAACGGCGCAATGGATTATACTATCGTTGTGGCAGCTACAGCATCTGAGTCAAGCCCGCTGCAGTATATCGCACCGTATTCCGGATGTGCAATGGGTGAATACTTTATGAATAAGGGAAAAGATGTGCTGATCATCTATGATGATTTAAGTAAGCATGCAGTTGCATACCGTGCACTTTCCCTGCTGATCCGTCGTCCGCCTGGACGTGAGGCATATCCGGGTGATGTTTTCTATCTGCATTCCAGACTTCTGGAACGTGCAGCGAAGCTGGACGATGAACATGGCGGCGGTTCCATGACAGCACTGCCGATCATCGAGACACAGGCAGGTGACGTATCTGCCTATATTCCTACTAACGTTATTTCTATTACAGATGGACAGATTTTCCTGGAGACAGAGTTATTCCATTCAGGAATCATGCCTGCTGTAAACCCGGGTATCTCTGTATCACGAGTTGGTGGTGATGCGCAGATCAAGGCAATGAAGAAGGTAGCAGGAACACTGAAACTGATTTATTCCCAGTACCGTGAGCTGCAGAGCTTCGCACAGTTTGGTTCTGATCTGGATGCTGATACAAAGGCACGTCTGGAACAGGGAGCACGTATTGTGGAAGTTCTGAAACAGAACCAGAATGCACCGGTTCCTGTAGAGAAACAGGTTGCAATCCTTTATGCGGTTACAAAGGGTGTTCTGGAATCAGTAAAAGTTGAAGACGTAAATGTATATGAATCAGGATTATATACCTATCTGGATACAGATGCAGCAGGCGTAGAGGTTATGCAGGAGATCCGCTCAACAGGTAAGCTGGAGCAGGAAACAGAGCAGAAGCTTCGCAGCGTACTGGATGCGTATACAGAGAACTTCCTGAATACAAGACCTGAGAAATAAAGTGATTAGGAGGGTATCGTATGGCTTCGAATATGAAAGCGGTAAAGCTGCGTATCAAGAGTGTACAGAGTACCATGCAGATTACCAAGGCCATGGAGCTTGTAGCATCCTCCAAACTGCGTAAGGCAAAGGAACGTGCAGAGGTATGCCGTCCGTACTTTACAGAACTTCATGAGACATTGAAAGAGATTGCAAGGGAGAATACAGATTTCTCATCCGCTTATGCGAAAGAGTCTTCCAACAATAAAACCTGCTATGTAGTGATCGCAGGTGACAGAGGACTTGCAGGTGGTTATAACACCAATCTTTTTAAATGTCTGGAGGCTTCTGCTGAAGGTAAGGACTACATGGTTCTGCCGGTTGGAAAGAAAGCAGTAGAATATTTCCGCCAGAGAGAGATTGAAGCTCTGACAGAACAGTTTGCAGAGGCAGGAAGTATTTCTGTAGCGGATTGTTTTGAGATGGCAAATATGCTCTGTACAGAATTTCGCAAAGGAACCTTTGGCCATATTGAATTATGTTATACTGTCTTTAATTCCATGCTTTCTCAGCAGCCGGAGGTATTTTCCATGCTTCCTATGACTGATATCAGAGAGGAAAGCGGAGGTAAGATAGAGACGAAGAATCTGATCCTCTATGAACCGGACGGAGAGACAGTATTTGATGCCATTGTTCCGGAATATCTGGCAGGCCTGGTTTATGGCGGTATCTGCGAAAGTACTGCAAGTGAACTGGCAGCCAGACGTATGGCTATGGATGCAGCCACAAGTAATGCGGAAGAGATGATCGATCAGCTCAATCTGTATTACAATAGGGCACGTCAGGCCAGCATCACGCAGGAGATCACGGAGATTGTTGCAGGTGCAGAAGGTCTTTAATATAATTTCCAACAGATAGGAGATTACTAACATGAGTGAAAAACACATTGGCGAGGTAGTGCAGGTTATCGGTCCGGTACTGGATATCCGCTTTGCGCACGATGAACTGCCTCCTCTTCTCAATGCCATAGAGATTGATAATGATGGCGCAAAGCTGGTTGCCGAGGTTGCACAGCAGGTTGGTGATGATGTGGTAAGATGTATTGCCATGAATTCTACTGACGGTCTGGTGCGCGGTGCCAAAGCTCTGGATACAGGCGGTCCCATTTCTGTTCCTGTAGGTGAAGAATGTCTGGGACGAGTATTTAACCTTCTGGGTGACCCGGTAGATAATCTTCCGGCACCGGAGGCAAAGGAACGCTGGTCTATCCATCGTCAGGCTCCTTCTTATGAAGAACAGATGCCTGCAACAGAAATCCTGGAGACAGGTATCAAGGTCGTTGACCTGATCTGTCCTTATGCAAAGGGTGGTAAGATCGGTCTTTTCGGTGGTGCAGGTGTAGGAAAAACAGTTCTTATCATGGAGCTGATCCACAACGTAGCAACTGCACACGGCGGACTTTCCGTTTTTACAGGTGTAGGAGAGCGTACACGTGAGGGAAATGACCTTTACAATGAAATGAAAGAAAGTGGAGTTATCGACAAGACTGCTCTGGTTTACGGTCAGATGAACGAGCCGCCCGGAGCACGTATGAGAGTTGGACTTTCCGGACTTACCATGGCGGAATACTTCCGTGATGAGAAGAACCAGGATGTGCTCCTCTTTATTGACAATATTTTCCGTTTTACACAGGCAGGTTCCGAGGTGTCTGCGCTTCTGGGACGTATGCCTTCAGCCGTAGGTTATCAGCCTACACTGGCAACTGAAATGGGTAACCTGCAGGAACGAATTACTTCCACAAGAAAGGGTTCCATCACATCTGTACAGGCTGTATATGTGCCTGCCGATGACCTGACTGACCCGGCTCCTGCAACTACATTCTCACATCTGGATGCAACAACTGTACTTTCCCGTGAGATCTCCAGCCAGGGTATTTATCCGGCTGTTGATCCTCTGGATTCCACAAGCCGTATCCTTTCTCCTGAAATCGTAGGAACAGAGCATTATGAGATTGCCAGATCAGTACAGAGAGTTCTTCAGCGTTACAAAGAGCTTCAGGACATTATTGCCATCATGGGTATGGATGAGTTGTCAGAGGAAGACAAACGTACTGTAAGCCGTGCCCGTAAGGTTCAGAGATTCCTGTCACAGAGTTTCTCTGTAGCAGAACAGTTTACAGGTATGCCTGGCAAATATGTTCCGCTGAAGGAGACGCTGAGAGGATTCAGAATGATCCTTAACGGTGAGTGTGATGACATTCCTGAGAGTTATTTCCTGTTTGTGGGAACCATCGATGAAGTGTTTGAAAAAGCGAAGAATCAGTAAAGGGGGAAATGTCCTATGAGTACTTTCCCGTTGAGAATCGGAACACCGGACGGATTACTCTTTGAAGGCAATGTGGAGCGTGTGATCTGCAGAACTGTCAGCGGTGATCTGGCCATTCTTGCCAGACACTGTAATTACTGTACTGCCCTGGGAATGGGTGAAGCCAGTGTGGTAATGGAAGATGGAAGCAGACGGACCGCAGCCTGTATTGGGGGAATGCTTTCTGTTATGAACGGAAAGTGCCGTGTCCTTGCAACTACCTGGGAGTGGAAAGAGGATATCGATGAGCAGCGCGCACAGGAAGCTAAGAAAAGAGCTGAGGAGATGATTGCCAAAGGTGGTTTGAGTGATCATGATTATAAGATTGTGGAGGCTAAACTGCAGAGGGCGTTGGTGCGTTTGAGTGTGAAGAGCTGAGAAAATAAGAGTTATTAAAAGACTGACAGGAAATCCGGGAGGGGAGACTGTCGGTCTTTTTTGTTTGTGATATGTTTTTTGGGGATATCGTGGGAAGAATCTGAGGGAGGGATTTGAAGGAGGGATGCATAGAAAAGGGACGCATAGAAAAGGGACGCATAGAAAAATAATTTATTTCATGTGCGGTTTCGGACATTAAGATATTCTAAGCTGTTAAAAATCTGCTAAAGGCATGAGAAAAATGCCACAAACTCGCTTCGCTCAGACAGTGTGTCATTTTTCTCATAACGCAGATTTTGACCAGCTAAGAATATCTAAATATCCTGCAAATGCACATGAAATAAATTATTTTTCTATGCTGGTAATTGGATCTATTAAATACACTTTAACCGAATCAGGTAAGTCCCCTGCGGAGGTTGCGAAAAGCAATAAGAAGTGAGTGGGGACTTGCTTGTATCAGGAGGAGCGCAAACATTCCTTCTGAATAATTGTGTAGCGAAGTGGATGATTTTATCCACTTGATTTCGGTTAAAAGATGGAATATAGTATATTGTCGCACATTGACACTTTACCATGATGAGGTTAAAATAGAGATAGATTATGTGACTGTAGGGGAAAGTGGGCAGTTGTGATATTATTCTGAATTTCGGCGGTTTGCCGGGATTATTTGAACAGGAGCGAATGTGTTATGATAGCAGAAAAAATGAAACCTTATGTAAAAAATAATTCAGCCATCCGTATGATGTTTGAGGAGGGAAATCGTCTCAGAGCCATTTACGGTGCGGACAAAGTTTATGATTTCAGTCTTGGGAATCCCAGCGTTCCGGCGCCTGAGTGTGTGAAGGAGGCTATTATTGATCTGGTGAACGAAGTGGAGCCGACAGTGCTTCATGGTTATATGAGTAATGCGGGATTTGAGGATGTGCGCCGGACGATAGCGGAATCTTTGAACCGCCGTTTTGGAACTAAATTTGCGGCAAAGAATCTGATTATGACGGTTGGGGCAGCCAGCGGCTTGAATGTGATTTTCAAGACGATCCTGAATCCTGAGGAAGAAGTGATTGTTTTTGCACCATACTTTCTGGAATACGGTGCATATGTGCGCAATTTTGATGGCAAGCTTGTGGAAATCTCTCCGGATACTACTACATTTCAGCCGAATCTTGAGGAGTTTGAGCAGAAGATTACAGCAAAGACAAGAGCAGTGATCGTAAATACACCTCACAACCCCACTGGTGTTGTATATTCCGAAGAAACTATTAAGAAGCTGGCAGTAATTCTTGAGAAAAAACAGCAGGAATTTGGAAGTGTGATTTATCTGATCTCTGACGAGCCATACAGAGAACTGGCTTATGACGGTGTAGAGGTTCCGTATTTGACAAAATATTATGACAATACCATTGTTGGCTATTCTTACAGTAAATCTTTGTCTCTTCCGGGAGAGCGTATCGGTTATCTGGTAATTCCGGATGAGGCAGATGGCAGCGAAGAACTTATTACTGCAGCGGCTATTGCCAACCGTACTATTGGATGTGTCAATGCCCCATCCCTGATGCAGAAGGTGATTGCCAAATGCGTAGATGCAGAAGTGGATGTAGCTGCATATGACAAGAACCGTCTGGCGTTATACAATGGACTGAAAGAATGCGGATTCGAGTGCATCAAACCCCAGGGTGCATTCTACCTCTTTGTGAAATCACCGGTAGCAGATGAAAAAGCGTTCTGCGAAGCTGGAAAGAAATATAATATTCTCATGGTTCCGGGAAGTTCCTTTGCCTGCCCGGGTTATGTGAGACTGGCTTATTGTGTATCTTATGATACTATTATTAATTCCCTGCCGGAGTTTAAGAAACTGGCAGAAGAGTTTGGACTGTGAAAACGGCGGGGATTGACATTGGGACAACAACGATAAGCGGTGTTGTTCTGGAAAAAGAGGAAAACGGACAGGCAAAGATTCTGGAGGCAAAAACTGTAGAGAACGGTTGCTTTATCGAAACCGGAAATGAATGGGAAAGAATACAGTATGCAAAAGAAATTGTAGAAAGAGCAGTGAATCTGCTGGATTATTTCCTGGAGAAGTATCCGCATGTTGAGCGGATTGGGCTCACAGGGCAGATGCATGGAATTGTCTATGTTGACAAAGAAGGAAATTGTGTCAGTCCGTTATATACATGGCAGGATGCCAGAGGAAGTATCTGCGATGGGGGTCAGATTCCTTTAACAGAAGAAATTCGGGAAAGATGTCAAATCCATGCTGCTTCAGGATATGGGCTTGTCACACACATTTATAATATCAGACATAATCTGGTTCCGGATTCGGCTTTGAGCTTCTGTACGATCATGGATTATTTTGGAATGTATTTGACAGGGCGTAAAAAACCATTGGTACATGTGAGCAATGCAGCAGGTTTTGGATTCTTTGACAGCCATAAGATGTGCTTTGAAAAAGAAAAACTGGCTGAAATGGGAGTGGACGTAAATTGGCTGCCTGATGTCTGTACGGGAATAGAAAAATTGGGTACATACAGAGGACGGACAGTTACAACAGCAATCGGAGACAACCAGGCAAGCTTCCTTGGAGCAGCAGGTGATGAGGAGAATATATTACTGGTTAATATGGGAACCGGCGGACAGATTTCTGTTCTTTCCAGTCAGTATTTTTCGGGAGATGGAATTGAGGCAAGACCTTTCCTAAATAGGAAGTATCTGCTTGCAGGAGCATCTCTGTGTGGCGGCAAGGCATATGCGCTTCTGGAACAGTTTTTCCGAAAAATTGTAAAAGAAGCGACCGGACAGGAGCAGCCATTATACAAAGTAATGGAAAAGATGGCAAGAACAGGGAGAGACCAGAATAGTGAAAGAACTGAAAGTCGAAAGATTAAAGTTGAAACAACATTTGACGGTACGCGGGTAGAGCCGGAAAAAAGCGGCAGTATTACTCAGATGTGTTCCGAAAACTTTACGCCTGAAGATTTCTGCTATGGTGTTCTGAAGGGAATGAGCACAGAATTATATCAGATGTATATGACTATTCAGAAAGGAACCGGCATAAAGATCAGGCGCATGATTGGTTCCGGGAATGGACTGAGAAGAAATCCGGTACTGTGTGAAATTATTGAAGATATGTTCAAGGCCGAACTTGTTCTTGCAGAATGTGAAGAGGAAGCTGCGACAGGGGCGGCAATGAGCAGTAGTATGTATAACTATAGTAACTCCACCAGATAATAAAATGAAGCAGTGAAGTGGATTGTGAATAACCAATTGATTTTAATACTGGAATTTGAGGAAAGAGAGTGTCACGCAATCATTAAAAGATGGTTACGTGGTACTCTCTTTCCTGTTTTTTATTTTGCTTCCAGATGTTTAATCATACGATTTATAATCTGTTCTGCTTCTTTTGGAGAGTAATAAGTATCCGGATCCATATTTGTAAGAAAATCTTGAAAAATTTGCAACATAAAAGGTTCCGTGATCGAAAAACACATATGCGCCCCTGAATTTGTCTGGTAAGTGAGTGAACAGGTATTTCCGCAAAGACACATGCGGAGATTTTCAGACAGATGATTCAGAGGTTTCTTTAAGATTCGATAGGCACCATCATGGCAGCATTGAGCTATTTCATGGAGAATACGAATTCGCTGTTCAATGGTCAGAGGATGATAAAATGTTGATGGAATTTCTTCAAATAAACCTTCCTGCAGAAAACGGGTCATTCCATATTCTGTAAAATATATGATAAATTTTCCATCTTTAATTCGCTTTATATTATCAAGGAACAAAGCATCAGCCATGGATATAACTGAATCAGTCATGGGAAGCTCATAATTACAAATATCTTTCAGCAGATCTTTGCGCAGGAAAGGAAGAATACAGGCTTCCGGCTGAATGTCTAATATTACATCAGCAGAACTTCTCGAATTGGAAACAAACTGAAACAGAGATGGTAAATCATCTGCAGCCAGTGGAAAGGTCTGAAATACAGACTGACACAGATCCTGATGTGAACGAAACAAATTCCATAATGCCTGTAAAATGTCTGGATCCTGATACAAAATTCCCATCTGATAATCAGAGGAACAGGTAATCGCATATTCCGAAGTCAGAATCATATATGGCAGTGCAGAAAGATTCTGGAAATTTGAAACTTCATTTGTATAAAAACAATGGATATGATAATTCAGACTGTTCATATAAATAGGAAACAGGTTTCGCAAATAATAAAATTCATAAAGATCATGAGTTTCTGTAAACCGAACAGTATGATTTAGGCTGAAAATATGGTCAATCTGTAGGTCACCGGCAGGTTGTATGGTGGATAACAAATGTAGCAAAAAAGGATAGTCAGGCTGCAGAAAAAGAGCAATTCTTCCGTTTGACTTAGATGCCTCTGACAGTAAAATCTGGTGTACAGAAGAATCCACTGCCTGTCTGGAATTCAGCAGCAGACAGCTATGAGCAGGAGGAAAGTTCTTCTCTACATTGTCATGAGGGATAAAATTGCGGGATGGCTGGGAAGAGCGATTTGGGAAATCGGTTAAGAAATGTTCAATACTCTTACGGATATAATAAGTATCTTCACCCATGCGAGCCATTTTCCAGGCTTCTCGAAGACGATATGTTTCAAGTGGAGTCAGTTTCATAAAAGAAGCAATTTTTTCTACCAGCCCGGCAGATTGAGGTTCTCGTTTTCCGTTAATAAATTTGTAAACGGTAGAACGCTCCGTTTCACAATATTGTGCCAATGCACCCACCTTCACATCTTTTTCGTGGACATAAACCTTAAGCATATCAGAAAATACAGACATAATAAAAAGTCCTTTCATACTTTAATAATCTACAGTATATCATATTGTGACAATAAAATAATGAAAAAATGTCAAAAAATGGAAAAAAATAACTAAAAAAACTGTCCACAAAACTCGCCCCATCTTGTGAGAAATATAAAAAAATTCTAAAATTAACTAAAATGAGATTATTTATATCTATAAATAGTTGGCAATGTAAATGATTATTCGATTGGTTTCACAAATGTTTCAAAATTAACACAAGATTCTCTGCATGAAAGCAGATGTTTATCTTTTTAAATGTTGAATGATGTGACATAAAAAAACTAATGCTGGAAAGTCTGTGGAATATCTGGCTTAAGTGAGATGAAAATGAGTTAGTTACGAGGAGAACGTGATATGAAGATCAAAGAAAATTATGTAATGCGTGAAGTGGCGGGTCAGGCAATTGTAATTGCCATAGGAGAAGAAAGTGGACGATTTAAAGGTATGATAAATTTAAATCGGACAGGGCGAGACGTATGGACATGTTTGAAAAATGGAATGGATTTGAATGAAACTGTAAAAGAAATTGTGGACAAATATGAAGTTGATTCAAATATTGTAGCACAGGATGTCGAGAAAATGGTAGATAAACTTTATAAAGTTGGAGTTTTAGAAAAATGAGCCAATCCGTTGAGTTAGGTGATGTCCTTGAAGAAAAGGGAATATATGTAGGTACTGTAAACGGCACCAGCATGTTTCCTATGTTGCGAAATAAAAAAGATACAGTTATTATCAAGCCATTAACAGGCAAATTAAAAAAATATGATATAACGCTTTACAGGAAAAGAAATCTGTATGTATTGCATAGGATTGTAAAAGTTACGCCTGGCGGATACATTATTTGTGGAGATAATTGCATAAATTTGGAAACTGATATTACAGATGAACAGATTATTGGAAAGATGGAAGGGTTTTATCGAGGAGAACGACAGATTTCATTAGATAGTTTTTTGTATAAATTTTATTGCAGGATATGGGTAGCTTTATATCCCATACGTTATTTAATGAAAAAAATCAAAAAAAAGAGAGTACTATGACAGAGGTAAAAATAAATTTAGCAAATATGATTATCCACATTCAGGGAGTATATGATACTCTTCGAGAACATTGTAAGGAATATATTACTACAGAGAAAAAAATAGAAGATTTTTCAATTACTGTTACCAGTGAAGAGATTCAGAACGAACGGGAAAGCAATGAATATGATCAAAAATCTGATAATTATATAGAAATAATCATGACTCTTTTAAAGATTGCAGATGAATTACCGGACAGAAATAAATTTTTAATGCATGGAGCATTGGTAGCGTGGAAACGGACAGGGTATATTTTTACTGCTCCAAGTGGAACTGGAAAAACAACACACGTAAGACTTTGGGAAAAATATCTTGGATCGGATGCTGAGATTATTAATGGAGATAAACCTATTTTAGAAGTAAAGGAAGATGAGATTGTTGCTTATGGTACTCCCTGGGCAGGAAAAGAAAGACTGCAGAAAAATACTTGTGTTCCTGTCAGAGGAATCTGTTTTTTGAGACAGAGTGAAATAAATACTATACATAAGCTGAGCAAAAAAGAGGCTTTGTTACTCTTATTACCACAAATATATATTATGTCAGATTCCCAAAAAGCCGGAAAAACATTAGAATTATTCAGCGAAGTATTGGAACGGATACCAATATATGAATTTAGATGTAATATATCTGAGCAGGCAGTAAAATGTAGCTTTGATATATTAACAGCAGAAAATTAATATCAAAGGGAAGTTTGATAAATTTGTTATGAAGCGAAAAAATAATACAACAAAAAAACGAAATGAATATAAGAATGCGTCTAGATATATAGTGTATTTGTTAAAATGCGTGCTGAATCAATTGGAATTTAAAAATCTTCCAGTGGATTGTACATGGGATAAAATATGGGAGCTGGTAGAGTGGAATCATATAGAGGCTCTTATTGGAAATTATATTCGGAGATATAAAGGAGTAATTCCGGAAGAAATTCGAAAGACAGGGGAAAACTCTTATAATGAAACATTATATCGTCAATTATGCTTTGATGTAGAACGTGAGAAGATTGTAAAAGAACTGGAAAAGCAAAAACTGGCATATTTGATGTTAAAAGGTATAAATATTTCAGAATATTATCCGCAAGTGGGGACTCGTTGGATGAGTGATAATGACATTTTGTGTAGTTTTATTCAACAGGATGAAAATGGCGGATACAGGACAAAAGGAAAAACAGAAGAAGAAATTAAATTCTGGGAAGAAAAAACATGTGATGCTATACAGGCAGCAATGGAAAAAGCAGGATATTCTTTAAAACAAAAAGATGTTTGTCATGATTCATATATAAAGCAACCGATGTTTAAATTTGAAATGCATCATCAGTTATTTTCCAGATTCTTTGATGAAACAAAAAATCAATATTATCAAAATTCATGGAAATATGCGTTACCAGATAGGATTAATCCATATTTATATTATTACTCGAAAGAAGATGAATATGTATATTTTATTACCCATGCATATAAACATTTTTCTGTAAGTGGAAGTGGTATACGTACATTAGTAGATGTGTATGTTTATATTAAAAATAATGTATCTATGGATTGGGAATACATTTTGTCGCAGATGAAGATTTTAGGCTTGGAAGAGTTTGAAACATTATTGCGAAATACAGCGTTACATGCGTTTTCTGTGAAAGAAAAAATGACAACAGAAGAATGGAATACAGTTTTTTATATGATTGGAAGTGGAACATTCGGAACTTCTCAAAATCGAATCAGGCATTGTCTGGAACAGATTGCAGCGGATGAAAATAATCGGAATAAAACGTGGTGTTATATAAAGAACAGATTGTGGTTAAGTGAAAGTATAATGAAGGAAAATTATCCTTTTTTTTATCATCATCGTTTTCTCCGGTTATTTAGTCCATTATATCGTGTGGTTAAGGGACTGGTAATACATCCGAAAAAAATATTGACTGAATGGAGAATTCTATTTCGAACGGAAAAAATGTGAATAACGTTATATAAAAGGGAGAATTGAAAGTATGAAACAGACAAAAAAAATAATAGCAATAGGATTATCTTTGGGAATGGTATTAATTTCAATACCTGTATCTGCGTCAGACTATATAACAGCAGATCAATGGAGTGAAGATGTTGAAGGGATATCTGAGTCATCAGAAGGAACAGAAAACGAAGCATTGGAAGATATATCTGAGCCAGCAGAAGAAATAGGAAGTGAAGACCTTGAGGAGTTCTCTGCACCACCAGAAGAATTTTCAGCACCGGTAGAAGAAGATGAAAGTTTAGAAGTTGCTTCTGCGCAGTCAGAAGCAATACGTGTAAGCGGAAAGTGTGGAGATAATATAACATTCCAATTAACAACAGCTGGAGTATTAACTCTGTCTGGCAGCGGAGCGATGTCTACAATTACTTATGATTGGAAGGAATATGAACCAAATTGTGGCTGGGGAGGCTACATAAGCAGTATAAAGAAAATTGTAATTGAAGATGGAATTACATCAATCAGTCAATATTCTTTTTATGATTGTGAGAATTTGACAGAAGTTTCTATACCTTCCAGCGTAAAGTCTATTGGATATGAGGCGTTTCATTGGTGTCATAATGTAAATAAAGTAATGATTGATGGACTTGGTTCCTGGTGTGACATAGATTTTGAAAATGAAAATTCAAATCCGATACAATTTGGGGCTGATTTGTATATAAATGGCGAAAAAGAATCACAGATTAAAATTCCTGAAGGAATTACGACGATAAAACCTTATGTATTTGGCAGAAGCTGGACGAATGATGAGACAAAAACAGCAATTACAAGTATACAGCTTCCTGATACGGTTACAAGTGTTGGGAAAAATGCATTTGCATATAATTATTTACAAAGTATAAACATTCCAAATTCTGTTATAACAATTGGAGAACAAGCATTTGCCGGAAATAATTTTTCGACTATAGAAATATCTGAAAATGTCAGTGTAATTGAAAGCGGGGCTTTTAAAGATTGTAAGAAATTACAGAAGATAAAAATTCCAGATACAGCGAAAAATATAGGTACAATGTTGTTTGGAAACTGTATTAAATTGACAGATGCTGAATTACCGCAGGGGATTGAAAGGATAACAGAAGGGTTGTTTGCAGGTTGTACGTCTTTGGAGCAATTCAGTGTACCGGATACAGTTCAATTAATTGAAGACTATGCTTTTTCAAAGTGCAATAATCTAACGAATATAAAATTGCCGGATCAGATACAGACAATTGGAAATTATGCATTTTCTGAGTGTTCTGTCTTAAACAAAATAAAATTGCCAGTGGAATTGAAAAGTATAGGTAACAGTTCTTTCGAGGGATGTATGACTTTAACGGAAGTTATTGTACCAGATGGTGTTACGGATATTGGAGAAGGTGCTTTTAGAGGGTGTAAAGCTTTATCTAAGATTACAATGCCGGATACTGTTACAGAAATTGGAAGAAACGCTTTTTATGATTGTTGTATGCTGGAACAGTTTAAAATCCCGGAAAATATAAAAGAGATTTCAGATTATACGTTTTATGGTTGCTCAAAATTGTCGTCGATTACACTTCCTCCAAATTTAGTTAAAATAGGGGAATCGGCATTTCAGAATTGTGTGGCTCTTGAGAATATACTTATACCAGAGAGTGTTACGGAGATTGGAAGACTGGCATTTTCTGGATGTGAAAAGATTGAAAGTGTAATATTACCATCTCAGATCGGTGAAATTTCAGCGTCTATATTTTCAGGTTGTAAAAGTTTAAAAGAAATACAAATTCCAGAGAGTGTAACTGCTATTAAAGAAAATGCATTTCAAAATTGCAATATCCTTTCAGAGATAACAATTCCTGAAGCGGTAGCAGAGATAGGGAGTAATGCGTTTCAAAATTGCTCTGCTTTAAATCGAATTAATTTTAAAGGAAATGCCCCCAAAATAGGAACAAATGCATTTATGGGAGTAACTGCAGATTGTTATTATCCTGCTGATAATGCAACATATACTTTGGAAATTACAACACAGGATTGGGGTGGAAATCTGACTTGGACTTATGAGGGGAAAACAGAAGAAGATAATAAATATAAATGTGGAGAAAATCTTACTTGGAATTTAACGGAAGCTGGTAAATTGATTATCAGCGGTTCAGGAAGAATGTTTGATTATTCCATAGATGAATATCAGTATGCTCCATGGTATGAAGAGAGGGCAAAGATTACTTCTATAGAAATAGATGATAATGTAACCTATATTGGCAATTATGCATTTTATTTATGTTATAAAATAACTGATGAGAAAACGAAACTGCCAGAAAAATTGGAGGAAATAGGAGAAGGTGCTTTTAAAAATTGTAAGATAAAGTCGGTAGACTTACCTTCGATGGTAAAAAGTGTTGGAAAAGAGGCGTTTGCATGGAGTGGATTGATAAGGGTTTCTCTTCCTTCCAGTTTGCAATGCCTATCAGAGAGAATGTTTGCTGAATCTCACTATTTAAATGAAGTGATATTTTCAAAGGGGTTAAGAGAAATCGGTAAGGAGTCATTTTATTGCTGTTTTGGACTGAACAGTGTAGATATACCAGAAGGAGTGACTTCTGTAGCGGATAAAGCATTTGCATGGTGCGGAGCATATAAAAGTTTTGGAAGCTCTTATAGTTGCTATAATTTTAGAAAAGTTATATTGCCTTCTACATTAAGTACAATAGGAGCCAGTGCTTTTAGCAATTGCCAAGTGTTGCAATCTATTAATATACCGGAAGGTATTACTGAAATTCAGGATAATACGTTTGAATATTGCTATCAATTATCTAGTATTATAATTCCTAAGGGGATAAAGAGGATTGGAAATAGAACTTTTGCTCATAATCAATCACTTAAAACAATTACATTTTCTTGGAATGCACCACAGATTGACAGTAAAGCCTTTGATGGAGGCATAAGTTCATCGAATAGAGAGGTAATAGCTACTTGTTATTATCCATCGAATAATCCATTATGGACTTCAAGTATGCTTCAAGATTATGGGGGAAAATTAACCTGGGTTGCAAAAGAGATGGTAAAACCATCTGGAGGAACAGAGAGCGATACTGGAAATAATAACAACGGAAGCAATAATAATGGAAGCGACAATAACGGAAGCAATAATAATGGAAGCGACAATAATGGAAGCAATAATAATGGAAGTGGCAATAACGGAAGCAATAATAATGGAAACAACAATAGTGGAAACAATTCTGGCGAAAGTGGAAATACGGGAGGAACTGGAACTGAAAAAGAATTTGGATTTTCTGCTCATTCACTGACATTAAATGGTGATATTGGTGTGAATTTTTATCTGGAGTTAGATGAAGCAATTTTAAATGATTCGGATGCTGTAATGGAAATGGAGGTTGCCGGAATAAAGAAGGCAATGATAAAAGTATCTGATTCCGTAAAAAATGGCTCTATAGAAGTAGAAGATTCTGAGGGAAACAGTCATCAGTGTTATAAATTTACATGTAATGTATATGCAAAGCAGATGACAGATAATATTGTTGCGACATTGAAGACATCTTCGGGAACCTGGAAAGAGGTATATTCTATACAGTCTTATATGGAGAAGGCACAAGATAGTAGTAATGAGAAATTAAAAAATCTCATGAATGCTATGGCAGTATATGGTGGATATGCACAGATGCTGTTAGGGTATAACACTAATAATTTAGCCGGTGGCAGCCTGAGTGATGTATCGAATGTAACAAAAGATATGTTGGCTGAGTACGAATATACAGAAGATGGAAAAGAAGAAAATCTGAGTATTTATGGATCAAGTTTATTGCTGAAAGAACAGACTACGTTGCGCATGTATTATCAATTGGCTGAAGGAAATATATCGGATTATAAATTTACAATAGATGGAAAGGAGGTTCAGCCAATACAGTCAGGTGACAGTAATGTTTATTATATAGAACTGAACAATATTATTGCACCGGATTTGGAAAAGGCTCATATTTTTACAGCCGGAAATATTACCGTCAGCAATTATAGTGCATTAAGTTATGTAAATAAAGCGTTAGACAGTGAGAAATCAAGTGAAAACAACAAAAAAACAGCGGCAGCACTTTATTTATATTGGAAAGCCGCAGAAGCATATTTTTCTTAAGCGTTTTAAGAAATAAACCTGCATGATAAAGAAATTTTCAGTAAAGGAGAATAAAACAGATGAAAGAAGTATATGAAAGCCCGGATTTTGAAGTAATAGAATTGGAGGGAGAAATAGCGACTGCAAGAACAATAAAAGATAGCAATGAAACGGACATTCTTAATTTATCTTTGGATGAATATTAAGTATTAAGCAGTAGATATTTGAAAAAGGTATTAATGAGGAAATAACTATATGGAGAGATATCGCACAGTGTTATCTCTCCAAAACTTTATTTGAAAAGAGGAATACATTAAAAGTGATAAGAAGAATAGTGTGTTTTTTCTGTGGTATAAGCATTATTTGTTGTACAGCCGGTTGTTCTGTAAGTAATGGATCTGAAAAAGAGACTGGATACTCAAAAGAGCAAACTTCGGAAGAAGAATTGGACCGTATATCCAATGAAGAAGAGAAATCAGTAGAAGAGAAGGATGCAGATAATAAATCAAATAAAAAAAATGTTTCTGAAAACAACTCAAATATAAGTAGAAATCAGGAAGAAAATAATAACATTCAGGAGAACAGCAATGGTATTCAGGAAAATAATGAAAAGACAGAAAACGGTCAGGTATTAGAACCAGAAAATGACATAGATGATACAGAAAATAATATAAGCAAGGACGAAAATGAGATGGAAATTATTCCGGAGAAATAAAGTTATGGTGATGGAACGGAATAATAACAGTATATTAAAATGGATTCTGTGTGTAATAGAAAAAGCAAAGTGGTTAGTAGGCATACTGGTCTTGTTGCAGGCAATGTTAAGTATTACCAGCGTTGTGTTTGCATTTGTTTTGCGACGAATCATCAATGTGGCGGTTGCAGGAGCAATGAGGAATTTCTGGATTGCCATTGCACTGTTAGTTGGAATATTATTGCTTCAGACTTTGCTTTCAGCGGTAAATCGTTTTGTGAATGAATATACTGAAACTGTGATAGAAAATGGTTTTAAGCAAAGATTGTTTTCTGCACTCTTAAATGGAAGGTATGCTTCAGTTACGGCAGTACATTCCGGCGAATGGATGAATCGTTTGACTTCAGATACTATGATTGTGGCAGAGGGAGTAACGCAGATTGTACCAGGTATGATTAGTATGTTGGTAAAGCTCATAGGTGCATTATCGGCAATTCTCTGGCTGGAATCGCGCTTTTTTTATATTTTGGTACCGGGTGGTATCGTAATGATTTTGTTGACGTATAGCTTTCGAAAAGTTCTAAAAAGTTTACATAAGGATATTCAGGAAGCAGATGGCGCCTTGCGGGTTTTTATGCAGGAAAGATTGGAAAGCTTGTTAATTGTGCATACTTTTGCAAAGGAAAAGCAGATAGTGGCACAGGCGGCTGAATTGATGGAATTGCATAAATCTGCCAGGTTAAAAAGAAATAATTTTTCAAATTTTTGTAATGTTGGATTTGCCGGAGCTATGAAGGGGGCTTATCTGTTTGGAATAGTTTTTTGTGGACACGGAATTCTTACAGGTACTATGAGCTATGGAAATCTGATGGCAATTATTCAGTTAATTGGACAGGTGCAGAATCCAGTTGCTAATATTACAGGCTTTTTGCCACGTTATTATTCTATGTTAGCCAGTGCAGAACGTTTGATGGAAGCTGAGAATTTTGAAACGAACAGCAGAGAGTTAATTTCCGAAAAAGGAGTTCGGGAATTTTATCGTAAAGATTTGCGGGCAATTCATTTGAAAGATATATGTTTCACCTATCAGCCACTTGTGCAGACTAAAGAAGTGCAAGTGATGCCAGTTGTATTGAAACATATAGATTTGACTATTCGAAAAGGTGAATATATTGCTTTTACTGGTCCTTCCGGATGTGGAAAAAGTACTCTTTTGAAGTTGCTTATGTGTCTGTATCCTCTGGATTCGGGAGAACAGATACTGGAGACAAAGATGGGAACACAAAATTTTACAGAAGCATGGCGCAGGTTGTTTGCGTATGTTCCTCAGGGCAATCAATTACTTTCTGGAACTATTCGGGAGATTGTTACATTTGGTGATCTGCAAAAAGAAAATAATGAAGAAAATATTTATCGTGCTCTTCAGATTGCTTGTGCAGATGAGTTTGTAAGAAAACTAGATAAGGGCTTGGATACTTTGTTAGGTGAAAAGGGGACAGGTCTTTCAGAAGGACAGATGCAGCGCATTGCCATTGCACGAGCGGTGTTTTCTGAACATCCGATTCTTATATTGGATGAAGCTACCAGTGCATTAGATAAAACAACGGCCATAAAACTTCTGAAAAATCTGCGCAAAATGACAGATAGAACGGTATTACTGGTAACTCATCGAATAGAGCAAATAGAAATTTTTGACAAGACAGTTTCTTTTTTTAAAGAAGGAAGCTGGCAAATTAGTGTTACGGATAAGAAGGAAGAGTAAGTTAAATAAAAAAATCCCTAAGAAATCTCTGACTAAAAAGATTTGAGTATATAAGGAGAATAGAAAGTATGAAAAATCTGAAAAAGATATTTGCTATATTCTTAGTCATAACCTTAATTTTAACATCTGCGATATTATTTAATGCGAAATCGGTAAGTGCGACTACACTTAAATTGAATAAGACAAAGATTACGTTATCAGCAGGAAAAAGTGTTAATTTGAAAGTATTAAATACAGATAAACCAATAAAATGGTTAACATCTGACAAAATAGTAGCTACTGTTTCACCAAAGGGAAAAGTTACAGGAAAAAATGCAGGAACAGCATTTATTACAGTAAAAGTAGGAAAACAAAATTTACAATGCAAAGTTACTGTAAAAGCAGCATTAAATAAGACAAAAGTTATTCTTGCTAAGAATGATTATGTTAAATTGTTTTTAGATGGTGCTGTTGTCAAAAGTCTTAATAGCAGTGATAAAAAAGTTGTTAGTGTTTCTCGGAATGGAAAAGTTGTTGGAAAACGTAAGGGCAGAGCGACAATTACAGTGGTAGATAATAATGGTAAAAAATATCGGTGTAAAATTATTGTTGAAGATCCATCTTTGAATAGAAAAAAGGTGTCATTGAAGATAAATCAAAATTATAGATTAAAATTAAATGGAAATACGCAGAAAATTTTTTGGAGTTCAAACAATGAAAGTGTTGCTTGTGTTAATTCGAAAGGGAATGTCACTGCTTATTCAGAGGGAAATGCTGTAATTACAGCAAAGGTAGGAAATAAAATGTTCAAATGTAAGATTACAGTAAAAGCAGAAAAAACTCCTGAAATCACACCGACACCGAAACCAACAGCAACACCAAAACCAACAGCAACACCGACACCAGAACCAACAGCAACACCAAAACCAACAGCAACACCGACACCGACACCAGAACCAACAGCAACACCAAAACCAACAGCAACACCGACACCAGAACCAACACCAACTCAAAAACCTGTTCCAATTTTCCCGGAAACAGAGATCCTTTAGTTAATGATTTGGATGAAGATATATTTATTTGGGAGAATGTAATAGAATTTTTACTGATTAGAGCGAAAAGGTGATTAATATTTACTGTGAGAATTTTGGGTATATACGATGTTTTACCAGTATTTGACAAAGAGATAGGAATTTATAAAAAGTCAGGAGGTGTGTTGGAAATGTTAGAGAACAATGTGCCAGAAAGGATTCTTGAAGAGAGGGGATGATTATTTAATAAACTGTCATTCAAAAAAATGTAACTAAGAGAATTAAACTATAAGAGGTGGAGGTAAAGTATGAAGAAAATAAGAAGAATCGTGATAATTTTGGTAGCTTGTATTTTAATGGTAGGATTAACTAATATTGGAACAATAAATGTACAGGCAGCTTCAACCACGATTACGAAAAGCAGAAGCTTTTATTTGTATGAAGGTGTTAATCCTGAAAGACAAATTTCTGTTATGACTTCAGATAGCAAAGCTAAAATTACAAAATTAAAAAATTATAATCCAAATGTAGTAAAGGTCAGTGTTTATGACTCAAATGGTGCCTATGGTATGCAGGGAACATTGCGTGTACAGCCTTTAAAAGCGGGAGTAGCAAAAGTAACTTTTCGGTATGCAGGCAAGAATTTTGTTTACAAAATTCTAATTACAAAATATGAAAATCTTTGCGAACAATTTAAGGTCGGAAATACTAATTTTACGAAGTGTTTTGATAAGTCTGGAGTTTATTATTCTTATCAACAGAAAAAGAATATCACAGGTAATATAGATGTAAAACTTAAGAACGAATGGAAAATAGTAAAAATAAAGGTAGATTACTCAAAAACTATAAAAAATCATTCAAAACTAACATTAAGTACGAATGGAAGCAATATATTCATGTATGTAAGGAATATAAAAACTGGAAAAGTAGAAGAAATTGTTCTGTATTATTCTGGAGATCCGTATAAAAGTGAAAATAGCTATTCATATTAAGAGATTTAGAAATACTGAGATATTCAGAAAGATACTGAGCTGGCAGGATTTATATAGAAACTAATAAAGCATGGAGGATATTGTATGATGAAAAAGGAATATTCAAAAAGAAAATTTACAATAGCAGTTATTTTGTCTGCGATTTTGTTATTGCTGATTTCGGCAACAACAGTACATGCGGATGCTAATCCATTGGCAAAAATGCCGCGAAAAGATAGTACAGTTATTAACAAAGGAATTTGGTGGACTGGAGCAACGTTTATTACACCCGATTTATCTTCGGATATAAAAATAAGTGTTACCAGTTCAAATCCAAAGGTTGCAACGGTTAAGGGAAATGGTGAAAAGTATGTATATCCTTCCGGTACCAGATGCTATGCCTGGTATGAAGTAACACCAGTATCTCCGGGAACTACCAGAATTAAGGCTACAGTAACATATAATAAAAAAACGTACACTAAAACCTGCATATATACTGTGTATAAGTGGGAAAATCCATTTAGAAGCTTAAAAATTGGTTCGATGAATTATAAATCACGATTTCAAAAATCAGGTGTTTATGAAGTAAACAGAAGCATAATTAGTGGTAAGCTTTCTTGTAAGTTAAATCCTGGTTTTATAGTGACAGATATATCTGTACAGTACTATATAGACCCTGACAGAAGCTTTTTGACAGAATCTGAAAAGATAAAAAACGGACAAAAGCTTCCAGAAAATACAACGATAATATATATAAGAACAAAATCGAAAAAAAATAATCAAGAGTATACAATGAGACTCAGTGTACCTATAGAATATAGAATGTAGATAAAGAAGTAATACTTTTCAAAAATAGCAAAAGTATATTTTGATATAAAATATAGTAAGTGTTTATCAACTATGAGTGAATTTCCCTGTAAAGCTTATCTAATAGTCTTTGCAGGGAAATTTCCTTTATAAAAATTTTACCGATTTAGGAATTTAAAATATCTGTTGGATGATCATAAAGTCCCATTTGTTGTATAGTAATCATGTACTCTCCCAAATGTGTTTTTTCGAATACAGGAAAATTTTATGAAAACTGCAAAAAAATTCAGGAAAAAAAAGACAGCATTTTAAACGCTATAGAAAAAATGTAATTTTTGAAAAAACAATTATTGTAATAATCTCCCGAACGTGACATAATAAGAATGGAAAAGTAAAGGGCAGGTTAAATTCTGATTAGAGACAGGTAAAATAACCTGCTTACATTATGCGCCGATTTCCTGGGATGAGGATGGAAATCAGGCAGACGACAAAGGAGAAAATAATGGGAATTTTTTCAATGATATTGTCATTGCTGAGCGGAGTAGCGTTATTCCTGTTCGGTATGTCATTGATGGGTGACGGCCTGAAAATGGTTGCCGGAAATAAGCTGGAAGCTTTCCTGTATCGAATGACAAACACACCGCTGAAGGGAGTTGCTCTGGGTACTGGTGTTACCAGCGTGATTCAGTCTTCTTCTGCCACAACCGTTATGGTCATTGGTTTTGTTAACTCAGGTATGATGAAACTGAAACAGGCCATCGGTATTATCATGGGAGCCAACATCGGAACCAGTATTACCGGATGGATCCTCTGTCTTTCTTATATTGACGGAAAGAACGGAATTGCGAAGATTTTATCTACAGCAACAATTTCAGCAGTAGTAGCGATTATTGGTATTATCCTTCGCATGGCATGTAAGCGTTCCGTGCATAAAAATATCGGTAATATCATGCTTGGTTTTGCAATCCTGATGACAGGTATGCAGACAATGAGCGGTGCTGTTTCACCACTGAAGGACAGCCCCACATTTACAAACATGCTGACAATGTTTTCCAACCCGCTGATAGGTATTCTGGTAGGTATTGCATTTACCGCAGTGCTGCAGAGTGCATCTGCCACAGTCGGTGTATTGCAGGCGTTATCTGTAACAGGTATTCTGACATTCTCCAGTGCATTCCCGATCGTTCTTGGTATCGGTGTAGGTGCTGCCTGTCCGGTTCTGATTTCAGCAATCGGTGCGAATAAGAATGGTAAACGTACAGCACTTGTTTATCTGATCAATGACCTGTTTGGTCTTATCCTCTGGTCAGTGATCTTCTACACTGTAAATGCTGTTGTGCATTTCGGATTTATGGATATGATCATGTCACCGGTTGCAATTGCTTTACTGAATACTGTATTCCGTGTAGCAACAGTATGTGTTCTTTTCCCGTTCATACCGAAGATCGAGCAGCTGGTGTGCTGGCTTGTAAAAGACAGTGCAGAGGAACTGGAAGATGAAGCAGACTTTGATCTTTTGGAAGAACGTCTTCTGAATTATCCGGCACTTGCTATTGGACAGTGTCATCGTGCCATGAGCGGTATGGCAAGGAAGCTTCGCAAGAATGTCAACCGTGCCATGAACCTTCTGAATGAATATCAGCAGGATAAATTTGATAAGGTACAGAGAAAAGAGAACCTGATCGATAAATACGAAAGCCGTCTTGGGGAATATCTGATGAAGCTCACAAAGCATGAGATGAACAGTGCCCAGACAAGGCAGGCATCCCTTTATCTTCATACCATCAATGACTTTGAGAGAATCGGTGACCATGCATCCTACATTGCCTATATGTCCAGTGAAATGCATGATAATCACACTAATTTCTCACAGGAAGCCTGGGATGAGCTGAATGTAGTAATGGAAGCAGTTCGTGAGGAGATCAATCTTACCTGTCGTGCATTCCTCAATGATGACAAAGAGATGGCTCAGAGAGTTGCACCTCTTGGAATGATTATCACATCCTTATGCAATGAGCTGAAGATGCATCATGTAGAGCGTCTGAGTAATGGCAACTGCGGACTGGAAGAGGGAACTGTATATACAGACATTCTCAACAGCTTCAACCGTATTGCAGCACATTGTGCAAGTGCAATGGTAGCTCTCCTTAAGAGTGGAGACGAGAATCCGGATATGCATATCCATGATTCCAAGATTTATCCATCTGACAGTGTGGAATATTATACATACTTCAAGGAATATCGCCAGAAGTATGAAATCGTAAAGAACGAGGAACACATGCGAAGCATGGAACCGGAAGAAGTAGAATAATACTTTTATACTACAAAGCAATAAATATATATGATATAATGACAGCAGATGATCTGGAAACGGATGTCTGCTGTTTTCTATTATATTACTGGGCATGCAAGATTGTAGGAATGATTTTTTGAATACGTTCCGGAGTGTGCAGACTGAGGAGCCAGCAGGCAGGATCATTTTTGTAAATCAAATATATTTATTCAGGCAGAGATTCTTCCTGTAGACTGGATCAGTTATAGCAGGCCGGAAATTGTGCAAACACAACACTCTGTAAACATAACCCCCAAAGGAGAGATTAATTATGTTATTCGACAGCAGAACAGTTTATCTCGGTGTATCCAGGGATAAATATGAGCAGTATTGTAAAGCCTTAGATTCAGAGAAAATCAAATACAAAACAAAGAGAGTCAACCACGAAGAAAAAATGACAGCCCCGGGCAGGGGAACCGTCCGCAGCATGGGTGGGAACTTTGGAACAGATAAAACATTGTATGAAATCATGGTCGGAGAGAAAGATTACGACAATGCAATGGGGATTCTGACAGCACTGAAGTAGACGGAATCTATCCTGAAGAAGAAAGTACGCAAAAAAGTGTGCAAGATAGTGTGCAAGATAACGGAAATTCTGGAGGTGTTTTTGTGGGAGAATATAAACCGCACTTGAAGATGAACTTGATCCAAATGACATTACCAGATAAACCGAATAGCAGAAATCAGAGATATATAAAAATATAAAGAGCAGGAAGGAAAAATAAGATGGAATTTACAGGTGTATACCACAAAACATCAGAGCAGATGAGTTATCCCCTGGATGAGGACAGACTGATTGTAAATATTAAGACTGGATATGATGTAAAACAGGTGTTTATCCATTACGGAGATCCTTATGAGGCCGGGATTCTGGGTGGAAATGAAAAATGGACAGGAAAAAGAGAGGAAATTATTTATAAAAAACGTCTGCCCCATCAAATCTGGTGGACAACAACGCTTTTTCCGGAATATAAAAGATGTAAATATTATTTTGAACTGAGGACAGAGAAGGAAGTCTGGTATTATTTTGAAGACGGTTTCCTGACAGAAGAACAGCTTCAGATGGAGGGCCGTATACAGCAGTGTTTTATTGTACCATGGATGAATCCTGCAGATATAAACCGCACACCTGCATGGGTAAATGATACTATCTGGTATCAGATTTTTCCGGACAGGTTCTGCAATGGGACGCCGGAAAAGAATGGAAATGATATCACGCCGTGGAGAAATCACGGAACTGTAACAAATGAGGAAAAATTCGGAGGGAATCTGGAAGGAATCCGTCAGAGATTACCGTATCTTCAGGAGCTGGGGATTACCGGTATTTATCTGAATCCGATCATGGAAGCAGAGTCCAATCACAAATATGATACTACAGATTATACAAAGATTGATCCGGCTTTTGGCGATGAAGAAACAATGAAAGCACTTTGCAGGGAAGCGCACGAAAAAGGAATCCGTATTATGGTAGATGCAGTATTTAACCATTGTGGAAGAAAATTCGCGCCGTGGGTGGATGTACTGGAGCATGGGAAAGATTCCCGTTATGCGGACTGGTTTATGATAGAAGACTGGGAACAGATCGGAAAAAGAGCAGACACCAGAGACCGGCGTTTTTACTCCTTTGCATTTACAGATGCGATGCCGAAACTGAATACGAATAATGAAGAAGTGATCGAATATTTCTGCAAGGTCTGTGAGGAATGGATCCGGAAATTTGATATAGATGGAATCCGTTTTGACGTGGGAAATGAAGTGTCTCATCGGTTCTTAAAGCGGATACGGGAACATTTAAAAGCGGTAAAACCGGATCTTTATCTGCTGGGGGAAATCTGGCATGATGCAAGCCAGTGGCTGCAGGGAGATGAATATGATTCAGTCATGAATTACCCACTGCTCAGTGGAATCCATGATTTTTTCCTTGATAAAACAATGAAAAAAGAGGAATTCGAATATATGGTAAACCGTTGCTATACCATGTATATGCAGCAGAATAATGATGTGCTTTTTAATCTGTTGGATTCGCATGATACGGAGCGGCTTATGAACCGTTTCCATGATCTGGATAAATTCTATCAGCAGCTTGCGATTCTCTTCACTCTTCCGGGAAGTCCCTGCATTTATTATGGAACGGAGATCGCAATGGAAGGTGCCCATGATCCGGACTGCAGAAGATGTATGCCATGGAGCGAGATTAACAGCGAAGAGAATCAGGAAAAGATAGCAACAATGCGTAAACTGATTATGCTAAGAAGAAATGAAAAAACATGCAGAAGCCCACATTTCCATTTTCCGGATACCTATGAAAACGACCGATGCGTAGAGTATATCAAAATAGATGAAGAAGGAAATAAAATGGAAGTTTTGTTAAATACATCGGAGAAAGAGATAAAGGTAAAAGAAGCCGGAGAAGTGCTTTTTGCCCGGGAGTTTGATGGAGAGATACTTGGTGTGAATGGAACATTGATCCGAAGGATTTAGACAACAGAGCACGGAAAAAGAAACGAATATCCCGAAAGAATATTACTGCTATATAATAAAGAAGTCCCCGGGCCGCTGCATATAACAGCAGTGGGAGGGGACTTGCCTGTATTATTTATGAGGCTTGCCATAGTTAAACGGATTGAATAAATTTCTCTACATAATGCAGAGCCGCTCCGATTGCCGGTGTATATTGTCCGTTGGTACCGACCAGAATCTGTGTTTTATCCAGTATGAATGGTGCGGCTGTATGGAGATGCTCTGCCAGATATTCAATATCTTCTTCTGTAAAATAAGGTGCCAGATATCCGCTGAGGATGATCGGTGCATCGATAACAAGGTTAAGATTCTTCATGGCAAATGCCAGATGGTTTAAAAAATCTTTCCAGATCTGTATGATCTGGGGAGATTTTTTTTCGCGCAGAAGAGGGAAAAATTCTTTGGCAGGAATACCTGCAGCCTGTTCCAGTGCATTGGCAGAGCAGTAGGTTTCCAGGCAGCCACGGTTGCCGCAGTAGCAAAGTGGGCCGTCGGGATTAATACACATATGTTCAAGAGTTCCGCTGTGCATGGAAATCCCCTGATGAATCTGATGATTGGTAATGATGCCGCCGCCCAGATTTCGGTTCAGCAGGATGATAACAGCACTGTCAAGCTCAGGATGATTCCATAATTCAAGGAATGCAGCTGATTTCGAATCATGTTCCAGATAACAGGGATATGGAAGATATCTGGAAAAATCATCCAGTTTCATGCCTGTGCTATTCATGATATCTCCATATAGTACGGTGGTATGATCCGGGGATGTGATACCCTGTGTAGCAATGGAGATGCCAAGAACTTTGTCATTGTCATACTGGCGCGATGAGATGAATTCTTTTACTGCGTCAGTAACCTGTTTATAGTAATCCGGTGTGTTGGAATATGGAAGCGGAATGGTATCTGTATAGAAAGCATTTCCATATAAATCTACAGCAGTAATATGAAACATCCCTTTTAAAATACCGATGCCAATGGAAATTTTAAAATCTGATACAATCTGAAGGGCGTTTGCCTTTCTTCCACCGGTGGATTCAAAGAAACCATTTTTTTCAATAAGACCTTCCTGTTCCAGAAGATTCAGGTTCTGACTGACAGTGGATAAACCCATCTGCAGTTCCTGAACGATCTGTAGCTTGGAGGTCGTTTTTTTTCTGTAAATGTACTGGTAAACTTTTGATTTATTTATTTTCTTGAGACTAATGTTGGTCAATCCCTTTTCACTCATAATATTCTCCTGATTATGTTACAAGATAATGTTAAGTTTCAGTTTTATTGTAGCATAGAACGAAAAAAAAACAATAAAAATATCCAGCACGATCAGCAACATCAATTTGTCAGCACACTATAGTAAAATAGACAAAAAAGTTGTTTGAAAATTAGAATTTCTGTCAATGGATTTTTTAAAAGAAAAGATATATACTCAACTTACAGTTAAGATATAAACGTAAGTAAAGAACATAACAACAAACAATAAGTATCGAATAAGACAAACAAGGAGGATATAACATGAAATTATCAATCAATGGAATCAAGGAACAGGAAGCATGGAAAAAGGCAGGAATCGCTCTTCCGGGTTATGATGTAGAGGCTGCCTCTGAGAATGCAAAGGAGAATCCGGTATGGGTTCACTTTGGTATCGGAAATATTTTCCGTGTGTTTATCGGTGGAATTGCAGATGGTCTTCTGGAAGAGGGAGTTCTGGATCGTGGAATTACCTGTGTGGAAACCTTTGATTATGATGTGGTAGATAAGATTTATGATCCATATGACAATCTTGGATTAAGTGTAATCCTGCATGGGGATGGAACCCGTGAGTATAAAGTAGTCGGAGCTTTTGCGGAAGCAGTGAAGGCACAGTCTTCTAATGCAGAACAGTGGAAACGCCTGAAAGAAATCTTCACAAGCAAATCCCTGCAGATGGTTTCATTTACGATTACAGAGAAAGGCTATGCATTACAGAAAGCGGACGGAACATGGTTCCCGTTTGTAGAGGCAGATATCAAGAATGGTCCGGATAAAGCAGCTGGTGCCATGGCAGTTCTGGTTGCAATGCTTTATGAAAGATATAAAGCCGGCGAATATCCCATCGCACTGGTTTCCATGGATAACTGCTCACAGAACGGTGCAAAGCTTCGTGAGTCAGTACTGACAATGACAGAAGAGTGGAAGAAAGCAGGATTTGTTGATGAGGGATTTGTGAACTATGTAAGCGATGAAAAAGTAGTTGCTTTTCCATGGACAATGATCGATAAGATCACACCTCGTCCAAGCGAGCAGATTGCAGCAGACCTTGAGAAGCTGGGTGTTGAGAACATGCAGCCAGTGATCACAGGTAAGAAGACATACATTGCACCATTTGTCAATGCTGAGAAACCACAGTATCTGGTAATAGAGGACAGCTTCCCTAACGGACGTCCGGCTCTGGAAAAAGGTTTCGGTGTATATATGGCAGACAGAAATACAGTTAACCTTTCTGAACGTATGAAAGTAACAGTATGTCTGAATCCGGTTCATTCTGCTACAGGTCCGCTGGGAGTAGTTCTTGGATATGATCTGTTTGCGCATATGCTTAATACAAATGAAGATATGATGAAAATGGCACGTATGATTGCTTATGATGAAGGTCTTCCGGTAGTTGCTGACCCTGGAATCCTTTCTCCGCAGGCATTTGTTGATGAGCTCTTCAACGATCGTTTTCCAAATGAATATCTGGGAGATACAAACCTTCGTCTGGCAGTAGACGTATCTCAGATGGTTGGCATCCGTTTCGGCGAAACAATCAAAGCATATGTACAGAAATTCGGAGATGCTTCCAGACTGACAGCCATTCCGCTGGGAATTGCAGGATGGCTCAGATATATGCTTGGTGTAGATGATGAAGGAAACAAATTTGAACTTGCACCAGATCCAATGAATGAGGAACTGCAGGAACAGTTTAAGGATATTGTTGTAGGCAAACCTGAAACATTCAAAGATCAGTTAAAACCAATTCTTTCCAATGAGCGTCTGTTCTTCACTGACCTTTACAAAGACGGTGTGGGAGAGAAGGTTGAGGATATGTTCCGTGAGATGATTGCAGGACCTGGAGCTGTAAGAGCAACAATACATAAATATGTTGGATGATTTTCATCAGATGGATATTATAACTGACTTTCAGGAGGAAAATGAAAATGAATTTAAAAGAACAGTTTAATGGAATTCCGACTAATGATATTGTTCATTTTCTTCCCTTCTGGGAAAACGGAGTAAAGTTCTTTACAATTGAGGGACCGAATAAAGAGAAGGTTGAGTTCAGCCAGTACTTATAAAGTCAGGCGGTTAAATTCAGCGAGAAAAAGCATCTGTCAAAGCAGATGCTTTTTGTTTTCAATATTTTATTGAGAAAAGCCTAAGAAAAGTTTAAAATAGAAAATAATAAAAAATAAACGAAAGGAGTTTTTATCATGAGTAAACGAACAGAGAGAATGAGCCGGAGTGCAGCTGAGAGAATCAACCGCAAAGATACCGTGATCAGACAGAATAATGCAGAACTCGAGGAACTGAGGAGTCAGTATGAGAATCTGGATATCTGTGAGGAGGATAAGCAGGTGATTGATGATTATATTGCCTGCAAAGATGCCAGAGCTGACAGGATGGCAGAGAAACTCTATGAAAAGGGACGAAAAGATGTAAAGAGATGTATCCGCATCCGAAAACTGATCCGCAGATGCATGATACTGTCTGTCATTGTTACGGTGGTACTGATTCAGTATAATAAGAATGAGAAGCTGAGAGAAAGTCTGGAAGAGCTGCTGAAAATGTTCCGGGATAGAACTGTAAATGAATCAGAGGAAGATTTTTAAAATGTTTTACCGAATTCGGTTACGGTAGAACGAATGTGCTTATGTATCAGTTGGAAGGAATAAGCAATATAAATAATGCAGACAAAAATGTATTTTCGGAATTAAAAAAAATCTTCTTACAAAAGCAGAAACAAGGAAGACTTCGAGAGTGCATAAAACAAAAAAAGGAGCAAGAGACAGCATGGGAATACAAAGATACTCGATTATATACAGCAGTAAAACAGGGAACACAAAGAAGCTTGCGGATAAGATCAGGGAGGTACTGCCTGAGGAAAACTGTGACTATTTTGGAACAGAAGGAGCAAAGGCTCTCTCTTCCGACATATTATACATTGGATTCTGGACAGATATAGGGAATGCAGATCCTGCAACACTTGAACTGTTAAAGAGTCTGAAAAACAAGAAGATCTTTCTGTTTGGAACAGCAGGTTTCGGAGGCAGTGAAGCCTATTTCCAGCAGGTTCTCGGGAAAGTTAAAGAATCTGTGGATGAGAGTAATACAGTGATGGGAGAATTTATGTGTCAGGGGAAAATGCCCCAGTCAGTCAGGGACAGATACGTAAAGATGAAGGAGAATCCGGATCATGCACCAAACCTGGATGAACTGATCCAGAATTTTGACAGGGCGTTATCTCACCCTGACAATGAGGATCTGGACAGACTGGAAGAAATAATCAGAAGAGACCTGAAAAAATAATTAAGTCTTGACTAACAGAGGGAACTGCGGTATAGTGCTCGTTACTAAAAAAGGTAATTCATAAATTTTTATAGATTTTCGCGAAAGAGAGGTAACGAGATATGACATTTTATCAGGAATTACAATTGAGTTCGACCGGCTCCAAACAGCTGATCAGAAGTACCACAGACCCAAAAGAGAAAAGACGACACATTTTAATCTATAATTTTAAAGTGTATCTGGTTATGGCTTTTTGTGTAGCAGTGGTGAGCATGTACAGTAAGCTTACAGGGAGTAGCAACAGTGTAGTTGGTGTTACTGTTCTGTTGGCAGTGCTTGTGCTGCGGCAGGCAGATTTCGGGATCAGGACAACACATGGACTGCTTTCCATTGCAGGAATCTTCGCTATTCTTATGGCAGGACCCCGTCTGGCAAATATAGTGCCTCCGTTAGCTGCGTTTGCAGTGAATGCTGTGTGTATTTTACTGCTGATGATACTGGGCTGTCACAATGTGATCATGTACAATCATTCCACCTTTGTGCTGGGATATCTGTTGCTTCTGGGCTATGATGTGACAGGAAAGGAATACACCTTCCGTGTGATCGGCTTGTTGGTGGGAATGGTGATCTGTATGATCGTCTTCTATAAGAACCAGAGAAACAGAGCCTATCGAAGAACCTTCCTGGATTTGTTCCGGGAATTTGATCTTAAGTCAGCAAGAAGCAGATGGTATGTGAAACTGACACTGATTGTATCCAGCGCAATGCTGTTTATGAATCTTCTGGGACTTCCCAGAGCAATGTGGGCAGGAATCGCCTGTATGTCCGTATGTCTGCCTTTTACAGAGGACTGTATCCCAAGGTCTGTGAGCAGAGGAATGTTTAATGTTGTGGGCTGTCTGCTGTTTATTGTGCTGTATCTGGTACTTCCTAAATCCATGTATCCGTACATTGGAATGATCGGAGGAATCGGAGTTGGATATTCGGCAGGATATCCGTGGCAGACTGCATTTAATACATTTGGAGCGTTGTCTATTGCAGCAGGGATCTTCGGAATGCCGGCAGCAATAGCACTTCGTATAGGTGCCAATGTTCTGGGAGCAGCTTATACGGTAATCTGCAATAAAGTAACAGATAAAGTAGCAGAGTATATAGGCACAAATAAATGTGCAGAAAATCTTTCCTGACTGAAACTGCGGAGCGGTTATAAGCAAGTAAAAAAGCGGATGATTTTATCCGTCTGATATGTGTTCTGGGAATAGAGTGAATATTAACGTACAATGACAGAGGGAGAGAGAAAGAATATGAAACAGGATACCCTGGAAGGCAGGGCGAAAACGAAAAATGGTGTAAAACGATTATGCTTTTCCGCAGTATGTATTTTACTGGAAGCAGCTTTTATCATTGCTATGATCACAAAGCTGAATCAATATGCGGAGATTATCAATCTGATGACAAGGCTTCTTGCAGGTGTACTGGTTCTTAAGCTGTATGCGTCAGACCAGACTTCATCTATGAAAATGCCCTGGGTTATTTTGATCCTTGTATTCCCTATCTTGGGAGTGGGATTGTACTTACTGATTGGTCTCAATGGCGGTACCCGTAAAATGCGGGAGCGTTATGACCAGATCGACAGGGAACTTCTGCCGCTGCTTCCCAATGACAGTGAGTGCAGGGAAACGCTTGGCAGGAAAATCCCGAAGGCAGGCAATATTTCTGATTATATACAGAAAAATGCCTCCTATCCGGTCTATCAGAATACAGATGTTATTTATTATGATGAGGCAGTCAAAGGGCTGGAGGCTCAGCTGGCAGATCTGGCAAAGGCAGAGAAATTCATTTTTATGGAATATCATGCCATTGAGGATGCACAGGCCTGGCATAAAATCCAGAGAGTTCTGGAAGACCGCGTAAAGGCAGGCGTAGAAGTCAGAGTATTTTATGACGACATGGGTTCCATTGGGTTTATCAATACAGACTTCATTAAGAAAATGGAAAATGTGGGAATCCATTGCAGAGTGTTCAACCCTTTTACTCCGGGTCTGAATGTGTTCCTGAATAACCGGGATCACCGCAAGATCACAGCGATCGATGGAAAAGTGGGATTTACCGGCGGTTACAACCTTGCCAACGAATATTTTAATTTCACACATCCTTATGGACAGTGGAAGGATACAGGTATCCGTCTGGAGGGGGAGGCAGTCCGTTCCCTAACAGTAACATTTCTGGAGATGTGGAATGCTGTCAGTGATAAGGATAAAAATGACAGTGATTTTACCGGATTTCTGGTTCAGACAGATTATCAGGCAAAGCAGACAGGCTTTATCCAGCCTTATGCGGACAGTCCTATGGACCATGAACAGGTAGGCGAAGAGGTGTATATCAGTATGGTGAATAAAGCGGAAAAATACTGCTGGTTTATGACACCGTACCTGATCATCACAGATGAAATGAGCCATGCGCTGTGTCTGGCTGCCAAGCGTGGGGTAGATGTGAGGATCATCACACCTGGTATTCCGGATAAAAAGATGATCTACAATATCACACGATCCTTTTATCATGGACTGGTGAAGCATGGAGTGCGTATCTATGAATGGACACCTGGTTTCTGTCATGCAAAGATGAGTGTGGCAGATGACTGTATGGCAACCTGCGGAACCATAAATCTGGATTACAGAAGTCTGTATCATCATTTTGAAAACGGCTGCTTTATGGCAGACTGCCAGGCAGTTCTGGATATCCGAAATGATCTTGCAGCAACAATGGATGAATGCTGTGAAGTCACAGAACAGTACAGTACCGGACGCAGCGCATATCTGCGATTGGGACAGCTGTTTATGAGGTTATTTGCGGGATTATTATAACACTTGGAAAAAAGCAGAATATCGTGTACAATGGAATGGGGAACAGCAAAACTATTATAAATATGGGAGGAATTTTAACTATGGATCTTTCAACCTTAGTAAAAATGTCAAATACTTATGGAAGCAACCCTGCCTATGTTCTTGCAGGCGGCGGTAATACTTCTGTAAAAGACGACACCACATTGTATGTAAAAGGCTCCGGTACACAGCTTGCCACAATTAAGGCAGAGGAATTTGTGGAAATGAGCAGAGCACGCTTGAATGAGATCATGAAAACAGATTATCCGGAAGACGATGTCAAACGTGAATCACTGTATCTTGCAGATGTTATGGCTGCAGTAACAGATGCTGACAAAACAAAACGTCCAAGTGTAGAAGCACTGCTTCATAACTTATTTGCCTATACTTATGTACTGCATGTTCATCCTACACTTGTCAATGGACTGACCTGCGGAAAAGGCGCAAAGGAACTCAGCGAACAGCTCCTTGGAAAAGATGTACTCTGGATCGATATCTGCAAACCCGGATATACGCTTGCACGTATCTGCTATGAGAAAATGAATGCTTATAAAGAAGAATACGGAAAAGATGTTCAGGTTCTTCTGCTCCAGAATCACGGAATTTTCGTTGCAGCAAATACTGTAGAGGAAATTGGAGTATTATTTGACGGCGTGATCAGTAAATTAGAGAAACAGGTAAAGAGAACTGCTGATGTCAGTGATGCTGTTACATCTGAAAAAGAACAGGCAGCAGAGAAGCTTTCCCGGTTACTTGGACATGCAGTAGAAGTTGTACCTGCAGCAGAAGCTGATCATTTTGTAAAAGATAAAGCAGCGGCTGCACCGCTTCTGAAGCCGTTTACACCGGATCACATTGTATACTGTGGACCATATCCGTTATTTGTAGAGGATATTGACCAGGCAAAAGCTGCGCTGGATGCATTTATGGCAGAGAATGACAAAGAGCCAAGACTGATCCTGGTACAGGGAGTCGGTGCCTTTATCATGGAAGATGATAAGGGAAAAGCTGCAAAAGCACAGCTTCTTGTAAAAGATGCCATTAAGCTTGCAGTATATGCAGAAAGCTTTGGTGGCCCGCTTCACATGACAGATGATATTACATACTTTATCACGCATTGGGAAGCAGAAGCATATCGCAGTAAGAAATAATATAATAAGGGCTGTCGTTTTTTGACAGCCCTTATTATATTGGTTTAAACACTATATTTTTAAAGGAAAAGGTTTATTTTCAGCAAATCTTATTTCTCTTCTTTTTTCTCTTTGGCTTTCCCGGATTCAGGAATATTTCCCTCACCATAGTAAGCTTTCAGATAGATTTCTTTCAGTTCAGACATTAATGGATATCTTGGGTTGGCACCGGTACACTGGTCGTTAAATGCCTGTTCGGTCATTTCGTCCAGAGTTTCAAGGAAGTACTTCTCGTCTACGCCGTATTCCCTGATCGTATGTTTGATCTCAATAGTATCCATCAGTTCCTGCAGTTTTTGGAGAAGCTTTTCAAATACTTCGCTGTCGTTCTTGCCTGTCAGACCTACAGAACGGCCAATCTCAGCGTAACGTGCAAGTGTGTGCGGATACTGATACTGTGGGAAGGTACCCATCTTAGCTGGAACTTCGGCTGCATTATAGCGCAGAACATGAAGCAGAACCAGAGCATTTGCAATACCATGTGGAAGATGATGAAAAGCTCCCAGCTTATGAGCAAGAGAGTGGTTTACGCCAAGGAAAGCATTTGCGAAAGCCATACCAGCCATGCAGGAAGCATTTGCCATATGCTGTCTTGCTTCTACATCAGAACCATCTTTGTATGCACGTGGCAGATAGTTAAATACCAGTTTGATGGCATTTAATGCAAGACCATCTGTATAATCAGATGCCATCATGGAAGCATAGGCTTCAAGTGCATGAGTCATAACGTCGATACCGGAAGCACAGGTCAGTCCCTTAGGTGCGCTCATCATATTATCTGTATCAACAATAGCCATGTCAGGCATTAATTCATAATCAGCCAGAGGCCATTTGATACCTGTAGTCTTATCAGTAATGATAGCAAAAGGTGTTACCTCGGAACCTGTACCGGAAGATGTTGGAACAGCTATAAAGTAAGCTTTCTTACCCATATGCGGGAATGTGAAGATTCTCTTACGGATATCCATAAAGTCCATAGCCATATCATCAAAGTTGGCGTCCGGATTTTCATAGAGAACCCACATGATCTTGCCGGCATCCATTGCGGAACCACCGCCCATTGCGATAATGCAGTCAGGCTCGAACATTCTCATTGCAGCAGCACCGGCTCTTGCAGAAGCGAGAGATGGATCTGGCTCTACATCGTAGAAGCAGGTATGTACGATTCCCATCTGATCTAATTTATCTTCGATCTTTTTAGTATATCCATTCTTATAAAGGAAAGAGTCTGTTACGATAAAGCAGCGTTTCTTGTGCATAACAGTGCCAAGTTCATCCAGAGCAACCGGCAGGCAGCCTTTTTTGAAATAAACTTTTTCCGGTGTTCTAATCCAGAGCATATTTTCTCTCCTTTCAGCAACGGTCTTGATGTTGATAAGATGTTTTACACCTACGTTCTCAGATACGGAGTTGCCACCCCAGGAACCGCAGCCCAGAGTCAGGGACGGAACAAGTTTGAAGTTGTAAAGGTCGCCGATACCGCCCTGAGAAGATGGAGTATTGATGAGGATACGGCAGGTCTTCATAGCTGCTGCGTGTTTTTCCATCTTTTCCTTCTCTCTTGTGTCAATGTAGAGAGCGGAGGTATGTCCATAACCGCCGTCAGCTACAAGCTGTTCAGCTTTGGCAATCGCTTCGTCAAAAGTTTTGGCCTTGTACATGGCAAGTACAGGGGAAAGCTTCTCATGTGCGAATTCTTCGCTGATGTCTACAGATTCAACCTCACCGATCAGAATCTTTGTTTCAGGAGGAACTGCAACACCGGCCATCTCAGCGATAGTGGCAGCCTTCTGTCCTACGATCTTTGCATTCAATGCGCCATTGATAAGGATAGTTTTTCTTACTTTCTCTAATTCATCCGGTTTCAGGAAGTAACATCCTCTGTAAAGGAATTCTTCTTTTACTTTCTTATAAATGCTCTCAAGAACAGTTACAGACTGTTCGGAAGCACAGATCATACCATTGTCAAAGGTCTTGGAATGGATGATGGAGTTAACTGCCAGACGGATATCTGCACTGTCATCAATGATAACAGGAGTATTTCCGGGACCTACACCTAAAGCAGGTTTTCCGGAAGAATAGGCAGCCTTAACCATTCCGGGACCACCTGTAGCAAGGATGATGTCTGCTTCACGCATAACCTGATTTGTCAGATCAAGACTTGGAACATCGATCCATCCGATGATTCCCTCCGGTGCACCGGCTTCTACAGCTGCCTCCAGAACAACCTTTGCTGCCTCAATGGTACATTTCTTTGCGCGGGGATGCGGACTGATGATGATTGCATTACGTGTTTTCAGTGCGATCAGAGTTTTGAAGATTGCAGTAGATGTCGGGTTGGTTGTAGGAATAACAGCAGCAATCAGACCGATCGGCTCAGCTATTTTCTTAATACCGTAAGCAGTATCTTCTTCAATCACACCGCAGGTTCTGGTATTCTTATATGCGTTGTATACATATTCGGCTGCGTAATGGTTCTTGATAACCTTATCTTCTACAATACCCATTCCTGTTTCTTCAACAGCATCTTTAGCAAGCGGGATACGTGCTTTGTCAGCAGCAGTAGCAGCAGCTTTAAAAATCTTATCTACCTGCTCCTGGGTAAATGTTGCGAAAATCTTCTGTGCCTCTTTCATGGCTGCAATCTTTGCAGTAAGGGCTTCAGGGGTGTCGATGATGGTTGGGATAGTGTTCTCTTTTTTTGCCATTTGGGAATCCTCCTGTTTGTGTTTTCGTTAAAAGTATTTACCGTGACCTGTTATGTTTTTATTATATAAATAAACTGATTATTTGGTCAACAGTAACATTAATATGAGCATAACGAAATATTATGGTGAAAATTGTGCATAATCACGTAAATAATGTGAATAAAATATCAATTGTCAGAATATATGAGAAAAATTTAACAATATATGTTCTGCTGGCAACTGAGAGAAAGTTAAAAAAATAACGTTAATAAATTAACAACCTCGATGATGCTATTATATGACTTTGTTAATCATTTGTCAATTACAAAGCATATGAAAAAGTTAACAAATACTAACTGTGAATTTCGTGAAAATATAACAATATAATTTGTAGAAGGATTTATGTTTTTCCATATGTTTGCAGGAGATTAAGAGTTACTGTGAACGGAGTGAACAGTAATGATTAAGAAAAATTAAGCTCCGTAAAATATGCGGGGCTTAATTTTTCTTAAGTTTCTATTTGTTTCAGGCTTTTCTGAAAGCGGCTCTCTTACGTTCTCTGGAATCCAGAAGTCTCTTACGGATACGGAGAGACTCTGGTGTAACCTCAAGAAGTTCATCCTGGTCGATGAAATCGATGGCCTGTTCCAGACTGAGAACTCTTGGTGGAGTTAATTTCAGTGCATCATCAGCGGAAGAAGAACGTGTGTTAGTCAAATGCTTTGTCTTGCATACGTTCAGCTCGATATCTTCGGCTTTACCATTCTGTCCGATAACCATACCGCTGTAAACCTTTGCACCAGGTCCGATAAACAGAGTACCACGCTCCTGAGCTGCGAACAGACCATAAGTAACAGCTTCGCCAGCTTCGAAAGCAATCAGAGATCCCTGTTTTCTGTACTGGAAATCTCCCTTGTAAGGAGCATATCCGTCAAACATGGTATTGATGATGCCGGTACCCTTGGTGGAAGTAAGGAACTCACCGCGGAATCCGATCAGTCCACGGGAAGGAATGTGGAATTCCAGACGGACAGTACCGTCACTGGCAGTACTCATACCCTGCAGCTCACCTTTACGTTCACTCAGCTTCTGGATTACAGTACCGGAAAATTCTTCCGGAACATCTACATAAGCGATTTCCATAGGTTCAAGTTTCTTTCCGCGCTCGTCTGTTTTGTACAGAACCTCCGGTTTACTTACTGCAAATTCATAACCTTCACGTCTCATGTTCTCGATCAGGACAGACAGATGAAGTTCTCCACGTCCGGAAACCTTAAAGGCTTCTGTTGTTTCAGTATCTTCTACACGAAGGCTGACATCTGTATTCAGCTCACGGTAGAGACGGTCACGAAGATGACGGGATGTGATGTATTTACCTTCCTGGCCTGCCAGCGGACTGTCATTTACGATGAAGTTCATGGCAATGGTAGGCTCGGAAATCTTCTGGAAAGGAATTGCTTCCGGGTTTTCTCCACCGCAGAGAGTATCACCGATATGGATGTCTGCAATACCGGAAATAGCAACGATGGAACCAATAGTAGCTTCCTTTACTTCAACCTTATTCAGACCGTCAAACTCATAAAGCTTGCTGATCTTAACTTTCTTACGTTTGTCCAGATCATGATGGTTTAACAGAGTCAGCTCCTGATTTACTGCAATTGTACCATTCTCAACTTTACCTACACCGATACGTCCAACATATTCGTTGTAGTCAATGGTACTGATCAGAACCTGAGTATCTGCATCAGGATCTCCCTCCGGAGCCGGGATATATTTCAGGATAGCGTCAAACAGCGGAGCCATATCCTTAGGAGTATCGTTTAAGTCGATCACAGCATGACCTGCTTTTGCAGAAGCATACAGGAACGGACAGTCAAGCTGTTCATCAGAAGCACCAAGATCCATAAGAAGTTCCAGAACTTCATCTACAACCTCGTCAGGACGAGCCTCCGGACGGTCGATCTTGTTGATACAAACGATTACATGGAGATCAAGTTCAAGGGCTTTCTTAAGAACGAATTTAGTCTGAGGCATAGCACCTTCGAAAGCATCAACGAGAAGAATAACACCGTCTACCATCTTAAGTACACGTTCTACCTCGCCACCGAAATCAGCATGTCCTGGTGTGTCGATGATGTTGATCTTTGTATCTTTGTAATGAATAGCTGTATTCTTGGATAAAATAGTGATGCCACGTTCACGTTCGATGTCATTGGAGTCCATGACACGTTCCTGAACTTCCTGGTTCTCACGGAATACACCGCTCTGTTTCAGAAGCTGGTCAACCAGAGTTGTTTTACCGTGGTCAACGTGTGCGATAATGGCTACGTTACGGACGTCTTCACGTTTTGTTCTCATAAAATGATTTTCCTTTCCTCTTTAAGCTTTGAATGGGTAACTGTTCGGCACGCTGGCTGAACAGTTACCGGGATTGTTAATATTCATGTGTTATCAGCAGGATTATTTTGCCGCAAAAGCATTTTTCAAACATGATTTAATCTTGCAGATGAATTTGTTCCTATTATTATGTGTTTTTTCCTCAATAAGTTACCCGAATTTTCAGTTTACCACATTTTCGTCAGATTACAAGGTGTTAAAATAATTTTTTTTATTTTTGCAGATTCTGGTTCTAAATGAGAATGCCTGTACATAACCTTATAAAGAACAATACAAGGTACAGAGGAGCATATGCGGGATCGCTGAAAGAAGCAGAGGCGATTTACGGTCTGCACTGCAGGCAGGGATTCTGACACAGGTGCTCTACAGGGAAGGAGAACCACATTATGGCAGATAAAATTATTGAAAACAATCAGGTATCTATGATGGGCAAAATTGCAGCAGGCTTTACATTCAGTCATCAGGTCTTTGGAGAAGGCTTCTATATGACAGAACTGCTGGTCAAAAGGCTCAGTGATTCGGAAGACAGGATTCCGGTGATGGTTTCTGAACGGCTGGTGGATGTAACGCAGGATTATATCGGAGAATATGTGGAAATCCATGGACAGTTCCGCTCATATAACCGCCATGAGGAGAAGCATAACCGTCTCGTGCTTTCAGTATTTAGCAGAGAACTGAAGTTTGTGGAAGAAGAGGATGAAACAGTTCCTGTCAATCAGATTTTTCTGGACGGATATATCTGCAAGCCACCAGTATACCGTAAGACTCCTCTTGGAAGAGAAATTGCGGATGTGCTGCTGGCAGTAAACCGTCCGTATGGAAAATCAGATTACATACCATGCATCTGCTGGGGCAGAAATGCCCGCTTTGCATCTGCGTTTGAAGTAGGCGGTCATGTCCTGATCTGGGGACGTATCCAGAGCAGAGAATATATGAAACGGATCGGGGAAAATGAAACAGAGAAGAGAGTCGCGTATGAAGTGTCTGTGAGCAAGTTGGAATATATGGAATAAAATGTTACTGTTCACTCCGTTCTCAGTAACGTAGCCAAAATTCATTCCAGATTGCCTGCGGCAATGGAATTTTGGCTTGTATGACTCGGGATTTTGGCATATTTATGCCAAAACGCCTCGCGGGATAGTGGTGTATGAACAGTAACATAAAAATTACTGTCATGTGTCTGTTTACGCTGCAATCACCCTGGAATATATGATGATTGGTTACTGTAAACAGTAACACTTGCAATTCTTCATAAACTGCGGTAATATAAGCGTATTCAGATAACTATGGCAGCCTGCTGTTCCACGAAGCATTCCGGCATGAATATGCCGGAAGCTCATCGCAGAAGTCGAAAACAGACTGCTGTTTATCATGTCTGTAATGACACAGAGAAGAAGGTACAATTTCAATAACGATAAGAGGAATTGTTTGTTATGGAAAAAGAATTTACAGAGGTTTACTGTGGCGGGGGAAAGGGAAAGACAACTCTGGCGATCGGTCAGTGTCTGAGAGCTTCCGCACAGGGTAAAAGCGTCATTATTATTCAGTTTCTGAAAGGAAGAGAGCGCAGGGAACTGGATTTTCTGGCGGAACTGGATAATCTGGATATTAAGATATTCCGTTTTGAGAAGCATGATGAAGGATATGAGGAGCTGAATGAGCAGGAGAAGGCAGAGGAGAAAACCAATATTCTTAATGCTTTGAATTTTGCGCGCAAAGTGATCGCAACGCAGGAATGCGATTTTCTGCTCCTGGATGAGATTCTTGCACTTCCGGATTACGGGATCACCACTGCAGAGGCAATCGGTGATATCCTGAAGATGAAGGACGAGAGTATGCATATTCTGCTTACGGGACGGACGTTACCGGACAGCCTGCGTAAATATGCAGACAGCATAACTACACTGACAACAGAGATTGTATAAGGTGTATAAAACCTGATTATTGTTTATGAATGGACAGTAATCTGTATGGAAATTACAGAAGAATAAAGGAGGAAGGCAAATGGCAATTTTTAAAGGTGCAGGTGTTGCGATCGTAACCCCTATGTATGAAGATGGTAAGGTTAATTATGATAAACTGGAGGAACTTCTGGAGTATCAGATTGCAAACAGTACAGATGCGATCATTATCTGCGGAACAACAGGAGAATCATCAACGATGACGCATGGAGAGCATCTTAAGACAATTAAGTTTGCAATCGACAAGGTAAACAAACGTGTTCCGGTTATTGCAGGTACAGGTTCCAACTGTACGGAAACTGCAATTATGATGTCAAAGGAGGCTGCTTCTTACGGTGCAGATGCACTTCTTATAGTGACTCCATATTATAACAAGGCGACTCAGAAAGGACTGATTGCTCATTATACAGCTATTGCAGAGGCAGTTCCGGAAACACCGATCATTATGTATAATGTTCCGAGCCGTACAGGGTGTAACATTCAGCCTGCAACAGCAGTAGCTCTGGCTAAAAATGTTAAGAATATTGTTGGTATCAAAGCAGCAAGCGGAGATCTTTCACAGATTGCAACCATGATGTCCATGGCTGATGGCTGCATTGAACTCTACTCCGGAAATGATGATCAGGTACTTCCGATCCTTTCACTTGGCGGACTTGGAGTAATTTCCGTACTTTCTAATGTAGCTCCTAAGGAAACACATGATATGGTTATGAAATTCCTTGAAGGAGATACAAAGGGTGCAGCAGAAATCCAGTTAAAGGCAATCCCGTTAATTCATGCACTGTTCAGTGAAGTAAACCCGATTCCGGTGAAAGCAGCCCTGAATCTGATGGGTAAAGAAGTGGGACCACTTCGTATGCCATTATCCGAGATGGAAGATGCAAACAAGGCAAAACTTGCTGAAGAACTGAAGAATTTCGGAATTAAACTTGCATAAATATAACCGCAGGATTGTTCGGAAAATCAACTTGCCGATATACTGGAATTGAGAGGAATAGACAAATGGTAAAGATTATTATGCATGGCTGTAACGGTCACATGGGTCAGGTAATCTCCGGACTTGTGGAGAAGGATCCGGATGCTGAGATCGTAGCAGGTATCGATGTGGCAGATCAGGGAAAGAACAGCTACCCTGTATATACAAATATGGAAGAATGTCAGGTAGAGGCAGATGCCCTTATCGACTTCTCTTCTGCAAAAGCAACAGATGCACTTCTTGCTTACTGTGAGAAACGCAAACTCCCGGTTGTATTATGTACAACCGGTTTAAGCGAGGAGCAGCTCGCAAAGGTGGAAGAGACATCTAAGAATGTCGCAGTTCTGAAATCTGCAAATATGTCTCTTGGAATCAATACTCTGATGAAACTGCTTCAGGATGCGGCAAAGGTTCTGGCAACAGCAGGATTTGACATGGAGATTGTTGAGAAGCATCACAGACTGAAACTGGATGCACCAAGCGGCACAGCACTTGCACTGGCTGACAGCATTAATGAGGCAATGAATAACCAGTATCATTATATCTATGACCGCAGCCAGAGACGTGAGATGCGGGATGATAAGGAAATCGGTATCTCAGCAGTCCGCGGTGGAACAATCGTAGGAGAACACGAAGTGATCTTCGCAGGTCCGGATGAAGTGATTGAATTTAAGCATACTGCATATTCCAAAGCTGTATTTGGAAAGGGTGCTGTTGAAGCTGCGAAATTCCTTGCAGGCAAACCGGCAGGAAGATATGATATGAGCGATGTTATCAGTGCAAAATAATCAGGAATGCAGTAAAAATTGATAACTGGTAATTTTCAGTATCTTCATAGCAGTGAAATAAAATATATAAACGGAAAGTGTATCTGATGTTTCAGAACACTTTCCTTTTTTGTAATATTGGCCTGTATGCTGCTATAATAATTCTGATCAATGATTATATGCGTAAGTCAGCAATGTTCTGGAATCCTGCCAGCGGGCAGAAGATGAATCTGCACCCAGGACAACAGAAATATAGGTGTTTCCCCTTGCGGAATAAGAAAGTCCGACAAAACAATAGCCTGCTTTGTTGGTATAGCCTGTTTTCATACCCTGAACTCCCGGAACATTGCCGAGCAGGGCGTTGGTGGTGCCGATAGAATAGCTTCTGCCGGTGTTGAGATTAGAGAAAGAATAATAGCCGGTGCTCACCAGTTTGCGGAACATAGGCTTTTTGATTGCATACTGGGCAATTTTTGCCAGGTCAGAAGCTGTTGTGTAATGGTTATACCCTGCATCCAGACCATTTGGGGTTGCGAAATGTGTATTCGTACATCCGATCTCTGCTGCTTTTTTATTCATTAATTTAACAAACTTTGCAGTGGAACCGCTGACGTGTTCGGCAATGGCAACTGCGGTGTCGTTGTGGGAGGGAAGCATCAGGGAATAAAGCAGATCTTTCAGATAAAATATTTCTCCTGCATTTGCATAAAGCTTGCTGGGTTCAATAGATGCTGCGTAAGGGGAGAACTTTACTTTTTCGTTTAATTTGCAGTTTTCAAGTGCAAGGATACAGGTCATAATCTTGGTTGTGCTGGCGTTGGCATGAGCAACATTTTCATTTTTGCCATAAATAATCTGACCGGTATCTGCATTCATGAGAAGTGCACAGTCAGAGGAAAGGGAATAATTTAATCCGGTGTGGGTGACAGTACCATTCTGGTTAAAGTAATAGTAAGTTCCCTTGATCTTGTGTTTTCCTGTAACTGCTTTTCCGTCTTTGCCGAAATAGTATTTCTTTCCGGATTTGTCAGTGTACCATCCGGTAACCATGGCACCGTCTTTACCGACATAGTAATAATTTCCTTTATATTTGATAAGAGAATTCTTTATCAGATATCCCTGAGATCTGGTTCCGAAATAATAATTTTTGCCTTTGATCGTATGCCAGCTGCACCAGCGGTGTCCGAGTTTGTTAAAATAATAGGTCTTTTTGTCAATTTTCAGAAATACATTTTTGGCGATGGTTTTATCATCATAGCGGTAAATCCAGTAATCGCCGTCTTTTACAAATTTTCCCGATGCTGCGATATCAGGTTTCTGAAGTGTGGATGCATAGATAGTAGAAACACTGCAGGTAAACAGCAGGAAAAGTGCAGCCAGAAATATGAAAACAGAGCTGCGAAGTGAATGGTTCCTTTTTCTTTTCATGATAACCCCCTGTAAATATGAGTTATAGATATTCCGTAAAATACTGCAGTCAATCCATCTCATTAATGAGTGAAATTCTGCTATAGCAATGCGTTAGTGTGCCGACAAGTTGATTCTTGAAACAATCTTGCAGGATAAATTTTCTTATTTCAAGGCGGAGGAAGGAGGCGTAGCGGTGGCTACGGCGACCGACGACAACGCGGAAATAAGAAATTTAGACGCAAGATTGTTCGAGAAATCAACTTGTTGGCACACTAGCTTGATTCGGTTAAATTCCCATTGTAAGAATCTCCATCAGTACCCCAAGCAATGACGGATTCAAATTCATGGATACCAGAACTGGCACTGCCTCTGTGCCCAACTCTTTCACTACTTTATAAACGTCTGTCTTCTGTGCATAGGTAATCTGTGCTTTTTCCAGAATCTCATAGACCTCTTCTGCATAGTCTCTCTGATAAACAGCTGCATCTGCCGCAAAAGTAACCTTCACCTGTGCATCTGCCGGCACATCCTTCAGGATCACTATTGTTCCATGAAGCTTCTTATCCTCTGCGAACTCTGCATCCTTATATACCTGTCCGTTTACAGTAACCTCCTGCGGTTTGTCCTGAATGTTGCAGAAGCGGATCTTCCAGGAACGTTTCTGCGGGATCACTGCTGTATTTCCCTGTGCAGCTTCTACAATAAATACTGTTCCATTCTCATCTGCAGTCTTCGTCATTCTGGTGGATACCCAATTCTCATCCAGGTCTTCCGGTGTGTCCCCACCGTCTTCCCAGAGTACAAATTCTCCTGATTCTCCAGGATATACAAGTACTTCCAGTTTCTCAGGATTCTCAATGGAATTATCATATCCTTCCATGTCCTTCAGTGGAATGATGCTGCCTTCACGCACAAGTACCGGCATCTCATAAATATCTCTCCAGAGATCCACTTTTCTGCCGCCCTTATATGCTCTTCCGTTAAAGAAATCATACCAGATTCCCTGCGGAATCCATGTCTTTGCGCCTGCAAGTCCTGTTACCGGATCCAGCTTATCTGTGATTGGAGATACCATCATCTCTGTGCCGAAATAATAGTTGTTCGGTACTTCATAGGTCTCCTCACGCTCCGGCTCCAGATAATACATCGGCTGTACCAGCGGCAGTCCCGCTCTGCTTGCACGACGGTTCATGGTGTAAAGATACGGAACCAGCTTATGACGCAGTTTCAGGAAATTCTTCATTACTGTTTCTACAATCTGGTTGTATTTCCACGGTTCTTTTCCATTAAACGGGTTATCTGTGCTGTGCAGACGATTCATTGGTGAAAAGACTCCAAGCTGTACCCACCTTGCAGTGAGCTCGTCGTCTCTGTATCCAAACATATGTCCACCGATATCATGACTCCACCATCCAAAACCGATGTTGCTGGCATTTGCTGTGAAATATGGCTGGAATTTCAGACTCTCCCAGGTAATGAACGTATCACCGGAAAAACCAACCGGGTATCTGTGGCTTCCTGGACCTGCATATCTTGAGAAAGTCAGCGCACGTTTTCCTTTCCACTTGCTGTCCAGATAGTGATAGTGGTTCAGCATCCAGAGCGGATCCAGTCCCGGAACCTTGGTTACAGTTCCCTGCTGCCAGTCAAGCCACCAGAAGTCTACTCCCTCTTCTTCCATCGGATGATGCAGTTCCTCAAAATATGTCTCAATGAATTTCGGATCTGTCATATCAAAAAGTACCGGTTCCTTACTTGCAGGATCAATTCCCATCTTCTCTGCAACTCTCGGATAGGCTTCTTCATAAGCACGCACTCCATCTGCCGGATGTACGTTCAGTGTGATCTTATATCCATGTTTGTGCAGCCAGTCCATAAATTCAGGCGGATTGGGGAAAAACTTCTTATTCCAGGTATATCCTGTCCATCCGCTTCCATATACAGGAGGTACATCCTCTACCAGATGCCAGTCCATATCTACAACTGCAACAGAAAATGGCACTTCTTCTTTCTCAAAACGCTCTACCAGTTCTTTGTACTCTGTCTCTGTATATTTATGATATCTGCTCCACCAGTTTCCGAACGTATATCTTGGAAGCAGAGGTGTTTTTCCACATAATTTGTAAAAATCCTGCAGACATTCCACATATCTGTGACCATATCCAAAGAAATAAAAGTCTGCTCTGTTTCCCTGACGTGGCTCTACCATTCCATCTTCGCCCATAGCCATTGTGTGGGAATCATCCAGCACTGAAAAACCGTTTCTGGACATAATTCCATGACTCAGCGGAATCTCACCGTCTGCTTCATCCAGGGTTCTGGCTGTTCCCAGCAGATCTTTTGGTTCATCACCATAATGCCACACGCGCTCGCTGGCTTTTCCACCCGCTACACGTATCATCAGACCGCTTGGAGAAAATTTCTGCCTGTCATAGTGGATTTCCAGGTCTTTGGTGTAAATATGTAATTCCTCACCGCTGTCACTCACCCTAAATTCCGGCACCGGGAAATCACGATTGCATACCATCTGTGTTGCTCTGTCCTCAAATCCTCCGTCTTCGCTGTACTCAAAACGGATCAGGGCAGTTGTCAGCATTGTAATCCTGAAATGATCGCCCACGATCACAGCTTCCTTTCTGCATACAGGATTACCTTCCAGCATAAATTTCTTTAAGTCCATAAAAGCTTTTCCTCCTTTACATCAACAACAGTTGTAACAGCTGCTTTTATGTCTATTTTAATCTTCTGTAGTCTGATTGACAACGCTTTTTTTCAGCTACTGAACATTTATATGACATATACTTGTGATATTATTTTCGAGAACGTGTCTGAAAAATGCTTTACGCAAGATGTGCGTCACAATTTGCAGGAGATTTTGGGAATGATTTTTCAGACACGCTCTAAAGCAGCTGCCGAAGAGGACGAATGACAATCCTGAGCACGCCGTAGTATAATCTCTTCTTCCAGTTCAGCACTTTCTTCTGGTACTTTGCGCCTTCGGTTTCCTGACCGTTTGCAAGTACCTCTTTGCTTTTTTCCATATAATCTGATTCTGTTTCGTGAATCTGCTGACTCAGTTTTTCGCTGTCAATTACCAGCATCAGTTCCGTATCCAGATAAGTACTTCGCATATCCAGATTATAGGAACCTACTACTGACAGACGGTCATTTATCAGCACAGCTTTTGTATGAACCGGATAATCATTCATCAATTCATACACATCTGCCCCTGTTTCCAGAATTTTCTTTTTCTGATTAAGATAATCTGTACAGCCCCATGGATTAGAGCCTTTTTCCACTGCATTCAGCACGATCTGAAGCTTTGCATGATCTGAAATCCCCTGCAATACATCATACATGTAACCATTACAGATCACATAAGGAGTCTGTATTATTACATGATCTGCATTTTCAGCAAGATACTGAATTGTCTGGAGAACCTGCGGTGTTTTTCGTCCCGCCTCAATTCCATTATTGATCAGAGTGATCTTGTTTGCTTCTGTCGTATCCTTTTCCCATGCACTGTAGGTTTCTATATCATTGTACTTTTTCAGCAGAGATGTGTAAATTTCTTCCAGATGCCGATAAGCATCCGTATGTCTGGAAGATTGTTTGCCTTGTTTAATGCTCACACAGCTTTCCTTCCATATTTTATGGAAATAATCCTCAAGCTGGTTCAGAGATTCTCCCTGTCCTTCTGATGTATCATACACCAGGATATCTCTGTCTTCATTAATGCCTTTTGTCTGATCTCCCAGAAAGATATCATTGCTGTTGCGTCCGCCCAGCAGATACATTTTCTCATCCACGATCAGATATTTATCATGCATGCGATAATTCACCTTAAACAGATTGACCGGTGTCACCGGATTGTAAACTCCCACTTCCACATTCTCATATGATGCCAGAGCCTGGAAATCGCTGCTTCCAGCCAGAAACAGTTGCTGATAAATTCCATCGATCAATAACTGAATCTTCACACCTCTTGCCGCAGCGCAATTCAATGCGGCAAGAATTTTAGTGCCATTATCATCCGCGCGTAAGTCAAAGGTAGACAGTACAATGCTCTCCTTCGCAGTGCCAATCATACGAAGCCTCCACAAAAGTGCCTCTTCATTATCGTCAATGCAGCAAATCCTTTCTACGCCTGCTGTCTCTGATGTAAATTCTGTCTTTCTCAGACTTTCCACATATGTTTCGTCCGGTTTCCTGCAAAAAAGAGGTGAAAGTATATTTACCAGCACCACGATCAGCAGGAAAAGGCAAAATACTTTGCCTGTTCTTTTTAGTATTTTTTTCATTCGATACCACGACCTCCTTTGACCAGACCGGAACCCAGATATTTGACTTATTCCTCTTCTTTCGACAATACAGTGAGTATAGAGTATAACATAATCAGAAGCTATAGTGCATCTTTTGATACGAAAAGCGTTAAAATCTTTTCACAAACCCTTTTCTTTTTTTTGCAATGTCTTATATGTTTCCGACTTATAAAAATTCAATATCATCAACTCTTTCCAACAGGAAGGGATTTCAATGTTATCAGGATGGTTTGTATAAAGTGTGATGACTGATTATAAAGAGAGTTTATCTGCATCTTGCGCAGCAGTCTTCCCTTCTGCATGAAGATATTTACCAGCTTGACCCTGTGTTCTTCAAGTGCTATCAGCAGCATAAAATACTTTTACGCCCTTGTGGAACTTTCTCCGCAGGGGCGTAAATACTTCATTTCTCTCTATTTCCCAGACACCTTTATTTTTCACTTTCCCGTAAAACATAAAAAACACCGTCCCCGCGGCAATCGCTTTGTCCGCAAAAACAGTGTTCTTAGTGCGCCTTCAGGGGTTCGAACCCTGGACACCCTGATTAAGAGTCAGGTGCTCTACCAACTGAGCTAAAGACGCTTATTTAATTATTTGTCTTTCGTTTTTTTTTCGTTCGTTCCTCAAGACATGTTGTATTATACGTTATGATTTGAAGAAAGTCAACACCTTTTTTTAATTTTTTTTATTTTTTTCTTTTTTATTTTTTATATCTTCATTTGATGCAATTTTGTTCAGTGATTTTTCTATTTCTGACAGCGAATTTCTGATCTGAAATGCCTGGCTTTTGACGCCGCGTTTTACACTGTTGAGATTTCGACGGAATGAGTTGGATTTTCTTTTTTTCAAACCTTATCTTCCCCTCTTTCTTTATACAGATCAGGCAGCTTCTCCTGCAGATTCGTATATTCCTGCCTGACGCTCCCTCTTATTTATTATATGAAAACAGGCCGATCTGTTTACAGATCAGCCCGATAAAACAACCTTCTATATTAATGCAGAATATCTATGCGCCAGATAAGCTTTGATATCAGATACCTTCTGAGAACCACTTAACCTTACCTCTTCTATTTTTGTCTGATCACCATCTTACAGATCGGATTGCCCATGGAAGAAAACTTCTCCTCATACTCCGTCATCACATTTCCCTTCACCAGCTCCTCATCATGATGAAGATCAAACGTACAAAACTCCAGGTTCCAGTCAGACTCCTTCACCTCTTCCAGGGAAAATTCAAACAATCCACGGTTATCTGTCTTAAATTCCACAGTACCCTCTTTTTTCAGGACCTGCTCATACCTCTTTAAAAATTCTCTGGAAGTCAGTCTTCTCTTGGCATGACGGGCCTTCGGCCACGGATCGGAAAAATTCAGATAAATCCCGTCAACCTCATCCTTCTCAAAAATCTCCGGCAAAAGCCTTGCATCCACACGGATAAACACCAGATTTGAAAACTCCTCCCCGGCCTCCTCAAGTTCCTCCCTCTTCTGAAGTGCCCGAAGCAGCACACTGTCATACATCTCGATCCCAACATAATTCCTCTCAGGATGCAGCCGCGCCATATCCATCAGGAAACGCCCTTTTCCCATACCAACCTCAAGAAAAAGCGGTCTCTTCTCCCCAAAAACACTCGCCCATTCCCCTTTAAACTTCTCCGGTTCATCAATCACCCAGTCACACTCCAAAATTGCATCCTTCGCCCCGGGAATATTACGTAATCTCATAAATAACCTCCAAATTAATCTTCCTATAATATACAAATCAAATAACTATCTTGCACAGCCAGCAAAAGCAGTCTATAACAATTCCCCAAACCAATGAAACCACTATAATACATCCGCCACCAGCCACACAAACCAGAATACCTGCACAAATCCAAAAAAATCATCATTCCTCTTCCAGAATATCCGATAAAACACCCTGTACAATGCATCCCAATATTCAACTATACATGTAACCCCCACCCCGCCGCAAGCAAAAAATAAAAAAAATCCTCAACCAAGCAACAGCAACGCGCCTCGCCGTCCACCCCCAACACCATCCGCATCCATATACACATCCCCTCAAACAGGCGACAGCAACGCGCCTCGCCGTCCACATCCAGCACCATCCGCATCCACACACATCGGCTCAACCTCACACATCCAACACAGCAGCATACATACACAAGTCAACAACCTCACACCACCACAACCAAGAACTCCTAAAAAAAAGCCCGAGGGGTGTGCAGAGGGGCCGTGGCTTTACGGCCCCTTTGCGGTTTTTCACAGCTTCCCAAAGCAAAAAAACCAGGCCCTCTGCCAAGAAACCAAAACTAAAACCCAAAACCAACCACACAATAAACAAAGAAAAAGAAAATCACAAAGAAAAATAAAGAAAAATAAAGAAAAAGAATAAGAGAAAAAATAAAGGAGAAAAAGCATGAAAAATCTGGAACAGTTTTTCGACATCATAGTAGTAGGCGCCGGCCACGCAGGCTGCGAAGCATCACTGGCATGCGCCCGCTTAGGGCTCAACACAGTCATGTTCACAGTCAGCGTAGACAGCATCGCCCTTATGCCCTGCAACCCTAACGTAGGCGGCAGCTCCAAAGGGCATCTCGTCCGTGAGCTGGATGCTCTCGGTGGGGAAATGGGTAAAAACATAGACAAAACCTTCATCCAGTCCAAAATGCTCAACCAGTCCAAAGGCCCTGCAGTCCATTCACTTCGTGCACAGGCCGATAAACAGGCCTACAGCACAGAAATGAGAAAGACACTGGAAAATACAGAGAACTTAACCATCCGCCAGGGTGAAGTGACCGAGCTTCTGGTAGAAGACGGGCACATCACCGGTGTAAAAACCTTCTCAGGAGCCACCTACCACGCAAAAGCTGTAGTCCTCTGTACAGGAACCTACCTCAAGGCCCGCTGCATTTACGGCGACGTCAGCAACTATACAGGACCGAACGGCCTTCAGGCAGCCAATTACCTTACGGATTCCCTGAAAAAGCTGGGGATCGAAATGTTCCGCTTCAAAACAGGAACTCCGGCCAGAATCGCCGGAAACACCATTGATTATTCTAAGATGGAAGAGCAGTTCGGAGATGAAAGAGTCGTACCGTTCTCTTTTTCCACAGACCCGGAATCTGTACAGATCGAGCAGAAATCCTGCTGGCTGACCTATACAAACGAAAAAACACACGAGATCATCCGTGCAAATCTGGACAGATCCCCCCTTTATTCCGGAATGATCGAAGGAACCGGACCACGTTACTGTCCGTCCATTGAGGATAAAGTAGTTCGTTTTGCAGACAAAAAACGCCATCAGGTATTTATTGAACCGGAAGGTCTTTACACAAATGAAATGTACATCGGCGGAATGTCCAGCTCCCTGCCGGAGGATGTTCAGTACGAGATGTACCATTCCGTACCGGGTCTGGAGAACGCCAGGATTGTAAAAAATGCTTACGCTATTGAGTATGACTGCATCAATCCGCGCCAGCTCTATCCCACACTGGAATTCAAAAAGATCAAGGGCCTTTTCAGCGGCGGACAGTTTAACGGAAGCTCCGGATATGAGGAAGCAGCCGCTCAGGGCCTCATAGCGGGAATTAATGCAGCTATGGAGGTAAAAGGCCGGGAACAGCTGATTTTGGACCGCTCAGAGGCATATATTGGCGTTCTCATCGATGATCTGGTAACAAAGGAGAACCATGAGCCGTACCGAATGATGACAAGCCGTGCTGAGTACCGTCTGCTCCTCCGCCAGGACAACGCAGATCTTCGTCTTCGCAAAAAAGGCTGGGAGGTCGGCCTGATCGATGATGAGACATACCATAAATTACAGGAAAAAGAGCGCCGGATCCAGGAAGAGATCGAGAGAGTGGAACATGCAACCGTAGGTGGTTCTGCAGAGGTACAGAGCCTTCTGGAATCTCTGAACAGTACCCTTCTGAAATCCGGAACTACCATTGCAGAGCTGATCCGTCGGCCGGAGCTTAACTATAAGGTGCTTGCACCCATCGATAAAGAAAGACCGGAGCTTCCGGAAGATGTATGTGAGCAGGTAGAAATCAACATCAAATATGATGGCTACATCCGCCGCCAGATGAAGCAGGTAGAGCAATTTAAGAAACTGGAGCAGAAAAAGCTTCCGGAAGACATTGATTACGAAGATGTAGGAAGCCTCCGCATTGAGGCACGCCAGAAGCTGGAAGCCTACAGACCGGTGTCCATCGGCCAGGCGTCCCGTATCTCCGGTGTATCCCCGGCTGACATTTCCGTGCTTCTTGTATATCTGGAAAGCAGATCCGAACATAAACACAGATAATACAAAGAATAACAATAAAACACAGAAAATAAGAGAGGAAGCTGCATGTACAATTTAGAAATCCTGGAAAAAGGCTGCGAGGAGCTTGGGATCACACTCAGTGACACGCAGAAAAACCAGTTTATTCGGTTCTACGAATATCTTGTAGAAAAAAACAAAGTCATGAACCTCACCGGTATCACAGAATTTGACGAGGTTCTCGTGAAACATTTCCTGGACAGCCTCTGCTGCGTCAAGGCTGTAGATATGGGTAAGATAAACACCGTTATGGACATCGGAACCGGCGCCGGATTCCCGGGTGTTCCCCTGAAGATTGCCTTCCCGGAGGTGGAAGCCTGTCTTCTGGATTCCCTCAATAAAAGAGTAAAATTCCTGGAAGAAACCTTTGCGCTCCTGGGCCTGGAGGGGATTTCCGCCATTCACGGAAGAGCTGAAGAATATGCAAAAAACAAAGCCTACAGAGAAAAATATGATCTCTGCGTATCCAGAGCAGTATCCGGACTTGCGACCCTGTCTGAATACTGTCTCCCGTATGTAAAAGTCGGAGGGCTTTTTGTCTCCTATAAATCCGGTTCTGTAAAGGAAGAAGCAGAAGCAGCAGAGAAAGCAGTAAAGATCCTTGGTGGAAAGATCAGGGATATTCAGTACTTTGACCTTCCAGGCTCCGAGATCGGCCGCTCCCTGGTCATTATCGAGAAGGTAAAAAATACCCCGGGCAAATATCCGAGAAAAGCCGGAACACCGCTCAGAGAGCCACTGGCATAAGATACCTCCTGTCGAACAAAGGCAAAATCTGTCCGACAGGAGATTTTTTTGTCCGGGAGTTTCACAAAATTATCACAAATTTATCCTACTTTTATCACAAATTACTTTTACACTATAATCCGATAGAGATGCCCCTGGATTCCCCCATTCTCTGTTTCATCCAGGGGCATTTTCTATTGGTATTGAAAAGACGCCAGAGTCAAGGGCTTCAGTTTCAGGACCTTTTGCCTCTGGCATCTTATAAAATGGGAAATCGATAATTAAAAAAAGTATTTCCCTGAGAATAAAAGGAGGAGAGTAAAGTGATCGAAGTAAGTAATCTGGTCAAAAAGTATGGCGATCATACTGCAGTTGACCATCTTTCCTTTCAGATCGAAAAGGGGAAAATTTACGGATTCCTGGGCCCCAACGGTGCAGGAAAATCAACAACTATGAACATGATCACAGGATACATTGCTTCCACAGAAGGAAAAGTGATGATCGATGGTCATGATATTCTGGAGGAACCGGAGGCAGCCAAGAAATGTATCGGCTATCTGCCGGAAATGCCGCCGCTCTATTTTGACATGACTGTTCTTGAGTACATGAAATTTGCGGCTGATCTGAAAAAAATCCCAAGAAACCAAAAAGACAAACAGATAAAAGAAGTCATGGATATGGTAAAGATCACAGACATGAAAGACCGTCTGATCAAAAACCTTTCCAAAGGTTATCGCCAGAGAGTGGGCCTTGCACAGGCGATTCTGGGATATCCTGAAGTGATCATCCTGGATGAGCCGACAGTAGGACTTGACCCGAAGCAGATCATCGAGATCCGTGACCTGATCAAAGGCCTGAAGCAGAAGCACACGGTTATCCTAAGCTCCCATATCCTTTCCGAGGTAAGAGCAGTGTGTGATTATGTTCTGATCATTTCCCATGGAAAGCTGGTAGCCAGCGATACACCGGATAATCTGGAACGTCTGGCAGCAGGCTCCAACAGCCTCCTTATGAAGGTAAAAGGCGAGAAAGACAC